>Ga0214473_10005606_pt1 | contig 15025 bp, 18 predicted proteins | sample RVTome_7_FD_203509 | JGI IMG/M metagenome (GOLD analysis project Ga0214473, IMG submission 203509) | Soil microbial communities from uranium-contaminated site in the Upper Colorado River Basin, Wyoming, United States - RVT98D197 | ecosystem: Environmental > Terrestrial > Soil > Contaminated >... | reverse complement strand
TTGGAAGACTTCCCCAGCAAGATAACTTTGCGTGCATAGTCTCGTTCAGAGAAGATCCCCACAAGCTTATCGTGGTCCAGTACGGGTAACGCGCCTACATCTTTGTCCGCCATGATCTGCAGGGCATCATAAACAGTTGCCCCTGGTGAAGTGCTCCAGATCTCATTCCCTTTTTCACTCAAGATCTTGCGAATTGTCTGCATTGCTCTTCCTCCTGGACGAATTGGTTTGAGCACCGGTTTAATATGTCCGAATTATATTCAGAAATGTGGATTTTACAAGCATTATTATCGGATATATCTGAGGGAAGTATAATAATTGGAATGAACCTTGGTTATAAAGATAAGCTAGAGACGGCTAAACGTCAGTATCAAACGTCTAAAGCCGAGTTGGAAGAGCTGGAGCAGCAGATCCGCACTTTTGAGATCCTTGTGGATGCCCGCCTAGGGGATCTGCTCGACCAGCTGAGCGAATTGAATGTTGAAACCATTGCCCTGGACGAGAATATTCGGAAAATTCGGGAGCAACGCCTGTATGGTGCGGACTTGATACGCTACCTGGATGGGGCACCTCGACCTGGTCGCGCATACAAGTTGGACGACCTACCTCCACCCGGATTACCCCATCGCAAGGCAGTCCACACGACAATTGATGACCCCTCTAATTCACCTGAGCTGCAAATCCCGGATATCAAAGCGCTGTACCGAAAACTGGCACGCCGCTATCACCCTGACTTGACACGGAATGAAGCAGACCGTATCCATACCACCGAACAAATGGCCGAGATCAATCGAGCATATAATGTTGGAGATTTGGCATCATTAATGAGAATTGCCGGGATAAGCATACCATACAGCGTGGGTATTCATCAGCCCCACATCCAACCTGCCTCTCCTCAGCATGAATCGTTGACCGAGCTGGAACAAATCGAGCTCAAATGGAGGGAAGTGCGACAACATATCACCTACCTGAGCAATCTGCTGATTGTGAAGCTCAGTCTGGACGTCAAGCTGGCACGGCACCAGGGGCGTGACCTATTGACCGAAATGGCAGTTGATCTTCAGCGTAAAGTGGAACGCAAAATTGCCGAGAGAGATTACTTAAAAGCGCAAATTAAGGTGAGTGGGGATTTAAATATACCTGATATTGATCAGGGTTGATCAGATACATGCACGGCAATATTCATGAGAGCTTTAATAGCCACAATTTCTCCGATATGAGCTTGAAAGCCTTTATAAAATTCCTTGACCCAGCGAAAGTAAGTGAGCTTCCCATCCAACATGGCTTTTGCAGGCTGATGTATCGTATCTGAGGTGAAAGTCAAGACCTGGAAAGTCAATGCGGTTCGCGTATCTCCCAGGTATTGTATCAATTCACCGGCGGTTAGCCTGGGTATCGCGAGTACTTCCTCCCAGGTGTAACCGGTGAGTACACCCCAGCCAGCATAACCGATGCCGCGTGGGTCATAACCAGTTATATCGCGCCAGCCGTTAGCATGCCAAAGCTCACCTTCGGCAGGTTTTTGCAGGAAAACGCGGGTTGCAAGAAAGTCTAAGCCGCGACCAATGTGCCACACCGTAACCCCGATGGAATTGGCCTGTGGTCCGGGTTGCCAGGCAAGCTCAGCAGCAGTGAGGGGCTGAATTTCAGGTCCCAGGTCATGGACGATGTCATCCATAACTCAATCAATAATTCAATCTCGGTCATGCGCACACTCCTCCTGGCTGGAAAACAAGTTGTCTATATCTCATCGCCTATTGTAACCAGATTTTATGATTATTCGATCGGAGGATGTACATATCGGATCGTTCCTACGCATATGAATTTTCGCTGATATTTGAACGCAGTGATTTTTCAATCGTTAAGGCATCCTTTTTGGTCCAGGTCACGCTTTATGGATTGAATATATAAGATAGGGTCCGGTCTTATCCATGCCTTCTTCTTCAAACTGAATACCAATATTCCTGGCCACTTTGACTGATGCCAGGTTATCCTGATCGATCAGGCAGATTAATCGCCTTAATCCCAATTGTTCAAACACATAATTAGCGATCGCCCGGGCTGCTTCGGTGCCCAAACCCTGTCCCCAGTATTGCTTTGCCAACAAATAAGCCACTTCCACTTCAGCACGCTAGTCAATTATCCATGGCAGTAATCCGCATCGCCTGATAAATTGGTTGGATGGTTTATGGATGGTCGCCCAGAGACCTAATTCGGGGTATTTTGGATGCCCATGGAGAAACCATTCCAGTTCTTCCATGGTCTCCTGGTAGGTACGCGGGGCATCGGGAATATACTAACTCACCTCTGGATCACAATACAGTACGTACAGTTGATCGAGGTCATCCATTACCAGGCGCCTAAATAGAAGCCGATTGGTTTCAAGAATGCTCAATGTCATGATCTTTGTTGGATTGTGTTGCTCGAATGAAAGAATCCGGATTTATAGTCGATTATCTATATCTTTGAAGCTCAGGATATTTATCACTTTCCCTTTTTCCACCCGCTGAACAGGGCATGCCCAGCCTGCATAAAGTGCACATCGATATCAACAAAGCCCGCCTGTTCCAACCACTTCAGCTGGTCAAACAAACGGCTAGGATGGTCGATGTCCTCTGGGTCGAGGTATCGATAGGTATTCCAGCCTGCCTGTTGAAAGAAATCCAGCGCGGCTATCGAACCATCCAGCTCCAAGGAACGCTGGCGTACCACCTCATCCCAGGCGTCCGAAGCCACATTCCTCCCGCTAACGGTTGCTGGCTCAACCATATCTACGATGATGAACGCACCTCCCGGCGAAAGCATGGCATATACATCCCGGTCCAACACCTGTTTCGCATCCCCATCCAGGTGATGAACGGCTAGAGAGGAGACCACTGCCTAAACAGGCCGTTTGAGCTTGCGCCAGGAGTGGTCTGCCAAATCAAATTTGCCCAACTCGTAGCGCCCAGAAAATTTCCTGAGTTTTTCGTGCGCCTTCTCCAGCATCACCTGTGAGCCATTCAATCCGATCACCGATGCTCCGCGGATTTCCCCGAGTATCAACCCCACCAGCAGACCCTCACCGCAACAGAGTTCAAGTATGGCACAGAGTTGGGGTAATCCCTTGAGCATGCCGACCATGATATGCATCTGTTGCTCGCGTGCGGGGACAAAATAACTCCCGTAGTAAAGGTAACGCTCGGAAGTATCTTCGTCCCAGTTATTCTGTCCATTATAATTTTCCATGGCAGGTTCCATTGAATGACCAGACCAGTGAGAGGCTACCCAATCTTACACCATGCTCATTCAGCCGGCAATTGCATATATTGTGAACCATTGGGTAGCATCCCTTTATCCAGCGATCAGGTTTATAAGGATATATAGAAGGTATTAACCCTGTGGATAACATCTTACTTCATCTAACTCACCTTACAGACCTGAGAGGTTTAAATGCTGAACTACAGATTGCGGTAAAATTAGACGATGGCTTATTCACTGATCATATTCCTTCTGCGAGCGATCCTGCGCCTCATCGCTCGCATCACTGTATACGGATTGGAATACCTACCGTCCAGCACTACCACCTATTTGGTTGTTGCCAACCACATCGGTCGGCTGGACCCAGCCTTCGTCTATTATATGCTTGATCGCAAGGATATCATCCTGCTGGTAGCGGAAAAATATAAGGAACATACCTGGTCACGAATGATTGCACAGGCGATCAACGGCATTTTCGTCGACCGCTATAAAGCCGACCTGAATGCCATGCGTGAATTGTTACGCCGGATTAAACAAGGTGGTTTGGCTGTGCTTGCTCCAGAGGGAACCCGCAGCCCGTCAAGTTCATTAATTCAGGGATGGGATGGTGCCAGTTATATTGCTGCCAAGGTGGGCTTACCCATCCTGCCAGTAGGCCTCACAGGTAGTAGTGACAAAGAAGTAGTTGAACGCTTGAAACATTTCAAACGCCTGCAGGTAGTGATCAGGGTTGGCCCACCATTCACCTTACCTCCCTTGGAGAATAAAACACGTGATGTGCAGCTTGCGGGTTTCACTGAGGAGATCATGTGCCGCATCGCTGCAGAGCTACCTGAACCGTATCGCGGTATCTATACGGACCACCCGCGCTTGAGTAAGTTGATTGCAGAGAAAACCGGGCATGTGCTCCAACCACCATTGGTAATCGGCTAGCCTGCCTAGCATGGAAAAACCCACAATGGACACCAACCGTCGTAAAACAGTCATTCAAGAAGCAAGCGCATTGCTTGAATACCATCCGGTATATCTAGATACCGAGACTACCGGGATGCACCTCACAGCGGAGGTGATCGAGATCGGGATCATCGATGATGAAGCAAATATCCTGTTTGATTCACTCGTTCGCCCGCGCGGCAAGATCGACCCAGCTGCTGCTCGCGTACATGGTATTACCTCTGAGATGCTTACGGATGCTCCCACCTGGGATATGATCTGGCCACAGGCAGAGGCTGTGCTGATGGAGAGAAAGGTCGGGGTGTATAATGTGGAGTTCGACTTGCGACTTATCAAACAGTCGCATAATCGTTCCTGGTTGCGTTGGATGCTGCCGGAAGGGAATTTCTTCGATATTATGAAACTGTATGCCCAGTTTCATGGTGATTGGGACTCCTTTCACCGCTCTTTTCGTTACCAGTCATTGGAACAAGCTGGCAGGCAATGCGGGATCCGGCTGCCCAATGCGCATCGTGCAGTGGATGATTGTTTGCTGACACGAGAATTGTTACATCATATGGCGGAGAGTGTATAAATCCGAATGAAACCTTGTACATCCTCAGGATAAAAATTTTCACCAAATGGCAAACACGGTATACCTACGTATTGATCACTGATAAATAATTACAAATGAGCCTACTCGAAACTCAACTTGAAGCCCGAAACCTGCTCCAGCTGCGACCATTGTTCTTGCATAGCAAAACAACCGGTGCAGCGGATCTTGATGAAGTGGTGGAGATCGCCATCCTGGATACCGCAGGTGCGCCACTGGCGGATGAACTGGTAAAACCCAAACGCCATATCCGACCAAATGCCACGCAGGTGCATGGCATCACCGACGAAATGGTTGAGCTCGCCCCGAGATGGTCGGAGGTCCTCCCAAAGGTGGAAGACCTCCTGGTTGGGAAGAGGGTATGCGTTTATGATTCTGCAAGTGAGTTATTGGCGTTGAGGAATTCTTATCAAAATAACCATAATCGCTGGGTACTGGACGATGATAATTTCTATAGCCTGATGGACCTGTTTTCTCGTTACAAGAACGAACGGGATCCCCGCAGTGGTATCCTGCTCTCCTATACGCTCGAAGAAGCAGCCTGCGCGTTGGGGATCGATATTGAGATCATCGGGTACCGCCGGGCACGTGAAGATGCCTGGTTGGTGCGCGCTTTAATGGTAACAATGGCTGGTTGGAAAGTATATTATTAATGTCATCTAATCCACAGGAAACACAATTTTCCATTGAGGGGATGGACTGCGCTGATTGTGCCCTCAGCCTGGAGCGCAGCTTGGCACAAATCGACGGTGTCGAACAGGTGAGGGTCAACTACACCACCGGGTTGATGGATGCCAGCGGTAATTTTAACCCGCAAGACCTGATCCAGCGGGTAAAAGCCCTTGGTTACCGTGCCGTATCACCCACGTTAAACACTTATACCGGGTTTGTAGCTGAATCCCCAACCACCGGGGTATCCCTGCGGTTACCAGGGTTTCTTGGTTACCTGTATTCAGCACCTCAAACTCGCCTGGCGATGGTAGGTGCATTGTTGCTCCTCATCTCCATCCCATTTTCCCTGGTGCCAAATATCCCCCAGAGCTACTGGGCAAAAACTGCCTTGCATGTGCTGGCAGCTGTCATCACCGGGTTCCCGATCGCCAACCGGGGTGTACGCGCCCTCGTCATTGGCAGGCAGATCACAATCGACCTGTTGATGATCATTGCTACAGTAGGTGCCTTGCTTATCGGAGAAACAGGCGAAGGTGCCACGGTGGTGATGCTATTCGCCATCGGTGAAGCCCTGGAAGGTTATACTGCCGAGCGGGCACGCAACTCACTGCGCAGTCTACTCGCACTCAAGCCAGAAGTAGCCCATGTGATGCGCCCCTGCATCGATTGCGCTGAGCATATGGGGCAGCAAGGTTATTCCGGCGGCGCGTGCCCCATCTGTGGCGAGCACGAAACCACCCTGTCGGTAGACCAGGTGGCAGTTGGTGACCGTGTCATCGTACGACCAGGCGAACACATCCCTGTGGATGGTCACATCCGTAGTGGGTTCTCGCTGGTCAATCAGGCACCCGTGACGGGTGAATCAGTCCCAGTGCGTAAATCCCCTGGCGACAAGGTCTATGCTAGTACTTTGAACGGTGATTCAGTGCTCGAGCTCATCGTTTCGCAACCAGCGACCAATTCAACGATCAGCCGCATCGTACGTCTGGTCGAGCAGGCTCAAGCCCAACGTGCTCCCATCGAACGCTTCATCGACCAGTTCGCAGCCTGGTACACACCGGCAGTGGTATTGCTGGCGGCAATGCTCGCCATCCTGCCACCCCTGCTATTTCATGCCCCATTTTTGGATACCGGCGATACGCGCGGTTGGCTTTATCGCGCCCTGGCGCTACTTATCGTTGCCTGCCCATGTGCCTTGGTCATTAGCACACCCGTTACGCTGGTCAGCGCGCTCACCTCTCTGGCACGCCGAGGCGTGCTCATCAAGGGTGGCGCTTTCCTGGATGTGCTGGCACGGGCGCGCTTGTTTGCCTTTGATAAGACTGGTACTCTCACCCAAGGTCACCCCTCGGTCACCCAGGCCAGGTCTGTGGATTGTCTGCCCAATACGGAGCGTTGCGCCGCCTGTGACGATCTGCTCGCACTGGCAGCTACCGTGGAGCGCCGATCAGAGCATCCCCTGGCGCAGGCCATCATGGCTGAGGTGGATGCTCGCCAGCTCACCCACACCTACCCGGCAGCTGAGGCAATCCAGTCCCTGGCGGGTCAGGGCGTGCAAGGATTTTCCAATGGGAGCCGAATCCTGGTGGGTAGCCATGACCTGTTCCACACCCGTGATGACTCACTGGACAAGGAATTACACGCCGATATCCAATTAGCTATCGACGCCGGCGAGACGGTGATGTTGATTGGTAAAGATGACAACCTGCTCGGTTATGTAAGCGTATCAGACGACCTCCGCTCCACAAGCATCGAAGCCCTACGGCAGTTGAAATCCATCGACCCGAACATACATTCTGTGATGCTTACCGGGGATAACCCCGCAGTAGCGGATAAAGTATCTGCTGCCATCGGTAACATGGATGAGGTGCGGGCAGGTTTGCTACCCGAAGATAAACTGGAAGCGTTGCGTGACCTGCAATCTCAACATGGGTTGGTCATCATGGTCGGTGATGGGGTGAATGATGCCCCGGCTCTGGCAGCTGCTAATGTTGGCATCGCGATGGGTGGGGCGGGAACTGCCCAGGCTATGGAGACCGCGGATGTGGTGTTGATGCAAGATGACCTGACTCACCTGCCTGAAGCCGTGCGCTCCTCACGCAAGACACGAATGATCATTAAGCAGAACATCGCCTTTAGCCTGGCGCTCAAGGCAGCTTTTTTGTTGTTGACCCTGCCCGGTTGGGCGACGCTCTGGATGGCGGTTTTTGCAGATATGGGTGCTTCGCTGCTTGTGACGCTAAATGGGTTGCGCATGCTGCGCAAGAACAGCTAAGAATTATCCCAATGGCTCTTCTGGCACCACAATGAATATCACCAAGTATATGAGGATGAACGATCCAAATCCGAGCAATGCGCCGGCGGCGAACAAAAGACGAACAACGGTCGGATCGATCCCGAAGAATTCTCCGAGACCTGCGCACACACCTGCAATCATGCGGCTATTTCGACTGCGATAAAGTTTTCTAGATTCGGGTGACATAATTTCTCTCCTTAAACCTACTGTATTATTAACGTATCCATCCCTGAAAGGTTGCACCGAATTTGTCTGAATCGCTACACTCTCCATTATCTCGATCACCCTTTCGCGGCAGCCTGCTTGGATTGGCAGTCGGAGATGCGATCGGAGCCACAGTTGAGTTCATGCCACCGGGCAGCTTTGCCCCGCTGACCGATATGGTGGGTGGAGGCACATTCAACCTTGCCCCCGGTGAGTGGACCGACGACACGTCCATGGCATTATGCCTGGCTGAGAGCCTGATCGAAAAGCGAGCTTTTGACCCGGTCGACCAGCTGGAACGGTATGACCGCTGGTATCGCACAGGTTATTTATCCTCCAACGGGCGGTGTTTTGATATCGGCATCACCACATGCAATTCGTTGCATCGCTTCGAGCAGACGCACGAGCCCTATCCCGGTCCAGACTCACCCCACACAGCCGGTAGCGGTTCATTGATGCGCCTGGCACCCGTACCCATGTTCTATGCACGTCAGCCGCATATGGCAATTGAAAAATCAGCGGATTCCTCCCGCACGACCCATGCCAATCCCAAGGCAGTGGATGCCTGCCGTTATTATGCTGCCTTGTTGTTGGGTGCAATCCATGGGCACCCGAAAGAGGCATTGTTGTCACCACTCAACGAATGGGGATTCCTGGACTCCAAAACGAAGTCGCTGCTGGTCAATCTGGCACCTGACATCGCAGAAGTAGCCATCGGTTCTTTCAAGTATAAACAACCTCCCGATATCCAGGGTAGTGGATACGTGGTGCGAGGGATGGAAGCCGCTTTATGGGCTTTTTATCATTCCACCACATTCCGAGAAGGTGTTTTGATGGCTGCCAACCTAGGCGACGATGCAGACACCACGGCTGCGATCTATGGTCAGCTTGCGGGGGCATATTATGGGGAGGAAAATATCCCGGCTGAGTGGCGGACGAAGTTGGTGATGGTGGATGTGATTATAGTGTACGCAGATAAACTTTGGGAAATTGCCCAGAGTTTTTAATTTTGTCAGATCAATAATTCACAAGTAGAATATGAGAGTAAACGTTCACCATAGATGATATTTCATCAATGGAACAATATGTGTTTCGGAAATTAAAGGCTTTTTTCCTGAGGAGAAATCGGGATGACCGTAAAAGAAAAGGTTTATTGGCATGAGACCGTAAAAATGCCAACTGGCGAAATGCTTAATGACCTGCCAGCGAAAGTAGATATGGTCGTGGTGGGTGCGGGTATTCCGGGGTTGTCTGCCGCCAGACAGCTGGCAATACGGGGCATGAAGGTCGCCGTGCTGGAAGCGGAGACGATCGGATGGGGAGCCAGCTCGCGCAACGGAGGCATGGTGCTCACGGGTCTCAAGCTGGATGCAGAAGTGGTTGAAGCCAGGTATGGGTGCGAGCTGACCAGGCAGTTATTCGAGGATTCAGTTACCGCCCTCAGCACAGTGGAGCAAATCGTCACTCAGGAACAGATAGACTGTGGATTCGTCCGCTCCGGTCATTTACTGGTCGCAAATAAACCGGCGCACTATGCAGCCCTCCAACGCGAAGTCGAATGGTATGCCCAACACTTCAACCATGAAACTCGTCCCATCCCCAAAGGTGAGCTCCATGACGAAATCGGCTCGGATGTTTATTATGGTGGTCTGGTGGATGAGAGCAGTGCAGGGTTGAACCCGGCACAATACGTGGTGGGTTTGGCGAAAGCGGCGGAAAGGGCGGGTGCCATACTTTACTCACGCGCCCGTCTGGCGCAAATCGAGAAAATCTCTGGGGGGTATAAGCTTAGGACCTCACGCGGCGAGCTGGCTGCAAGTGAAATCCTGGTAACCACCGGTGGCTACACTGGTTCAGCCATGCCTCAACTACGGCACCGTATAATCCCGATCGGCTCCTTCATCATTGCCACCCAACCCTTGCCGGAAATGTTGGCTTTACAGTTAATCCCGCACAAGCGAATGGTTTTCGATTATAAGCACTTCCTTAACTACTTCCGACTTTCCGCGGATAACCGCATGATCTTCGGCGGTCGGGCAGCCTTCTTCCCGGAAAACGATTCAACCATCCACAGAAGCGCAGACATCTTGCAGCGGGAGATGGTGCATGTTTTCCCTCAACTTAAAGGTCATGAAGTAGAGTATGCCTGGGGTGGAACGCTGGATTTTGCTTTTGACCAGATGCCACACGCTGGTCAGCTGGATGGCATTTATTATGCCCTTGGCTTTGCGGGTCATGGGGTGGCACTCGGCTCTCACCTGGGAATGAAAATGGCAGATGCCATCCTGGATGGCACGGTGAGAGAGCTACCCTATAACGCCTATGCCTTCCCCAAGGTACCCCTGAGTTTGTACAATGGCAAACCCTGGTTCCTACCATTGATCGGTCTGTGGCATAGGATATTGGATATGCTCTATTGATCTGCCAACCTAGCCGAGTAGCAATTCCGTTTAGTAAAATCCAATTTTATTGATCCAAATTGATGATTATTATCCAGTAAAAGTTTTTCCCTACCCCACCCCGTGTGTTCTTCTCGCCTGGTACCAAGGACTCTACTCGAATTGGTACCGAGTATTCTACTCTATATAAAACCTGATTACTAATCACGAATGACTGATCCTATTAGCATATATCTTGCATCCCCACCCTCTGATATCAAATAAGTATTTACTGGATTCAATAGCATGGAGTGGAGAAGCACAATTAATCGCAACAACGCTGAAGACCTGCCACGATTGCTGGCGATCGAGCAGGTTTCAGCCCAGCTTGGTTTCGCTCAAGTAGCTTTGCGGGTGGGTATCAGCTGGATATTTTCGCTGGGAATCCAACCCGACATGCCGTTCTACCAAAGTAAAAACCTGGCGCTGATCAACCGGATCTCCTTTGTTAGCCTGCTCCTGGCACTCCCAGGATCATTTGTGCTCATGCTGGCAGGCTTTGATCGTCCATTCAGCCTGTTGGTGAGCGGATTGTTGGCATTATGCATGATCCTTACCCTGAATGGTGTGCAGAAAGTGCAGTGGGCACAAGCCATCTTCGCTTTCGCACCAGCTGCCACAATCCTGATCTATACTTTGCTCGAATTATCCTCTGGAGGATTTGCTGACCAGCTAAACTATATCCTGATGCGTCAAGGTTTGTGCCTGGCGCTTTTATTGCCAGTCATGCTTTACGGCTTTGAGAAAGCACGCCGGTGGGTGATTCTCTCCATTTGCTTGATCGTCTACCTGATATTTGACATAGCCTGCACACGCTTGGGCGACTCGCTTTTATCGAATATTTTCGGGATGAGCCGCGGGTTCTTTTCATTATTATCAATCTTGCAGCTGACGGGTTTGGCATCCTGCCTGCTTTACCTGCAGGACTATACTATGAAACATGAGCAGCAAGTGCGCCAGTCGAACGAAAAGCTACAAAGCATTGCGATCAGGGATGGTATGACGGAGTTATTCAACCACACTTTCATGAAGCAGCTGATTGGAGATGCCATTAACCGATCGAAGCGCTCCAAGACTCCCCTATCCTTACTGATGATCGATACGGATTTCTTCAAACAAGTCAATGATACGTATGGGCACAACGCCGGCGATGAAGTTTTAATTTGCCTGACAAAGCTGCTGGAGGGGAGCAAGCGTTCCACCGATTATTTGGGTAGGTGGGGTGGGGACGAGTTGATCCTTTTGCTCACCGATACCAGCTTACAAGGTGCGGCCCTGGTGGCAGAGAAGCTGCGGAGTCTGGTGGATAACTATGTTTTCCCGCGCTGTCGCCACCTGACGATCAGCCTTGGTGCCAGTGAATATCATGAGCAGGATGACCTGGTAAAGTTTATCGAGCGGGCTGATGCCGCCATGTACCGTGCCAAGCGTGCAGGACGAAACCGGGTGGAAATTGGATAGAACAGCGGAAAGCGGTTAGGGATTAGCAGTTGGCAGTTAGCAATTAGCTATCAGCAAGTAGACATTTATAAAATTTCAAGAATGCACTGCTAAGTTCGCTGAGAATGCAGGGCAATATTGATGATAGACTAAAATCAGTTTGCTTTCAGCTTTTTGAAATATTAGTTATGCCCAGTCACTTTCTTTATGTAATTTAGATAAAAGATTATTATCATCTTATCTTATCCGCGTGAATCTGCGGTTAAAATGCTCTTATCAGTGATCACTCGTGTTTATCTCGGGCTGGTTGTTTTTCTACCTGCTTTTTTCCGCGTTCATCTGTGGCTGAAATGCTTCTATCAGTGTTGATCAGTGTAATTCTGTGGTTATCCCTCTGTCTCTGTGTGTATCTGCAGTAAACTGGCTTAAGAATCGGATTGTCAAAGGAATCATCAACCACCATGCAGATCAGCCGGGTAAACCGATCAAAAAGGGCAGCCAAAAAGACATACGACCAGCTAAGTAGTTTCTACGATTTATTGGCAGGCGCGAGCGAGACACAATTCATGCGCCGGGGACTGGAATTAATTCCAATTCATGATGGTGGATCCATCCTGGAGATCGGTTCAGGAACAGGCAAAGCTTTAGTGGAGTTAGGTAATCAGGTGGGGGAAACAGGAAAAGTATATGGTATTGACCTCTCACGGGGCATGCTGCTACATTCGCGTCATAGGCTGGTGAAAGCTGGTTTGCAGCCGCGGGTAGTGTTGATCGAGGGCGATGGCGCTTGGTTGCCCTATAAAAGAGGTAGTTTCAGTGCGATCTTCATTAGCTTCACCCTCGAGCTGTTCGACACGCCAGAAATCCCATTCGTGTTGGAGGAGTGCCAGCGAGTATTGGTACCGGGTGGGCTGTTGGGAGTGGTCTCGCTGCGAATAAGCGAGTCACCTGGACGGGTAGTTCGGCTATACGAATGGTTCCACGAGAACTTCCCCACCTATGTAGATTGCCGTCCAATCGACGCCCAAGGGATGGTCCAGGCGGCTGGTTTTAAAGTCGTGAAAAAACAGATTGGGAGTATGTGGGGGTTACCGGTCGAAGTGATGTTGGCAGGGAAAGCGTGAGATAATAAACAGCATGGTGATCTTATTAGCGCTGTATTCCTTCGGTGGGCTGGTCCTGGCGGGTTTATCGGTACCCCTGATCCTGCATAAAATCCCACCTAACGGGTTATATGGCTTTCGGATGCGCTCCACGCTTGAGAACCCTGCCCTTTGGTACAAAATCAATGCTTATGCCGGATGGCGTTTCTTGGTGGTCGGTCTGGGTACGGCGATTGGGGCAATCATCCTTTATTTTTCCATCCAACGGGACGTCGAGAGCTATGCATTAAGCTGCCTGGGGTTATTTCTGGCGCTTTTCCTGTGGGGCATAATCACCAGCTTCCTGTTCCTCCGATCAAACCAGGGCGAATCATCATAGCAGGTCGTTGGCAGGGGTAACAAGCAGGCATGCGTGGGTCACAGCCCGCATCAACAATGGTATCGACGCCCACAAGGATTTCCATCTCATTATCCAGATAGTATAGTAAAATCTATCCCATGACCAAGACAGAATTCATCGATGACTTACAGAACGGACGCCGCCAATGGCGACATATATGGAAAGGTATTGATCTATTCGGAACATCCAGGCCTCGTACACCCGGAGAGATGAGCTTGCGAGATATTCTCTATCATGTCGCCTGGTACGAACGAGAGATGCTGGAATTGGTCCAACTCAGGACATTGGTAGGCTCCCCCTGGTGGAGGTTACCGGTGGATGAGCGTAATGCCCACATCAAAACGGAAGGGGAAACCAATTCCATGCTACAGGCATGGAGGCTGGAGCAACAGGTGTATAGCGAGTTGCTGGTACAGCTGCAAACTTTGCGCGATGAAGAACTCGAAGATGCCCGGTTTTTCCAGGAGATGCCCTCAGACTGGGTGCCATGGCATGTGATCGCCGGCAATACATTTGAGCATTACGCCGAGCATTTTGGCGATATTTTTTAATCAAAAGAATTGCAATTATTCTTATTAATCCTAAGCGCCATGAGGGTGGTCCTTAGGATTTTTCTATTTATTTCAATCTCCGCTGGAATTTTGCAGCCATCCCGGATATCGGCAAGTCCTTTACGTTTGAAATCCAGTAACTTTAGGGGTAGCCTGTCCTAATCAATATTCTCCACGGTATCGTTCCGGCAGTAATATAGCGATTTGGTGCATGACTGTAGCCACAATCAGACGGTCACGCTCGTCAGCTGAGAGCCCATCAGATACATTAAGTCGGTAAGGTATGCCAAATTTAAGGTTGATGCGACCATCTTCCTTCCAAACGCCCACAGGTAAGACCTGCGGGCAGTAACGGCTGAGCAGGAGCAGAAATCTCCCCACACCTGGGTGGACGCTGCCCAACACCCCACCAGGGCTATCCCCCCCTTCGGGAGCCATCCCGATGACAGGCAGTGAAGTCTGACTGGCGTAGTTCAGTGCAGCGCGTATTGCAGCTGCTCTCTGCTCAGTCTCATCAGGTTCAGGCAGCATGGCAGGCATAGGCGTAAATCCCAATAACCTGGCCCCGCGTGGGAATAGCCAGTGGGTAAACCCAGTGAGCCAGCCTGAATTTGTCCAACCTGAAGTCACCACCCAATGTACATGGATAGGTATGATTGCGCTGATGAGAATGACAAACCACCAGGCGTGAAAATCGGGGGCGGAATAGTGATTGACCGTGATTATTACCCCCCGCCTGTTACCCTCCTCACCCATGCTTGAGATTAACTCCTGCACTGCGGAGTGATCCACCTTCGGAGATGGATGCACCGTGCGAATGAGCAGGCGAGCGATGGGATGGAATGGGATGGTCATTCTGGATACAACCGGATAATTATAATGTTATCTATCTGCTCTTGCAATTCAAGCCTTGCCATCATACAATTACCGTAATGCTGTTATCCATTTTATTGATTGAAAGGGAAGGTTATGCGACCTGAATGGGATATTTACTTCATGAAAATCGCACATGTGGTGGCACTACGCAGCACATGCGACCGGGCTTTTGTCGGTACGGTGATGGTGCTGGATAAGCGCATCCTGACCACCGGTTTCAACGGGTCACCGGCAGGCTTGCCCCACTGCGATCAAACCG
>Ga0214473_10005605_pt1 | contig 15025 bp, 14 predicted proteins | sample RVTome_7_FD_203509 | JGI IMG/M metagenome (GOLD analysis project Ga0214473, IMG submission 203509) | Soil microbial communities from uranium-contaminated site in the Upper Colorado River Basin, Wyoming, United States - RVT98D197 | ecosystem: Environmental > Terrestrial > Soil > Contaminated >... | reverse complement strand
TCCAGAGCGATCACTTCCGTCTTGGCCACCGTGAACCCGCTCTCCTTGAGGACCACCTTCGCCCGGTCGGTGTCGTTGACGATCAGGCGCAGGATCCCGAAGTCGGCCGTGTCGGCGAGCGACAGCGCCCGGATGTTGATCCCCGACCGGGAGAGGATCGCGGTCACCTCCGCCAGGCGCCCCGACTTGTTCTCCAGGAAAATCGAAATCTGCTCGACCTTCATCGCATGCCCTCCTTAAAGTTTCCGCTTGTCGATGACCCGTTTCGCTTTCCCTTCGCTGCGCTGGATCGTCTTCGGCTCGACCAGCTTCACCTTGCACGATACGCCGAGCAGGTCCTTGATGTCGTGCTCGATCCGGCGGGACAGCGCCTCCAGCCCCTTGACCTCGTCCGAGAAGATCGACTCGTTGACCTCCACCTGGACTTCGAGGACGTCCAGGGAGCCCTCGCGGGAGACGATCAGCTGGTAGTGCGGCTCCACGCCCTCCATCTCCATCAGCACCGCCTCGATCTGGGACGGGAAGACGTTGACCCCTCGGATGATGAGCATGTCGTCCGTCCGGCCCGAGATCCGCTCCATCCGGACGAGCGTGCGGCCGCAGGAGCAGGGGGTGGGGATCAGCCGCGAGATGTCCCGCGTCCGGTACCGGAGGACCGGGAACGCCTCTTTCGTGACGGTGGTGAACACCAGCTCTCCCGCCTCCCCGTAAGGAAGCCTCTTCCCCGTCGCGGGGTCGATGATTTCCGGTATGAAGTGGTCCTCGAAGATGTGCAGCCCGTGCTTCTCCTCGATGCATTCCGAGGAGACCCCGGGCCCGATGACCTCCGAGAGGCCGTAGATGTCGATCGCGCTGATCTTGAGCTTCTTCTCGATCTCCTTGCGCATCGACTCGCTCCACGGCTCGGCGCCGAACAGGCCGCACTTGAGCTTGAGGGAGTCCGGGTCGACCCCCTCTTCCGCCATCACCTCCGCGAGGTTGAGCGCGTACGACGGCGTGCACAACAGGATCGTGGAACCGAAGTCCTGCATGATCATGATCTGCCGCTTGGTGTTCCCCCCCGACATGGGGATGACCGTCGCCCCGATCTTCTCCGCCCCGTAGTGGGCGCCCAGCCCCCCGGTGAAGAGCCCGTACCCGTATGAGTTGTGCACCACATCACCGCTGGTCGTGCCGCCGCAGGAGAGGGTGCGCGCCATGAGTTCCGACCAGGTGTCGAGGTCGCGCCGCGTGTAGCCGACCACGACCGGCTTGCCCGTCGTCCCCGAGGAGGCGTGGATGCGGACAACCCGCTCCATCGGCACCGCGAACATCCCGAAGGGATAGGTGTCCCGCAGGTCGATCTTGGTGGTGAAGGGAAGCCGCGCCAGGTCGTCGAGCTTCCGGATGTCCCCGGACTTGAACCCCGCCTCCGCCAGCTTGCTGCGGTAGAAAGGAACCGTCGCATAGACGCGGTTGACCTGCTCCCGCAGGCGCTTGAGCTGCAGCGCCTCCATCGCCTCCCGCGGCAGCGTCTCGAACTCGTCGTTCCAGATCATCCCTTCTCCTCCGTGCGGGAGCGCCCCGAAAGAGGGACCCTCCGGATGGAATTATCGCCCGGTCGCGAGCGTCGGCAGGAGCCCCCGCCCCGCGCGGAACGCCCGGACGTTCACCTCCACGATCTTCGCCGGCAGGGCGGCGCGCAACGCTTCGACGTACGCCTCCTCCGCGAGCGGCAAAAAGTGGGAAGCCGCGCCCACCATCACGATGTTGACCGCCCGCACCTCGTGCAGCGATAAGGCCATCGCCAGCGCGTCCACCACGAACAGGTTCGGCGTGAACTCCCGGAGCCGCTCCTCGATCCGTGACGGGTAGCGCTCCTTGCCCGTCGACACCGACGGCGGGAGGATCTCCTGCGCGTTGACGAGCGCCGCGCCGCCCGGCGACAGGTAGTGCGCGAACCGCAGGGCCTCCATCTTTTCGAAGGCGACCAGCAGGTCCGCGGTCCCGGGCTCGATGAGCGGGGAGTAGACTTTCTTTCCGAACCGCAGGTGAGTGGTGACGGCACCCCCGCGCTGGGCCATGCCGTGGACTTCGCTCTTCTTCACGTCGTGCCCGGAGAGGAGAAACGCCTCGCACAGGACCTCGGAGGCCAGGAGGATCCCCTGCCCGCCGACGCCCGCAAGAAAGACGTTTCCTGCGCGGGCCTTGTTCAATCCTTCTTCTCCAGGATCGCCTTGAACTTGCACAGGGGAGGGCACTGGTTGCAGCCGTCGCACAGGAGGGGGTGGATCCGGCTCCTCCCCTTCTGGGCGGCCTTCTTTCCCGCCGCCACCGCCTCCTTGGGCGTGAACGACACCCACTCGATGGCGGGGCAGCCGAGCTTGCCGCACGCCTTGCAGCCGGTGCACAGGTCCGGGATCACCTCATAGACCGGGCGCTTTTTCCTCCGGTGATCGGGCAGGAGCACGCACGGCGCCTCGGTGATGACGACGGACGGCGCTTCCCGGGAGAGCTCCCGCCGGAGGACCGCCGCGGTCTGCGCCATGTCGTGCGGGTTGACCGTGTACACGTGCTCGACGCCGATCGCCCGGCACAGCCCCGGCAGGTCAAGCCGGTGGGTCGGATCCTGCGTCAGCGTCCTGCCCGTCGCGGGGTTCTCCTGGGCGCCCGTCATCGCGGTGGTCCGGTTGTCCAGGATGATCACCGTGGTGAATCCGCGGTTGTAGACGATGTCGATGAGCCCGGTTATCCCGGAGTGGATGAAGGTGGAATCTCCGATGACCGCGACGACTTTTCCCAGCGCCGCCTTCCCCAGCGCCTTCTCGATGCCGAACGCATTCCCGATGGAGGCGCCCATGCAGACGCAGGTGTCCATCCCCCCCAGCGGGGGCAGCGCCGCGAGCGTGTAGCAGCCGATGTCCCCCGCAACAATGACTTTCAGCTTGGTAAGGACATAAAACAGCCCGCGGTGCGGACAGCCCGGGCAAAGGTTGGGGGGGCGGGACGGGACTTCTTCCCGGGGATGCACCGGCGCGCTCCCCCCGGCGATCCCTTCCCGGACGATCCGGGGGTCGAGCTCGCCGACGAGGGGAATCCGCTCCTTCCCCTGCACCGGTATGCCCAACGCCTTCACGTGCGTCTCGATGTGGGGATCGAGCTCCTCCACGACCACGAGCCGCGTAACCCCCGCCGCGAACTCGCGGATGAGCCGCGAAGGAAGGGGATGCGCCATCCCCAGCTTCAGGACGGAGGCGTCGGGGAACGCCTCCCGGACGTACTGATAGGAAATCCCGGCGGTGATCACTCCCAGCGAACGGTCCCCCCACTCGATCCGGTTGCCGGGAAACGTTTCCGCGAACTCCGAAAGCGCCCGCATCCGCTCTTCCACGAGGACGTGGCGCGCCCTGGCGTTCTGGGGGAGCATGACCCACTTGGACGTGTCGCGGACGAAACCGGGGGGGAACGCCGCCCCTGCCACCTCTCCGAGCCGGACCGTTCCCTTGGCGTGCGAGATGCGCGTTGTCGTCCGCAGGAAAACGGGAGTGTCGAACTCCTCCGACAGCGCGAAGGCGATCCTCGTGAACTCCTTTGCCTCCTCCGAGTCGGAGGGCTCGAGCATGGGGATCTTGGCCGCCACCGCGTAATGCCGGTTGTCCTGCTCGTTCTGGGAGGAGTGCAGTTCCGGGTCATCCGCGGTGACAATGACGAAACCGCCCCGCACGCCGGTGTAGGACGCGGTGAAGATCGGGTCCGCCGCCACGTTGACGCCCACGTGCTTCATGGCCGCAAGCGCCCGCGCGCCGGCCATCGAGGCCCCGAGGGCGACCTCCACCGCCACCTTTTCGTTGGGGGCCCACTCCGCGTACACCCCCTCGTACCGGGCGAGGTTCTCCAGGATCTCCGTGCTCGGCGTCCCGGGATAGGCGGAGGCGACCTTGACCCCTGCCTCGAAGGCACCGCGGGCGATGGCCTCGTTTCCGGACAGAAGTCTGACGAGCTGTCTCGCCGGGACGGACAACGGTTTCCTCTTCTTTCCCCCTGGAATATAAGGAAATTAAGTTAGCACATCGTCCCCCCTCTTTCAAATCCGGCGGGTGGAAATTCTGCTATACTGTGCCAAATTTGCCCGGGGGGATTTCATCATGAAAATCGGGATGCTGACGGGCGGCGGGGATTGCCCGGGGCTGAACGCCGTCATCCGCGCCGTCGTCCGGAAGGCGGATGCCCATGATTCGCGTGTGGTCGGGATCCGGAACGGCTGGAAGGGTCTGGTCGAGTTGGCTCCCATGGACCTCGACATCAAGATGGTTTCCGGGATCCTGCACATCGGGGGGACGATCATCGGGACTTCCCGCACCAATCCCTTCAAGGACCCATCCGGCCCCGACATGGTGCTGCGGAACTTCCGGCTCCTGGGGCTCGACGCCATGATCGCGATCGGCGGGGAGGACACCCTCGGCGCGGCGAGCAAACTCTACGAGAAGGGCCTGCCGGTCGTCGGCGTCCCCAAGACGATCGACAACGACCTCTCCGGCACCGACTTTACGTTCGGCTTCGACACGGCGGTCAGCATCGCAACCGACGCCATCGACCGGATCCATACCACGGCCGAATCGCACAACCGGGTCATGGTGGTGGAGGTGATGGGACGCAACGCCGGGTGGATCGCCACCTTCTCGGGAATCGCCGGCGGGGCGGACGTCGTCCTCATTCCCGAGAAGCGGATCGACCTCGACGAGGTATGCGACCTGATCCTCCGGCGCCACAGCCGCGGGAAGAGCTTCAGCATCGTCGTCGTCGCCGAGGGGGCGAAATTCGCGGAGAAGCCCGGCACGGACGAGCAGCTCATCGTCCAGGAGACCAAGACCGACGAGTTCGGACACGTCCGCCTGGGCGGGATCTCCCAGCTCCTCGCGGGGGAGATCGAAAAGCGTACGCGGTTCGAGACCCGCTGGGTCGTGCTCGGCCACATCCAGCGCGGCGGCTCGCCGACGGCCCACGACCGGGTCCTCGCCACACGTTTCGGCATCTTCGCCACCGAGATGGTGCACCGGGGCGAGTTCGGGAAGATGGCCGCGCTCCAGGGGAACCGGATCGTCGCCGTCCCCCTGGCGGAGGCGACCGCCCAGATCAAGACCGTCGACATGGGGCTGTACGCCATCGCCGAGGAATTTTTCGGCTAAATCAGTTTTCCTCGGGCGTCGAAGGCGCCCGGGTAATGCCGGATGAGGGCGTCCGGTCCCGTCCCGACGACGGCGACGACATCGAATCGGGCCTCCCTCCACGAATCCCGCGGGATTCGGCTGATGTACCCCCTCGCCGTGGAGACGATCCTGCGCCGTTTGGCCAGCCCCACCGTCTCCTCCGGCGCGCCGAATTCTTCCCCTTCGCGGAAGCGGACCTCGACGAAGACCAGGATATCCCCCTCCCGCGCAACGATGTCGACCTCTCCTCCCCGGACTTGGAAATTGCGCTCCACGATCCGCATTCCTCTCGCCTCGAGGAACGCGCAGGCCGCCGCTTCCGCTTCGGCCCCGGACTCCCGCGTGGACCCCGCTGGATGCGTCATGGTTGGGTTTTTACTCCCCGAAACGTCTTCCTGTGGATCGGGCAGGGCCCCAGATTTCGGAGGGCCGCGAGGTGCTCGCGGGTCGGGTACCCTTTGTGGGAGGAGAAGCCGTAGCCGGGGTACACGCGGTCGTACTCCTCCATCATTTCGTCTCTTGCAACCTTGGCCAGGATGGAGGCCGCCATCACCGAGAGGCAGCGGGAATCGCCGGCGACCAGCGTCTCCTGCGAAACGGCGCACGGAACCGGGAACGTTCCGTCGACGTAGAGGAAATCGGGCGGTGGAGAAAGACTCTCGACGGCCCGCCGCATGGCGAGCAGCGAGGCCCGCAGGATGTTGACCTCTTCGATCTCTTCGGGGGTGGAATGGGCGACGGCAAAGGAAACCGCCTCCGCCGTGATCCGGGTGTGCGCACGCTTCCGTGCGGCGGGGGAAAGAGCCTTCGAATCGCGGATCCCCTCGGGGCGAAACCCCGGCGGGAGGATGACGGCGGCCGCTACGACCGGGCCGGCCAGCGGCCCCCGTCCGGCCTCGTCGACGCCGGCGATCGCGCGGTACCCCATCGCGCGGGCCCGGGTCTCGAAGCGATCCAACGGGGGAACCCTACTCTTTGCTCTCCGTCGTTTCCGGTGCCGCCGCGCCTTCCGTTGGGGCAGTCCCCTCCACCGGGCGCTCCGGGGTCCCTTCGGTGGGGACGGCGACCCCTTTCTTCCCCAGCCAGTCCTTCTTCTCGCGGATGCGCGCCTTCTTGCCGGACACCTCGCGCAGGAAGAAGAGCTTCGCCCGGCGGACGTCCCCCTTCTTCTTGACGACGATCTTCTCGATGAGCGGGGAGTGCATCGGGTAAGTCCGCTCAACTCCCACTCCGTAGGACTCCTTCCGGACCTTGAAGGTGGTGGAAACGCCGTTGCGATGGAAACCGATGACGATCCCCTCGAAGTACTGGACGCGCTCCTTCTCGCCTTCCTTGATGCGCGAGAACACGCGGATCGTGTCTCCCACCTTGAATGCCGGCAGATTGCTTCGAAGTTGCGATTTTTCCACTTCCTTGAGGAGACTCATGGGGGTACCCCTTCCATCCGTCGGTTCCAGAGGATAAACAAGACCTTATAATTTATTCCACACCCTTGCCGGGTGTCAACTTTATATTGGCGAGATCGGGGCGTCTTTCCCCGGTCCGCCGCATAGCCTCCTCGCGGCGCCATTTCTCGATCGCGGCGTGATCCCCCGAGAGGAGCACGTCCGGCACCGCGTGGCCGCGGAACGTGCGAGGGCGGGTGTACTGCGGCGCCTCGAGCAGCCCCTCCTCGAAGGAATCGCGGGAGGAGGCCAGGGGATCCCCCAGCACTCCGGGGAGGAACCGTGCCAGCGCGTCGACGAGAACGAGCGCGGGCAGCTCCCCGCCGGTCAGGACGTAATCGCCGATGGAGATTTCCAGGTCGGCCAGGTAGTCCGCCACGCGCTGGTCGACCCCCTCGTAGCGCCCGCAGACCAGGATCAGGTGATCCTCCGCGGACAGACTCCTGGCGAGCGCCGAAGTGAGGAGTTCCCCCTGGGGGGAGAGCAGGACGGCCTTCCCGGGCCCGAACCGCTCCCTCAAGGCTTCCACCCCCGCGAAGATCGGCTCCGGCTTCATCACCATTCCGCCGCCCCCTCCGAACGGCGGCTCGTCGGTCACGCGGTGCTTGCCCGCAGCAAAATCCCGAAGGTCGTGCACCTCGACCGTCAGGAACCCCGCTTCCCTGGCCTTGGAAATAATGCTGTGATCGAGCGGCCCGGAAACGATCCCGGGAAAAAGCGTGAGGATATCAACTCGCATCCAGCCACCCCTCCGGGGGGGTCACGACGATGCGGCGTCCCGCAACGTCCACTTCCCGGACAAATTCCGAAATGACCGGCAGGAGCGCCTCCCCTCCGCCGGAACGGCGGATTTCCAGCCAGTCGTGGGCGGGGCCGGAAACGACGCCTGCCACGCGGCCGATGGGGACGCCGTCCGCGGCGATCACCGAGCAGCCGACGAGGTCGACGACGAAGTACTCATCTTCCCCCGGCGGCGGAAGTTCCTCCCTGCGGACGAAGACGCGAGCCCCGACCAGCTCCTTCGCAGCTTCCTGGGTTTCGATCCCCTTCAACGAAAAAACGGCACAGCCCCCCGACCGCTGTGCCGCGTTCACCTCGAATTCGCGTCCACCCGAACCACCCCGATCCGGACCCCCGCACAAGCGCAGGGAACGCGCCGCCAGAAGTCCCGATGGGTCGCCGGAGATTGCCTTCACCTTGATCCTGCCCGCCGCCCCGTGGGCCGCCACCACCAGTCCGGTTTCGAGGAAGGTGTCCGTCGAAAGATTCCTGTCAGGGGACAGCCGGTTTCTCCCGCTTCCCGTCCAGGTACTTCTTCCAGATGCCCACCTTCTTGAGCAGGCTCTTGACCGTCTCCGTCGGCTGCGCCCCCTTGTGGAGCCACCGCAGGGTCAGCTGCTCGTCCACCTGAAAACGGGCAGGGTTCTCCCTCGGGTTATAGGTACCGACCCTTTCGATGAACTTGCCGTCCCGGGGAGCCTCGGAGTCCGCCACCACCACGCGGTAGGAAGGTAGCTTCTTCCTGCCCGTCCGTGTCAGCCGGATCTTTACCGCCATCTCGTGAACCTCCCGCGTCGTTGGATGAACCTCAATGTACCATGGATCCTATCGGAAAAACGGCAGATTCCTTCCCGGTTTCCGGTTTCCCGCCTGCGAGAACCGCTTGATCATCTGCTCGGCCTGATGGAAGTTCTTAAGGAGGCGATTGACTTCCTGGACCGTGGTCCCGCTCCCAAGGGCGATCCGCTTCCTGCGGCTTCCGTTCAGGACTTTTACGTTGCTCCTCTCCTCCCGGGTCATCGAGTCGATGATCGCCAGGGTCCTTTTGAGCTCCGCCTCGTCCGGGGCCGCCCCTTTGAGCTCCTTGAGCTTCCCCCCCATGCCCGGGATCATCCCGATGAGGTCCTCCATCGACCCCATCTTCCGGACCCTCAAGAGCTGCTCCCGGAAATCCTCGAGGGTAAACTGGCTCTTGCGGAGCTTTCGTTCGAGCTCCCGGGCCTCCTTCTCGTCGATCGTCTCCTGCGCCTTTTCAACAAGCGTCAGGATGTCGCCCATCCCCAGGATGCGGGAGGCCATCCGGTCGGGGAAGAACGGCTCGAGGGCGTCGAGCTTCTCCCCCACTCCCACGAACTTGATCGGAGCGCCGGTGACCGCCCGGATGGAGAGCGCGGCTCCTCCGCGTGCGTCGCCGTCCAGCTTGGTGAGGACCACGCCGGTAAGCGACAGCTTCTGGTGGAACGATCTTGCGACGTTGACCGCGTCCTGCCCCGTCATGGCGTCGGCGACGAGCAGGATGTCGGCCGGGTCCACCGCCGTCTTGATCCGGCGCAGCTCCTCCATCAGCTCTTCGTCGATGTGGAGCCTTCCCGCGGTGTCGAGAAGGACCGTGTCGTAGCCGTTCAACTCTGCGTATTTGACCGCTTCCCGGCAGATCTCGACCGGGTCGGCGCCCGGATTGCTGTCGTAGACCGGTATCCCGATCTGGCTCCCCAACACCTTGAGCTGTTCGATGGCCGCCGGACGGTAGACGTCCGCGGGAACCAGGAATGGGCTCCGCTTCTTTTTCTGCAGGAAAAGGGCGAGCTTCCCGCAGGAAGTCGTCTTGCCCGATCCCTGAAGCCCCACGAGCATCACGGAGACCGGCGGACGCCGCGCGAGGTCAAGCTCCTGCGCCTGCCCCCCCATCATCTTCGCCAGCTCGGCGTGAACGATCTTGATGAAGTGCTGGTCGGGGGAAAGCGAGGCGAGGACCTCCGCCCCCATCGCCTTCTCCTTGACGGCGGCGGCGAAGTCCTTGACGACGTTGTAGTTGACGTCGGCTTCCAGGAGCGCCAGCCGCACCTCGCGCAGCGCCCCCTCGATGTTCCCTTCCGAGATGCGGCCCTGGCCGCGCAGCGCCTTGACGACGCCCTGGAACTTTTCCGTCAGGTTCTCGAACATCCGCCGCCCGTTCCTCCGCCGATCGAAACCGCTACACTACGAAATTTATATCATATCCGTCAACCTGCAATAGAGCGCGGCCTCAAAAGGAATCCGCACCCGGCCGGGCCTTCGGCATCCCCTTCCGGCCACCGCGCTCCCGCCCGTAACGTAGATTTAACTTGACCTGGGTTTCCATAAAATTGTACCTTGCCGGGGAAACCTGAATCCGTCCGCGTAAGGCATACAGAATACAGTAGACAGATGCCCGGCGGCGGATCGTCGTTTTGGCGCGTTACGGCCTGCGGCGCAGGCAGGTCAATCGGAGGATTCAGCGTCTCACCATCTATTCCTTAGAGGAGGGAGAAGGATGAGAAGATTCGCCTTGCTTCTGGGAGTCATACTGGCCGTAGGGTTTGCTGGCACCGCTCAGGCCGTCGATTTCAAGGTCCACGGGGATCTGAACAACCGGTTCATGCTGTATACGGACCAGGCCGGGATGTTCAACGCGTCCGAGACGATCAAGGGAGCACCGATCGACAAGGACGGCATCGACGAGTCCTGGGGAGAAATCAAGTACCGCCTGTGGGTCGAGGCCACCACCAACGACGGCAAGGTCAAGGGGGTGTACGCCATCGAGTTGGGCGCCATACGATTCGGCGACAGCACCGCGTTGGGGGGCAGCACCAAGGGCGGCGCCTTCTCCGGCGACGGGATCAACATCGAGACCCGCTGGGCCTACACCGACTTCCAGCTCCCCGGGGTGGCGAGCAAGGCCCGTTTCATGATCGGCCTGATTCCCTTCACCGTCAACAGCTTCGTCTGGCAGGAGACCGCCATGGGCGTGCAGTTCCTGGGCGCCGCCGGACCCGCCGATTTGACCCTGGCCTGGATGCGGGGCCGGGAGAATTTCAACACCAGCAAGGACGACGATCTCTTCGAGGACCTCGACGCCCTCCTGGCCCGGGCAGACTTCAAACCGACGAAGGACAGCAAGGCCGGCCTCTTCGCCCTGTACCAGAAACGCAATCCGGGCAGTAACGGAAGGGTCGCATTCGCATCCGCCTCCCAATACCAGGTGAAGCTTCTCGGCAACGTCGACTTCGACATCTACACCCTGGGCACCGACGGCTCGTGGACGATTCCCACCGGATTCGGCAGCGCCTTCGTCAACTGGGACTTGGTCTACCAGGGCGGCTCGCTGGATGACAACACCGCGATCAGCAGGGACATCAGCGCCTTCCTTGCCCACGCCGATGTCGGCGTCAACTTCGGCAAGGCCCGCCTGACCTACACCGTCTGGTACGCCTCGGGCGACGACAACAGCGGCGACGACAAGATCAAGAACTTCATGTCCACCGACGTCGACCGTGCCGACAGCATCATCTTCTTCGAGGGCGGCTACCTCGACGACAACTACTTCACCGAGGCCCCCCACATCCTCGACAAGGGGTTGTTCTTCAACAAGCTGGCCCTGGACTACAAGGCGAGCGACAAACTGAGCGTTGGCGCCGCAGTGCTTTATCTGCAGACCGCCAAGGCTCTGGCCATCGGCGGCGGCAAGACGGAGAAAGGCCTCGGCACCGAGATCGACGCCTACCTGAGCTACAAGCTCTTCGCGGACACGGAGATCGCGATCAACGCCGGCTACCTGGTCGCCGATGACGGCATGGACGCATTCGAGACCGTGAAGGACGGCAAGTCCGATGCAGACGTTTTCCGCTCCACCGCCCGGGTCCGATACATATTCTAGGGCCCCCGGAACGGAAGATCCGGTCATGAACATGGCCGGGCCCCGGGGCGGGGCCCGGCCGTTTTTTTCCGATCGTACAGGAGGTTCGGCTTGACCGTCCGGCGTGCCTTCAGCCTGGTGATCCTGATCTTCATCTCCTTGGTTCCTGCCGCCCCGGCGGCCGTCTTCGATGACATCGCCCGGGACTTCGCGCCCCTCTCCGGCTATGTGGTCATGCCGGCGGACGGCGAGTTCCTGGTCGACCTGGATGCGACCGGCGGGATCCGCGTCGGCGACCTGTTCAGCGTCGTGCACCCGGGAGAGAAGATCGTGCATCCGGTCTCCGGCAAAGTGTTGGGGACTCTCGACCGGGTCAAGGGGTTTCTCCAGGTCACCAGGACCCAATCGGGCTACTCCCAAGCCCGGCCCCTGAACGTGAAGGAGGAGATCAGGCGCGGAGACGTCGTCCGCCGCTTCGAACACATTCCCGCCGCGTTCCTCGACGCCACCGGCGGGGGAAGGCCGATCTTCAACCGTCTTCGAACGGCCCTTCCGGGACTGGAGTGGAGGTATGAAGCGGTAGCGGGGGACGGGAAGAGGCCGCCCCTTCCCGAGGTCGCGTTGCTGACCTTCGTCCTCGGCCCCGACGGCCTCGCGGTGCGGGGACCGGACGGGACCCTGCGTTCCTACGAGATCCCCGGGGAGCGGCGGGGCGCGCCCCCCCCGGCTTCGATCGGAAAAGCCGCATCCGCCGATTTCACCGTCTTTGGGACTTTGCCGGAGGAGACGCTGATGGCCGATTTCGGCCGCGATGGAGACCGTCTCCTGCTCGCCGTCACGGAAGGGACGCGGATCGATGTTTTCGCCGTCGGCGACAACCTGGTCCCGGTGGCGACAGGGAAAACGGCCCGGCCAGGGCGCATCCTCAGCCTGCACTGGTGGCAACCGCAACCCGGAGTTCTCCCCCTGCTGGCAGCATCCGTTGCCGTCGAGGAGAATCGGCCTTACAGCCCGGCGATCGGCCAGACCGTCATGGGGGCGCTTTTCGCCATCCGGGAGGGGCTCCTGGTGCCGATCCGGGAGGATATCCCCTACCTCCTGGGGAGCTTCGACCGGGACGGGGACGGTGTCCGGGAGGCCCTGCTCGGCCAGTCCTTCGACCGGGACACCTTCTTCGGCGACCGGATCCGGGAATTGCGTTGGAGCGGGAATGACTTGGCGATCGGCGAACTGTCGTTTCCGGTATCCCGGCCGTTTGTGGTCCAGGGGGCACTTTTCGTCGACCTGACCGGTGACGGCCGGCCGGAGACCGCGTTCGTACGCAACCGGAGGCTGTTTGTCAACAATGAGACGGACCTTCTTTACGAATCCTCCCGGCAGATGGGCGGAAGCCTGTCGGTGCTGACCTACGACCTCAATCCGGGCGCCGCGGACCGGCTTTTCACCACCGTGGCGTTCGAGGTACCGCCTGTGGCCGTCGACCTGGACGGGGACGGCCGGATGGAGGTGGTGGCCATCGCCTCCGAGGGGTCCGGCCTTTCCGGAATCGGGTCAGGCGTTCGGAAAAGCTGGCTTGTGACTCTGGAATACCGGGATGGGCGATTCATTCGGGGCTCTCTCGGACCGGAGCTGGAAACCCCTATCCAGGGGCTTTATGCGAGCCGGAAAGGGGTGTTCGTGGTGGCGACGCAAGTTCTCTCCTCCCGGCTCAAGCAAAAAAGGGGCAGCCACCTTCTCTTTCTCCCCCTGAACGATCGGACGTACCGGTAACGCGTTCGCCCGGATCCGCCGGAACTCGATTTCCCATCCCGGTCGCATCGTGAATTTTATTTCCATGGAAAACATCTAATTCCATGCGAAAGGAGGAACGCACAATGCGCGGCAGGATACAGGCGTTCGGATATCTTATCGCTTTCGTGTTCCTCATCCTGCTCGCCCGGCAGGCCGAGCCGGGCATGCGGCTCGTGTCGTCGCTTGGCGACGGGGGAGCGCACGTCGATCTGGTTGTGAGGAAGATCACGGTGACGCCGGCCCGCGCGCATGTAGGCGACACCATCCGGATCGAAATGGTGTGGGAATACTGGGGCGAGATTACGAATAACTACTACGACACGACGATTGCCGAAGTGCTGGCAAACGGCAAGGTGGTTGCCGGAAAACCGTTCGTCTACAACTTCGGCGCCCAGCTGGGGGACGCGTACCGGGAGACGTTCCTCTGGGACACGAAGGGGATGGCGCCTGGAGAGTACCGGATCCGGGGACAGGTTCCCTTACGGCTGGATGCGACCCCCTATGATAATTTCCTGGTGGTGAAGGAACCCGTCATCCTGGTGCCCGAAGGGGCGCCATTTCCGTCCGGTGAAGAAAGCGGGGGAACCGTTGTAGGGAAAAACCCGTTCTGGCTCGAACGATAAACGGGGAAGAAAACGAAAGCGGAACCGATCCCTTCGGAAAAGAACAAAAAAAAACAGAGCCCCTTTCGGGGCCCTGTTTCCGGCCTGGATTTTCTCGGGCTTCTAGTAGTTCCAGACGAGACCGAGCGAAGCGAGATAGGCGGGTGTGTCGTCCGCCGTGTTCGCAAGCTGGTCCTTGATCGCGTCTCCCGGAACGAACGTGGAGTAGATGAAATAGGTGGAGAAGTTCGGGGAGAATTTGTACGACAGCTGCAGGTCGAAGACGGTGCCGGCGAAATCATCAGTGATGGGCGTCCCTGCGCCCGGCTTGCCTGCCCCGATGAGCACGTTGTTCTTCTTGTCGTACCAGATCATGAAGATCTGGGCCTTGTAGGAAAGCGGATCGCTGATGGCGCCTTTCGCACCGAGGGCGGCGATCATGTGCCCGGGATTGTCCCCGGAGCCGGCGTTGCTGATCCCGCCGTACTGGTTGGTGGCAAACTTCCTCTCCGGTGCGTAGGAATAAAGCACATTGCCGTACGGATTCCCCATGGACTCTCCGAGGATGTTCCCGTCCATCCCGATGAGCGGGGTGAACCGCGCGATATCGGTGATCCCGACGAACCCCTCGACATCGTTGTCGCTCGAGTTGTCGTCACCCGTGGCGAAGCGGATGGCGACGTAGGGGTTGAACGCCTTGCTCACCGCCGCCTCGACGCCGGCAAAATACGCGTACGCCTTGATGTCCCTGGCAGGGGTAGTGTTCCGGAATTCCCCGTCGGCATAGACGAACTCGGCGTACGGCTTGAAGATCCCGACCTGGCCCGTCGCCTCGACTCCGTAGTAGTAGACCTTCGCGTTCCTCATTTTGTTGTCGCTAAAGAGCACCATCGGGCTCAGGTCGAATTTCGCGTTGCCGGCGCCCGCTAGTACGTTGAACTTCAGCAGGTAGGCCCGCCAGTCGTCGCGTACGGGTGAGAACCCCGTGCCGCTGATCGCGCGGTTATTGATCTGGAGGTAGGTAAGGGCGTACTTGAGATTCTCGGTGAGACTCCCGCCGAGCTCAATGAACGGATGGTCGTCGCCGAACAGGAGGCCGCCGGTCTTGATGTCGGCGGCGCGGATGTTCCACCCGGTCGACAGGACCAGGGCAGGCGCGAACGTGTAGTTCAACTCTACCCGCTCGATCCCGAACTCGCCGCCGGCGTTAGGTGTATTAACAGCACCGTTGACCTTCGTCCCAGCGGTGTAAAAAGAACGGTCCGCCGTGTCCTTTTCGTTGATGACGTCGGTTTCGGCAATAAACATGATCTTCCATTTGTCCCCGCCCGCCTTCCATCCCAGGCG
>Ga0214473_10005604_pt1 | contig 15027 bp, 16 predicted proteins | sample RVTome_7_FD_203509 | JGI IMG/M metagenome (GOLD analysis project Ga0214473, IMG submission 203509) | Soil microbial communities from uranium-contaminated site in the Upper Colorado River Basin, Wyoming, United States - RVT98D197 | ecosystem: Environmental > Terrestrial > Soil > Contaminated >... | reverse complement strand
CTGGCGTCGTTCGTCGTGGAGGACGACGCGGCGCCGGTCGCCATCGCGACCTGCGCGGTGTTCCACGCGGAACCCGACGTCGCGGATCTCTTCTCGATGTGGGTCGCACCGCCGGCTCGCGGCAAGGGGGCCGGCCGGCGACTCGTCGAGGCCGCCGTCGACCATGCGCGCGATCGCAGCTGCGACCGGGTCATCCTTCGGGTGACCGTGGGGAACGATGCCGCCGCCGCGCTCTACGTCTCGTGCGGCTTCGTGGGCACCGACACGCCCCCGCAGCCGTTGCGCGAAGGGTCGAACGTGCTCACCACGGAGATGCGCCTGCCGCTCCGCGACGTTGACGACAGAACGCTCCGGAGCCGGCCGCGCCCTAGCCGACGACGGGAACGGCCAGACCGGGCGCCCCGGGGGCCGACGTCGTGAGGTCCACGCCCTTGCGCTCGAGGATCTCCATCACCAGGCGGGCGCGGCGCACGCGCTCGCGGCCGGTGGCGATCGCGACGCCCGCCAGATGGACGCCCGAAGGGTAGAGCGGCGGCGCGTTCCGGAGGCCGAGCTTGACGTGGATCGGGGCCGCCACCCGGATCAGCTCGGGCACCTCGTGCAGCCGGACCGTGCCAGCCAGGTCGTCGGGCGACTCGACGTAGACGTCCAGCGGGATGGACACCGCGCTTCGGATCGTGGCGAGTTGGGCGATGTCGAGGTCGCCCGGAACGTTGAGGGTTCCAGCGCCCAGGTCTTCCAGCACGCGGGCGGCGGCCGCGTTGGCCGCCGGCAGCATCACCGAGACCTTGGCCTGCATGTTGGGCGGCAGGTGGCCCGAAGCCTTCAGCTGCCCGAAGACGGAGAGGACCCCCACGTCGGCGATCAGCACGCTGCGGAACCCATGGTCTGCCGCTCGCATGATCTCGTCGACGCACGCGCGAAGCTGATCGTGACCCCATGCCGCGGCCGCCAGCGAGCCTCCCGCCTGGGCCCGCGCGCTGGCGGACGGCCCCCAGCCGGCGCCTGGACGCGCGAACAGGCTCACCTCGACGCCGGCGTCGGCCGCGATCCGCGCCATCCGGTCGAGCTCGGCGTCGGTGAGCATCCCGACGCCGCTTCCCTGCGAGACCCGGCGGACCGGCACGTCCAGCTGCTGGGCCTCCTCCAGCACGGCTTCCAGGGGCTCGGGACCTTCGGTGCTCGGGATCTCGATCCGGAAGGCCACCCCGTCGGGGAAACGCAGTGTCGAGGACGGAACGTCGCGACGCTCGGTCGCCGGCAGGCCGGCCGCCGTCAGCGCGTCGTCGATCCTGCCCGTCACATCCGACCTTCAGCGAACCGGGGCAGCCACGCCGCTTGCGCCGCGAGCATGCGGTCCACCATCTCGTGGATCCGCGGCAGCGTCAGGACGGCGCTCGTCAGCGGGTCGAGCGCGACGGCCGCGTGCACGAGCTCGCGGTCGCCGGTCATCGCCGCCTGGACCGTCAGGCGCTGGACGTTGATCTGCACCTGGTTAAGGGCCGCGCACGCGGGCGGGAGTGTTCCGTACCGCAGGGGCCGAACGCCCTGGGCGTCGACCGCGCACGCCACCTCGACGCACGCGTCGGACGGCAGGTTGTCGATCAGTCCGGCGTTGCGGACGTTGCTGTAGACGATCCGTTCCGTGCCGGTCACGACGCTGTCGACGATCGGCGCGGCGAACTCCCCGCCGTGCACGATCCCGTGCTTCCGTGCTCCCTCGAGGATCTCCTCGTTCGCGTTTCGAGCGTCGGACGATCGGCAGATCGTGAGGTAGTCCCAGGTCCGGTCGAAGTACGACGCGGTCAACTCCGGCGTCTTGCGGAACCACGCCCAGTACTCGCTGGCGTGGTGGCTGGATTCCGTATGGAAGTAACCGGTCAGCAGCATGAGCTCGGTGCGGACCCGCTCGATGCTCTCGTACGGGTCGTCGGAACGGGGGAGCAGGGGCTCGGTGCCGTCGACGTGGCGGGCCCGCATCACCTGCCGGATCCGCGGTAGCAGGTCCTGGTCGCCGCGCCGGAACGTCGTGAACCAGGCGGTGTGGTTGACGCCGGCGCAGTCGAACGTGACCTCGTCGTAGGGGACGCCCAGTTCGTGCGCGAGCTGCTGCGAGGTGCCCTGGACGCTGTGACACAGGCCGACGACCTTGACGCCGAGCAGGTCGGTGGCCCAGCAGTTGACCGACATCGGGTTCGCGTAGTTCAGCAGCAGGGCGTTGGGGCAGACCTCCAGCACCGCCTCGGCCACCTCGCGCAGCGCCTCCACGCTGCGCAGCCCTCGGAACACGCCCCCCGGTCCGAGCGTGTCGCCCACGGTCTGGTCCACGCCGAACTCCCGCGGGATCTCGACGTCGAGCGCGTACGCGTCGACGCCGCCGACCTGGAACACGGTGATCACGACGTCGGCATCGCGGAGCGCGGTCCGCAGGTCCGTGGGGACCTCGACACGGGCGCCGATCCCCCCAAGCTCGATCAGGCTGCGCGCGGCTACCGCCGTCCGTTCGGCCGCCGGCACATCGATGTCGTAGAAGACGAGCGTCGCGTCGCGCAGCGCCTCGAACGACAACAGGTCGCGGGTGAGCTCCATCGGGAACACCCAGCCCCCGGCTCCGACGATCACGATGCGCGGCTCAGCCATGGCTCAGTCGGAGATGGCGTCGCCGGTCTCGAGATCGAACAGGTGGAGCTGCTCGGGCGCCAGGCCCACCCGCATCCGCGCCCCGGGAGCGGGCTCGAGCTCAGGCGCGAACACCGCGGTTACGGGCACGCGGGCGCCTTCGGTGAGGATCGGGATCTCCTCTTCCCCGCCGATGCCGACGCCCGGGCTGATCGCCGTCCCGGGGATGGTGCCGTGCACGAGGACGTGGTTCCCGAGCGGCTCGACCACGTCGACCGCCAGCTCGAACGCCGGCCCGGTGTCGACGATCCGCAGGTCCTCGGGCCGGAAGCCCACCGCGACCTCGCCCGAGGCCCGCGGACTCCTGGGGAACGCCATCCGGAAATCGCCGGCCTCGATGTGCCCGTCCACGATGCGGGCGCGCAGCACGTTCATCGGGGGGCTGCCGATGAACCCGGCGACGAACAGGTTGGCGGGCGACTTGTAGACGTCCTGCGGGCGCCCGATCTGCTGGACCTGGCCGTTGGACATCACGACGATCCGCTGGCCCAGGGTCATGGCCTCCACCTGATCGTGCGTGACGTAGATCGTCGTGATGCCCAGGCGTCGATGCAGGCGTTTGAGCTCCGCACGCATCTGGACGCGGAGCTTCGCGTCCAGGTTGGAAAGGGGCTCGTCCATCAGGAACGCCACGGGCTCGCGGACCAGCGCGCGCCCCATCGCGACGCGCTGGCGCTGTCCTCCCGACAGCTGCGCGGGCCGGCGCTTCATCAGCTCCGTCAGGCCGAGCATCTCGCCCATCTCGCGGACCCGCCGCGCGATCTCGGCTTTGGGCGTCTTTCGTTCCTTCAGGCCGAACGCCAGGTTCTTGTAGACGGTCATGTGCGGGTACAGGGCGTAGTTCTGGAAGACCATCGCGATGTCGCGGTCGCGCGGCGTCACGTCGGTGACGGCCCGATCGCCGATCCGGATGGTCCCGGCGGTGGCCTTCTCGAGCCCGGCGACCAGTCGGAGGGCGGTCGTCTTGCCGCAGCCCGAGGGCCCGACCAGGATCACGAACTCGCCATCTTCTACCGTGAGCGACAGGTCGTCGACCGCCACGACGTCGGCGAACCGCTTGGAGATGTGGTCGAGCGTGACCTCCGCCACCGGCTACCCCTTCAGTCCCGTCGTCGCGATACCCCGGATGAAGTAACGCTGGGCCACGAAGAACAACAGCAGCATGGGCAGGATGCTCATCACGTTGGCCGCCATCAGCAGGTTGGTGTTCGTCGCGTGCGCGCCCTGGAAGGTCGCGAGCCCCAGCTGCAGGGTCATGTTGTCCGGGCTGTAGATGGTGATCAGGGGCCAGAAGAAGTCGTTCCAGGTGTAGAGGAACGTGATCACCGCCAGGGTCGCGAGCGCGGGCCCCGACAGGGGCAGGACGATCTTGAACAGGATGCTGAGCCTTGAGGCCCCGTCGATCCTGGCGGCCTCCTCCAGCTCGATCGGCAGGGTCACGAAGAACTGGCGGAGCATGAAGATGCCGAACGCACCAGCCAGGTTGGGCACGATGAGCGCCCCCAGCGTGTCGATCATCCCGAGCTGGCGCACGATCAGGAACGTGGGGATCACCGTGACCTGGAACGGGATCATCAACGTCGCCAGGATGGCCACGAACACGATCCCGCGTCCGAAGAACTTGATGCGCGCGAACGCGTAACCGGCCAGGCTGCAGAAGACCAGGTTGCCGATCACGGTGGCCAGCGTGACGAGCAGGGTGTTGACGAACCACCGGACGAACGGGGTCGCGCGCAAGACGTCGGTGTAGTTCTGGACTTCGAAGGAGGTCGGCACGAGCGACGGGGGATAGTGTCGCGTCTCGTCGAGCGTCTGCAGCGACGTCACGGTCATCCACACGAGCGGGACCACCATGACGAGCGCGATCGGCAACAGAACCAGGTGCCAGCCGCTGAACAGGAACCGGCGGCCCGGTTCCTCGGCCGGGCTCTCCCGCTCGATCGTTGCGACGTCGATCTCGGTCATGTCGAGAGGTACACCAGCTTGCGACCCAGCAGCAGTTGAACCACGGTCAGGACCATGATCACCGCGAACAGCACGTAGGCGATCGCCGCCGCGTAGCCGGCGACGCCGTTCAGGAAGGCCATGCGGTACAGGTAGAACACAGGCACGTAGGTGCTGGTGCCCGGGCCGCCGTTGGTCGTCAGGTAGACCTCGTCGAAGAGCTGGATCGCGTTGATCGTCGACCAGACGACCAGGAACAGCGTCACCGGACCCAGGAGCGGCAGCGTGACGTTGCGGAAGATCCCGGGGGTTCCGGCGCCGTCGATCTGGGCGGCCTCGACCAGCTCGTGGGGGATCCCTTGCAGCGCTGCCAGGTACACGATGACGTCGAAGCCGATCCATCCCCACACGGTCATCGCAACCATCGAGTACAGGGCCCCGTGCCGGCTCTCGAAGAAGCCGAACGGACCCAGCCCGGCCTTCTCCAGCAGGAAGTTCGCGATCCCGAAGTTGGGGTCCAGCACCCACAGGAAGATGATCGCGGTGGCGATCGTCGAGACCACGACGGGGACGAACACGGCGGTCCGGTAGATGCGGATACCGCGGATCCGGCGGTTGAGCGCCACTGCCGTGAGCAGGCCGCCGGCGACCGACAGCGGCACGAACAGCACCGTGTAGATCAGGCTGTTCAGCATCGCCTTGCGGAAGAACGGGTCGTTGGGGAGCGCCTCATAGTTGCGCAGGCCGACCCATACCGGCGGCTTCAGCAGGTTCGTCGACTGGAACGAGAGCACCGCCGACCACACGATCGGCACCAGGCCGAACACGATGATCAGCAGGACGGCGGGCGACGCGAACGCCCAGCCCGCCACATGATCCGAACGGATCGCGCGCCGGACGTTCACGTCGCCTCCTTCCGATCGCCTATGCCGGGATCGCCAGGACGCCGTTGGATTGATCCGCCGCCTCGTTCAGGGCGTCCTGCGCGCCCTTCTCGCCGAGCAAGATGCTCACGAGCGCCTGCCCGAGGAACGTCGAGACCTGCGGATACTGCGCAACCTGCGGCCTGGCCTTCGTCACGTTCACCAGGTTCTCGGCGAACGTCCCCACGCCGGGGAACTTCTGATCGAACTGAGCGAACTCGGGCATCTCGGTCACCGAGGCACGCGTCGGCAGGTGGCTGGTCGCCAGCGAGTCGGCGAGCACGTTCTCGGGCGTCGCCATGAACTTGAGGAACTCCCATGCGGCGTCGACCCGCTCGGGCCCGTTGTCGAAGATCACCCAGTTGTCGGGGCCGGCGATCGTGGTGTGGGCGCCGCCCGGGTCGAACGAGGGCATCTGCACCACGCCGTAGTTCACGTCCGGGAACCCGGAGAGGTCCCACGGCCCCGTGATGACCATCCCGATCTTTCCCGAGTTGAACAGCTGGCCGTACTTGCCCGAGTCCGGCCGGTAGTCGAGGTAGAGCGATCCGTCTTGGCTGAGCTCCTGGAGGATGGTCGCAGCGCGCACGCCCGCGTCGGAATTGAAGGCGGCCTGGGTGTTGTCCGGCGTCAGGATGTCGCCGCCGGCCTCCCACAGCAGAGCCTCGTACTGCCAGACCATCGTCTCGCTGGCGTCGGCCGGGAACACCGCGCCGAAGACCTTGTTCGCGGGATCCGTCATCGCCGCCGCCGCCGCCCGGAAGTCGTCCCAGGTCCAGTCGGGCGAGGGCTCGTCCAGGCCGGCATTGGACAGCAGGTCTTTGTTGTAGACGACCGCCAGGTTGTCCACGAGCGCCGGGATCCCGTAGACGGTGCCGTCGACGGTCGCGACCGCGCGCTCGCCCTCGTAGAAGTCGTCCCAGTTGAAGTCGGCCTCCTGGACCCGCTCGGTCAGGTCGACCAGCTTGGGCGCCTGAGCCAGCTGCGGCATGTTCGTCCCGTACTGGTAGGAGATGTCGGGCTGCTGGTCGCCCTGCAGCGCGACCGTCGCCTTCTGCAGCGCGTTGTCGCTGTTGACGTACTGCAGGTCGATCGTGACGTTCGGATGATCGGCCTGGAACCGTTCGACCATGTCCTGGATGGACAGGTACTCGAAGGACTCATCCACCGGCGGCGGCGGCGTATAGCCCATCCACATCGTCAGGCTGACGGGCGCCCCGCTGGCGCTGGTGCTCCCGGTCCCTCCCGGGGTGCTGGTGGTGCTGGTTCCTCCTCCGCACGCGACGGCGACCAGCGCCATCACGAGCGCGAAGGCCGCCACGCTTCCTCGCCGTTTCATCCCGTTCCTCCTCTCAGCCGCACCCTATTGGTGAGCGTACCCACCCGCTCGACCCGTACGGTCATACGTTGTCCGTCCCGCAACCAGCGCTGCGGGGTCCTTGCCATCCCGACGCCGGGTGGCGTGCCCGTCGCGATCACGTCGCCCGGCTCGAGGGTGATCGTCCGGCTGACGAACGCGATCAGCTCGGCGATCCCGAAGATCATCTGCTCGGTGCTCGAATCCTGCACCACCTCGCCGTCGATCGTGCAACCGATCGTCAGCCGCTGGGGATCGCCGACCTCGTCGGGCGTGACCAGCCACGGACCCAGGGGCAGGAAGCCATCGATCGCCTTGCCCAGGAGCCACTGGGACGAGCGGAACTGCAGGTCGCGGGCCGAGACGTCGTTCGCACAGGTCTAGCCGCCGACGTGGTCGAGAGCGTCGGCGGTCGAGACGGCCGTGGCGCGCCGGCCGATCACGACGGCCAGCTCGGCTTCGAAGTCGGGCTGGGTCACGAGTGCCGGTACCATGACGTCGGCCTCGGGCCCGATCACGCTGTTCGCGAACTTGGCGAACAGCACGGGCTCGTCGGGGATCGGCTGGCCGGTCTCCTCGGCGTGATCCCGGTAGTTCAGCCCGATGCACACGATCTTGCCGGGCCGCGGGATCGGCGCGGCCAGCGTGACGTCGCCGAGCGGCACGGTTGGCCCTGCCTGGGACTCGCCGGTCTCGAGGTACCGGACGAGGTCTGAGCCCATCGGGGTGAACGTGGCGCCCTCGACGCGGCCGAACCCCGTGATCGTGCTGGCGAGCTTCACGGCGTCAGCACCACCTTCGTGTACCGGTCCTCGTCGACCAGGGCCTCGAACGCCCTCTGGCCGTCGGCCAGCGGCATCGTGGCGATCCAGCCGGCGACGTCGATGTCTCGACGCTCGAGATGCGCCAGCGCGCGGTCGAGATCCGACGGCACGCACGCGTACGAGCCGGCGACCGTGACTCCTTTGGCGACGAGGGTCTGATAAGGGACAGGTCCCTCCACGGCGCCCAGGCCGACCGCCTCGACCCGGCCGCCGAACCGCACGGCGTTGAGCGCCAGCGCCCAGGTCGCAGGAACGCCGACCGCGTCGATCACCACGTCGGCGCCGATCCCGCCCGAAGCATCGCCGGTGAGCTCGGCCGCACGCTCGGTGGGGACGGGCTCCGCGTCGAGCGCCGGAACCAGGGCCAGCCGGCTCTCGAGCCGGTCGGTCACGAGCACGCGGGCGGCGCCGGAAAGCACCGCCGCGCGGGCGGCGAACAAGCCGATCACGCCCGCGCCGATCACCAGGACGACGTCGCCAGGCGACACGGCGCGCCCCGCCGCGCACAGGCCGTTCGCGAACGGCTCGGCGACCGAGGCGGTCACGTCGTCCAGTCCGTCGGGCACGACCAGGAGCTGCGACGCGGGGATCGCGAAGGCTTCGGCGAACGCGCCCGGGAAGTGCATCCCCATCAACCGGCGGGAGGGGCACAGGTTGGGCCGGCCTTCGGCGCAGCGAGCACAGGCGCCGCACGGGACGACGGGTATCGCGACGACGCGGCGCCCCTCGAGCGCGGGATCCGAACCCGGCCCGAGCTCGTCGACGACACCCACCCCCTCGTGGCCCATCACGAGCGGCGGGATCCGCCGCGGGCTCGCTTCGCGGAACCCGTGCAGGTCCGACCCGCAGATCGCCGCGGCGGTCACCCGCACCCTCGCGTCGCCCTCGCCCAGCTCGGGCTCGGGAACGTCCTGCAGCTCCATCCGCCGCGGGCCCAGGTAGACGAGCGCCTTCACGCCATCCTCCCGGACACGACGAAGGGAACGTCGCGCGGCGGAACCAGCACGCCCACCACGCGATGCTCCTGTTCGGCGGCCTCGACGACCGCTGCCGAAGATCCCAGGTTCCCCTCGAACAGGTCGTGGTGCATCGGGATCAGCGTGGCGACACCGATCTCGGTCGCGAGCCAGGCGGCCTCGCGCTCGTTCAGGTTGCCGACGATGCCGCGGGCCTCCCGTTCGGCGTGCCGACCGTTCACGGGAAGGAGCGCGACGTCGGGGGCCAGCGCGCGGACCGTTCCCTGCATGCCGTCGTAGTGGATCGTGTCGCCGGCGTGGTAGACGCGCATGCCGCCGATCTCCAGGACGTACCCGAGGAACCGGATCGCCCCGCCGGACAGCTCCTGCCCGAACCCGTACGCGTCGTCCATCGTCACGCCGTGGCGGGCCGGGACGGGGCGGATGGTGATGCCGGCGACCTCGTGCGCCTCGCCCGGCTGCACGCCGAGCACCCGGTCGGGCGAGATGCCCGCCTCGGTCACCATGTCGACGATCGGCGCCGGAACCACGAACACGGCCTGAGGAGACGCGGCGGCGATCGCGGGGACGCTGCCGGCGTCGAAGTGGTCGATGTGCTCGTGCGTGCAACACACGAGGTCGACGCCGGCCGCCTGGGCCGGCGTGATCGATGCCTCGTACCGGCGGCCGTGCCAGGGCGACAGGAAGGGATCGACGAGCAGGGTGACGCCGGCGGTCGCCAGCGCGAACCCCGCCTGGCCGAACCACGTCAGCGCGACCCGGCCGTCGGACGGCGCGACCCGACGCAGCTCCTCGAGCGGGTTCGTCACGTGCCCACCTCACATCACCGCCGTCTGGCCGCCGTCGACCACGAGGGCGGCGCCGTGGATGAACGAGGCGTCGTCCGAGGCCAGGAACGCGTAGGCGGCAGCGACCTCGTCGGCGGTGCCGCGGCGCCCGAGCGGGATCTGGCTCCGTTCGTACGCGACGAAGGCGTCCTCGTCGGCGAGCGCTCGGTTCAGCGGGGTGTCGATGAACCCCGGACACAGGCAGTTCACGCGGATCCCCTGCGCGCCCAGCTCGACCGCCATCGTCCGGGTGAGCTGCAGCACGCCGCCCTTCGACGCGTTGTAGGCGGTGAAGCCCGTCTCGCCGCCCAGGGCGTTCGTCGAGGCCATGTTCACGATCGTGCCGGGGCGCCGGCCCCCGGCCATGCGTCGCGCGACGGCGCGCGCCACCAGGAACATGCCGCGCAGGTTCACGGCGATCGTGCGGTCCCATCCGTCGACCGGCGTCTCCAGGAACGGCGCCGTGACCGCGATGCCCGCGTTGTTGATCAGGACGTCGATCCCGCTCAGGAACCCTTCGGCCTCGGCGACCAGGCGCTCGACGTCGGGCTCCAAGCTCACGTCGGCGACCGTGCCTCCGGCACCCGAGATGGTCGGCAGCGCCGAGTCCAGCTCCGCGCGGTCGTTCCCGACGACGAAGACCCGCGCGTCTTCATCCAGGAACCTTCGGGCGGTCGCGAGCCCGATCCCGCTGGTGCCGCCGGTGATCAGGGTGCCTTTGCCCGCGAGCCCTCGCATCACTGCGACCGCCCCCTGGCCGCGATCGGTATCGTCCGGTCCACGCGGCCCGCCCTCACCACGGAGGCCTCGTCGAACAGGTTGACGGCGCTGCACACGTGCAGCGGGATCACCTCGAGGCGTTCGCCGATCGCGAGGGGCGCGGCCCCGGTCAGGTGCCCGACGCCGTGCTCCTCGTTCATGAAGTCCAGGATCAGGTCGGGACGGCCGACGACCACACCTCGCCCCGGGAACGGCGGGCCGCTGCCGCCGTCGCCCGAGAACGCCTTGGTCCCGGCGTCGATCAGGAAGCGTTCCGCTGTCGGCCGGGCGACCACCGTCGTCAGGATCCGCGCGCCGCACGCATCTTGGGTCGCGACCCCCAGTCGCAGTTGTTGGACATCGTTGAAGATGTAGGTGCCGGGCCGGATCTCGGTGACGCCCTCGACCTGCGCGACGAGCCGAGCGGTCGGCGTGGAGCCCACGCTGATCTCGCGGAGCTCCAGACCGTCCTTGCGGCAGCGCTCGGCCGTCTCAAGCAGGTCGAGCGCCTCGCGCTCGGCGATCCGCGTGAGCTCGCGGGCGTCTGTGGCCGCGTAGGCGTGGCCCGCGTGAGTCAGCAGGCCGAGCACCTCCACGCCCGGCACGCGTGCGATCGCCTCGGCGAGATCGGCCGAGGGCTCGCCCGGGGGGCGACCCATCCGGTGTAGCCCGGTGTCGACCTCCACCAGCACCGGAACGGGCGTCCCGAGCTCGGTCCCCACGGTGCCGATGCCCTCGGCCACCTCGACCGCATCCAGGCTGACGCGGATCCGTGCTCGCTCCAGGAGCGCGCGCAGCCGGCGCAGCTTGGCGTCGCCCACGATCGGGTAGGCGACCAGCACGTCGTTCAGGCCCCCGTCGACCATCACCTCGGCCTCGCCCAGCTTGGCGACGGTGATGCCGACCGCGCCAGCGTCGCGCTGCATCCGGGCGAGCTCGGGCGACTTGTGCGTCTTCGTGTGCGGGCGCAAGCCGACCCCGGCGGCCCTGGTCACCGCCGCCATCTCGGCGACGTTGCCCTCGACCACGTCGAGGTCGAACAGCAGCGCGGGGGTGTCGATCTCCGGGTAGTCCGTCATCGGGCAGGCAGGTAGAGGACCGCGTCGATCTCGACGAGGATGTTGCGCAGCTCCGCCCCGGTGGTCGTGCGCGCCGGCCGCGGCAGCAAGGCGAAGATCCGCTCGTACGTCGCGTTGAAGGCGGCGAACAGGTCGATGGATGACAGGAACGCCGAGACCTTCACCACGTCGTCCAGGGAACCGCCAGCGGCCTCGGCGATGTTCGCGAGGTTGCGCAGGGTTTGCTCGGTTTGCTCCTCGACGGTCTCCCCCACGACCTCAAGCGTCTCGGGGTCCAGGGGCCCCTGCCCGGAGATGAACACGAGATCGCCGGCGCGGATGGCCTGGGAATAGGCGCCGGTTCCGCGAGGAGCACGATCGGTCCGAACCTCGGCGTGCGCGTCCATCCGACCGCTCCCTTCCGTGCCGCCACCGCTGGAACGCGTCCTCCGTTGGGGACAGTCGCATCCTCGCCCATCGACCCTTGGTGCGTCAAGGTGAGCGTTCAGGTGCCCAAACGCGCGTATCCGTGCATCCTGGGATTGCGTTCATGGGCGTTCGGGGAGTACGGTGGGTTGTCGTGGACCGGACGTCGCTCGAGATCGCAGCTCAACCCGAGGCGTGGGCGCAGGCGGCGGCGGCCAGGGCCAACGGCCTGCCGAGCTCCGGCCAGGCGGTCGCCGTGATCGGGTGCGGGACCTCGTACTACATGGCTCAGGCGTACGCCGCGCTCCGGGAGGGCGCCGGGCTCGGCCCCACCGACGCGCACGTGGCATCGGAATACGCCCCGACCCGACAGGTCGATCGCGTCCTGGCGATCTCGCGCTCGGGGACCACCACCGAGGTGGTCCGCGCGCTGCAGGTCCTGCCCGAGGGGATAGCCACCGCCGCCGTCTCCGCGGTGGACGCGACCCCGGTCGTGCTGGCTACGGACGAAGCGACGATCCTAGGGTTCGCCGACGAGGAGTCGGTCGTGCAAACCAGGTTCGCCACCAGCGCGCTGGCACTGCTGCGGACGCACTTGGGGCACGATCTCCGGCCGGCGATCGCCGACGCCCGCACGGCGCTCACTCAGAGCCTCCCGTGCGATCCCACGGGGTTCGACCGGTTCGTGTTCTTGGGCCGTGGGTGGGGCGTGGGCATCGCCAACGAGGCCGCGCTGAAGTTCCGCGAGTCCGCGCTCGCGTGGAGCGAGTCGTACCCTGCGCTCGAGTACCGGCACGGGCCGATCAGCCTTGCCGACGAGCGGACCCTGGTGTGGTTCGTGAGCGAGCCGGACGAGCAGCTCGTCCGGGACATCCGGGCGCTGGGCGCCAGCGTCGTGCTTGCGGGGCTGGATCCCATGGCCGAGCTCGTGTTGGTCCAGCGCACGGCAGTCGCGCTGGCGCACGAGCGTGGCCTGGATCCCGACCACCCACGCAACCTGCAACGGTCGGTCGTGCTGGGCTAGCGGTGCGTAGGGCCGAACGCATCTCCGTGATCGTCGAGCGACTCTCGGGCGACGGGGCCATCGGGGTGGCCGATCTCGCGACCGAGCTCCGGGTGTCGGCCGCGACGATCCGGCGCGACCTCCAGCTGCTCGAGGACCAGCGGATGCTCCGCCGCACGCACGGTGGCGCCGTCGCCGAGGGCGTCCTGTACGAGCTGCCCATCCGGTACAAGGCCGCACGCCGCCACGACGAGAAGAAACGGATCGCGATCGAGGCGGCCTCACGTGTCGACGACGGCGCGGTCGTCGGGTTCACCGGAGGAACAACCACCACCGAGGTCGCCCGCGCGCTGTTCGACCGGCGCGGGCTGACGATCGTCACCAACGCGCTGAACATCGCCGGCGAGCTGGCGATCCGGGCCGACATCAAGCTGGTGGTCACCGGGGGCACCGCGCGGCCGGAGTCTTACGAGCTGGTCGGTCCCCTGGCCGAACAGGCCCTGTCGGACCTGAACATCGACCTGGCGTTCGTCGGGGTCGACGGCATCGACGCCGACGCCGGCCTCACCACCCACCACGAGGTCGAGGCGCACACGAATCGTGCCCTGATCGAGCGGGCGCGCCGCGTGATCGTGGTCACGGACTCCACCAAGGTCGGTCGGGTGGCGTTCGCCCGCATCTGCCCGATCGAGGCCGTGCACGAGTTGATCACCGACGACGGCGCGCCGACGCTGCCGCTCCGGGCGCTCAGCCAGGCCGGCGTCACCATCGAGACCGTGTGATGGACGATCAGTTCGAGCGACTGGCGAACCTGCGGCTGCGCGACTTCGTCCCGCGAGCTGCCGCGCGGCGGCCCCTGACCGACGTGCCCCGCGCGGCGGTGCCGGCCGTGGACGCGCACAACCACCTCGGACGGTGGCTGACCGAGGACTGGGCGTCGCCCGACGTCGGCGGGCTGCTGGAGGTCATGGACGCGTCCAACGTGAGGGCGATCGTCAACCTCGACGGGATGGTGGGGGAGGAGCTGGACGCCAACCTCGACCGCTACGACCGGGCGCACCCGGGACGGTTCGCGACGTTCGCCCAGTGGGACCGAGGGCTGTTCGCCACCGGCGCGTGGCGCGAGCTCGGCGAGCAGGTCGCCGAAGCGGCCCGTCGCGGCGCCAAGGGTCTGAAGGTCTGGAAGGACCTCGGCCTGCACCTGCGCGACGACCGCGGTGAGCTCGTGATGCCCGACGACCCGCGACTGGACCCGGTGTGGGACGCGTGTGTCGATGCTGGCATCCCGGTCACCATCCACGTCGGCGACCCGGTGGCGTTCTTCTGGCCCCTCGACGAGCGGAACGAGCGCGTCGAGGAACTGCTGGCGCACCCCGACTGGTGGTTCGGCGACCGCGAACGGTTCCCGCCGCTCGAGCGGATCCTCGAGGCGCTCGAACAGCTCATCGCACGGCGTTCGGACGTGACGTTCATCGGCGCCCACGTGCTGTGCCTGGCCGAGGACGTCGCGTGGGTCGCGAGGATGCTCGACACCTACCCCAACGCGTACGCTGACATCGCCGCGCGCATCCCCGAGCTCGGGCGGGTGCCGAGGGCCGCGCGCGAGCTGATCCTGCGGCACGCCGATCGGGTGGTGTTGGGCACCGACGCCTTCCCGCCCGACGCAGCTGTCTACGCGACGCACTTCCGGTTCCTGGAGACGGCGGACGAGTACTTCCCCTACGAGCCGTCGGAGGACGAGCCCCCACGCGAGGGCCGCTGGGCGATCAGCGGACTGGATCTTCCCGCCGACGTGCTCGAGCGCGTCTACGGGGGCAACGCGCTCCGCCTGATCTCGGGGCTGGGCGAGTGAGCGAGATCGAGGTCCGTCCGCTGCAGGAAGGGGATCTTCCCGCGGTTGCGGCCGCGATCTCCTCGCGCGCGCCCGAACAGCACCGCCGCCGTCTGCACGCGCAGGGGAACGGGGGTCCGCTCTACCTGATCGCGTGGCTCGACGGCGTCCCGGTCGGTTTCGTCGGTCTCGGCATCCATCCCGATCGGTCGACAGACGAGATGGTGGAAGCTCGCGGGTTGGCCCTGGTCTCCGATCTCCACGTGGAGGGGCCGTACCGACGCCGCGGTGCGGCCCGCGCGCTGATGCTCGAGCTCGAACGGCGGGCGCTGGCCGCCGGCATGCCCGGGGTGGTCCTCGACACGGGCACCGATGAGTACTTCGCCGCGGCGCGTGCGCTGTACCGCTCGCTCGGCTAC
>Ga0214473_10005603_pt1 | contig 15027 bp, 9 predicted proteins | sample RVTome_7_FD_203509 | JGI IMG/M metagenome (GOLD analysis project Ga0214473, IMG submission 203509) | Soil microbial communities from uranium-contaminated site in the Upper Colorado River Basin, Wyoming, United States - RVT98D197 | ecosystem: Environmental > Terrestrial > Soil > Contaminated >... | reverse complement strand
TCGGCCACGAATTCGAAGTCCACCGCCTCGCGATAATTGTCCGGGTCCACCATCGCCTCCTGCTCGGAGGGGTCGATCAGGCCCACCAGCGTCAGACCACCGGTCTCCGGGCGCCAGTACACCCCATGGTTGAAGTCTGCCACCACTGGGTGGTCTCCCTGGTAAGCGGGTGGGCGGCGAAAGAAGGCCACCTGAACCCGGCAGGAGTCGATCGGCGCCTGTACGCCGGCCATCCTGGCCACCCGGGCGCCCCACGGGCCGGCGCAGTTCACTACCACCGGCGCACGGAAACCCCCCCGGGTCGTCTCTACCCCCTGCACACTGCCGCCGGTGAAGCGCACGCCGCTGACCTGCGTGTCTAAATGAATAGTCGCCCCGCGCTGCTTGGCGGCCGATGCGTAGCTTTGCACGGTCAGGTTGGGGTCGGCGTAACCCGAGGCCTCTTCGTAGGCTGCCGCAACCAGGTCCATGGTCTCCAGATACGGCCAGCGGTGGCGCAGCTCGGCCGCGTCGATCAGTTCGGTCTGGATGCCGACTGACCGCTGCAGCGCCACATTGGCCCGCAGCCCCTGCAGGTCTTTCTCGGGCGTGAGCACCAGGAATCCCGTCCGCCGAAACCCGGCATCGCCTCCCACAACCTCGTGGAAGTTCTGGAACACGCGCAGGCTGTAGAGCGCCATGCGAGCCGTGACCTCGTTGGAGTAATGCTGGCGGATGATGGCGGAGGACTTGCCGGTGGAGCCGCTGCCGATGGCGCCTTTCTCCAAGACCGCTACCTTGAGGCCCCGTGTGGCCAACTCATAGGCGGAGCTGCAGCCCATGATCCCGGCGCCAATGATCAGGGCGTCGTAGCGCTGGTCAGACATAGCCCCTCCTTCTTCGATGTCAGATCCAAGCGATATCCGAATCGGACGAGCGGGGAGGGAAGGGTAACGAAGATCCCCTCAGTTCAGGTAGGGCTGGAGGCACTGGCCGGTGTAGGACTCCGCCACCTGAATGATCTGCTCCGGCGTGCCCTCGGCCACCAGCCGCCCCCCGGCGTCGCCACCCTCGGGCCCCAGATCGATCACCCAGTCCGATACCTTGATGATGTCCGGGTGGTGCTCGATGATCAGCACGGTGTTGTCCTGGTCGACCAGCTGCTGCAGCACCCCGATCAGCTTGTAAACATCGGCGGCGTGCAATCCCACTGAAGGCTCGTCCAGCACGTACAGCGTGTGGCCGGGACCGCGCTTGGAGAGCTCGCGTGACAGCTTGACCCGCTGCGCTTCGCCGCCGGAGAGGGTCGGCGCCGGCTGCCCGATCCTCAGATAGCCCAATCCCACACTCTGCAGCGTCTCGATCTTGCGCATCATGACCGGGAAGGCCGCGAAAAACTGCGAGCCCTCCTCGATGGTCATGTCGAGCACATCGGCGATGGTCTTGCCCTTGAAGCGCACCTGCAGGGTCTCGCGATTGAAGCGGGCCCCGTTGCACACCTCGCAGGGGACGTAGACATCCGGCAGGAATTGCATCTCGATCCGCAGCTGGCCCTGGCCCTGGCAGGCTTCGCAGCGCCCGCCGTGCACATTGAAGGAGAAGCGGCCGGGCTTGTAGCCGCGCACCTTCGACTCGGGCAGCTCGGCGAAGAGCCCGCGTATCCCGTCAAACAGGCTGGTATAGGTGCCCGGGTTGGAGCGCGGGGTGCGCCCGATGGGACTCTGGTCGATGTTGATCACCCGGTCGATGAGCTCCAGGCCCTCGATCTCCCGATGCGCTCCGGGCAGCTCACGCGATCCATGCAGCGACCTGGCCAGCGCCTTGTACAGCACCTCTACCATGAGAGTGGATTTCCCCGAGCCGGAGACGCCGGTGATGCACACCAGCTTCCCCAGCGGAATGCTGACGGACAGGTCAGCCAGGTTGTTCTCGGTGGCTCCGACCACCCGCAGGAACTTGCCGTTGCCTGGGCGCCGCGCTTTGGGGGCCTCGATGCGCAGCCGGCCGGAAAGGTAATTCCCGGTGACCGAGGCCCGGTTGCGCGCCACCTGCTGCACGGTTCCCTGCGCCACCAGATGGCCTCCTGCCTCGCCCGCGCCGGGCCCCAGGTCGATCAGCCAGTCTGCGGCCCGGATGGTAGCCTCATCGTGTTCGACCACCAGCACGGTATTGCCCAGATCGCGCATTCCTTTCAGGGTGCGGATCAGGCGATCGTTGTCCCGCGGGTGCAGTCCGATGGACGGCTCGTCCAGGACGTACAGCACGCCCATCAGCCGCGAACCGATCTGGGTCGCCAGGCGAATACGCTGCGCCTCACCGCCGGAGAGGGTGGCAGCCGAGCGGTCCAGCGTCAGGTAGTCCAGCCCCACATTGACCAGGAAGCCCAGCCGGTCGTGGATCTCTTTGAAGATCCGATCGGCGATGGCGCGCTGGCGGGCGGTCAGCGGTCCGCGTTGCTTCTGTAGGCGCTCGATCCAATGCAGCGTCCGGGCCACCGGAGCGCCTGTGACCTCCACGATATTCAGTTCGTCCACGGTGACCGCCAGGGCCTCCGGACGCAGCCGCCGGCCATGGCAGGAAGGGCAGGGACGTTCGGACATGTATTCCTGGATCTTGCTGCGGATGTACTCCGACTGCGTCTCTTGATAGCGCCGTTCCAGGTTCCCGATCACCCCTTCGAAGGCGGTGCTGAAGGTGGCCTGGCGCCCGTCCCGCCCGGAATAGTGGACCGGTATCTGTTCGCCGTTGGTCCCGTAGAGAATGAGCTTCAACTTCTCCGGGTCCAGCTCGGCCACCGGGGCCTCCATGTCGATGGCGTAGTACTCCGCCACCGCCTCGGCCATTTGCCAGTAGTAGCCCTGGCGGTCCTTGGCCTGGTTGGCCCACTCCATGGCCACCACCGCGCCCTCAGTCATCGAGAGGCTCTTGTCGGGGACGATCCGCTCGGGGTCGATCTCCAGCTTGCTGCCCAGGCCCTGGCATTCCGGGCAGGCGCCGTGGGGCGTATTGAAGGAGAAAGTACGCGGCTCGATTTCGGAGAGGGTAGTGCCGTGCTCGGGGCAGGCCAGGTGCTCCGAGAAAGGGATGTCTTTGGCGGGGTCGCCCCCGGCATCCCCCACGATCAGCATGCCCTCGCCCCAGCGCAGCGCGGTCTCGACCGAATCGGTCAGGCGGGTGCGAAAGGCCTGGGCGTCTTGGCCCTCCAGACTTCGGATGACCAGCCGATCGACCACCGCTTCGATATCGTGTTTCTTGTAGCGGTCGAGCTTGAACTCCTCCTCGACCTCACGCACCGCGCCGTCCACCCGCAGCCGCACGAAACCCGACCGGCGCATCTCGTCGATGACGGCCAGATGGGTGCCCTTGCGGCCGCGCACCAGCGGGGCAAGGACCAGGACCCGCGAGCCCTGCGGCAGCGCTTCCACCGCCTCCACGATCTCCTGCGCCGACTGCTGCCGGACTTCCCGGCCGCAGATAGGGCAGTGCGGCGTTCCAATGCGGGCGAACAGCAGGCGCAGGTAGTCGTACACCTCGGTGACCGTGCCTACGGTGGAGCGAGGATTGTGGGAAACGCCGCGCTGGTCGATCGAAACCGCCGGGGACAGCCCGTCGATGTAGTCCACGTCCGGCTTGTCCAGCTGGCCCAGGAACTGGCGCGCGTAGGCCGAGAGCGATTCGACATAACGCCGCTGACCTTCGGCGAAGATGGTGTCGAAAGCCAATGAGGATTTGCCGGAACCGGAAATCCCGGAGATGACCACCAACTGATCGCGGGGGATCTCAACGGTCAGGTTCTTGAGGTTGTGGGCACGCGCGCCGACGACGACGATCTTCTCTTGGGGCATGGCTGGCCTGAATTGGATCAACTGTTCTACGGGCGGAGCACAAAGAGTCATTATAACCGACCCCATGCGTCCCCCGTGAATTGGGCATCTAACGGAGCCGTCGAGCCGAGGGGCCAACAGGTCAGCGCATGAGTTGTAATGCCGTGGGAGCCAACGAGGAGGATGCGGTGGGTAGCGGCGCCTAGCCCGTCGTATCGCTGCGGGGGAAGGCCTCGCCACACCACTGACACTTGGGCTGGCCGGCGGGGGTGCGCGCCTGGCACTTGGGGCAAGTCTGCAGGGAGGTCGCCTGCTTGACCCCACCGTCCAACTCGGCCGCCATGCGCACGATGTCCAGGGGGCTCAAGGTGGATCCGCTCGGTCCGCCGGAGGGATTGCCCGAAATGCGCAGGCCGCGGGCGTCTTCCTCCAGCACGTAGCCGCGCTCGCGCAGGTAGCGGGCAGTCTGCTCCTTCAGCTCACCCCGTGACGGGGGGGCGGATGGTGGCTTCTGGCGCACCTGGTCCTGCAGCGAATCGAAGAGGCTTCCCTGGTCGGTTGGAGTCGCCGGCTCAGGTCCCGGGGCGGCCGATGCCGGTTGGGGGTCCCTGGTGGGCTCCGGCGCAGGCGTCCCGGGGGGTGGTTGCGCCTGCGCAGAGTCGGAGGCCTGAGGGGAGGGGCCGGGGCAGCCGTGCGGCGGTAGTTCGGAATCCTGGGAAGTCAAATAGAAGCTTGCGCCGCAATCCGGGCAGAGCCTCTCTTCAAGCGTGGGGCTCATGGTGGCTGGGATCGGGGCGAAGCAGCGGATCGGCGACTTCGAAGATCGTCTCGCCGGACTCCCCTGCGTTGGCCTCCAGGAAATGGCTGGCAAAACCGGGGTTGCGCCAGTCAAACAAGGTCTCGCCGGCTCCCGGCTGCGCGCTGACCAGCAGCGTGGAGCGGACGAGCAGCGCGTCGGCTGGAGGACGGAATCGTCCAGCGCGTCCCAACAGGAGTAAGACCGGTAGGCCGTAGCCGGCGATGCCCATGACGCCCAAAAGTGCGGCGGCAATCAGCGGGGTATCGAACGGAACCAGCTGCAGCGCCAGCACGCCAACCAGCACGACCGCCGCTATCAAGATCGAGATCAGGTGCGCCATTAAGCGTGCGTTGCGCTCCTCGTCGCTCTTGGCCCGCGCCCGTCGGTAGCAGTTGCTGCACAACGGCAAGGTGTAGGAGGCTCGCCTCGGCTGCCCCGAGGGGCCCGAGGCCACTCCGATCACCACCAGGTTGCGCCGGGCCGAGCTGCGCAGGCAGTGGGCGCAGGTCCCGGCCGGGATATGCGGCTGGGCTCCCATGAAGCGAACGCGATACCGGCGGCCCGGTTCCGGCTCCCAGGACTCCTCGGCGGCCTCCGGCTGGGGGCCGGCCTCGGCTGTGGGCACCGGCTCCGGGCTGGCCTCCGCTGCGGGCATCGGCTCCCAGGACTCCTCGGCGGCCTCCGGCTGGGGGCCGGCCTCGGCTGTGGGCTCCGGCTCGGGGTTGGCCTCCGCTGCGGGCTCCGGCTCGGACCCGGATGCGGGCGCAGGCCAGACAAACGGTTCGAGCGGTGGTTCGGGCTCCTCGACGGGCTCAACGGAAGGCTCCGGCTGCGGCCCGGGCCTTGATTCGGGCGTAGGCCAGACAAACGGTTCCAGCGGCGGTTCGGGCTCTGCGGCCTGCACAATCGCTGGCTGGGCTTCGACCGCGACCTCGGCTTCAGCCTTGACTGGGTCTTCTGGGGATGGTTGATCGCCGGCGGGCGCGGCCGGCGGGGTGGCGGCTGCTTGGTCCACGCCGCCGTGATTGGCCGATTGACGCCGGGGACGCTCAGCCTCCGCCAGGGCGGCGATGGCTTCCAGCGAGGTCCACTGCTTCAGTGCGAAATCTCGCGTCTCAGGGTATTCCGGCGGGATCGACCCATACATGGCCCGCGGCCCGCCCTCTTCCATCACGAACGCCGCCCCGCAGCGGGCACAGGTCACGTAATCCGGGAAGCCCTTCAGATGAACAACGGATAGGGCGGATTCCCCGCAGATGGTGCAGGGCTGTTCCCCGGCGAATGAATCTTCCAGCTGCAGGCGCGCTCGTAGAGTCATGCTGTCGCTCAGCGCAGTATCTTCGACTCTAGCACACGCCGCGGGATGCGGCAAAGCAGGCCATTTCTCACATCCCGGGGTCGATCAGGGACTGGGGACGGGGGTCGGGACTCCGAAGGCCTCGTTGAGCATGGCCTGAATCACGTCACGTTTGGGCAGCAGCACCGCCGCGCCGGTCGTGGGCACCCTCCATCCGTCGACCATCGTGCGGTCGATGCGGTATTGACGGATGCGGCCCTCGTCTGTACCCAACTGGAGGCCCAGCGGGACCAGGGGCACGAGGTCGTCCAAGAGCAGGTCGGTGCGCACCGAAGTAACGAATTGGCTGTAGAGCTGCGGAACCCGGCTGAGACCATCCAGGCTAAGCACCCTGGAGAAGAAGGCCCGCACCACTTCCTGCTGCCGGCGCAGCCGGTCGAAGTCCCCATCGTTGGCCTTGCGCATGCGCACATAGCACAGCGTCTGGAACCCGTTCATGGTGTAGCTTCCGGGGGCGTAGCTCCAGTAGCGGCCGCCGCACTCGTCGAAGAGGTAGCCGGTGGACTGGACGGTTAGGCCGCCCAGCGTGTCGACCGCCCCCATGAAACCGGCGAAGTTCACCCGCGCCGAGTGGTCGACCTCCAGGCCGAAGTTGTACAGGATGGTGAGGGCGGTGAGCTCCGGGCCGCCGCGGACGTCGGCCGTATTGATGCGGTCCATACGCCAGCCAGGGATGTAGACGTACAGGTCGCGCGGGAAGGAGATCAACGTGGCCGTGCCCGTGCCCGGATCCAGAGACAACAGCATCATGGTGTCGGTCCGGTAGCCACCGGTGTAGGGGCGCTCGTCGCTGCCCAGCAGGATCACGTTCACCACCTCCGGCGATTGCGGAATACGCGGCATCGGCCGGGGGATCTCGGTGGCGGAGGCTTCCGCCGGGCCGGGGAAATCCTCCCAGGGATCCAGGGGGGTCGGAGACACGGTGGGAGTGGCGGTATTGGTAGGCGAGGCCGTCGGGGTTGGAGACACGGGCAAGGGCTGGAAGGGAGTTGGCGTGGCGCTGGCGTTGGGCGCATCGGTCACGATGATGGCCGGAGGTTCCGGGGCGCCCGGCAGCAATCCACCCAGCCCCGCGCTGCAGGCCGGCAGCAAGACAAGGCAAGGGACGGCCAGCCACACCGCCCGCCGTGAACGTCGCACAGACAAGTTTGCACCCCTCCGTTCACTCACCCAGACGACACGAGGCCTGGTTTGGTTCCCGGGATTCTAACAAACCTGGATGAGAGTGCAGGGATGCAAGGCCTGTGCCGCTGGGTTAAAAGTAAGCCGCCCGCGTTTTGCCGGAGGAAGAGAGGAAGCGGGCGGCTTAGAGGCCTGGACACTCTGGGGGAAGTGTCCGTCCACAGAGTAGCGCAAATCCGGCCTGTGCCAGCTTGCAGGTGGCTTACAGTTCAGCGGCCTGGCCCTGCCAACCGGCTGGCTTCCTTCAGGCCGCGTCGGCGGGGGCGGCCCGCGCTCCCCGCCGCGCCGCCTCGACGTATTCCAGCGATTGGTGCCGGAAATAGGTGTTGTACAGCTCGGCATAGTGGCCGCCCCCTTCCAGCAGACTGCGGTGAGTTCCCTGTTCAATGATCTCCCCGGTCCGCAGCACAATAATCCGATCGGCAGACCTCACCGTGGTGAGGCGGTGGGCGATGAGGATCGAGGTGGTCTCGGACAGCACCAAGGAGAGCGCCTCCTGGATCTGCGCCTCGGTGAAGGGATCGATGCTGGCGGTGGCCTCGTCCAGGATGAAGATGGCCGGGCGCTGCACCAGTACCCGCATGAGCGAGACCAGCTGGCGCTGCCCCATCGACAGCCAACTGCCGCGCTCGCCCACCTCGCTCTGCAGCGCGGCCGGCAGTGATTCCAGCCATTCCCCGCCCCCGATCCGGCGGGCCAGCGCCTCGACCTCGCCTTCGTCAGCCGAGGGGTTAGCGTAGCGGATGTTGTCCAGCACCGTGCCGGAGAACAGGAACGGATTCTGAGGCACCACTCCGATCTGACGCCGGTATTGGCGCAGATCCAGTGAGCGGATGTCCATCCCATCGACCAGCAAGCTGCCGTCCTGAAACTCGTAGAAGCGGGTGATCATTTTGGCGATGGAGGATTTGCCTGCTCCGGTGTGGCCCACCAAGGCCAGGTTCTCCCCCGGTTCGATGGACAGCGAGAACCCCCGCAGCACCGGTTCCCCCGGCCGGTAGTGGAAGTCCAGGTCTTCGAATTGGATGCGCCCGCGCAGCGGTGGCACAGGCCGGGCCTCGATCTGGATGACCGCCGACTCGGCGTCGATCAGGGCAAACACCCGCTCGGCGGCCGAGAGTCCTCCCTGCAGCTGACTCCAGAAGGAGGACAGGTTGAGGATCGGGAACCAGAACCGATCCAGGCTGCGCATGAACAGATACCAGGCCCCCAGCGCCACCGCGCCCTGCGCCGCGCTCAATCCTCCCATGTAGGTGAGCAGGGCGGTCCCGACCCCCATCAGCGCGTTGAGGCAGGGAAACACCATGGCCAGCACGATGCCCCGGCGCACGTTCACACCGTAAGCCTGCCGGTTCACCTCGCCGAATTGTTGGTAGATCGCCGGCTCCTGGCGGAAGTTCTTGGCCACGCTGATGCCGGTCACCGCTTCCTTGATCGCCGAAGTGACGTTGGCCATGGCTCGCATGCCCCGCTGGGTGACCCGGCGCGCCAACCGGCGGAAGCTGATGGCCACCAGCAGAATAGGCGGCAGCATCGCCAGCAGCCACAGGGTGAGCTTCCACTCGATGCGCAGTAGCACTACCACCAGGATCGCCACCTGTGCCAACTGGGTGAGCACGTCGGCCAGCAGCACCACCATCTGGGCGAACTCACTGGTGTCGGAACTGATACGGCTTACCACCCTGCCGGAGGAGTATTCGTCGTAGAAGGACATGTCGTGGCCGGCGGTGGCAGCGAAGGCTTCCCGCCGCAGTTCCAGGATCACCTCGGCGATGGCGCGGGCGGTGGCCCGGCGGCGGATCCAGTTCATGACCCACGCCAGGGCGCCCAGGGCGAAGAGCGCGCCGGCCGTGGCCAGCAGTGAGGCCTGGGCGGCCCCGGCGGCCAGCAGGTCGATCCCGCGCGAGACCAGGATGGGCGAGGCCGCACCGGCCGCCGACATCACCGCCATGGTCAAGACGGAGGTCAGGACCCGGCCTCCCTGCGGGCGGAAGTAGGCCGCCAGCCGACGCAGCAGAGCCAGGTCTTTGTAGCTCCGGTCATAGGCTTCGGCGTCCAGTCCGGCGAAAAACCCCAACCTCAGTCCTCCTGTATCCGGGCGAAAATGCGCCGATAGGCGGGCGAAGTGTCGAGCAGATCCTCATGTGAGCCTGCCGCCACCAGACGTCCGTGGCGCAGCACCAGAATCAGGTCCGCCCAGCGGATCTGGGACAGGCGGTGGGTGATGATCAGGGTGGTCCGCCCCTCGGCCGCCCGGAAGATGGCCCGCTGGATCTGATCTTCGGTGGCGCTGTCGATAGAGCTGGTGGAGTCGTCCAGGATCAGGATGCGCGGATCGGTCAGGAAGGCGCGGGCCAGGGCGATGCGCTGGCGTTGGCCTCCGGAGAGGGTGACCCCGCGCTCGCCCACCATGGTCCGATACCCCTCGGCGAAGCCCCGGATGAACTCGTCGGCCTGCGCCTCCCGCGCCGCCCGTTCCACCTCCTGCTGGGCCGCCCCCGGCTTGCCGAAGGCGATGTTCTCCGCAATGGTCCGGGAGAACAGGAAGACATCCTGCTCGATGATCGATATTTGCGAGCGCAGCGAGGCCAGATTCCACCGGCGCACGTCCACCCCATCCAACAGCACCTGCCCGGCGGTCACGTCGTGGATCCGGTTGACCAGCTTGACCAGGCTGGATTTCCCCGAACCGGTCTGGCCGACGACGGCCACGGTCTGGCCGGGGCGGATGTGCAGGTTCAGGCCGTGCAAGGTGTCCTCGCCCGGCGCATGGGCGAAGTCCACCTGGCGGAACTCGATCTCGCCGCGCAGCCGGGCGGAATGGCCGGCGGGATTGCTGTCCAGGCTGACCTCCTGCTGCATGAGTTCCAGGATGCGGCGGGCCCCGGCCAGCCCGAGCGAGACCTGAGAGTAGGCGAAGAGCGAGATGAAGGTGGGGAAGCCGAACAACTGAATCAGGCCGATGAACCCCACCACCTGGCCCAGATCCAGCGCCCCCTGGCGGAAGAGCAGGGTTGCCTGCAGGAATGCCCCGGCCTCCGCCAGACCCAGCAGCAGCAGCGGGAGAAAGCGGGCCTCGATGTCGCCCTGTCGCACGAAGGCATCCCGGAACGCCCCGGCGTTGACCGAGAAGCGGCTGACCTCCTCTTCCTCCTGCGCGTGCCCTTTCACGACCTCAATGCCGTCGATGGCCTCGGAGAGATGGGAGTTCATCCGGCCGAAGGCTCGGCGGGCCTGGTCGGAGACCGGCCGCAGCTCGCCCAGGTATTGCCGGAGGGCCAGGATGTACCCCAGGATGAAGAGCGCCGGCACGGCGATCAACGCCGGGTGGTAGGAAGGGGCGACCAGCAGCGGGAGCAGCAGGAAGTTGGCCGAGCCGATGACCAGGTTGAATCCAGGATTGAACATCAGCCCGATTTCGCGCACGTCGTTGGTGGCGCGGGCCATCAGATCGCCGACCGACTGGAGATTGTGGAAGGTCATGCTCTTGCCGAGCAGGCTGAGGTACAGCTCGTCCCGGATGTCCCGCTCCAGGCGCTGGCCCAGCAGGTCGGCCCCGAAGTTCCGGCCGAATTGCAGCACCCCACGCACCACCTGCGTCCCGGCCATCATCAGGGCCAGCGGCAGCAGCTCGGGCCAGCGAGCGGGGTCGTCCTGCATTAGCGAAAAGGCCTGCCCGATGAGCACCGGCATGGCCGCCGCCAATGCGGCGTTGCCGAAAGCGCCCACGAAGACCATGGCCACCACGCGCGGGTGGCCAAAGGCGTGCGCCATGATCCACCGCAGCGCTGTGCGGCGGTCGCGCCGGCGAGTCTGGGGAATGGCAAACTCGGCAACCGTCATCTGGCGTTCGTTTCGTGGCAATGCGGGAGAGCGGGCTCAGGATACCATAGCTGCCCTGCGCACCAGCTCAAGCAGTGGGTACAGGGTCTCGCTCTCGATCGTTGGCATCCGGCCATGCTGCGGCTATACTCCAGCCGGCATGACCGAACCCCAGCTGCACATCTTCAGCTTTCAACTCGGCCCCGCCTCGACCAACGCCTACCTGGTGGGCGAGCCCGCCAGCAAGACCGCGGTGGTCATCGATCCCGCCTGGGACGGAGAGCGCATTCTGGCCAAGGCCGAGTCGGTAGGCTGGCGCATCACCAATCTGTGGCTCACGCACGCCCACTTCGATCACTTCGGCGGGGCGGCTGCCCTGGCCGACGGCATGGACCCGGCTCCCCCGGTGGCGCTGCACCCGGCGGACCACCCGCTCTGGCGGCTGCATGGCGGGGCGGCGGCTTTCGGCATTCAGGGCTTCGATCCGGGTCCGGAGCCCACCATCCCGCTTGAGCACGGCATGCAGCTCCGGCTCGGGGAACACATCTTCGAAGTCCGGCACACCCCCGGCCACACGCCGGGCCACGTCTCCTTCCTGCTGCGGGAGGCCGGCATTCAGTTCTGCGGCGACCTGATCTTCATGGACAGCGTCGGCCGCACGGACTTCCCCGGCGGAGACATGCAAGTGCTGCTCACCAGCATCCGGCAGGAGGTGCTGTCCCTGCCGGACGATGTTCGCCTGCTGTCCGGCCACGGACCGGAGACCACCGTGGGCCGGGAAAGGCGCAGCAATCCCTTCCTCACGGGTTTGAGCTGACCGGACCCGACTGCAGCCAGCCCAACCACTCCCGCACGGCTCCCACCGGCTCGGCCGGCGCCATGGCCACGATCTGCACCCAGAGCGGGTAGCTTCCCTGTTCGGTGGCCTGCTCGGTAGGGAGCTGGCCCTCGATCCTCAACGACCGGATCTCGTCCGTCAGCTCGGACAGGGGCAGCAGTCCCAGGGCCCCGGGCTGCTCGGCCACCAGGCTGATCATCGCCGGCGGCGAGGGCGCCAGCAAGGATGCCAGCGTATAGCGCTCGCCCTCCAGGGCAGCCTGCTGCACAGCCAGCCGCAGCTCGTCGCCCGTCAGCGGGATGACCGGTTGCACGACCTCCGAGTAGTTGCCTAGGACCTGCCATGACTGGGTCCTGCCCACCAAGAGTTCCCGCAGTTCCATCAGGCTGAGCTCCCGCACCGGGTTGCCGGGATGGACCACAATGGAAATCCCCAGCCTGCCCAGCGGGGTGCCAAACCACCCGGTGGGTGGATCCAGGGCCAGGACCGCCAAGACCACTTCTCCGTCGGCGGCTGCCTGTAGCGCGGCCTCCGGCGGCAAGGTCTCGACGCTGAAACCCAGATCGGCATAACCGGAACCCGGCCGCGAGTCGCGGAAGGCCAGCACGCGCCGCGAAACCCAGGTCTCCAGGGCGGGGGAGGTGGCCACCCGCGGCAGCGGCGGAGGGATCGGAGGCGGGGTGGCGGCTTGCACCGAGCGGGTCATATTCAGCGTCAGCCCGGCCAGACCCGCCAGGGCGCAGTAGGCGGCGAAGACCCACAGGGAGCGCCGGGCCAGGAAACGGAGCAACCAGCGGATGGCGAGGAAGCCAACCAGCGCCGCAGACAGGAAGCCGGCCGCCAGCGATGGAAGCAGCTCTCGGGCATTCGGGAGGGAGGCCAGGTCGGAGGCGGCCACCAGGCCGGCACCCAGCATGATCGGTACAGACATCAGGAAGGAGAAGCGGGCCGCCTGGGGCCGGGTCAGCCCGCGGGTCAGGCCGGCGGCGATCGTCGAACCGGAACGAGAGATACCGGGAAGAAGCGCCAGGGCCTGTGCAAGCCCGATGATCAGGGAATCGGCAACCCGCAGCTCCTCCAGAGCATCCCGGGCCCCATTCTCCCCCCCTTCGGGTGTCGCCAGGGCCGCGGCCAGCGTCGCGGGCGGCCGCTCCCCCAGGCGTCGATGTAAGACCTCACTCAGGCCCAGCAGCGTAGCTGTGACCAGCAGGAAGGCCGCGGAGGCAGCCGGGCTGGCGAAGGCCTGCTCCACCAGGTCCTTGAGCAGAATTCCGGCGGCCGCCGCCGGCAACGTGGCCAGGATGAGCAGCCATGCTAGTCGGCCCTCCGCCCAGCGGCGGGTGCGCAGCGCGCCGATGGCCGCCGAGAGGATGCTGAGCCCATCGCGCCAGAAACACACGATTACCGCCACCAGGGTGCCCAGCTGGACCAGCACGTCAAAGGCAAAGGCCACCTGCGCCTCGAAGGTCCAACCCAGCAGCCAGGGCACCAGCACAAGGTGGGCGGAGGAGGAGACCGGGATGAACTCGGTGAGCCCTTGAACGATTCCCAGGATTAGAGCCTGGATGAGGGTCACGCCTCGACCTCAGCCTGCAGGCGCTGGTCCTGAAATGTCTGTACGAACTGCGGTAGCCGGCCCTCCAGGATCGCCAGCCTCAGGTCAGAGGTCAATTGGATGAGGGTGTGCAGATTGTGAATGGAGAGCAGCGTGGCCGACAGCATCTCGTGGGCGATGATCAGGTGGCGCAGGTAGGCCCGGCTGAAATGGCGGCAGGTGTAGCAGCCGCACTCCGGATCGATGGGTCGCTCGTCGTCGGCGTAGGGGGCATTCCGGAGATTGAGCCTGCCGGAGCGGGTAAGTGCGGCATCGTTGCGGGCCATGCGGGTGGGAAGCACGCTGTCGAACAGATCCACGCCGCGCTGCACCGCTTCTACGAGATCCTCCGGCGCGCCCACGCCCATCAGGTAGCGCGGCCGATCCAGCGGGAGGGCGGGGTGGAGCGCCTCCAATACCGCATGCATCTGCTCCTTGCTCTCGCCCACCGAGAGCCCGCCGATGCCGAGGCCGGGCGTACCCAACCCGGACAGGAACTCGGCCGACTGCAGCCGCAGATCGGTGAAGATGCCCCCCTGGACGATGGCGAACAAAGCCTGATCGGCGCGGGTCTTGACCTGCAGGCAGCGGAGCGCCCAGGCATGGGTCCGGGCGAGCGCCTGCTCGTTGTAGGCGCGGTCGAGGGGCTCGGCGCACTCGTCCAGTGCCATGATGATGTCTGCGCCCAGGTTCTCCTGCACTGCGATGGCCTTCTCTGGGGTGAAGCGGTGCAGCGATCCATCCAGATGGGAGCGAAAGGTGACCCCCTCGTCGTCCACCGTGCGTTGGTCGGCGAGGGAGAAGAGCTGGAAACCTCCCGAATCGGTCAGGATGGGCCCCTCCCAGCCCATGAAGCGGTGCAGCCCTCCCCGTTCGGCGACCCGCTCGTCCCCTGGCCGCAGATACAGATGGTAGGCGTTGGCCAGGATCAGGCCGGCGCCCAGCTCGCGCAGTTGGTCGGGGGTGACGGCCTTGACCGTAGCCTGGGTGCCCACCGGGGCAAAGGCCGGGGTAAGGATGGAGCCATGGGGGGTGTGGAAGACGCCGGCCCGGGCGCGGCCGGAGGTAGCCTGGAGCTCGAAGGTGAAGGGCTGGGGAGTCGGCTCGCCCGCCGCGCGATCCGGGAGGAAGGCGGGCATCTCGCCCGCCGCCGGTCTTCTCGACTGGGACACGGGCGGCATTATACTCAGCCTCAGGCCCGGGGTCGCCATCCACGATGACCCTGTCTGTGCCGAGCCATGGACCCTCGAGAGCAACACGCCACCTGGGTGGAAGTGGAACTGGCGGCGATCGAAAACAACGTGCGCCAGGTCCGGGCACTGACCTCCGCCCAGGTCATGGCGGTCGTCAAGGCGGACGGCTACGGCCATGGTGCTCTCCCGGTGGCGCAGGCGGCGCTGCGCGGCGGTGCGACCTGGTGCGGGGTAGCTCGCCTAGAAGAGGCGCAGGAGCTCCGCCGCGGCGGGCTGCAGTGCCCGATTCTGGTGCTGGGGCCGCTGCCCCCGGGCCGCCTGGCCGAGGCGGTGGCCGCGAGCCTGTCGATCACCGTGTTCGAACCAGAGCAGATCGCCGCCGCAGCTGCGGCCGGCCGGGAGCTTCATCGGGAAGCCCGGCTGCAGCTCAAAGTGGACA
>Ga0214473_10005602_pt1 | contig 15032 bp, 16 predicted proteins | sample RVTome_7_FD_203509 | JGI IMG/M metagenome (GOLD analysis project Ga0214473, IMG submission 203509) | Soil microbial communities from uranium-contaminated site in the Upper Colorado River Basin, Wyoming, United States - RVT98D197 | ecosystem: Environmental > Terrestrial > Soil > Contaminated >... | reverse complement strand
CGAAGTCGCGGGTATACGGCAGCAGCGCGGGGATGTCCGAAGCCAGAAACCGCTCGGCGTCGGCTAGCCCCACCACCAGCGGCGGTCCCATGCGGGCCGCCACGAGCGTCTGCGGCTCGTCGCGATGTAGCAGCACCAGCGCGTAGATGCCCTCGAGCTCCGCAACCGCCCTGCGCACGGCGGCCTCCAGCGAGCCCTGGTAGTAGGCCTCGACCAGGTGGGCCACCACCTCGGTGTCGGTCTGCGTGACGAAGCGGTGCCCGGCCGCGGCGAGCCGCGTCTTGAGCGAAAGGTAGTTCTCGATGATGCCGTTGTGGACGACCACGATGCGGCCATGGCAGTCCTGGTGGGGGTGGGCGTTCTCTTCACTGGGGCGGCCGTGGGTGGCCCAGCGCGTATGGCCCAGGCCGTAGGCACCCGCGATGGGATCGGCCGCGAGCACGGCCTCGAGGTTCTTGAGCTTGCCGGCGGCGCGCCGGCGCAACAGCGCCCCATTCGCCACCACCGCGATTCCGGCGGAGTCGTAGCCCCGGTACTCCAGGCGCCGCAGCCCCTCGATCACCACGGGCACCGCGTCGCGGGAGCCGACGTAGCCCACGATGCCGCACATGCTAGGCCTTCTCCTTGCGCTGCGCCGCGCGGCGCCTCCGGACCCAGTCCGGTCTCACCACCTGGCGCGCGCGTGCCAGGGCCAAGGCGTGGGGAGGGACGTCCTCGGTGATGGTGCTGCCGGCGCCGATGTACGCCCCCTCGCCGATCGTCACCGGCGCCACCAGTGTCGTGTCGCTGCCGATGAAGGCGCCGGCCTCGATCCGCGTGGGGTGCTTGTGCACGCCGTCATAGTTGCAGGTGATGGTGCCGGCGCCCACGTTGACCTTCGGCCCGATCCACGCGTCGCCCAGATACGAAAGGTGCGGTGCCTTGGAGCCCTCGCCCAGCCGGGTCTTCTTGAGCTCCACGAAGTTGCCGACCTTCGCCGCGGCGCCGATCACGCTCTCGGGACGAACGTGCGCGAAGGGCCCCACTTGCGCTCCGGCACCGACGACCGATTCCCGCAGCAGGCAATGGTCCAGCACCAGTGCCCCAGGACCGACCTCGCTGTCCACCAGCCTTGAAAACGGCCCCACGCTCGCCCCCTGGCGCACAACACTGCGCCCCTCGAGGACCGTGAACGGTCGGATCACTGCGTCGGCCTCCACCTGGGCGTCGAGGCCGACCCAGGTGGTCGCAGGGTCCTCGATGCAGGCCCCCTCCGCCATCAGCTCGGCCAGGCGCCGCTCGCGCAGCAGGCGGCCGGCTTCGGCGAGCTCGGCCTGCGAGTTGACCCCCAGCGTCTGCTGCGGGTCTGGGGCAGCAAATGCCGAGACTCGGTGGCCGGCCGCGGCCAGCAGCCCGATCAGGTCGGTCAGGTAGTACTCGCCCTGGGCGTTCTGCGGGCGCAGACCCGAGAGCGCCTGGAGCAGCGGGCCCACCTCGAACGCGTAGATCCCGGCGTTGATCTCCCGGAGCGCGCGCTGCTCCGCCGAGGCGTCGCGGGCCTCGACGACGGCACGCACCGCGCCGGTGGGGTCGCGCACGACGCGACCGTAGGCGCCCGGAGCGGCCAGCACCGCGGACAGCAGCGTCGCGGCGGCGCCATCCCGGCGATGCGCCTCGAGCAAGGCTACCAGCGTGGCGGCGCGCAGCAGCGGCAGGTCGCCATTCAACACGAGCAGCGTGCGCTCGGCGTTGCGGGCCAGCCGGGCCTGCGCCGCCTGTAACGCGTGGCCGGTGCCGAGCGGCGGATCCTGGCGCACGAACTCGAGATCCCGGCCGGCGAAGGCCGCCTCGACCGCGGCGGCCTGATGGCCTACCACGACCAGCACCGGCTTCGCGCCGGCGCCGGTCGCTGCGCGCAGCACATGCTCGAGCAGGGGCACGCCCAAAGCCGGATGCAGGACCTTGGCCCGGGCGCTCTTCATCCTGGTGCCCTTGCCCGCCGCCAGCACGAGCGCCTGGACTTTGAGGCTCGCCGTATCTGTCATGTCCTCGTATCCGGAGCCGTGGGCCGCCGGAAGGCGGCCTTCGGGGAGGGCGTCACTTCCCGCATGCTAGCACGCGACCCCGGGGAACCGGTGGGGGGGAGCCGACCCGACGCGCGCCAGCGTGCTTCGCCGCCGCCCGAAGCGGTCAGGCCTGCGCCTCAAGCCTCCGGCGGATGAACCAGGACGACGAACTCGTCCTCTTCCCGAATCGGGTCGAAGTCGGAGTCGTTGCGGGCCTGGGCGCGTGTTTCGGGGTTGACACCGATCGCGGAGCGCAACGCCTTGATGGCGGCGGCGGTGTCGCCGGAGCGCGCCGCCGCAGCGGCCACGCAGTACAGCACGTGCTCGTTCCTGGGGTGGATCTCGGCGGCCTGGTGCAGGTGCTTGAGCGCCTCGTCGAACTCGCCGCGGTTGTGCAAGTAGACCCCGAAGTTCAGCAGGTCCTCGAAGCCCTTGGGGCGGAACGCGGGGCGCTTCTCCAGGGCGCGCTCGCAGATCGCCAGGTAAGTGCGCGCCCGCTCCAGCACCTCCCGCTCCTCGGCGTGCGAGGCCAGCAGCGTCTCGAGATGGTCGCGCGCCTTGTCATATTCGCGTTTGCCCAGGGCCTTCATCGCCTTCTCGAAGAGCTCCAGGGCGTGGATTGAACGCCGCGCTGCCACGCCCGTCGTCTTCTTCCCGCTCATCCAGGCTTCCCTCTGCTGCCGGCCACGACTGCGGCCGAGCCTCGCACTCTAGCACGGCCATCCGCTCACGGCAAGGGCGCGTCGGCCACAGCAGGAGTTCCGCACGTCTGGCGTAGCCCCCAGTAACCCCGTGAGATAGCGGCGAGGCCCCGAGTCGCAGTTTCCCAGGGGTATCAATCGTTGGTTGGCTGGCATGCTTGTTTATGTTGACTGATTCAGACAAGCATGATAATCAGTGAGCCGTGCCCGAGGACAAGAGTCGCTTCAGGCAAGAAATCCTCGGCCTGGAAGACAAGCGCGACCGACAGTTGGAGTTCGTGCTCGGCGAGCGAGGTCCCCTGATCCGGGGCTCGTTGGTCAAGCGCAAGCGGGTGTGTGGTCACGCGGGGTGTCGTTGCGCTACCAAGGGCCAGCTCCACGTCTCGCCCTACCTCTCGGTGACAGTGGCGGGAAAGACGCGCCCTGTTCATGTGCCGGCTTCGGACGAGCGGCACGTGAAGGCGGCCTCGGGGCGCTACCGACGTTTCCGCCGAGCACGCAAGCTCCTCGTCCAATTGACCGCCAAGCAGCTCAAACTGGTGGACCGTCTGGGCAACGCCTTGTTGGAAGCGTATCCACCGGGACAGCCCATAGCGCCGGCAGGCCGTCGCGGGCCGAAGCCGAAGAAAGGTCGCAACGCGGCGCGCTGAGGATCTCGCGCCCCAACCCATCGCTGCGTCGGATTCTCTTCTCCAGGAACCGCCGACTTGTCTCGGTCGGCCAGGTCAGATCGTGGCCTACGGCCGCAAGGTGTACGGCCTTGGCGAGCTGCTGGGCCGGGTGATGGACGAACGGCGCAAGCCCCTGGTCCCAGCCGAGTCTGTGGCCGCCGCCGTGTTCTACACGGGCCTGCTGAGGATCCGGAGCTTCAACGCCCTTGAGCCCAAGCTCTCCGAGAAGCCCTTCCTGCGTCTGATGGGGACTCGCGAGGTCGACTCGCTGTGCTGTGCACCCTGAGCCGGGCATTGCGGGTCATGAACCTCGAGACGTTACGGGCGATCTCGGTATCGATGCTCGCCAAGGCCGAGAGGAACAAGGTGTTCCGGGAGGGTTGGCACGGAGCCCTGCGCTATTTCGCCCTGGACGGGGGGGAGCCTTTCAGCTCCCGGAGCCGCCACTGCCCCCAATGCCTGAAGCGCGAGCTCCGCGTGAAAGGGCCCTCGGGAGAGATCATCGAGGTCCCGGAGTACTACCACCGCTACGCGGTGGCCATGATGATCGACCAGCGGTTCGATCTGGCCCTCGACATCGAGCCGCTCCTGCCCAGTGATCTGCGCCCGGTGGTGGTGAGGGGCAAGAAGAAGGACCGGATCACAAAGCCCGACGAGGACGAGGGGGAGCTCACCGCGGCCACGAGGCTGCTCAAGCGGGTGAGGCAAACCTTCCCTTGGCTGGACGTGGTCGTGGCGGATGCCCTCTACGCCAACGGCCCTTTCCTCAGCGCCGTCAAGAGCCTGGGCTTGGGCGCCGTGATCGTGGCCCGCAAGGAGACCGACGAACCCCTCAAGGAGGCCCTCCATATCTGGGGGCAGCAGAAGCCCTGCAAGATCGTCGAGGACGAGCCCGCTCAGGAGCGGATCGAGCTTTGGGACTGTCCCGATCTCGAGACCCTGGAGACCTACGATGGCAAGATCCGCGTGGTCAGGGGCCGGCTGACCCGCCTCGAGGAACCGCAACGGCCGCCAAGCACCTGGTGCATGCTCGTCACCGGCCAGGCCACCAAGCTTGCGCCGGAGAAGGTCCTGAAGGTCGCCAGGGCGCAGTGGCACATCGAAAACACGGGCTTCCATCAATGGACGACACGCTGGCGCTTCGGCCACGTCTTCGTTCACGACGGCCATGGCATTCGTGCCTTGTACTGGCTGTTCCTCGCGGCCTTCAACCTCCTTACACTCTTCCTGTACTGCCAAGTCCATCCTACGGTCGAGACCGGGGTAGCGACGTCACCCGGACAATCAGCCGGCTTGTCGACGAGATGCTGGATGACCTCGTCTTTCTGGACCGGCTCGGGTGGGATACCAGCTAGGGCCGGGTCGGACCCGCGCGAGAAGGGCCGCGCGGATGCCCCGGCACCACAGTCTGCCCACGTCGTGCCCCCTCAAGGAGGCGGGGCCAAGACAACCGACCCACCCAAGCAAAGCTCCCACCGCTCAGGCCCCCCTGCGCCCGCTCACCCTCACCGCCAGCCCGGGCACCTTGGGGGGGGCCATCCACATCCGAACGTGCGGAACTCCTGCGGCCACAGTGCGCGGGCGGTGGCCTCTGCTAGAATCTGCTTTTCGCTGAATGCCGGTGAGAGCAGACAAGCGCGACGTGATCGCGATCCGTGGGGCCCGGGTCCACAATCTCAAGGGCGTGGACTGCGACCTGCCACGTGGCAGCCTGATCGTGTTCACGGGGCCGTCCGGTTCGGGCAAGAGCAGCCTTGCCTTCGACACCCTCTACGCCGAGGGCCAGCGCCGTTACGTCGAGAGCCTCTCGGCCTACGCCCGCCAGTTCCTCGAGCAGATGGAGAAACCCGAGGTGGAGTCCGTCACCGGCCTCTCGCCGGCGATCGCCATCGAGCAGCGCACCACCGCCAGCCACCCGCGCTCGACCGTCGGCACGGTGACCGAGGTCTACGACTACCTGCGCGTGCTGTTCTCCGCCCTGGGCCGGCCCCACTGCCCGCGCTGCCAGGAGCCGATCTCGTCGCAGAGCGTCGAGCAGATCGCCGCCCGCCTGATGCGCTACCCCGAGGGCACGCGCCTGGCGGTGCTGGCGCCCGTGGTGCGCGGGCGCAAGGGCGCCTTCCGTCAGGAGTTGCGCTCCCTGGCCGGGCAAGGCTTGCTGCGGGCGCGCGTCGACGGGAGACTGCGCGCCCTCGACGAGCCAATCCCGCTCGACCCGCGGCGCAACCACCGCATCGAGGCGCTGGTGGACCGGATGGCGCTGCGGCCCGGGATCGAGAAGCGCCTGCTGGCGGGCCTGGAGCGGGCGCTGACTCTGGCCCGCGATGTGGTGCTGGTCTCGTTCGAAGGGGGCGAGGAGCGGCTGTACAGCCGCCGCATGGCCTGCGTGCATTGCGACCAATCGCTGGCCGAGCTGACGCCGCGCGCCTTTTCGTTCAACAGCCCGTACGGGGCGTGCCCGTCTTGCGATGGACTGGGCCGGCGCTTCCGGGTCGACCCGGACAAGGTCATCCCCGACCAGAGCCGGTCGCTGCTCGAGGGCGCCATCCACCCCTGGCAACGCCATGGCCCGCGTCTGGTGCGCGAGGCGCTCGAGGAACTGGCGTCCGCGCACGACTTTTCGCTCGACACGCCGATCCGGGACCTGCCGCGGCGCGCCCGCCAGCTGCTGCTGGAAGGCGATGACAACGGATTCCCGGGAGCTCTGCCCTACCTGCGCCGGCGCCTGGAGGCGCTGCTGCGCGTCCACCCGGGCGAGGGCGACGAGGCGCATGCCGGGCGCGAGGGCGGCGAGACCTTCGAAGACCTGCGTCCCTACCTGTCCGAGGAGACCTGCCGCGAGTGCGGCGGGGCGCGGCTGCGGCGTGAGAGCCTGGCGGTGCGCCTGGGGGACCGCGGCATCGGCGACTACACCCGCCTGCCCGTCTCGCAGGCGCTTCCCTTGTTCCGTGAGCTGGTTTTCGGCGAGCGCGAACGGCCGGTGGCCGAGCGCCTGTTGCGCGAGATCGCGACGCGCCTGGCCTTCCTCGAATCGCTGGGCCTGGGTTACCTCAGCCTGGATCGCCCGGCCACGACGCTGTCGGGAGGCGAGGCGCACCGCATCAGGCTTGCGAGCCAGATGGGCGCCCGCATGCAGGGCATTCTGTACGTGCTGGACGAGCCCTCGGTCGGCCTCCACCAGCGTGACAACCAGCGCCTGCTCGCGACGCTTAAGAGCATCCGCGACCTCGGCAACACCGTGGTCGTCGTCGAGCACGACGAGGAGACGATCCGGGCCGCGGACTGGATCGTGGATCTGGGGGAGGGCGCGGGCCGCTTCGGCGGACGCTTGATGTATCAGGGCCCTCCCGCGTCGCTGAATGGCAGCTTGACGGGTCGCTACCTGCGGGGCGAGCTGCGTATCCCGGTGCCGGAGCGGCGTCGCACGCCGCGCGGCAGGCTCGAGATCCTGGGGGCGCGCGAACACAACCTGCGCGACATCGACGTCACGATCCCGCTGGGGGTGTTGACCGCCGTGACCGGCGTGTCGGGCTCCGGCAAATCCACGCTGATCACCGATATCCTGTACCGCGAGCTGGCCCGCCGCCTCTACGGGGCGGCGCTGGAACCGGGCCGGCACCGCGAGATCCTGGGCGCGCAGGCCATCGACAAGGTGATCAGCATCGACCAGAGCCCGATCGGGCGCACCCCGCGCAGCAACCCCGCCACGTACACGGGCGCCTTCGGCTTCATCCGCGAGCTGATGAGCCTGGTGCCCGAGGCTCGGGCGCGCGGCTACAAGCCGGGCCGGTTCTCCTTCAACGTGAAAGGCGGCCGCTGCGAGGTTTGCCAGGGTGACGGCCTGCGCGCCGTCGAGATGCACTTCCTGCCGGACGTCTACGTGCAGTGCGAGGCATGCAAGGGGCGCCGCTACAACCGCGAGACGCTCGAGATCCTATACCACGGCCGCAGCGTCGCCGACATTCTGGACATGACCGCGGCGGAGGCCCAGGCCGTGCTCGAAGCGCACCCGCGGCTCAATCGGCTGCTGCTGACGCTGACGGACGTGGGATTGGGGTACTTGCGCCTGGGCCAGAGCGCGACGACGCTCTCGGGTGGCGAGGCACAGCGTGTGAAGCTGGCGCGGGAGCTGGGACGGCGCGAGACGGGCCGCACGCTCTACATCCTCGACGAGCCCACCACAGGCTTGCACTTCGACGACATCCGCAAGCTGCTCCATGTGCTGGGCCGGCTGGTCGACACCGGCAACAGCGTCGTGGTGATCGAGCACAACCTCGACGTGATCAAGACCGCAGACTACGTGATCGACCTCGGGCCCGAGGCGGGTGGGGCGGGCGGGCGCGTCGTGGCCCAGGGCACGCCCGAACACGTCGCCCGCTCGCGCAAGAGCCACACCGGGCGCTACCTGCGCGCCGCGCTGCGTGCAGCACGGGGAGGTGCGGCGTGAGCGATCCCCTGCTCGGCTGGCGCAGCGAGTTTCCGATCCTGGACAAGACGACGTACCTGGTCAGCCACTCGCTGGGCGCGATGCCGCGCGCGGCGCGCGCGCGGCTGAACGAGTACGCGGACACCTGGGCGGCCCGCGGCGTGCGCGCCTGGGCCGAAGGCTGGTGGCAGATGCCCGTCAGCACCGGGGACAAGATCGCGCGCCTGATCGGCGCCCCGCCGGGCACGGTCGTGATGCACCAGAACGTCTCGGTCTGCCAGGCGCTGATTCTGTCCTGCTTCGATTTCGCCGGCCGCCGCAACAAAATCGTCTACGACGACCTGAACTTCCCGTCCGTGATGTACGTCTACGAGGCCCACCGGGCGCGCGGCGCGCGGGTCACGATGGTCCCGAGCCAGGACGGCGTTACGGTCCCGCTCGAGCGCCTGCTGGCTGCGATCGACGAAGAGACGCTGCTCGTCCCGATTTCCCACGTGGTCTTCAAGAGCGGCTTCGTCCAGGATCTCCCCGCCATCACCCGCCGCGCTCACGACGTCGGCGCGCTGGTCGTAGCCGACATATACCAGTCGGCCGGCACCGTGCCCGTGGACGTCACGGCCTGGGGCGTGGACTTCGCCACCGGCGGCGCGGTCAAATGGCTGTGCGGTGGCCCGGGCGCCGGCTACCTGTACGTCGCTCCGCGCCTGCGGGACGGCCTCGAGCCGCTGGTCACGGGCTGGATGGCCCACGAGCGGCCGTTCGCGTTCGAGGCCGGACCGATCCGCTACTCGAAAGACGCCACGCGCTTCCTGCACGGCTCGCCGGCGATCCCCGCGCTCTACGCTGCCGAAGCCGGCTACGACATAGTGAACCGGATCGGCGTCGCGCAGATCCGCCAGAAATCGGTGCGCCAGGTCGCGCTCCTGTTGGAGCTGGCCCGCGAGCGGGGCTATCGTACGCGAACCCCGGAGCGTGCGGAACAGCGGGGCGGGATGGTGATCCTCGATGTGCCTCACGCAGAGGCTGTAACCCGCGAGCTGATCCGGCGCGAGATCCTCGTGGACTACCGTCCCGGCGCCGGCATCCGCCTTTCGCCGCACTTCTACACGACCGACGACGAGCTCCGCCACGCGGTCGAGCAGATCGCGGCGATTCTCGCGTCGGGAGCGTACAAGGAGCATGAGGGATCAAGCGCACCGAGGTTCTAGCGTGGCTGGCTAGCCACGCGTGGCCGGGCGGCCACGTGGCCAGGAGGCGGCTCGTGACTCGTTCGCTGCACACTAGTTCTTTTCGAACCAACGCGTTAGGCGCTATGATCCTCACGGCACAGTGATTGCAAGGCCCGGGGCGGAGCATCTCGTGCGACGACACTCGAAGCAGCAGCGATGAGCTACCGACGAACACTGAGGCGAGAGGTCGGGTGCACCGGAATCGGCTTGCACTCGGGCAAGCCGGTGCGCCTCAAGCTGAAACCCGCTCCGGCCGGACACGGCATCCGCCTCCTCCGCGCTGACGTGGGGGTCGTGATCCCTGCCAATCTCGCCAGCCTGGCGCGCCTCGACCACGCCACGACCCTAGCGCACGGCGGCGTCACGATCGACACCGTCGAGCACCTGCTCTCGGCGCTCCACGCACTGGGCGTCGATGACGTGCTCGTCGTGGTGGACGGCCCCGAGCTTCCCATCCTCGACGGCAGTGCGGCGCCTTTCGTGATCCTGATCCACGAGGCAGGGTTGAAGCCGCTCGCCGCGCCCCGGCACTACCTCAAGGTACTGCGGCCCGTCGAGGTCGTGCGCGGCGGGAAGTCGGTGAGACTCAGCCCCGACGAACACTTCCGCGTCAGCTATACGATTGGCTTCGACCATCCGCTGTTGCGCCACCAGGCCGTGTCCATACGCGTCACGCCCGAGGTCTACGCGGAAAACGTGGCGCCGGCCCGGACGTTCGGCTTCCTGCGCGATGTCGAGACGCTTCGCCGCAACGGCTTGGCGCTGGGCGGCAGCCTGGAAAACGCCATCGTGATCGGCGAGAGCGGCGTCCTCAACAGCAAACTGCGCTTCGAGGACGAGTTCGTCCGGCACAAAGTGCTGGACGTGATCGGTGACCTGGCGCTGCTGGGGCACCCGGTGGTCGGCCACCTGGAAGCAGTGCGTGCCGGCCACGCCATGCACGCAGCCCTGGCGCAGAAGCTGATGGATACCCCGGGGGCCTGGGCACTCGTGGCCCACCCGCAGCTGCCGGTGCTGACGCTACCCGCAGCGCCGGGCCTGGCCAACGAGACCGCCTAGACTTGGACGCTCTGGCCGGGCGGCGGCGGCGGCGCGCTGGCGTGAGTCGCGGCTCCGGCCCAGGCTACTTCCGCTTTGTCGAGGTGACCGTCGCTTCCAACTGAACCGAGGCAGCGCCGCGCGGATCGTTGCTGGAGATCAGCACCTTCTCCAGGACACGGCCCGGCCGGGCCGGTGTCTTCAGGGTCACTCGCAGCGGCGCGCGCCGGCCCGGCGCCAACCGACGGTCCTTCTCCTCGAGTAGGTACGCCGTGCAGGCGCAGCTCGACGACAGCTTCTCGATCACGAGCTCGGCGCTGCCGAGGTTGCGCAGGGTGAACTCCTTGGTCAGGCTCTTACCGGGTAGGGCCGCGCCGAAGTCGAAGCCCGCCGGCTCGATCGCGAGCCGTGGCCCCGACGTCGGCGGCGAGCCGGAAGGCGCGGGCGGGGCGGACTCGGCCGGCGCGAGCAGCAGCGCAGCCGCCAGCAGCGCCGCAGGCGTCACGAGACCCTCCCCGCGTTGCGCCCGCGCGGCGCCTTCTTCTTTCCCGCCGTGAGCTTGCGCATGTAGGCGTCCAGCATCTCGTTCTCGTAGGTAACGGAGTTGAGGAACAGGCTCTCCACCAAGTAGCTGCGCCGCTCGTCCTCGCTCATCTGCTCGACGAGCCCCTTGATCTCGCGCATCATGTCCTCGAACGAGATCCGCAGCTCGTTCTTGAGCGTGACCTCCCGGTAGAGCGCTTCCAGGATCGCGAGCAGGTCGCCGTCCAGCGTGATCTCGTAGCCAGCTGACAGCCGCACCTTACGCATTGCCGGTCCCTTTCCTGGGCGGCCGCCCGAAGGCCGACAGCGCCTCGGCCTCTTCCCGGTGGATGTCCACGATCTTGTGCACGCCCGTCATGGACAGCATTGTCTCGACGCGGGGCTGCAAGCCCGAGAGCTTCACCACGCCGTCGCGGTCCTTGAGCAGACGGTGGATGTCCATCAGGCAGCCGATCGAGGCACTGTCGATATAGCTGACTGCCCCCAGGTCGATCACGAGCTTGCGTGCGCCGTCCTCGACGAGCTGGCGCACTTCGGCGAAGAAGGAGGAGAGCACCGGGTAGGTGAGCTTGGCCTCCTTCACGCGCACGATGCGCACGTCGCCGCGCTGTTCCAGCGAGAGCTGCATCAGATCACCTCCGGGCTTCCGATCCGCGACGCAGCGACCGACCCCGGCGCGGTCCCCGGGAGGGCTGCTGCGCCCTGAGCAGCAGGCGCGCGAGCTCCTCGCGGCCTCGATTGATGCGGCTCTTGACCGTCCCCTCGGGCAGGCCGAGCCGGTCCGCCATCTCTTGGTAGCTCAGCCCCAGCAGGTCGCGGAGCACCACGGCCTGGCGCAACTTCCCGGGCAACAGGTCCAGCCCGCCGCGCAGCAGGCTGCGCCGGTCCCGGTCCTCCAGCGCGCGGTGCGGGTTGCCCGAGGACGCGGGTGCCAGGTCGAAGGCGAGCAGGTCCTCCACCACGACCTCCTTCTCGCGCTTGCTCGCGCGATAATGGTCGATGCAGTAGTTGCGCGCCACGCTGCCGAGCCAGGTCGAGAAGTCGGCGTCCTGGTTGAACTTGTCGAGGCTGCGGAACACCTTGAGGAAGATCTCCTGGGTGAGATCCTCGGCGTTGTCGTGGCGGCCGGTGAACTTGTAGGCTATATGGAACACCTTGCGCCGGTAGCGCGAGATGATCTGCTCCCAGGCGGCGTTTTCGTTGCGCAGGCCGCGCTCGATGAGATCGTGATCAGAGGCGGACGCCTTGTCGTCCACGGGCCTCGCAGCGTGACTCGGGTCGGACGTTTGGGGGGCCTTCGCCAGAGGCACCGATGATAGTGGCATCGCGGCCGAGGGGTCAAACTACTTCAGCGCCGGGCGTCCCGCCGCAGTCCAAGCCGTGTACCAGTAGCTGCCCACGTCTCCTGCCGCGCGGCTCAGGCGGTCCTTGAGGATGGCGCCCGCCCGCAGTCCCAGCGCCTCGAAGTAGAGCTCGCCGTAGCCCATGCGGCCGCGCCGCGCGAGGTCCTCTTCATAGAGCAGGTTGTCGAGCCAGACGTAGCTGTCGCTGATCTGGGCGAAGACGTACTCGTTGGGATCGTCCAGGTAGTGGGCCGCATCGGGCGAAAGCTTGAGGCCCTTCTCCAGCGCCTCGGGGAAGCGCTCGGTGAAGCGGATCCACAGCCCGTGCTGGCCGGTCTTCTGGCCGTCGGCGTTGTCGGTGAGCGCCAGAGGGTTGTGCAGGTCGGTGACCAGCCCGGCGAGCGTGTCGGATTCCTCGAGGATGCCCCGCTTGTCGCCGGCCTTGAAGGCGTCCACCAGGCGCGCGTAGGACTCGCGCACCAGCCAGGGCAGCCGGCCCACTGCCGCCAGGGCTGCGCCGAAGCGGGCCTCGGCCCCGGCCTCGGTGCGCGGGAACTCAGCGAACGGAAAAGGCAACAGCCGGTCGAGCCCAAAGCGCCGTTCGATGCCCTCCTGCTGAGGGCTGGGCTCGAGCGAAAGGGTCGGGATCTCGAGACGATGCGTCTTGTAGAAGGGCTTGAGACCGTCTGGAAGCGTGTCGATGGCGCGAGCGGTGACGGCCTGATGAACCGTGCTGCCCCACGCCGCCAGCTCGGATGTCGCGCCCAGCAGCGCGCCCAGGACCAGAGTCGATACGCGAAGCTGCCTCACCCTCGCATCCCCCCTCGCTTTCGAGCGTTGGCGTTTGTCAGGCCACGCGCGCCGCGGTCAGCAGGCGCACTTCGGCGGCGCCCGCCTCGCTGAGCGCCCGGGCGCAGGCCGCCGCCGTGGCCCCCGTCGTCAGCACGTCGTCGACCAGGACGACCACGCGCCCGGCGACCTGGGCGCGACGCCTCACCGCGAAGGCCCCACGCACGTTGGCGCGGCGTGCGGCGGCCGAGAGGCCGGTTTGCGGCGCTGTTTGCCTGCGCCGCACCAGCGCTGCCCCCGCGATCTCGATGCGGGTGCGCCGCCTCAGCTCCTGGGCCAGCAGCTCCGCCTGGTTGAAGCCGCGCTCTCGGCGCCGCCGTGGGTGCAGCGGCACCGGTACCAGCACCGCGCCCGGTGTGAGCAACGCCCGGGCTGCAGCTGCGGTGAGCAGCGCCTCGGCGAGCCGGCCGGCCACCCGGCGGCGCCCCTGGTACTTCAGCTCGTGGATGGCGACGCGCAGCGACCCCGCGTAGGGCCCGAGGCTGGCGCCCGTCGTGAACGCGGAGAGTCCGCGCCGGCAGCGGCCGCAGCAGTCGCCCGCGGCAAGCGGCACGCCGCAGCGGCAGACCGTGGCGGCGTGGCGGGGCAGGGCGGCCCAGCAGGCCTCGCACAGCGGTCCCCGAGTGGGACGCGCGACCGGCGCGCCGCAGGCGGGACACGCCGACGGGAAGACGACCGCCAGCACCGGGTCCACCAGAAACCGGGCGGTGACCGCCGCCAGGGCCGGGCTCATGGCCGGCGTGCCCGGCAGCAGAGGCCGATCACAGCAATCCCTGCTCCTGCTTCTCCTGGCACGAGATGCAGTGCTTGGCCCAGGGAACCGCGTCCAGCCGCTTGCGGTCCATCTCGTCCTCGCAGACCACACAGACGCCGTAGCGGCGGCCTTCGATGCGGCCGAGCGCCTCATCCACCAGGTTCAACATCTCCCTCTCGGAGTTCGAGAGGCTGAAGAGGAACTCCTTGGTGTAGGAGTTGGATGCCTTGTCGGCAATGTCCTGAGCGCCATCCTGGTCTGCCTGCTTGCCGTAGGTCTTGTTCTTGTTATAGGCCTCCAGGATCTCTTGTTTCTTCTGTACGAGCTGCTCACGGAAGGCCTTCAGCTTCTTGTGATCCATGGGTCGCGCCGTCTCCTTGATAAGGTCCGCGTCCGTCCCTTCGCAACAGGGCCCCAGGTTACGTCAGGGGATTCCGTACCTCTTGCGCTTCTCCCAGAGAGCCTTGCGACTGATCCCCAGCACCGCGGCCGCCCGCTTCTGGCTGCCATCCTCCCGCTCGAGCACGTAGCGGATGTAGGCCTGCTCCACGGCCTTGAGGGTCGGCCGGCGATCGCGGCCGGCCCACAGCGTCTGCGGTTGCTCGAGCAGGTGCTCGGGCAGCGCGCGAGGCGGCACGCTTGCCTCGGGGCTGTACAGCGCCGCCCGCTCCACGACCGCACGCAGCTCGCGCACGTTCCCCGGCCACAGGTAGCCCTTGAGCGCCTCGGCGGTTTCGGTGGCGTAGGCGCGCGCGGCGGTGGTGCCCCGTTCGCGCTCGCGCTCGAGGAACAGCTCGGCCAGTGGCAGGATGTCCTCACGCCGATTGCGCAGCGGCGGCAGGGCGAGCGGCAGCACGCTCAGCCGGTGGTAGAGGTCCTCTCGGAAAGCGCGAGACACCACCGCCTGGCGCAGGTCCACGCTGGAAGAGGCGACAAAGCGCACGTCTACTTCGAGGGTGCGCGTGCCCCCCAGCCGCTCGAAACGTCGCTCCTCCACCACGCGGAGCAGCTTGGCCTGCAGGGCCGGCGCCAGGTCCTGGATCTGGTCGAAGTAGAGCGTGCCGCCGGCGGCCATCTCGATCTTGCCGGCCTTCGCGTGGTGCGCGTCGGTGAATGCGCCGCGTTCGTAGCCGAGCAGCTCGGACTCCAGCAGCTCGGACGGGATCGAGGGGCAGTGGACCTTGACGAACGGACCGTCCCGCCTCGCTCCGCGGTAGTGCAGGTAGTGCGCGATCAGGTCCTTGCCGGTCCCGCTCTCGCCCTCGAGCAGCACCGGGCTCTTCGCGTCCGCCAGCCTGGTAGCCATCTCGAGCAGCTCGCGCATCGCCGGCGCGACCGCCACGATCGCCGTCAGGGCCTCGCCCGCCGCGCTGCTCACCCCGCCACCTCCGTGCGCACGGCGCCGCCCCACAGCCGCTCCAGGTCGTAGAATC
>Ga0214473_10005601_pt1 | contig 15034 bp, 13 predicted proteins | sample RVTome_7_FD_203509 | JGI IMG/M metagenome (GOLD analysis project Ga0214473, IMG submission 203509) | Soil microbial communities from uranium-contaminated site in the Upper Colorado River Basin, Wyoming, United States - RVT98D197 | ecosystem: Environmental > Terrestrial > Soil > Contaminated >... | reverse complement strand
TCTTTTCCCGTCTCGTTCCGGCCAAACCTTATCCACCGCTGGATGGGATCAGGGAGGCTCTGTTGGAGTTGGGAGAAAAGGATGCCAAGGCCCGCAAAGCACGACCGGAAGATTTCGCTGATATGAGTTTGGTCAAAGAACTCGACGAGAGCGGCTTTATCGATGGTCTCTACAAAGGAAAAAAGTAGCAATCGTTTTGGACGGCTGAGTTAACGGCGTGATTCCCCTGACGTCTTACGGTCATTCAGCAGACACGGGTTTGGGCCTAGCAATTGAACAAACCCAAGCCCTCGCCGGCAAATCTCCCTTGCCCCACCAGCGGGGGAAAAATTTGACCGCTGAAGTGCTTACCTTCGCCAAAGAAGTTTTCCCGCCTGCGTAGCCGGTGTCATAGCCGGCGTCAGGCTTTGGTTGTAGCCGGTGTAGCGGGCGCGCTCACTATGACTTTACTGGAGGGATACGCGGCAAGTATGCGCGCAGGTATGCCGAAGGCACCAACGTGGTGGTGCTTGATCCCGACGTAGCGCGCCTGTTCCCAAACCGTGAGGCCGTCAACGAGACGCTGCGGGCCGTTGCCCAGATTGTTCAGATACAGGAGCGAAGGCGGGACGGGGCTAACAAAACCGTTGCTTCTGACCGCCGCCCGGTTGCGGGTCGGAAAGAACGTGAGAGGTCTCGTTCGGGTGGCGGTAGGTGATCGGCGGCGCGAGACACCTTGACCGCGAATCCCGTCATCTCTTTCTAGACGTCTTGGCAAGCGAACCTATACTCACTTCCACAAAGTGATCAGCAGCACGCCGCTGACGATCATCGCCGCGCTGAGAACGATCCGCGAGGTGACGCGCTCGACGTCGCGCAGAAAGAGCGCGGTCAGGATCAGGGAGAAGAACGGTCCGGTGCTGCTGACCGGAATCACCACCGAGACTTTGCCGCGATCGAGGGCGTAGTAGATGCAAACCATGCTGAGACTGACGGTCACGCCGGCGGCGAGAAACCACCAAAAGCACTGCCGGTTCATCTTCCAGGTCTCCTGAGTCCTCTCCACGTACCACATCGTCAGCACCGACACGACGAAAGACGAAGTCGCCGTCACCGCCGCGGCGAGAAAGGGATGCGGAACCGAAGCCAGGCCGAACTTGCGGGCGACCTGAGTAGCGCCCGCGAGCGCGGAGGCGATGATCGGATACCAGAGAAAAACCGCCGACCCGGTCAGTTTCATCGAACCTTGGCGCCAAGACAACAAGGTGATGCCGGCGATGATCATGAAAGTGGCAATGATAATCGGCAGCGTGATTCTCTCGCCGAGAAAAATAATCGCCATCGCCGCGCTGAACAGCGGCGTGGTGGCGCGAATCGGATCGGTGATCGCTACGCCCAGGGCGTCGATGCCTTTGTAGGTGAGCAGGCGCGTGAGACCGGGCTGGAAGAATCCAACGGCGACGAAGATCAACAACGCGGAGCTGGCCAATGACGACAGCGGAAGGAAGATGATCGACACGCTCCAGAGAAAAACAATATTGATGAGCAGGCTGCTGATCACCGCGGTGGCCGGATTGGAATAGCGCAGCGCCTTCTTGGTGAAGAGGTTGTGGAGTGCGAACAAGAACGAGCTGCCAAGAGCGAAAAATTCGGCGGGCATGAGATGGAGTTTCGTGCGCGGTCTTCCCGGCTATACCGGAGTTCGATGGAAAGAGCAACGAATGAGCCGAATGGCGAGCGCGGTAAACGACGGCGCGCCACCGCTTACGCAAATGAACTCGTTGCAAAGGCGGGAGAGTTTTGTCAGATTGGCAGTCGCTTGCGGAATCCAAAAACCAAGACAGCGATCATCTCCATCGCCAATCTCAAGGCCGAGGATATCGCCGTGCTGCGGCAGGCGTTTCAAGCGCTACCCGGCGTCGGGAAGATCGATTTCAGCGTGGAGCGCAGCGTGGCGGTCATCGACTTTGACCCGAGCCAGTCGCACATCGATGATTTCTTGCGCGCGGTGTTAAAGTCGGGATTTCAGGTACTTTAGAAAATCGAGGATAGAGGATTGATGATCGAGGATGGCAATTTTCGATCCTCTATCTTCCATTCTCAATCCTGGGTCTTGGCATCTAGTCCCCCGCGACGGTCATGCGGCTAATCTTAACCGTCGGCGCGGCGATGCGGCCGCGCATATCGAGGTCGTTGCCGATCATCTCGATGTCTTGGAAGATTTGTTTCAAATTGCCTGCGATGGTGATTTCTTCCACCGGATAGGTCAACTCGCCGTTCTCTATCCACAGGCCCGAGGCGCCGCGCGAGTAGTCACCAGTGACTATATTGACACCGAAACCGATCAGCTCGGTGACGTAAAGTCCGGCCTTCACCGAACGAATGATGTCGTCCGGCGAGTGGGCGCCGGGAGCCAGGTAAAAATTCGCCGGCCCGACGCCGGGCGACTCGCCGACGGAGCGCGAGGCATTTCCAGTGGAGACCATGCCCAATTTTTTTCCGCTATAAGTGTCCAATAGATAGCTTCGCAGCTCTCCTTTGTCGACGATGAGTTTCTTCTTAATGGGAAGCCCTTCGCCGTCGAAGGGTCGCGAACCAAGAGCGCCCGGAATCGTCCCATCATCGATCACCGTGACGGACTGCGAAGCGATCTGGGTTCCGAGTTTGCCGATCAAGAAGGATGCGCCTTTATAGAGCGAATACCCGGAAATCGCCGACGACAGATTACGCAGCAAGGAGCCCGCCATCTCGGGATCGAAGACGACGGGAACTTCGCAGGTCTTGACCTTGCGCGCGCCGAGGCGTCGTAGCGTGCGCTGGGCGGCCTTTTCGCCAACGCTCTTCGGCGATTCGAGCCGGGAAAATTTTCGGTTCGACGAATACCAGTAGTCACGCTGCATCGATCCATTGGATTTCGCCACCGGTGCTACCGAATGGCCGAACGTCGATCCGGTATATTCACCCGAAAAACCTTGACTACTAGCGTAGAGCACCCGGCCAAAGTGGTTTGAGAACTCACCCCCTTCCGAGTTGGTGACGCGCCCATCGTAAGCCAACGCGCTTTTCTCCACAGCCAACGCCATTTGAATCTTCTCGTCCACGGAAACGGAGCGGGCCGCATCGTCGCAGAGATCGAGATCGGGTATTTCCCGCGCCAGCATTTCGGCCGCCGGTAGGCCGCTAAACGGGTCCTGCGCGGTGACGCGGGCCATGCGTGCGGTGTCTTCCACCAGCCGTTCGACAGACTGCCTGGAAATGTCCGATGTCGAAGCCGACGCCGAGCTGTTGCCACAAAAGAGCCGCAATCCAAGCCTCTTTTCTCCCGCCTGGCTGATTTTCTCGACCTCGCCCAGGCGCACGGTGACGAAAAACGAATCGCCTTCCGCCATCACCACGTCGCCCTGTGTCGCGCCCTTGGCCTTGGCCATCCGGAGTATGTCCCGCGCAAGTTCCTGACTGAGTTCGAATCGCTCCATAGTTTCTCGTTTCTTCGTTCAAGTCGTTCCAATCGTTCAAGCCGTTCAATCCCCCTCCTTCCTCCTGCCCTGAGCCATGTCGATGGGCGGTGGGGGGAAACGATTTGAACGTTTTGAACGATTTGAACGTTTTGAACTTTATTTGTTACGCTCTCGTTCCTCCGACGGTTAACCCATCGATCTTAATCGTCGGCAAGCCAACGCCCACAGGCACCGATTGCCCGTCCTTGCCGCAGGTGCCGACGCCTTCGTCGAGCTTCAAATCCGCTCCGACCATCGAGACGCGCGTGAGCACGTCGGGCCCGTTGCCGATGAGCGTCGCACCCTTCACGGGTTTGGTCACCTTGCCGTCTTCAATAAGATAGGCCTCACTGGCGGAGAAAACGAACTTGCCGCTGGTGATATCGACCTGGCCGCCGCCGAACGAAACCGCGTAGAGGCCCCTTTTCACCGAGCGAATAATATCTTCCGGCGCGCTCTCGCCGGCCAGCATGAACGTGTTGGTCATGCGCGGCATCGGAATGTGAGCATAGCTCTCGCGCCGCCCATTGCCGGTGAGCGGCATCTTCATCAGCCCGGCGTTGAGCTTGTCTTGTAGGTAGCCTTTGAGGATTCCCTCTTCGATCAGGATCGTTCGATGGGTCGGCGTGCCCTCGTCGTCGACGTTGAGCGAGCCGCGGCGCGATGGGATCGTGCCGTCATCGACCACTGTGCAAAGCTCTGAGCCTACTCGATGGCCGATGCGGTCGCTGAAAGCGGAAGTCTTTTTGCGGTTAAAATCACCCTCGAGACCATGACCGATCGCTTCGTGCAAGAGAATGCCCGGCCAGCCGGGTCCCAATACGACATCCATGGCCCCCGCCGGGGCGTCGTCCGCGCTCAAGTTCAACACCGCCTGGCGCACCGCCTCCCGCGCGTAGCGCTCATAGTCCTTGCCATCGACAAAAAAACCGAACTCGACGCGCCCGCCGCCGCCGAAGGTGCCGACCTGGCGATTGCCGTTCTCCTCGACGATACAAGTCACGTTGAGGCGGGTGAGCGGCTGAATATCTCCCACCACCATGCCCTGCGACGACGCGACTAAAATAACCTTGTATTCGCCGCCGATGGAGACAAACACGTTTTGTACACGGGCGTCGAGCCCGCGCGCGAACCTGTCGATCTCGTAAAGCAGAGCGACCTTTTTCTCCAACGCCACGTCATTGGCCGGTGTTTTGATCGGGTAAAGATCGTGAGCCTCGCCGCGCACCTGGCCGACCGCTGCCGGGACTTGAGACGGCCGGTTTTGCGCGATGTACTGCGCCGTGCGCGCCGCTAATTCCAGATTCTCGACGGTAATGTCGTCTGTGTAGGCGTAGCCCGTTTTGGCATCCGCCAGAACCCGCACGCCTACCCCATTGGCCGTGGACTGCGAACAGTTTTTCACCAGCCCTTCTTCAAGGCTCACCCCCTCGTTACGCCGGTACTCGAAATAAAGGTCGGCATAATCGGCCTTCCGGCCCAAGGCAGTCGCAAAAACCTTTTCCAAATCACGCCCTTGGATGCCGAAATTCCGGTCGAAAAACGAAACCGCTGGAAGTTTTTCTTCTACCATGGCTTCTCCTCTTGAAAATTTTTAGCCCACAGGCGCGGGCCATCAAACAGCAAGGCGCCCTGGTCGAGCGAGCGACAAATCACGCGCAAGCCTGCCATCCAGGGATATTTGAGTTGAACCTGCACCCCTGTTGAGCTAGAATTCTACCTATTAAAGGTACTCGGGGAAAGACCATGGCGCAGAAAAAAATCGTCCACATCGTCGGCACCGGAACCATCGGCGAGCCGCTCATTGGAATCCTTTCGACGTTCCGGGAGCAGTTTGGCATCGACGAAGTCACTTTCCATAAGCGCACGCCCTTGCTCACGGACCGTTCCAAGGTCGTCGTTTCGTGCAAAAACGGGGCGAAGCTCGCGGTCGACAAGGAGCGTCGGCAAAAGTTTATTGACATGGGGATGGAGCCGACCTACGAGGCCGAAGAAGCCATCGAACGCGCCAACGTCATTATCGACTGCACGCCGGTGGGCAATGAAAACAAAGAAAAAATTTATAATAGATATGCCAGCAACGGCCGCGGCTTCATTGCCCAGGGAAGCGAGTACGGCTTCGGCAAGATGTACGCGCGCGGCATCAACGACAAGACGCTGGAACGAGGCAAGGACCAGTTCGTTCAAGTCGTCAGTTGCAACACCCACAATCTCGCCGTGTTGATCGACACCATCGCCTTGGGTCCGGAAAAGGAAGACAACCTGGAAGAGAGCCGCTTCGTCTGCATGCGCCGCGCCAATGACCTGAGCCAGGAAGGCGACTTCATCCCGGCGCCCGAAGCCGGCAAGCATGATGACCCGAAGTTCGGCACTCACCAGGGACGGGACGCGCACTACTTGTTCAAAACCTTGGGATTGGATCTGAACATCTATTCGTCGGCGCTCAAGCTGAACACCCAATACATGCACACGATCCATTTCAATCTGAAACTGCGCCGCGGCATCAACAAAGAAGAGCTGATACGCCGCTTTCACGCCAACGGCCGGGTCGCGATGACCAACAAAAAGTCCTCGGCTTCGGTCTTTTCGTTCGGCCGGGACCACGGCATCTTCGGACGCATCCTCAATCAGACAGTGATCGTGACGCAGAGCCTGGCCATGAGAGGCGATAGAGAGATCATCGGCACCTGCTTCACTCCCCAGGACGGCAACTCGCTCTACAGCAGCCTGGCCGCGACGCTGTGGTTTTTATATCCCGATTCCTACGAGGAGCGGCTCAAACCGGTTAAGCAGTACTTCTTTAACGAAATTTAGCCGACCGGCGAAAACCTTGTTGCGGGGATCAGGGGCCGTAGCGCTTTTGATCCCTTTTTTATTCCTTGACGCTTTCCGGAGCGATACCTTCGAAGCGAACGGTATCGCTGGCTCTGATGCCGAGCCGCTTGGAGAGCCCCCCGTTGATTTCGAGCACGAACTGGCTGGGCGCGCGGACGGACCGGGGCTCCAACGAGAAGGGAACCGTTTGTTCGACGATGCCGGCGATCTTTCGGTCGCTGCCGATAAAAATCATGTCGAGCGGGAGCGGCGTGTTTTTCATCCAAAAGGACTGGAGCGACGCCGCCGGGAACAAGAATATCATGCCGCGGTCCGCCGCTAACTCGCGTCGGTATTGGAGACCAAGTTCCCGTTTGGCCGGTGTATCCGCGACCTCGACTTGAAATACGGACTCTCGCCCTTCTCGGGTCGAGATAACGACCCTGGGCTCCGCACCGCAGGAAGACGTGATCGACATGAGCGCAAACAAGGCTGTGACAAGATACCACCGCTGCATGTCACTTGGTCAAATTCCGGGCGACGATTTCGGCGATGTCCAGGACTTCCATGGCCGTCTCCGGCTCCTCTTTGGCGGTCTCTTCAGTGATCATGCGCATGCAAAAGGGACAGCCGGTCGCCACGGTCTTGGCGCCCGTCTGCTTGAGCTCACGGTAACGGTTGGTGGCGACCCGCTCGTTGCCTTTTTCTTCTTCTTTCCAGAACTGCCCGCCGCCGGCGCCGCAGCAAAAGCTGTTGCTGCGGGTACGGTCTGGCTCGGTCAGCTTGGCGCCGGTGAACTGAATTAGCGCGCGCGGCGCATCGAAGATGCCGTTGTGGCGTCCCAGATAACAGGGGTCATGGTAAGTCACCGCCCCGGCGCCTTTCGGCGTTAACCTTAATTTGCCGGCGCGGATCAGCTCGTTGATGTAATCGGTGTGGTGCTTCACGACGTAGTTGCCGCCAAATTGCGGGTATTCGTTGGCGATGGTGTGAAAGCAGTGTGGGCAGGTGGTGACGATGACCTTGGGCTTTGCCTCGTCCAACGCCGTGATATTTTCCGCCGCCATCTGCGCGAACAGATACTCATTGCCGGCGCGGCGGGCCGTGTCACCCGTGCACTTTTCCTCTTTTCCGAAGATCACCCAGTCGACGCCGGCCGCATTGAAAAGTTCCACCATGCTGCGCGCAATCTTTTGCGCGCGCGGATCGAAGGCCACGGCGCACCCGACCCAATACAGAACCTCGGGAGCGGGTTTTTCCCGCACCGTCGGCACCGGAAACGGCAATCCCTTCGCCCAAGCCATCCGTTCATCGGCGGCCATGCCCCACGGGTTGCCCGCGCGTTCCATATTATTGAAGGTGTTTTTGAGGCCGTTGGGGAACTCCGCCGCTGACAGCACCCGCTCCCGGCGCACGTCGATGATGTGCAGCATCTGCTCATTACCGACGGGACATACCTCGATACAGGCGTTGCAGGTCGTGCACGCCCAAGCCGCTTCCTCGGAAAGAGCGAAGTCGAGCAGCGGGCGCGGACTCTCCTGGCCCGCGGCGAAATTCGGAAAAAGCGAATTCAACTCGTAGCGTTCGTTAATAAGGATCGCCGCCGGGCTGAGCGCCTTGCCGGTGGTCGTCGCCGGACAAACATCCTGGCATCGGTTGCACATGATGCAGCTATAGGCGTCGAGCAGTCTCGGCCAGGTGAACTCTTCGAGCTTGGAAGCGCCGAAGACCTCTTCCTTTTCAAAGTCCATCGGTTGCAGAACACCCGCTTTCCCCTTTTTCAGCGCCAGATTGATGGGCGCCATAAAGAGATGAATATGCTTGGAACGGGGGAAGTAGGGAATGAACAGCAGAATTGCGCCTAGGGCGCCCCACCAAAAAAAATGATTCAACCCTTCCACCCCCCTCGGGTCAAGGCCAGAAAATAGCGCCGCGAACCCGGAGCTGACGGGTTGGAAAGGATCTCCGCCGTCTAGAGCAAACTGCGTCGCTTTGAACAAGAGACGGCAGCCGACGTGGAAAATGATAAATCCTGCCACGATCGACGAGTCGCGCACGATCCCGGCGCGCGCTCCGTCTCTTAACGGCACGTTGTCCGCGAAGGCGAAATCCTTGGGCCGGACGAAAAACCGGCGCACGATCATGCCGACAATCCCGATCAGCACAGCCGCAGTCAAAAGATCGGCCGCCAGATTGAATGCGTCCCAGCCGCCGCCGCGGGCGTGCAGCGCGAAAAAACCCTCGAACACGTCGACGACATTCACCAAAAAATAGAAAACAAACCCGTAGAAGATCAGAGCGTGGAGAAACGACACCAGGGGGCGCGTCTTGAACACCGATTGTTGCGAAACAACGATCCAGAGAGCGCCCAGAATGCGCCCGCCAAGGTCGTCAAAACGGTCATCGGGCTTGCCGCGCGCGATGGTTCGGTACACGTCATAGAACCGCTTCCCACCGTAATAGAAGGAGCCGATCGCCAGCAGGATGAAAAGAATTTTCTCGACTGTTGTTAGCATGCCGGTCTCTGCGACCTCCGTTCTTCGTCTTTGATATCTTTACCGGACCTAATTTATCAAAAGCAACGGCGTCTGCCGCACGCTTTCCGAACCGCATCTCGCCCTTGAATTTCGCTTCTTCTGGGTTTCTTGTGAAGATATATTCACCACAGAGACCCAGCGCGGTACAAACTCCGATTCCTGCTTCACACAAAAGCCTGAAGAACCTGAATTTCAAATTCACGCGCTAGCCGTGAAACGAGATTCCCTGAATACTGAGCGGTCGTTTTCAGCGCGGGTCAGCAATTAGATCAAAACGATGGTTGAATGCGTCACCGCTGCGCCATCGCTTGATTGGCTACGACTCACTCCGCGTACCCTAGCCGCTTGGAAAGGTCGCCTCCGGCCCGCAGGATAGCCGGCGCAATTTCCTTCGCGATGGTTTCAGCGCCAAAGCGATGGGACGGCCCGACAATCGCAAGCGCCCCCACAAGTGTGCGCGTGTAATCTCGAACCGGCACTGCCACCGAACTGATGTCCTCGTTGAACTCCCCTTGTTCCACCGCGAAACCGGTGGCGCCGATTTCTTTCATCTGTTCTAACAACAACTGACGGTCGCTAATCGTCCTTTCCGTATAAGGCTCCATGCGCTCCGGGAGATTCCGGCTCAGGCCACCCTCGGTCTCAAAGACGAGGTAGACCTTTCCGGCTGCGGTGCAGTGCGGCGGGAGCGCCATGCCCAAGAACGAAACCGCGCGCACCGCGCGCACGGGTTCCAGGAAATCCAGGGGGACAATCGCATTTCCCTTTCGGATCGCCACGAAGGCGCTTTCTTTGGTCGTTTTGACCAATTCTTTGAGGGTTGATTTGGCCTGGAGCAGCAATCCCATCTGATGGATAAAGATCTGACCCAGCTGGAGACACTTTAAGCCCAGTCTATAGTTCTCCGTTATTTTGTTTTGCTCGATGTAACCGCGCGCTTCGAGGGTGGCGAGCAAACGAAAAACGTTGTTCTTGTGGAGCTTTAGCCGTTTGCTCAATTCCGTCACGCCGATCTCATCGACGTTCCCGTTGAACTGTTCCAACACATCGAACGCATGGGAAACGGACCGAATGACATAATTGGATTTCTCACGCCGGACCATTTAACCTCCGCAGCAAAATTGGACAAGCTGAAGGCTGTCAGCTTTACAGAAAAGCATATTCCAAAAAGGCGTTTTAACCTACCCCACCACCTCAGCGGTTGTCAAATCGTTCATGAGCAATCGCTATCCTTGACCGACCGTCGCGGATGGGGCAATATAACCGGCGTGACAAACCGGCTGGAAACAATTCGTTTGGCCCGCGGTTGGTGGCGCTGGGGTTCGCTCCAGCGCTCGCGCTATGGCTGATTCCAGTCGGGTTGAGGATATAAGTGCAGAGGGCCATAGGTGATGTACTTATGGCCCTTTTTGTTTGTGGAGATCTCTGGAAACGCCCGAGGCACCATCCAGTTCGCCCGTGGGGCGGAATTCTAAGCGAGAGCCCTCGGCTAAGGCCGGGATATCGAGTCGAAGGGTCGACCGAATGATTCAACCGACTTTTAAAGAATTCTGCCGGCTCGCCAAGCAGGGCAATCTGATCCCGGTCTACGAAGAGCTGCTGATGGACTTGGAAACGCCGCTCTCTTTTTTCAAGCGTCTCGAGCGCGATCGCTATTCTTTCTTGCTCGAAAGCGTGGAAGGCAGCGAGCGCTGGGCGCGCTATTCCTTCTTGGGCACGCGGCCGCACCGCATCTTCAAGGCGCATGGCAATCGGGTCACGATCATCGAGAACGGTAAGACGCAGACCCGGATTGCCGATGCTCCACTGAAAATCCTCGAAGAGCTGCTCAAGGGTTGCCAGCCCGTCCCTGTTCCGGGCGTCCCGCCCTTTTTCGGCGGCGCGCTGGGTTACGTCTCCTACGACGCCGTCGAGCAGTTTCACGAAATTGGCAACGACAAGAAAGATCCGCTGGGCATGCCGGAGATCTTTTTTGTTTTCGTCCAAACGCTCGTTGCCTTCGACAATCTGAAACATACGATCAAAGTGATCGACAACGCGCTCGTCGGCGAGGGGGCCAACCTACGCCGGGCCTATGACCAAAGTATTGCGAGAATTCGCAAGGTGATCTCGTCATTGCGGCGGAAACCGCGCGGCATCGAGCCGCGAGATTTGACCCAAGGCAAAGGCACCAGAAAGTTCCGCTCCAATCTCACTCAAGAGGGATTTGAAAAATCCGTCATCAAAGCCAAGGAGTACATCAAAGCCGGCGACATTATCCAGGTCGTGCTTTGCCAGCGACTCGAAACCGAGACCGAGACGGACCCGTTCGAGATCTATCGCGCGCTGCGGTTCATCAACCCGTCCCCCTATATGTTCTATCTAGAGATGGAGGATCTTCGCGTCATCGGCTCTTCGCCCGAGACCATGGTTCGGCTCACCGGAGATATCATCGAGCTTCGTCCCATCGCCGGCACGCGCCGGCGCGGCGCCACACCCGAAGAGGAGCGCGAGTTGGAAGCCGACCTGCTCGCCGATCCCAAGGAGCGCGCCGAGCATATCATGCTGGTCGATCTGGGGCGCAACGACGTCGGGCGGGTCGCCGAGATCGGCAGCGTCGAAGTCAACGAGCTGATGGCCATCGAGCGCTATTCCCACGTGATTCACATCGTCTCCAACGTGCGCGGCAAGCTGGCCTCCGACAAGACGCCTTTCGACCTCTTCGTCTCGGCATTTCCCGCAGGGACGGTATCCGGCGCGCCGAAAATCCGCGCCATGCAAATCATCAGCGAGCTGGAGCCCCAGAAGCGCGGACTCTACGCCGGCGCCATAGGGTACTTCGGCTACAACGGCAACCTGGACACCTGCATCGTCATCCGCACCATCGTCATGAAAGGTAAAAAGGTCTTCATAAACACCGGCGCGGGCATCGTGGCGGACTCCGATCCCGCCTCCGAGTATCAGGAGACGCTGAACAAAGCCCGCGCCATGCTAAGAGCCATAGAACTCGCCGAGCAGTGGAGGAAGCGATGATTTTGCTCATCGACAACTACGACTCCTTCACCTACAACCTCTATCACTACCTGGGCGAGCTCGGCGCCGACGTCAGAGTATTTCGCAACAATAAAATCACGCTGGACGAGATCGCGGCGTTGCGGCCCGAGAAGATCGTGATTTCCCCCGGCCCCTGCACGCCCAAAGAAGCGGGCATCTCGTGCGACGCCATCAAGCGCTTCGGTGCTCGCACGCCAATCCTTGGGGTATGCCTCGGCCATCAATCCATCGGCGCCGCCTTCGGCGGTGAGATCATTCGCGCACCGTCGATCATGCACGGCAAGCTTTCGGAAGTCACCCACGACGGGCAAACTATTTTCAGCGGGCTCAAAAATCCCTTCGCCGCCATGCGCTACCACTCGCTGGTCATCGACCCGCAGCGGTTGCCCGCGGACTTGAACGTGACGGCTCGCACCGCCGATGGTGTCATCATGGCCGTGCGCCACAAGCAATTTCCCATCGAAGGCGTGCAGTTCCATCCCGAGTCGATTCTCGCCGAAGAGGGGAAAAAGCTGTTGAAAAACTTTCTCGACTATTACTGACGTCCCCATGAAGCTTCTCTGCTTTCAGGCGAAGCGCTTCCGCTGGAAAACCCACGCCAAGACGCTTCCCGACGTGCCGGACCAGGACGTCGAAGAGGAAGTCGCGGAAACCCTGGTGGCCTTCATCCACGCCGAGGCATCCGATGAGATTGAGGAAAGAAGAATTTCAGTTCTCCGCCAAACGCTCAAGCACATGAAGTGGCTGGCCAATAAGAGAGGGCTCAAAAACATCGTCATCCATTCGTTTACCCACCTCGGCGGCGCCACGGCATCCCCCGCCGGCGCCGAATCCATCATCGTTGCGCTGGCTGAGCGACTGCGTGAAACCGGCTATCAAGTGTGGATCACGCCGTTCGGCTACTTCTGCGAGTGGGATCTCGACGTCTACGGCGAGAGTCTTGCAAAAGTCTGGAAAGAGATTCGCTGAAGAAAGTGGAGCCCCACGGGTAAGCCCGTGTCACCTTCCAGTTCGCCCGTGGGGCGGAATCCTGAGCAACAGGCCCCGGCCAAGGCCGGGGCTTGAGTCGAAGGGTCAATCCGGATTTCTCGCTCGGCTTCCCTCCGAGAAATCCGTCCTGCCGCTCAAGCTTCACCGATTTCCCAGGCGTGTTATAATGATCTCGCTTCATTCAAGCAGATCGGAGGCGTGACATGAATATTCGTGCAAGAAAAGCAGCGATTTCCGTTACGGTTCTAGTGACCGCCTTGACGCTTTCAGCGTGCAAAGGAAAAGACTCGGAACCAAAGGATCTTCCAGATCTCAACGCGCAGATTCGCCCCTATGTTACGACCGAGAATACCCAATTGAAGGCAGGCCCCGGCCCTCAGTTTCGCACCCTCGCCCAGATCCCGCAAAACGCCAAGGTCCAGGTCGTCGGCAAAGATGGAGACTGGGTGCTGATCGTGTCGAAAAAGGGCAACGCGCCCGGCTTCATCGAATTGGCATCCGTGAAACCGAGTTCAGGGGAAGAACAGAAATCCCCTGCTCCCAAGGTCGAAGGTCAATTTGAGATTCTAACCGGCACTCAGGTGCGCAGCGGGCCCGGTCTTAATAATCCGGTGGTCGCGGATATCGGCAAGGGAACCAAGATCAACGTCGTAGGGGAGGAAAACGGCTGGCTCAAAGTCGAATCGAAACGGGGCAACAAGCCCGGCTACGTCGACGCGAGCCTGGCGAAACCGATCGCAAGTCGTTAACGTTTAGAGCTTCAATAGCCCCGCGGCCGTGCCACCCAAGATTGCTTCTTTCGTTTGGTGCTTTAGATCGAGCCGCCGGATGGCCTCGATATAGCCGCGCAGCTCCCGCATTCCTTTGCCGGTATCGGTGTTCACGCCGGTGAAATCCTGCGGATAGTCGCTGGCAAAAACCAATCGTTCCGGGCGAATGCCTTGAAGCGCGCAATTGAGCGCCACTAAACCTCCCTCGAATCCAGCCATGTCAAAATAAATCATGTCGTAGTAGTCCGCGAAGGGGCGCTTGAGCGTGCCGAAGCGGTAACCTTTGCCGACCAAGCGGTCCTTGACGGCGGCGATGCCGCCGCCGAAATGCGCCATGACGATTTTTAGACTTGGAAAGCGATCGAATATGCCGCCGGCAATCAATCGTGTCGTGGCCACGGTCAAATCCACTTCCCGACCCAGCACACGCGGCAGATCGTAATCTTTCAAATGCTCGTATCCTGTCGGCACCAGGGCCGGATGAACAAAGACCGGGACATCCAGCTCACAAACCGTTGCATAAAAATCGTAGAGCTTCGGTGAGTCGAGGGAGAGCCCATGAACCTGGGAGGTAATCGTGACACCATGCAGACCCAATTCGCCGATCGCCCGGCGTAGCTCGTCGAGCGCGGCATTGCCTTCCAAGATCGGCGCCTGGGCCAAGCCGACGAAGCGGCCTGGGTATTTTTTCTGAATCGCCGCCAGGTCGCTGTTGATAAAGCGACACTCATCCAGCGAGCCGGACCAGCCGAGCAGGCACGACAGAACGGAAACGTCGACGCCGGCCTCATCCATTTCGCTCAGTTGTAAGTCCAAATCGCATAGCCTTCGATGCATCGTCGTCGACGGCAGCCCGCCTTCTTGAAGGATAGCGTTGTTGCTCGCCGAATAGATCCCCCGTTGCTTGGCCAGCTCCACCGGTATGTAGTGATGTTGAAAATCGATGACCATAGCTTCACCCTGTCCTTTCTTTTAACCCGCAACTCAAAGTCTAGCCAAAGATATTTGAATGTTTCGGTTGAGTCGTGCCTTACAGAATAGGAAAAGAGATGACTCGCGCAAAGACGCAAAGACGCCAAGTTCGAAGACTACAAAAAATATTCTTAACTTTGCGCCTTGGCGTCTTGGCGCGATAAATTTTCTTGAAGTGGTTTTGTTTAACATTTTTTGAAGGCAAGAATCTAGCGGCGAACGCCGATAGCGGCGCCCGCGGTCGGTTCAGCCCCGGGTCGGCTGTTAAACGCGATCAATACGGCTAATACCCCAATAGGGACGAGACACGCAAACGCGAACTGTTGCGCGCTCGAGAACGCGGCCGGATCGCTCCAGAGCTTTGGACCGGCGGCACTTTCCATCAACGCCACCGTAATCGTCGTTCCAATCGTGCCGGCAGCGGTACCCAAGAAGCTCAGCG
>Ga0214473_10005600_pt1 | contig 15035 bp, 5 predicted proteins | sample RVTome_7_FD_203509 | JGI IMG/M metagenome (GOLD analysis project Ga0214473, IMG submission 203509) | Soil microbial communities from uranium-contaminated site in the Upper Colorado River Basin, Wyoming, United States - RVT98D197 | ecosystem: Environmental > Terrestrial > Soil > Contaminated >... | reverse complement strand
CTCGGTCACGGTACCAATGACGCCCAGAAGACCATGGGAATCATCGCCGGCGTGCTGGTCACGACGGGGTATCTGGGCGAGTTCAGCGTGCCGTTCTGGGTGGTCCTGCTGTGCCACGCCGCCATGGGATTGGGGACGCTGTCGGGGGGATGGCGGATCGTGCGCACCATGGGCAGCCGCATCACCAAGCTGCGCCCCATTGGCGGCTTCTGTGCCGAGACCGCCGGAGCGGTGACACTGATCGGTCTCGCTTTCAGGGGAGTCCCGGTCAGCACCACCCACACGATCACCGGCGCCATCGTCGGCGTGGGATCGACGCGCCGGCTGTCGGCGGTGAAGTGGGGCGTGGCGGGACGCATCGTCTGGGCCTGGGTTCTGACCATACCGGCCTCGGCTGGCATCGCCGCCGCCGCCTACCACATTCTGTCGCTTCATAGCCTCCTGAAGTAACCCGTAGAACGGCCGCTAACCTCCTGTGGCGGCACCCTTTGCCGTGGCATCTGCCCTTGCCGCGTCGGCAAGCGTGGCCGTGGCCCCATTTACCGCGCTGATACGCTCCCGGCCAGATCCCGATACTGTCTTCACAAAAGTCCCCCATGGCCGAATCTGTCGGCCACAAATCTCAGCCGGGAAACTCCTCCTGGCCGGCCGGCGCTGCCAGAGCCTTGATTATTGGAAGGAAGCACCCAGACTACCCAGCCGCATCGGACCGGACAACCCACTTGCTACGGCAACCGGACAGATCATTTGCTATCTACACACCAAGCAATAGGGCTTGACAGAAGCGCTCCGTGGTCGTAGACAGAGGGCATCTCATCAGCAAACACCCCAGGCCTGCTCCGGGTCTTCGTTTCCCTGCGCCGGAGCAGTCTACTGCCGGTGGGTGTGCGCCGCTGTCCGGGAGGCTGGCCTTGCTCCTCGATAGATCGAGTCTCTCGCATTGGCCGGCGCTCCTGCTAGCGGCGGCAGTACTTCTAGCGGGCCTTCTCTCGAGCGCGCCCGGGATGTCCGGCTCCGCCAGCATTCCCGCCGGGCCCTGCGATCCACCGATCACCAACGAGGTCGTGTGCGAAAACTCCAAGCCTGGCAGTCCCTCCAATGAATGGGAGGTGAGCGGGGCCGGTGATCCCGGCATCCAGGGCTTCGCCACGGAGATCAGCGTCAGCCGCGGCGAGACGATCGCCTTTAAGATCAAGACCGCGGTGACCAGCTACCGCATCGACATCTACCGGCTCGGCTACTATGGCGGCCTGGGCGCCCGCAGGGTGGCGAGCGTCTTGCCCTCGGCGCCCCTGCCGCAGCCGCAGCCGCCCTGCCTCGAGGACAGTCCGTGGACCGGCTTGCGGGACTGCGGCAACTGGCAAGTGTCTGCGTCGTGGGCGGTTCCGGCGGACGCCACCTCCGGCATCTACATCGCCCGTCCGGTCCGCCTGGATACCAACGCTGCCAGCCACATCCCGTTCATCGTGCGGGATGACGAGGGCCACTCGGACCTCCTGTTCCAGACCTCGGACACCACCTGGCAGGCGTACAACCACTACGGCGGGAACGACCTGTACGGCGGAGACGGCCCGGCGACGAACGGCAGGGCGCACAAGCTGAGCTACAACCGCCCCTTCACGACCCGGGCCGATCATTCGACGGAGTCGGTGTTCAACGCCGAGTATCCAATGGTGCGCTGGCTCGAGGCCAACGGCTACGACGTGAGCTACTTCGCGGGTGCGGACACGGACCGGCGGGGCGCGGAAATCCTGGAACACACGGTCTTCCTCTCTATCGGCCATGACGAATACGTATCGGGCGGGCAGCGTGCCAGCCTCGAAGAGGCGCTCGCCGCCGGGGTCCACCTGGCGTTCTTCAGCGGCAACGAGATCTACTGGAAGATCCGCTGGGAGGACAGTATCGACGCCTCGGGCACCGCGTACCGGACGCTCGTCTGTTACAAGGAAGGGACTCTGGGGGAGAACAACTGTGGCACCAAGTGCGATCCCCTGTCGAGCGTCTGGACGGGACTGTGGCGGGACGGGTGCAGCTACAGCCCGCCCGCCGACGGGTGCCGGCCCGAGAACGCGCTCAGCGGGCAGATCAGCTGGGACGGGACGACCTACTCGATGGACGTCCCGGAGCCAGACGGGAAAATGCGGTTCTGGCGCGGCACCAGCATCGCTGGCCTGTCAGCGGGCCAGGTCGCTGGGCTGCCTTTCGGAACGCTGGGGTACGAGTGGGACTTCCAGCGCCCCGAGTACCAGGCTTTCTACCCTCCCGGGCGCGTGCGCCTGTCCACCACCGTGCGGAGCGGGAAGACGCACCACCTGACGCTCTACCGCCATCCGAGCGGCGCCCTGGTGTTCGGCGCGGGGTCGGTGCAGTGGTCCTGGGGGCTCGACAGCCACCACGATCGGGGCAGCGCCGCGCCGGATCTGAACATGCAGCAGGCAACGGTGAACCTGCTGGCCGACATGGGCGTCCAGCCCGCCACCCTGCAGCCGGGCCTGGTTGCGGCGACCGCCACGACCGACACAACGCCTCCCATTTCGCAGATTATCGACCCGCTGGCCGGCTCGACCGTGAAGATCGGGATCCAGAGAAGCGTCAGCGGCACGGCTATGGATTCGTTCGGCGGGGTGGTGGGGGGGGTCGAGGTCTCCGTCGACGCTGGGAGGACCTGGCAGCCGGCCGCGGGCCGCGAGGGGTGGACCTTCTCCTGGACACCTGGTGCCTACGGCTCCGCGACGATCGTGAGCCGGGCGGTCGACGACAGCGGGAACCTCGAGACCCCGTCCGCAGGGGTCACTGTCAGCGTCGGGGACGCGGACCTCCCCCCTCCGAACGTGCCGCTGGCGTCCAACGACTCCTACGACATTGACATGAATGCCAGCCTCATCGTGCCTACCCCCGGGGTTCTGGCGAACGACAGCGATCCCAATGCTGACCCGATCTCAGCGGTGCTCTTGAGCGCGCCTGCGCACGGCACGTTGAGCCTCTCCTCGGACGGCTCCTTCAGCTACACCCCAACCGTCGATTTTCGCGGTACGGACAGCTTCACCTACAGGGCCGCGGATACCAGCAACAATTTCTCGAGCCCGGCCACGGTGACGATCGGCGTGGGGAACGTCTGCCCCTGCAATATCTTCAGCTCCTCCGACACACCCGCCAACCCGCATTTTGACGACCAGCCGGTCATCCTCGGGGTCAAGTTCCGGGCGGACGTGGATGGGTTCGTCACCGGCGTGCGGTTCTACAAGGATTCCCGCAACAACGGCACCCACGTCGGCATGCTGTGGTCCGGAAGCGGCACCTTGCTGGCCAGCGCCACGTTCGCCGAGACCGCCTCCGGCTGGCAGGAGGTTGCCTTCGCCAGTCCGGTCCCGATCACGGCGAACACCACTTACGTGGCCTCCTACCACACCGAGACGGGCTACCCACAGGACGTCAATTACTTCATCTTTGCGGGTGTGGACAATCCGCCACTGCACGCGCTGCAGAACGGGGTGGACGGCGGCAACGGGGTGTACGCGTACGATCCGTCGCCCGGGGAAATCATTTTCCCTGACCAGAGCTTCGCCGGCAGCAATTACTACGTGGACGTGGTGTTCAGGAAACCGGTGTCCGCCAGGGCGATGATCGAGCCGCCGAGCGTGGAGGCGGAGGCCGGCAGCATGATCCTGGTCGCGGTCGTGGTTGATGCGAGCGGAATCCCCAGCCGCCTGGGGAGCTACGCGGCCGCGCTTAGCTGGAGCCCCGAGGTGCTCGAGCTCGTGGACTTCACGGGGGGCGATCCACCGTTCGACACGCCCGTCGTCGATGCCAGCGGAGCCGCCGCCGGCTTCCTGGCCTTCAGCGATTCAGACGACGCGGGTGGCGCAGGACGCATCCGGCTCCTGTGGTTGAGGTTCAAGGCGCTGGCGAGGCCATGCGCTACCACGCCGCTGCAGCTCGGCTTCACTTCCATGCGGGCTTCGGTTACTCTCCAGAGCCTCCTACCCGCGCTCGGCGTTGACGATGGCAGGATCAGCGTAAGCGACTACCCGTTCGACCTGAGGGTGGAGGGCTCCATTAGTACGATCCTGCGCTGGAGAGCTCCCGAGTCCACTCCCTCGCCGCTCAGTTACGACGTGATCCGTGGTTTCGTTCACGCCTTGTTCAAGGACGCCTCCACCATCCACCTCGGCCCGGTCGTCTGCCTCGAGAACGATTCGCTTGACACCACGACTGCGGCCGGCGCCGAACCATCCGCTCCCGACACCGGCATTCCCGCTCCGGGGCGGAGCTTCTTCTACCTCGTCCGCTTCCATGACGGGTTGAGCAACCAATCCTACGGATTCGGCGCACAGTGCTCGGTCGAGCGAATGGTGGACTCCCGGGACTGCCCCTAGGTGGCCCCCGGGGAGGACCCACCACCCTGGGTCAAAAATTCGCGCCCTGCAACTCCTTATCTTACAAGCGGTTGTGCGTGACCCGGGGTCCGAGCGGCTTGACAGCTTTATACCCTCACCGTATATAAGGGGCACGTTTTAAGTCCACGGGTCAGTTTTAATCTGGTGAACCAGCCCGCTATCCCACGAGGTCGAGCGGGGCGGCAGGTGGTGTTTCTTGCCGCGGAGGTGTAAGGGTTGCGACATTATGGAACTTCCGCGCACAACAGCCGCTTTTGCATTGACCCGGTCGCGAGTTCCACGACACGTGCATTTCGTGCCGCGCAGGGCGCGGCCCAAGAGCGCCAATGGTGAAAACCGTTCGGATGCTTTCCCGATGGAGGACGTCCGTCATGAGCCGTAATCACTTTCACCGTGTGATCTATACAGTCCTCATCCCCTTGATCAGTTCTGCCGTGCTCGTGGGGGTGTACGCAAAGTCTGCTCCAGGGGGCTTGGGTGCAGCGGGAGGCGGTTCAGCGGCCGCGCTGATCCTGGGCGCCAGCCGGACCACGTTAGATGCCGCGGTGTTGTGTGGGGAGGGGGCGACCACCATCTTTGGCGACTCCGTGGCACCCCTAAATCCGCACTTCGACGACTTCCGGCCGGTCACGCTGGGGGTGAAGTTCCGCTCCGACGTCGACGGCCTCGTCAGCGGCGTGCGCTTCTACAAGGATTCCCGCAATAGCGGCACGCACATCGGCATGCTTTGGTCCAGCACCGGCGCCCTGCTGGCCAGCGCCACGTTCAGCGAGACCGCCTCCGGCTGGCAGGAGGTCACGTTCTCCAGTCCTGTGGCGATCACGGCCGGCACCACATACGTAGCCTCCTACCACACCGCCACCGGCTATCCGCAGGATATGGACTACTTCACCGCCGAAGGAGGAGTGTACAACCCGCCGCTGCGTGCACTGCAGGACGGGGTGGACGGCGGCAATGGGGTGTACGCCTACGACTCCTCGAGCGGCGACATTCTTTTCCCCAGCCTGAGCTTCCGCGCCAGCAACTACTACGTTGACGTGGTGTTCGCTCCCGCGGCCGACTGTGACGACGGGAACCCGTGCACCGACGACTCCTGCGGGCCGACGGGGTGCGTGCACACCAACAACACCGCGTCCTGCGACGACGGGAATCCCTGCACCGTCGGCGATACGTGCTCCGGCGGAAGCTGCCTGCCCGGAACCTCGCCTGGAGGTTCCGCGACCATCTTCGATGCATTGACGGCGCCGGTCAATCCGCACTTCGATGATCTGCCGGTCACCCTGGGCGTCAAGTTCCGCACCGACGTCGATGGTCTCGTCTCCGGCATCCGCTTCTACAAGGACGCCCGCGACAATGGCGCGCACGTCGGCATGCTCTGGTCCGGCACCGGCACACTGCTGGCCAGCGCCACGTTTGCCGAGACGGACTCCGGCTGGCAGCAGGTCGCCTTCTCGAGCCCGGTGTCGATTACCGCCAACACCACGTACGTGGCTTCCTACCACACCGAGACCGGCTACCCTCAGGACCTGGGCTACTTCACGCTCTCCGGGGTGGACAACCCGCCGCTGCACGCATTGCAGGACGGGGTGGACGGCGGCAACGGGGTCTATGCTTACGACACGCTCACCGGTGAGATCTTCTTCCCGAGCCAGAGCTTCGATGCCAGCAACTACTACGTCGACGTGGTGTTCACGGCGGCTGGCAGCTGCGACGATGATAACCCTTGCACCGACGACGTCTGCGGGCCGACGGGGTGCGTGAACACGCCCAAGGCCGACGGGACGACCTGCAACGACGGCAGCGCCTGCACGCAGACTGACACCTGCCAGTCCGGCCAGTGTCAGGGCGCCGACCCGGTCGTCTGCACGGCCTCAGATCCGTGCCACGTCGCCGGCACCTGCGACCCGGCCACCGGAGCCTGCGATAGTCCCCCTGCCTCCGACGGCACCGCCTGCGACGACCGCAACGCCTGCACCCGGACGGACAGTTGTGTGGCGGGTGTGTGCACCGGCAGCGATCCGGTCCTCTGCGCCGCCTCGGACCAGTGCCGCGCCGGCGTCTGCGATCCGGCCAGTGGCGCTTGCTCGGAGCTGGCCGTCCCCGACGGCACGGCGTGCACCGATGCCAATGCCTGCACGCTCGGCGAGATGTGCGTCGGAGGGACGTGCCGGCCGGGACTGACGCCCCCCAGCGGCGCGACCATTTTCAGCGCCTCGACGACTCCCGTGAACCCGCACTTCAGCGACGACGGAGTCACCCTGGGGGTCAGGTTCGTGTCGGACATGGACGGCTTCGTCACCGGCATTCGCTTCTACAAGGACCCCAGGAACAATGGCATTCACACGGGTGAGCTGTGGGACAGCACAGGAACTTTGCTGGCGAGCGCGGCTTTCACCGAGAGCGCCTCCGGCTGGCAGCAGGTTAACTTCGGCACTCCGGTGCCCATTACGGCTTCCACCACCTACGTGGCCTCCTACCACACGGAGACCGGTTATCCGCAGGATCTCGACTTCTTCACGTCGGCCGGCGTAGACAATCCGCCCCTGCACGCCCTCCAGGACGGAGCCGCCGGCCCGAACGGTGTCTATACGTACGATCCTCCCAGGGGCCCCGGGGGCTTTCCTGCCCAGGGAATCCGCGGCAGTAACTATTACGTGGACGTCGTCTTCGACTTTGGGCTCTGCTTCGACAGCGACGTCTGCACCTCGGATTCCTGCGACCCAGCCATCGGCTGCATCCACGGCGTCGCCACGCTCACCGAGGTCAAAAGTCCGGTGACGTTCCAGACGGACAACGTGACCACGCTGCAATGGCTGCCGACTCCCGACGCAAGCGCCTGGAACACGTACCGCGGCACGCTCCCGCCCGCGGGTCTCGGCAGTCGGACGTCGGCGGCCCGCTATGACCATGTGTGCTTCGAGAAAGGTGATGCCTTGGAGGATGGCGCGACACGCTCGACCGACCTCGGCGTGCCGCCTGCCGGGCAGGTCTCTTACTATCTGGTCTCGGGGCGGAACGACACGTGCAGTTCGGTGCTCGAGAGTACGCTGGGCTCCGATTCCTCGGGTCACGAGATCCCCAACTCGTCACCCTGTCAGTGAGTGGAGGAGGCATCCCTTGAGGCGCAAAGCGCACTGGCGTCGCGCGTACCTGCTGCTGGCCGTCCTGATACCCTCGGCGATCCTGCTTGCCGACCAGATCCTGGCGAGCCCCGGGGGCGCGTCCTCGTGCGCCGCCAGCCCCCTTGCGGTCGCGGCGGCCGGCGTGCGTGCGGTCTCCCTCGACGCCTCCGTCGCGTGTTTCGGCACTCCCACGACCATCTTCAGCGACACCGTGACGCCCGCCAATCCGCACTTCCCCGACCAGCCGGTCACTCTCGGCGTCAAGTTCCGCTCCGACGTCGGCGGTCTCGTCACCGGGGTGCGCTTCTACAAGGATTCCCGCAACAACGGCACACACGTCGGCATGCTCTGGTCCAGCACTGGCACGCTGCTGGCGAGCGCCACCTTCAACGAGAGCGCCTCCGGCTGGCAGGAGGTCGCGTTCTCCAGTCCTGTGGCAATCACGGCCGGCACCACTTACGTGGCCTCCTACCACACCGCGACCGGCTACCCGCAGGACCTCGACGACTTCACGACGGGGGAGGACAATCCGCCGCTGCACGCGTTGCAAGACGGGGTGGACGGCGGCAACGGGGTGTACGCCTACGATTCGTCGACCGGGGACATCGTATTCCCGAGCAGCTCGTTCCGGGCAAGCAACTACTACGTGGACGTTGTGTTCACCGCGGGGTTCGAGTGTGACGATGGGAATCCCTGCACCGTCGACATTTGCGACCCGGTTACCGGCTGCAGCCACGACCCGGAGCCCGACGGCACGAGCTGCGATGATGGCAACTTCTGCACCCTGGGCGACACGTGCCAGTCCGGCCAGTGCGTCGGCGCTATCTCGCTGTCGGAGAGCGCCACCCTCTTCGACGCCTCGACGACCCCGGACAACCCGCACTACGACGATCTTCCGCTCACCCTGGGCGTCAAGTTCCGCTCGGACGTCGACGGCTTCGTCACCGGTGTGCGCTTCTACAAGGATTCCCACGACAGCGGTACGCACGTCGGCATGCTATGGTCCGGCACCGGCACCCTGCTGTCCAGCGCCACGTTCATCGAGAGCGCGTCCGGCTGGCAAGAGGTCCACTTCGCCGGCCCGGTGCCGATTGAGGCGAATACGACCTACATCGCCTCTTACCACACCGAGACCGGCTACCCCCAGGACACGGGTTACTTCGCGGTAGGGGTGGACAAACCGCCGCTGCATGCACTGCAGGACGGGGCAGACGGCGGCAACGGGGTGTACGCGTACGACCTGTCGCTTGGCGAGATCGTCTTCCCGAGCCTTACCGCCCTGGCGAGCAACTACTACGTCGATGTAACCTTCGCGACATCCATACAGTGCGGCGACGGCAATCCCTGCACCAACGATTCCTGCGATCCGGCGGTGGGGTGCGTCAATGCGCCCAGGACCGACGGCACGAGTTGCGAGGACGGCAGCGCCTGCACGCAGGCCGACGCCTGCGAGGCGGGTCAGTGCCGGGGCGGGAGCCCGGTTGTGTGCGCGGCCCTGGACCAATGCCACGTGGCGGGCACGTGCGACCCGGCCACGGGTGTCTGCGATAATCCGGCCGTTCCGGACGGCACGGCGTGCAACGACGGCAGCGCCTGCACCCCGAGCGACAGCTGCCAGGCAGGCGCATGCACGGGCGCCGACCCCGTGGTCTGCGCGGCCCTTGACCAGTGCCATGCGGCGGGGACGTGCGATCCAGCCACGGGTGTCTGCGACAATCCGGCCGCCCCGGATGGCGCAAACTGTGACGACGGCAACGCCTGCACCCCGAGCGACACCTGCCAGGCAGGCGAATGCACGGGCGCCGGCCCCGTGGTCTGCGCGGCCTCGGACCAGTGCCATGCGGCGGGGACGTGCGATCCGGCCACGGGTGTCTGCGACAATCCGGCCGCCCCGGATGGCGCAAACTGTGACGACGGCAACGCCTGCACGCAGGCCGACGCCTGCCAGGCGGGTCAGTGCCAGGGCGGCAGTGCGATTGTGTGCGCGGCCTCGGACCAGTGCCACGTGGCCGGGATATGCGATCCCGCCAGCGGCACCTGCACCAATCCGGCCGCCGAGGACGGGACGATCTGTACCGACGGCAGCGCCTGTACGCAGGCCGACGCCTGCCAGGCGGGTCAGTGCCAGGGCGGCAGTGCAGTTGTGTGCGCGGCCCTGGACCAGTGCCACGTGGCGGGGACGTGCGATCCGGCCACGGGTGTCTGCGACAATCCGGCCGCGGAGGACGGGACGATCTGTACCGACGGCAGCGCCTGCACGCAGGCCGACGCCTGCCAGGCGGGTCAGTGTCTGAGCGGGAGTCCGGTTGTCTGCACGGCCTCGGACCAGTGCCATGTGGCCGGGATATGCGATCCCGCCAGCGGCACCTGCACCAATCCGGCCGCGGAGGACGGGACGATCTGTACCGACGGCAGCGCCTGCACACAGGGGGATACGTGTCAGACCGGCGAGTGCGTTCCTGTCGTCTTCCTGTCTTCGAGTATCTTCGATCCCTCAACGATCCCGGCCAGTCCACACTTCGACGATGCGCCGGTGACCCTGGGCGTCAAGTTCAGCTCTGATGTGGACGGGTTCGTCACCGGCGTGCGGTTCTACAAGGATTCCCGCAACAACGGCACGCACGTTGGCATGCTCTGGTCCAGCACCGGCAGCCTGCTGGCGAGCGCCACCTTCAACGAGACCGCATCCGGCTGGCAGGAAGTCGCCTTCTCCACTCCCGTGGCGATCACCGCAAACACGACGTATGTGGCCTCCTACCACACCGAGACAGGCTACCCGCAGGACCTGGACTACTTCAACGCGGGGGTGGACAACCCGCCGCTCCACGCCCTCCAGGACGGCGTTGACAGCCCGAATGGCGTTTATGAGTACGATCCCCCCAGGGGCCCCGGGGGCTTCCCCACCCAGAGCTTCCGAGCAAGCAACTACTACGTCGATGTGGTCTTCGCGACATCCATCCAGTGTAACGACGGCAACCCGTGCACCAGCGACTCCTGCGATCCGGCGGTGGGGTGCGTGAACGCTCACAAGGCCGACGGTACGAGCTGCGACGACAGCAACGCCTGCACGCAGACCGACACCTGCGAGGCCGGTCAGTGTCAGGGCGGCAGCGCGGTCGTGTGCGCAGCCCTGGACCAGTGCCACGTGGCGGGGACTTGCGATCCGGCCAGCGGCGCCTGCGACAATCCGACCGCGGAGGACGGGACGAGCTGCACGGATGGCAACGCCTGCACCGGAGGCGACACGTGTAACGGCGGCTCCTGCGCGGCCGGCGCACCCTTCGTCTGCGACGATCAGAATGTGTGCACCGCCGACTCGTGCGACACGGCCGTGGGGTGCATCCACGAGCCTCTCACCGGCGGCGAGACGAGCTGCGGCACCGGAGCCTGCCGACGCACTATCACGAGCTGCTTGAACGGCGAGCCCCAGACCTGCACGCCTGGAGATCCCACCCCGGAGGTGTGCGACGGTCTGGACAATGACTGCGACGGCACGCCGGACAACGGCAACCCGGGGGGCGGGGAGAGCTGCAGCACGGGCCAGCAGGGGGTGTGCGCGGCGGGCACGACGGCGTGCGTGAACGGGGCGGTGGCGTGCGAGCAGAACGCGCAGCCCTCGGCGGAGGTGTGCAACGGGCTCGACGACGACTGCGACGGCACGCCGGACAACGGCAACCCGGGGGGCGGCCAGGTCTGTGGGACCGACGTCGGCGCGTGCGAGTTCGGAGTCACCGCCTGCTCCGGCGGATCCCTGGCCTGCGTCGGCGGCATCGGGGCGGTTCCCGAGATCTGCGACGGAGCGGACAACAACTGCGATGGCGCGGTGGACGAGGAGCCGGCGGCCGCGGGCTCTTGCGACGACCACAACCCGGCCACTGTGGATGCCTGCGTCCAGGGGGCATGCCAGCACACTTCGGGCTCCCAGGTGAACGCGACCTGCAAGATGACTCCGACCCGCCTCAACGTCCGATCGGAGGGGCGGACGGTCGGCTTCCAGGTGCTCTTGACGGACGCCGTCACGGGCCAGGCGATCGACCCGCTCAGCCTGGCGCCCGTCCACATCTCGAAATTCGTGTCCCCGAGCCTCGGCACGATCGAGCTGCCCACGCCGGACACGGGTCCGGGTTGCGTACAGGACGGCATCTGGGAGAACCCGGCCATGCGCTCGCTCCTGAGCGACGGCAAGACGATGAAGATCGTCTTCGACCAGGCCTCGGACGGGAACTGTGAGACCCTCGACGGCAACCGGCAGGACATCATCGCCGTCTTGCTCGACGCTCTGGACAACGAGAAGGTGAGCATCTTCATCTCCAGCACGTATCCGGGAGCCTCGGGACCCATTGAGTGCGGCAGCGAGGTGGTGATCGAGAACCGTGGGGCGCGGTGAGGCGGGGCGGGCGCCCGCGCCGCGCGGTCCATGCGCCCTCAGGCGACGCGGCGCAGCCGCGCTGTTGATAGGCATCGGCTTCGCGATCACCCAGGCGCGGGCCGACCTGCGCCGGGAGAGGGAGCCCAACGGCACTGCCGATGGAGCGCAGGCCGTTGTCGCTCCTGCCAGCCTGGGGGGAGCCATAGGCTCCGCGGGTGATGTTGATCTCTACTCTCTGCGCCTGGAGACCGGGCAGACGGTCAAGGCGGATGTCCTGGCCCGGGGATTTCGCGCCTCGACGTCGCCGGGTTCCAGCCTGAGAGCGATTCTCGAGGTCCTGGCCGACGACGGCAGCACGGTCCTCGCCTCCGATCAGTCCCTGGGAGATTTCGACGATCCGGCGGTAGCGTGGACCGCGGCCGCCGGCGGCCGCTACTTTATCTCAGTGCGTCACGTCAATGCGGTGGAAGGGGGGGCGGCGTACGTCTACGTGCTGTCCGTGGAGGTCGACCCGAACGGGGACCTCGCCACGGCCACGCCCCTTCTCCCTCCGGTGATGCCTTCCATCGACGCCCTCATCTATCCCGCGGGGGATCAGGACTACTACCGTTTCGAAGCCCAGGCCGGGCAGACGGTCGAGGTCGACATTGACGCGGCCGTTTTCAATCCCGCCAATCCCGCCGCCAAGATCGTCCTCACCCTGCTCGATGCGGCAGGAGGGCAGATCGCCAGCTCGTCGTATCTCGACGCCAGCGCCGATCCGTTCATCCGGGCCACGCTTCCCGCCAGCGGCGCGTACTTTCTGAGGGTGCGCGAGCTCCGCAGCTTCGTGGGCACCACGAACACCTTCTACCAGCTCTCCGTCACGCTGGGGTCGAGCTCGGGGAACAACACCTTCTCGACCGCCGTGCCGGTGAGCGAGCCGCGTGCGATCAGCGGCACGATCTCTCCGACGGGTGATCTCGACCACTTCGGCTTCAGCACGACGCGGCCGTCGCTCATCCGCGCCGATGTCGACGCCGTCGAGGGTCTGCTCTCGCTGCTGGACGCGACCCTGGAGCTCAACAGCTCCGGGGGAATCCTGGCGAGCGATTCGAGCAATCCCGACCCAGCGCTGAGCAGCCAGCAGGCGTCGGACGCCTTCTCCGTCAGCGTGCGGGGGCCGTGCGTCGGCTCCGGCTGCCTGGCGGAGGACAGCTATTACTTGTTGTACGTCGACTCTGATCTGGATGGTGACGGTAGATTCCTGCCCGCCGACAACTGCCCGCGCCTGGCGAACACCGACCAGGTGGACACGGACCGCGATGGCATTGGCGACGCGTGCGACAACTGCCGCAGCGTATTCAACCCCGACCAGCGCGACAGCGACGGCGACGGGCGGGGAGATGCTTGCTCGACGTGCGCCCCTCCTCCCGAAGTGGCTCTCGACGTGCGATTCAGCGATCCCCAGACCTTGGTGTGGTCGCCCTCCAGTGAAGCGTCATCCTACTCTCTGTACAGGGGATCAATTTTCGGCGGGCCGCTGTTCTCCAACCATACCTGCCTGCAGCCATCGCTCGGAGCACCGGCGGCAACGGACAACGACCTGCCCGCCTCGGGGAGGGCTTTCTACTACCTGATATCCGGCCGCAACGCCTGCGGCGAGGGAGGGCTGGGTTTCACCTCCGGCGGGCAGCCGCGGCCGAACCCCTACCCATGCCCCTGACCGCCGCTTCGCGCCCGGTGCGGCGGGAATCGCAGCCCCCCTGCGGCGGGGCGCCCTTCACAGCACCGCTTTCAGGAAGGCCCGCAGGCGCTCGCTGCGAGGGGCGGTGAAGAATTCACCGGGCGGACCCTCCTCCACGATGCACCCTGCGTCCATGAAAAGCACCCGCTCGGCGACCTCGCGGGCAAACCCCATCTCGTGCGTCACCACCACCATGGTCATGCCCTCGCGCGCCAGCGCCTGCATGACCGCCAGCACCTCGCCCACCAGCTCGGGGTCGAGGGCGGAGGTCACCTCGTCGAACAGCATCACCGTCGGCTGCATGGCGAGGGCGCGGGCGATGGCGACGCGCTGCTGCTGTCCCCCGGAGAGGCGGGCCGGATATTCGTTGATCTTGTCCGCCAGCCCCACCTTGTCGAGGAGCGCGCGCGCCAGCGCCTCGGCCTCGGCGCGCGGCAGGCGCCGCACCAGAACGGGCGCCTTGATGATATTGTCGAGGGCGCTCATGTGCGGGAACAGGTTGAAGCGCTGGAACACCATGCCCACCCGGGCGCGCACCTCGTTGATGTGGCGGGCGCGGTCACGCACCTTTCGCCCGTTGACCATCCGGTAGCCGAGCAGCTTCCCCTCGATGTAGATCTCGCCCTCGTCGATCTCCTCCAGGTGGTTGAGGGTGCGCAGCAGCGTGCTCTTTCCCGATCCGGAGGGGCCGATGATCACCACCACCTCGCCCTTCTCCACCGCCAGGTTGGCCCGCTCCAGGACCTTCAGCTTGCCGAACCACTTCGACACCCCGCGCATCTCGATCATCGCCATGCGCGTCCGAGCCTCCTCTCCAGGCCGCGCGCCAGGTGGGCCAGCGGGTAGCTCAGGCTCAGGTAGATGAGGGCGCTGAGCGTGAAGATCGGAAAGTTGCGGAACGTGGCGCTGGAGAGCTCCATGGCCACCTTGGTGAGCTCGACGGCGGCGATGGTGCTGACCAGCGAGGAGTCCTTGAGCATGCCGTTGAAGCCGTTGGTGAGAGGCGGTATGGCCACGCGCACGGCCTGCGGCAGGGTGACGTGGCGCAGGGTCTGGGTGTACGACATGCCGAGCGAGCGTGCCGCCTCGATCTGCCCGCGCTCCACCGACTCGATGCCGCCGCGGTACACCTCGGCGCAGTCGACGGCGTAATTGATGGCCAGCCCCAGCACCCCCGCCTGGAAGGAGCTCAGGGCCACTCCGAGGTCGGGCAGCGCGAAGTACAGGAAATAGAGCTGCACGATCATCGGTGTGCCGCGCACGATCTCGATGAGGGCCACGGCGGCGCCCACGAACGGCTGGCGGCCGGAGATGCGCAGCACGGCGATGAGCAGCCCGCCGGCCAGGGCCAGAGCGAACGCCAGGAGCGTGAACTGCAGGGTGTGCCCCGCGCCGGCGACGAGCGCCGGTGTGAACTGCAC
>Ga0214473_10005598_pt1 | contig 15039 bp, 11 predicted proteins | sample RVTome_7_FD_203509 | JGI IMG/M metagenome (GOLD analysis project Ga0214473, IMG submission 203509) | Soil microbial communities from uranium-contaminated site in the Upper Colorado River Basin, Wyoming, United States - RVT98D197 | ecosystem: Environmental > Terrestrial > Soil > Contaminated >... | reverse complement strand
CCGAGCTTCACCTCGGGTTGCCCAAGCCTGGCCTTCTCCGAGACGTAGATGAAGTCGCAGGCCAGGGCGATCTCGCACCCACCACCCAGGGCAATGCCGTTGACAGCGGCGATGACAGGGCACGGCAGCGACTCGATGGCGTCGAGGGTCGCGTGACCGAGCCGCGCAAAGCGCCTCGCCCGGTCCACGTCGAAGTCCCTCATCGCAGCGATGTCGGCCCCCGCGACGAATGCCTTGCCTTCGCCGGTGAGGATCAGACAGCGCAGCCCTTGACGCGCGGCGGCCTCCTCGAAGGCGTCGCGCAGCTCCTCGAGCACCGAGGCGTCGAGAGCGTTGAGCTTGTCCGGTCGAGCCACGGTGACGACCGACACCGCACCGTCGTGCTCGAGCTTGATGAAGCGCCGATCCGTCACGGCGCGACGCTCACTTCTTCTCGTAGATGTGGAACCCCCGACCACTCTTGCGGCCCAGCCATCCCGCCGCGACGTAGTTGCGCAGGATCGTGGGCGGCCGGTACTTGTCCTCCCCGAACTCGCGATGGAGCACCTCGCTGATGTAGAGGACGGTGTCGAGTCCTATGAGGTCGGCGAGCTCGAACGGACCCATCGGGTGGTTGAGCCCGAGCTTGGCGCCGTTGTCGATGTCCTTCGCGGTCCCGAGCCCTTCCTGGAGCGCGAAGCAGGCCTCGTTCAGGAACGGGATCAGCATGCGGTTCACGATGAAGCCGGGCATGTCCTTCGTCGTGACGACCGTCTTGCCCATCTTCTCGGCCAGAACGCGCGTCGTCTCGTATGTCGCGTCGCTCGTCTGCAGCGCACGGACGATCTCCACGAGCTTCATGATCGGCACCGGATTCATGAAGTGCATGCCGATGACCCGATCGGGCCGCGACGTCGCCGCGGCGAGCTTCGTGATCGAAATGCTCGAGGTGTTGGTCGCCAGGATGGCACCCGGCTTCATGGCCTTGTCGGCAGCTTTGAAAATCTTCTCCTTGAGGTGGAGCTCCTCGGTGGCCGCCTCGACGACGATGTCCGCTCCCCCGAGCGCTTCGTAGCCGGCCACGGGCTCGATCCGCGCGAGGATATCGTCCCGCGCGGCAGCCTCGATCTTGCCCTTCTCCACCAGCCGGCCGAGATCGCGGCCAATGCGCTCGAGACCTTTCTTGGCAAGCTCCTCGTCGGCGTCGAGCAATCGCACGCCGATGCCGCACTGGGCGGTCACCTGGGCGATGCCCCGCCCCATCTGTCCTGCCCCGATTACCCCGAAGACTCCGATGTCAGCCATGGCTCACCTCGCGTGCGTGGACTCCCGCAAGCCCTGTAGCAACGCGGGCGACAGCGCGTCAAGGTGCCTCGCCGGGCAGGTCAAGGGCCGCTAGGTCCGGCTGCGAAGTTCTGTCGGACCTCGGCCGCGGTCAGGGCCCGACAGTAGACGGCGACGAGGTGCATCCGCCCGAGCCAGGTGCGGTCCATAGTGAGCTCGTTGGCGACCGCGAAACGGAACGTGGGATCCCACCCGCTGAAGTCGCCGTCCCGCGCGAGCGTTCCCGTCTCCACGCCGTTCACATACATGGCGGCGATGCCGCCCGCCGTGCGCACGCTGACCACGTGGACGAGTGAAGTCGTGACCGTGCCGGGCCCGTCGTAGAGATTGGGACCCCCGTTGGTATCTCCCGTCGTCGTGCGGACGCGGAGCACCCACTGGTCCGCGTCCTGTCCGAGGGTGAAGTTCCGGTACGACGTGTTGGCGGACAGCGTGATCATGCGCGCGGGTCCGCTCTGCACCAGGTCCGCCGGCTCGACCCACGCCTCGAGGCTGAGCTCGTTGGACGCCACGCAGGCGTCGATGATCTTGGTCGCCGGGGCCGAGCTCGCGGCGATGGTGCTGGCATTGATGGACAACGCGCCGGGCAGCCACGTGACGGCCGACGGGTCGTCGATGGTCAGATCGAGCGGAGGGGCGACACCCGAGACATCGCGGACGACCGTGCCGCTGCCTTCCTCGAACGTATAGAGGACGACCAGGCCCGTGGTCACGCGCGGCGGGCCTGCATCGGGGGGACCCGCGTCCATCGGCCCCGCGTCCATCGGCCCCGCGTCCATCGGCCCCGCGTCCATCGGCCCCGCGTCCATCGGCCCCGCGTCCATCGGACCGGCATCCACCAGCGGCGTGGACGCGTCGATGCGGCCAGCGCCTTCAGGCCAGGCGCCGAGCTCCGCCGCCGCCACGTTCACCGTTCTGCAGCCGCCGGGCGCGCACGTCTGCTCCGCACCGCAGGTCATGCCCACACACGCGGCGAGCAGATCCATGCGCAGCACGACCGTCTTACCGGGTTGAAAGCTCACCCTGGCGCGGCGCGAGATGCGCGTCTCCGTCCCGAGCAGGCCGCTCGCCGTAACCTCGATGGGCCCGAGCGAGCCACCCCGGTGCACGAGGCCGACGGTCACTGGCAGCGAAACAGCTCCCGACCCGGCGAGCACGGCATTGGCCACCTGCGGCTCCGCCCCGAGACCCGTCACGTCGATGCGAACGCGGTCGATATCGACCCCGACCCTCATGTCGGTGTCGACGACGACCATGATCTCGGTGAGATCGTCGTCGCCGCAGCCCATCACCTGAGCCCAGAGCAGCAGCACGCACGGCGCGATCGGGAGCCGGACCCTCATGGAACGCTCCCCTCGAGCCAGGGAGGATCGCTGTTGCCGCCGATGGGTTCGGCCGCGCCCCCGCTCGTGAGCAGCAGGGCTACAGTGACGCCCGCAGCGGCGACGACCACGCCGATCGCTGTCCAGAACCACCAGCGAGTCGCGATGCCACCGTCGCCCACGTCATCGGCCTGCGGATCGAGCAAGGAAGGCTCGTCCGCAAAAGCGCCCGTGCCGACGCTCTCGGGCGACGGCACCCTGGCGGGCACCTGCAGGGTCACTTCCACCCTCTGTCCCTCGGGCACGTCGACCTGCTCGACGGCGACGGGGCGCCCCGAGCGCACGGCCTCGATCCCCTGAATGCCGGGGTCCACCGGCATCGACACGCCCAGCGCGGCCCGCGGAACCTCCACGTCGTTGCGGCGAACCGTCACGCCCTCCATCGGACCAGCGACGTGGATCGTGAGATAGCCCAGGCGCGGCTCCACCTCTGTCTCGAGCAGGGACTGAGCGAGGCGGAGCACGGGCGCCGACGCGCTCGGGCTCTCGAGGGACTCGCGGAGCAGCTCCGAGGCACGCACCAGCTGACCCAGTGGAATCAGCGCCGAAGCCAGGTTCGTCGCGATGGCGGCCGAAGGCGCCAGCTCGTAGGCGCGCTCGAATCGGTCGGCGGCCTGGTCCCACTGCTCGGCCTGGCCGAATCGCAGGCCCTCCTCGAAGAGGGAGCGGGCGAGCGCGCGCCGCTCGTGGTCCGTGCCCTGGGCGCGGGCGACGCCCGTGATGGAGAGCCCGAGGGTGAGGACGCCGAGGAGCACAGCCAGGCGGGTGCGTGGGGGCACGTCCGCGATTCTACCAGCTCAGGAGCGGGTGCGCGGCCCTCAGAAACCCGGGGTGGCCACGAAACGCCCAGTCCGCATCTGCGTGCCCGCGCGCCCGTGGCGGCCCCTCGGGGGTGAGCCGGACGGCTGGGAGCTCCGGTGTTCGGCAACAGGCGTCTCGACCTCCTCGGTGTCGCCCTGCTCGGCCGCCAGCGCCGGCTCGGCCGGCTCGGTCTGCTCCGCTTCTTGGCCGGCAGCCTCGACGACCGGGGCGCTCGCCGGGGTAGGTGGGGGATCGGTGGGCGGCGCAGCCGCGGCCGTCGACGTCGCTGGCGACGCGGTCACGGCGTCGGCCGCCGGCCACGCGACCCACAGCCCGATGGCGCCCAGCAACAGCGCGACCCCGACGGCGATCGGGGCCAGCCAGCGTCGGCCGGATCTCGGACGCACGGCCGACGCGGGCGCGGCGAGCAGCGCCTCCACCTCCGCGGCGGGCGCAGTGAAGCTCTCGGTGATCTCCGGGCCGGTCTCCAGCCGAGGCCGACTCCCGGCGTCATCCCCGTAGAGGGAGCGCATGGTCGCCGCGATGCGCGCCGTATTGACGACCTGCCGCTCGTGCGCGAGGAACTGCTCGAGCGCCTCCTGGAACTCGGCGGCGGACTGGAATCGTTCGGCCGGCCGCCGCGCGAGCGCCTTGTGTACGATCTGCGCGAGGGAGTCCGGAAGGTCCGGGCGCGCCGATCGGATCGGCGGGATCGGTCTCTCGATGATGGACTTGAGGGTCTCGTACTCCGAGCTGCGGTCGTAGAGACGTCGCCCGCAGAGCATCTCGAAACAGCAAATCCCGAGGGAGAACACGTCCGAACGGGCATCGACGGGCGCCCCCATCGCCTGTTCGGGAGACATGTAGCCGAACTTCCCCTTGAGCGTTCCTGACTGCGTGGCCGAGGCGTGGAGCTTGACGACGCCGAAGTCGAGCAGCTTCACCAGACCGGCGAAGCTCACCATGATGTTCTGCGGGCTAACGTCCCGGTGGACGATGCCGAGGCTCTTCCCCGCTTCGTCCGTGGTCCTGTGGGCGAAGTCGAGAGCCTCGGCGACCTGGGCCGTGATCTTCACGCAAGTCGGCACCGGCAGCGGCGCCTTGGCCTCCCGGGCCCCGCGCAGAAGGGCCTTGAGCGTCACGCCGTTGACCCACTCCATGGCGATGAAGTTTCGGCCGGCGGCCTGGCCCACCTCGTACACGTGGCAGATGTTGGGGTGGGTCAGCCGCATCGCCACCCGCGCCTCCTTGAGGAAGAGGTCCACGAGGTCCGGCTGGCGGCTCATCTCCGGCTTGACGAGCTTGAGGACGAGCAGGCGCGATGCGGCACCGTGCCCGGTCTCTCGCGCGAGGAAGATCTCCCCCATGCCGCCGACGGCGACTCGACCGAGCACGTCGAAGCGACCCACCTTGGCGATGGGCTGCGGCAGGACCGTCGCTTCCACGAGATCCCGGGGCGAGGCCACGGCTTGCCAGCTCTCCTGGTCCAGATCGGGGAGCTCATCGAGGGAGATGGTGATGTCCTCCGAGCCCGCGCGCGGGGGCCGGACGGTGTCGCCATCGAACTCGCCCCCGCCGGCCGGGCCCGGTCCTGACTTGCTCCGTGACCCCATGCCTCGCCAGTATAGCAGCCCCGGGGTCGGGAGCCGCTTTCGCTCAGTCGGCCCGCCGGGCCGTGAACTCGAGCTCGATCGGGGCGTTGCTCGCCACCTTCTGGCCCAGGGCAGCGAGCGTGCGCTCGGCGAGGCGGTCGAAGGCGCTCCGCGGTCGGACGTCGTGCTCCTCGAGCCCCACGTTGACCGGCTCGAGGAAATGTACCCGCATCGCCGTTGCGCGATCGCCTTCGTACTCGAAGACGATCTCCACCCGCGCGGTCTTGTTCACCGAGCGGCCGTGTAGCCGAAGCTGCCCGCTCACCTCCGCGGTGACGCGCCGCTCGGCGCCGGTCATGGCGTTTACGTTGCTCTCGGACACGTTGGTGACGCCCTCGATGCTGAACTCGACCCAACGGTTTTGCTCCCGCACGTCCTCGGGCGCGTCCGGGGAGATCTGGAACCAGGTCCGCATGTGCTCGTTCTGAGTCTCGTCCCGCGTCTCCTGGCCCCACTCGCTCGTCTCATCCTCTCGCTTCGTCTGGTAGATGGCGAGCTGGGTCAGGTCGACCTTCACGAGACCGCGGCTCCTGGCGAGGTTGCCGAGATCCACGTCGAGCTGGCCGGTCACCGAAGCCGGTGCTCGCCCGCGGATGTGCTCGATGGGTGCCTCCATGAGGAAGGTCGCGTTGCTCGACGGGGCGTCCACATCGAAGCGAGCGGTCCCGCTCGACGTGGCCTGGGGCTGCTCGAGGGGCGTGGACGGCGGCGCGGCCGTATCGTCGTCGTCGCAGCCGAGCACGGCGAGAGGGGCGACGACTACGGCCAGGGCGAGAAATCGGTGTACGTGGGACATGGCCAGCAGTTAGGGCCGCAGGCGGAGGCTGACCAGTCCCAAATTGCGGTCAACCCCCGCAGGCCTGGTTCGACAACGTGACGCGCAGCTGGGCGGCGGCCCCGTCGTGGGTCGGACCGAAGCGGCTCGACTCGCGGATCGCGGACTCGACACAGCTGCCCTCCGCATCGGTCAGGTCCGCGCGGTCGTGCACGCGAACCTCGGTGACCCGACCGTCGGCTCCGACCGACAAGTCGACCGTGTACGCGCGGCTCAGCGCTCGGCGCACACAACCGCTCGCGATGCGAAGCGCGGCGTCGTGGAGGGCTTCCTGGGCCTCCGGGGGCGCATAGGACCCGGTCGCCATCGCGCCGAAGACGGTCGTGAGGGGACAATCCCCGGTCGCGGGCTGGGCCTGCGGTTGAGTCGAGGGATCGGGCGAGCGGGGATCGGCCTGGCTCGCAGCGGGAGCCGAGGGCGGATCCTTCGGCGGCTGGGGACCGATGCCCACTCGAAGAGGCACGGTTGGCGCAGGCGCGATCGTCGCGGGCAGCCCGTCGGCGACCAGCGCAGAGCTGGGTGAACGCTCGAGGAGCACGAAGGCTCCGGTCGCGGCGCCGGCTGCGAGGAGCAGACCCAGGATCAGCAGGAGCGCGATCCGGCCCCGTCCGGACCGCTTCGGCTTGGTCGCCGGCGGTGGCGAGGCGAACACGGCCTTGCCCGCCACGCCGTCTGGGCCCGAGCTCCGCGCGCGTGGGGTCGCGGGCTGGGTCTGGCGATCAGGCGGCGGGCGGGACGGCGTGGGCACGACGGCCGCGCCGGCCAGGGGGGCTGCCCGGCGGGCGGGCATGGGCTCGGTCGCGCGCGCGCTGCGCGTCGATTGCTCCGCGGCTTCAACTGGAGGAACCGACTCGCGCAGATCGCGAACGGTCTCGTCGTCCCAAACCGGTGCCTCGCCGAAGGGCCGCAGCGCTTCACGCATTTCGTTCGCGTCCCGGTAGCGTTGGTCCGCTTCCACGGACAGGGCGCGCATGACGACGCGGGCGAGCGGGGGATCGATGTCGGGAGCGACCTCGGTGAGCGAGATCGGCTCGGCCGTGGGAGAGCGCAACTTCACCTGCCCCGTCGTCACGTTGCGATGCGGGAGGCGACCCGCCAGCGACGCGAACAGCACCACGCCGACAGCGTACAGGTCCGCGCGATGGTCGACATCACCGCCGAGGATCTGCTCCGGCGCCATGTAGCTCGGGGTCCCGACGATCTGGCCCGTGTGGGTCAGCCGCTGATACGCCTTGCTCTCCTGGAGCTTGGCGAGGCCGAAGTCCACGAGCTTGACCACGTCGTCCACGCCGGAGAGTCGCGTGAGGAAGATGTTGGACGGCTTGAGGTCGCGGTGGATGATGCCCGCCGCGTGCGTGGCTGAAAGCGCCTCGAGCACCTGCGCCGCGATGAACACGGCTCGCCGCGGCGCGAGGCGCCCTTCGGATTCGAGCACCGCGAGCAGGTCGGTGCCCGACAGCAGCTCCATCACGAGGAAGGGCTCGCCGGACGGACCACGGCCGAGGTCCGTCACCTGCACGATGTTCGAGTGGGACAACGCCCCCGCCGCCATGGCCTCGCGCTCGAGCCGCTCGACGTGCCTGCCCTCGCGCGCAAAGTCGCGACGCAGCACCTTGATCGCCACGTTGCGCCCGACCCGCTCGTCGCGCGCTTCGTACACGATTCCCATGCCGCCGCGCGCCATCGCGCGCAGCACCCTGTAGCGCTTCACCAGGACCGTGCCGACGAGGCCGTCCCCCATGCCCTGCACCATACGGGGACAGCCTCCCCCTCCGCAATGGCGGCACGAGCCTTGCTCAGGAGGCCCAAGCATGTCCTCGACGTGCCACTTCGTGCCAGCTCGCGTGCTGCTGCTCGCTCCTCTGCTCGTCCTGTCCGCCTCGGCGTGCTCGACGAGTCACGGAACCGAAGAGACCGACCCCGACAGCGCGGTGATCCTCCCCGACGCCACGGTGATCCCTCCCGACGCCGGCCCCTCCCCCCTCGAGTGCCCTGAGGTGCGCGCAGACGCGACGTGCCTCGAGAGCCTCCTCGCGCCGGCCGGGGTGCCCTTCGACCTCCCTGTGTTCTTCGACACGTGCTCCTGCTGCGCCGCGTCCGAGTGCGCCGCGGCCGTCGAGGGCTCGACGATCCGTCTCACGACCACCCTGTGCCCGGATCCGTGCGACTGCGACGGCTGCAACACGCCCACCGCGATGTGCCCCATCCCCGCGCTGAGCGATGGCCTCTACGAGGTCGTCGTGAACGGCGCACCGGCGTTCCAGCTTCCGGTAGCCGTCGGCGACCCGGGGCTCCTCCCGCCACCGCCCATGTGCGTCCGCTACGCAGGCGAAGATGGCTGCATGCGACCGGAGGGCTGGATCGATCCTTCGGGCTACAGGCCCGGCACGGTGTGCGCGGAGCCCGCGATCGGCGGGGGCGCACCGCCGTCGGTCGTCGTCACGCTCAGGTCCGATTGCTGGGGGTGCAGTGACCTGCCGGGCCCCTGCTCGGTCACCGTCGAGCCGCGCTTCACGGACGACCTGCCGCCCGGAGGCGAGATCCGAGTATCGCCCACGCGCTACCCCACCGCGTGCGACGTGGCATGCGGGGGCTGCTGGGAAGCAACGGAGCGCTGCTTCGTGCCACCGCTTCACGACGGCGAGTACTACCGCGTGTGGGTGGACGGCGAGGCGGTGCTCTCCCTCACCGCGGGCGACGGCAGCGCCGCGTGCACGGCCGGCGGCGGGACACCTCCGCCGCGCTGAGGGTCAGAGCGGGCAGCGCGGACAGGACTCGGCCGTGGCCACGACGTGGGCCGTGACCGAGCCGACGCCCATCAGATCGACCGTCAAGTCGATCGGCTGCGGCGTGAGGGGACACTCGAAGGGGTAGATGACGAAGATGCGCAGCGTGCGCCCGCACCGGTAGCGGATGTCCTCGCGGACGGGGCTGCCCGAGCCGCCGGTGCGGGTGATCGTGGTCGTGGTGAGCGCGCAAGCCGGTGGGCCGGCGTGACCGACGCGCACGCGGTACTCGATCATCGGCAGGCCCTGGCCCCCGAAGACGAGGGGAACGGTCTCGCCGTCCGTGAAGGGGCGGAAGGCGCCGCCTGGGGGGCCCACTTCGACGGTCGCGCCCGCGAGCGTGCCCGCGAAGCGATCCGTGCACATCTCGACGAGCGGAGGAATGCAGCCGCCCCCGAGGAGCATGCAGCTCGTGAGCTCGCCCTGCCATCCTCCGTCGACGCAGCTGTAGCTCCACGACTCGTCCGTGCCGGGATAGGGGCAGACGAGAGTGCCTTCACAAGGACCGCCCTCGTAGGGTTTCGTGGCCGGACAGCTCCGGTCCGGCTCGTCACAGGCGACGGGGCCCCCATCGACGGGCGGACCCGAATCGTTCGCCGCGTCGAGCCCGCTCCCCGCATCGGTGCCGCCATCGACGACGCCCGCGTCCACACCACCCCCGTCCGTGCGCGTCCGGGACGACCCGCAGCCCAAGACGACCACGACCATCATCAATAACGTCAGTGACCGCATGTCGTCCCTCCCATGGGTGCGGCGAGCGCCCAGTGTACACGCGCACAGGGCCCGTGGCACCGCCACCCGACCCGTGACACTCCACTCCGCCGCCCTGAGCCTTGCATCCGAAGGGGCGTCGGCTACGATGCGCCCTTTCCTTCGGGGAACCACAGGAGCACAGAGGCAGATGGCGCCCAGTCTCGCGGTCACGGTCAACGGCATCGAGCTCGACAACCCGTTCCTGCTGGGCTCGGGCCCACCGGGCACCAACGCCCGCGTCATCGCCAAGAGCTTCGATCTCGGCTGGGGCGGCAATGTCGCCAAGACGATCAGCATGGACGCGAGCAAGGTGATCAACACCAACCCTCGCTACGGCAAGCTGCGCGACATCAAGCACGAGGACGTGGTCGTCGGCTTCGAGAACATCGAGCTGATCAGCGACCGGCCCTTCGAGATCTGGCTCGAAGAGTTCCGTGACCTCAAGAAGCGCTACCCGAAGCACGGGCTCATCGCCTCCGTGATGGAGGAGTACCGCAAGGAGGCGTGGCAGGAGATCATCGAGCGCGTGCAGGAGACCGGCGTCGATGCCTTCGAGCTCAACCTCTCCTGCCCGCACGGCCTGCCCGAGCGCCAGATGGGCATGGCCATGGGCGAGAACCCCGACATCGTCGGCGAGGTCGTAGGCTGGGTCATGGAGGTCGCGAAGATCCCCGTCTGGGCCAAGATGACGCCGAACGTGGGCGACGTCACGGCGGCGCCGCGCGCGGCCATCGAGGCGGGCGCGAACGGTATCAGCGCCATCAACACGATCCTCTCGGTCATCGGCGTGGACCTGAAAACGCTCAGGCCGATGCCCACGGTCGAGGGCTACACCGTTCCGGGCGGCTATTCTGGCCAGGCGATTCGCCCCATCGCGCTCAGGCAGTGCATGGAGATCGCGCGCACCTTCCGCGACGTCCCCGTGTCGGGCATGGGCGGGATCTACACCGGCTTCGACGCGGCGCAGTTCATCCTGCTCGGCAGCCACACCGTGCAGGTGTGCACCGGCGCCATGCTCCAGGGCTACGAGGTCATCGACAAGCTCAAGAAGGAGCTCCTCGAAGTGATGGAGCAGCACGGCTTCGAGACGCTCGACGACATGCGCGGCAAGGCCCTCGACTACTTCACTACGCACGCGGACCTGGTCGAGCGCCAGCTCGCCGCCAAGCAGGAGAAGGTGGGCAAGAGCAAGGACGCCGAGACCTGGAAGGGCGCGATCAAGGACGAGACCGACCGGCTCACGAGCAACTGATCAGCGCGTGCGGTCGGTGTTCTTCGCCGCAGCGAGGGCGCGGCCCACCATGAGGTCCACCACGTCGCACATGCTCACCGGCGTGAGCCGCACGTCCGGATGCGCTCGGGCCCACACGCGGAACACCTCGTCCGCAAAGCCCTGCCCTACCCCTTCCACGCCCGCAAAGTCCAGAATCACCTCCCGGAAGCGATCGAGCCCGGTGAGCAGGCGCTTTGCCTCCGAGCGGGACACGAAAGTCACGCCGATCGCGAAGAGCTTCACCACGGCGCGGGTCCGCATGAACTCGTAGTCCTCCGTGTACTCGGCGAACAGCGCTTCCATGGGACGCGCGGAGGCCGGTCGAAGCGCGAATGACACTCGGGTTCCGGCGCGGGGCGGATCCTTCCGCTGAAGAGCCATGTCGGAGCGCACGTTGTCCACCGCCCAGCCGAGCGCACCGCTCTCGATCTCGAAGAGGTCGGCCGCCTTCGACGTGAAGAAGATGCCTTCGCCCGTGTGCCGATCCGGCATCGTAGTGACCTTCCCTTTGGAGAGCTCCTGCAGGGCCTCGAGCTCCGAGCCGAAACCGAGCCGCTCCCTCAAGTGGCGGAAGATCCCCACGCCTCTGTCCACCACCTCGAGCGTCACGATGTCGCCCCGCTGGCTGAAGTTGACCGAAACCTCGGTGGCGCCGGAGTGATCGACGGCGTTGTTCACGAGCTCGGTGAGCGCATGGTGGAACGCGCTTCGGCTCGGACCCTCGAGCGCGGCGAGCGGAGGCACCTGCGCCACGAGATCATCCCATACGCGGTCCTCAGCGAGTCCCGCGGTGGGGTAGCTGTGACGCCAACTCGGTCCCGCCGCTCGTCGGTATCCCGCGGCGCGCCCCGCACCGACGGGCACGAGCTCGCCCGCCGAAACGAGGGCGCGTAGGTGGCGGTGCGCGGCCTGTCGGGAGATGCCGAGTGCGGCGGCGACCGTCCGGGTCTGAACGACGGGGTGTCTCTCGAGGAGCCTCGAAATCGCGGCGTTCGGGCTGGGCTTGGCCACTGCCAGAACGTAAACCCAGGCGCCCTAATCGTCAACCTAATCGTCAACCTGATCGTCAACACGGGCCCGCCCCGGCCGCTTGCCGAACGCCAGCATGCCGCCGAGGTAGAGGACGCCGGCGAGCAGGAAGCCCACGAACCAGGCGTAGGTGTAGACCTGGTCCCAGAGCGCCGGGATGTCGCTCACGGCCGCCGCGTTCGCTAGCCGGCAGTGATCGTCCTGCGCGTGAAGGAAGCCAGCGACGTGCAGGAAGCCCGGTAGGTTCGGGAGCACCGCGAGCACGAGCGCCACGACCGCGACGGGATTGAAGCCCGCGAGGTAGTTGTAGCGGCCGTCGCGCCGGAACAGGTCGTCCGCGTCGAGGTGTGTGCGGCGGAGCAAGAAGTAGTCGGCGACGAGAATGCCGCCGATGGGGCCGAGCAGCGCCGAGTAGCCGATGAGCCAGGTGAAGATGTAGTTGCCCGTGGTCTCGAGGAGCTTCCACGGGAACATCACGAGACCGAGACCGGCCGTCACGTAGCCGCCGATGCGGAACGTGATGCGCGCGGGATTGAGGTTGATGATGACGTTGGCGGGCGAGACGACGTTGGCGGCGATGTTCGTCGAGAGCGTCGCCACCGACAGGGCGAAGAGCGACACGGCGACCGTGATGGTGCCGCTCGCACCCGGCGCCTCACCGATGCGGCCGAGCAGCACCGTCGGGTCCCAGATGATCTCGCCGAAGATGACCTGCGTGGCGCCCGTCACGGCGACGCCGATGAAGGCGAAGAGGGTCATGGTCGTGGGCAGACCCAGGGCCTGGCCGAGGATCTGATCGCGCTGCGAGCGCGCGTAGCGCGTGAAGTCGGGGATGTTGAGCGACAGAGTCGCCCAGAAGCCCACCATGGCCGTGAGCGACGGGAAGAAGACCTCGAGGAAGCGACCCTCCTTCTCGCCGCCGGGCGCGAAGGCGCTCGGCTGCGAGAGCATGGGGCCGAAGCCGTCGGCCGCGACGTAGGCCCACAGCAACAGCGCCAGCCCGGCCACGATCAGGAACGGCGCAGCGAAGGTCTCGAAGACGCGGATGGTCTCCACGCCGAAGTGGATGATCACGAGCTGGACGGCCCAGAAGCCGAGGAAGCACAGGGCCTGGCCCACGCCGATGCCTAGCACGGGCAGGGGCTCGCCCGTGAGAGCGCCCGAGGTGACGACGTTGAGGAGCTGAAAGATGGCCGAGCCGCCGACCCAGGTCTGGATGCCGAACCAGCCGCACGCCACGAGCGCCCGGAGCAGCGACGGGATGTGCGCGCCGCGGATCCCGAAGCTCGCCCGGGCGAGCACCGGGAAGGGGATGCCGTACTTGGTGCCGGGGTGGCCGTTGAGGACCATCGGCACCAGAACGATCACGTTGCCGAACATGATCGTGAGCACCGCCTGTCCCCAGCTCATGCCCTGGTCGATGAGACCGCCGGCGAGCATGTAGGTGGGCACGCACACCACCATGCCGACCCAGAGCGAGGCCATATTGAGGACGGACCATCGGCGCCCCTCGGGCGGGACGGGCCGGATGTCGTCGTTGATGAGGGAGGGGTCGGGGGGCTTGGCCATGGAAACCGAAGGATGGTACCCGCTGCCGCCCCCGCGGGGCGAGGACGGTGTGGGACGCCGGCCCACCCAAGGGCCTTGCGGCCTACCCGGCACACCGTGCCACCCTGCAACTGCCGAGGGGCTCGGGAGAGCGAGCGCGAAACCGGTTCACAAAGTGAGGGCGGGCAGATGACCCAGAGCACAGTCTTGCGGTTTGGGCCAACGGCCCTTTGCGTCTTGTTGCTGGCTGCGTGGTCCTTCGGCTGCTCCGGCGGCGACGGCACCGAGCCGGACGGCGGCCCCGTGACCGACACCGGCAGCGCCATGGACACGGGCGGTCTCGCGGACACCGACGGCGACGGGATCATCGACCGGAGCGACAACTGCCCGGCGGTCGCCAATCCCATGCAGGAGGACGGGGACCGGGACCTCGTGGGCGACGTGTGCGACAACTGCGCCGAGGTCGCGAACGACGACCAAGCGGACGAGGACGGCGACGGCACCGGTGACGCCTGCGAGACGCCCATCGAGCCCACCGGCGACGGCGACGGCGACGGCATCCCCAACGACACGGACAACTGCTGGCGCGTGGCCAACCCGGGTCAGGAAGACGCCGACATGGACGGCGTGGGGGACGCCTGCGACAACTGCCCCTCGATCGCCAACTGGGACCAGGTCGACAGCGACGCCAACGGCACGGGTGACGCGTGTGAAACGGCCATGGGCACCGACGGCGACGGCGACGGCACGCCGGACGCGCTCGACAACTGCCCCATGATCGCCAACCCGACCCAGGCCGACGGCGACGGCGACGGCGTGGGCGACGACTGCGACAACTGCCCGACGATCGCCAACTTCGATCAGGCCGACGCGGACGGCGACGGCGTGGGCGACGCATGCCCGGGCGGCGGCGGATGGGACCCGACGCGCGACACGGACGGCGACGGAATCCCCGACATCACGGACAACTGCCCGATGGTCGCCAACGCCGGCCAGGGAGACCGGGACGGCGACGGCATCGGCAACGTCTGTGACAACTGCCCGGACGTGGCCAACTACACACAGGACGACCTCGACGCGAACGGCGTCGGCGATGCCTGCGAGATCCCGCCTGACATCACCCCCGTGTGCGCGGAGGGGACGGCGACGGGCATGCGCGTGACGCCCAACCTGTACTTCGTCATCGACAAGTCGGGCTCCATGGACTGGGCGCCGTGCAACTGCACGGGCAGCAGGTGCACGGACTGCCCCTCGCCCTGCATGTACTGCGGGACGACGCGCTGGACCGAGCTCGCGGCGGGGCTCGACGCCCTGGCGGTCGAGCTGACGCGCGACTTCAACGTGGGCATGGCGGCGTTCCCCGAGAACAACGACTGCAGCGTGGCGATGCCCGACTTCGAGATCCTGGATCTCAGGCCGGGGTGGACCGCGGCGCAATTCCGGGCTGCCTATGCGCCGATCACGCCGGGCGGGCGCACACCGGCCCAGCAGGCCCTCGATCAGGTCCGGACGAGCAATCTGTACCGCTTCGCGATGGACCCGATTCCGACGCGACCGAGGGCGGTGATCCTCATCACGGACGGCGAGCCCAACTGCAGCGGCACCGTCGCGAGCACGGCCACGGCCGCGCGGCGCCTGTTCATGGCCGGCGTGCCCG
>Ga0214473_10005597_pt1 | contig 15039 bp, 12 predicted proteins | sample RVTome_7_FD_203509 | JGI IMG/M metagenome (GOLD analysis project Ga0214473, IMG submission 203509) | Soil microbial communities from uranium-contaminated site in the Upper Colorado River Basin, Wyoming, United States - RVT98D197 | ecosystem: Environmental > Terrestrial > Soil > Contaminated >... | reverse complement strand
CCGAGAGCTGGAGGTCGACGCCCATGCGCGAGGCGCGCTTGAAGGTGGTGGGGTCGTGGGCCAGCAGGATCAGGGGCCGGGCGGGATCGCGCCCCGCGAGCGCCCGCTCCAGGTCCTCGCCGCCCTCGCCGCCCACCAGGTCGCCCCGGTGGTCGTCCACGCCCGCCAGGTCGAAGGCCGCGGCGCCGCTGCCCACGCGCACCCGCTCGTTGCGCAGGGGCCGCATGCCCAGCTCGGCGGCGCGGGCGGCCCAGGCGCGCGCGCCCGAGTAGTGGTCGTGGTTGCCGGTCACGAACCAGACGCCGTGCTCGGCGCGCAGCTCGGCCAGGGGCGCCACCTCGTCGGCGAGCCTGCGGACGCTCCCGTCCACCAGGTCGCCGGTCACCGCCACCAGATCGGGGCGCAGCGCGTTCACGCGCCGGGCCAGCGCGCGGGCGAAGCGCCGGTCCAGGATGGGGCCGATGTGCAGGTCGCTGATCTGGACGATGCGGAAGCCGTCCAGGGCCGCGGGCCAGCGCGGCAGGCGCACCTCGAGGCGCCGCAGCGCGGGCGGGCGCAGCGCGGAGCGCAGCCCCACGGCCCCGAGCGCCAGGGCACCGGCCAGCACCCCCGCCGCCCGCACCTGCGCGGCGCCCCGGGGCTCCAGGGGCGCGGCGCCCGCCGCGTGGGCGGCTGCTCCGCCGAGGCCGAGCAGGAGGTCCGTGGCCCCCAAGAGGAGCACGAGCAGGAAGGCGAGCCCCATCCACAGGGAGGCCGGCCAGGCGATGAGGCGCGCCAGGGGCCGGCGCAGCAGGCGCTCGCCGAAGGGCTGGAGGAAGAGCGTGGCGCCCAGGGCGCCGATCCCGCCCAGGGCGAGCGCCCGCCAGGGCTCGGGGAGCCCCGGATCCAGGACCAGCCGCCTGGCGATGTAGAAGTGGCCGCCCACCACCACGGACAAGAGCACCGTGGCGAAGGCGGCCACGGCCGCGATCCGCCGCATGGACGCCTCCCCGGGCGGGCCGGGCCCGCCCGGATGCAAGAGAGGGGGAGTCTAGCGTCCGCCGGGCCGCGGCTCCGGTCTTGGCCTGCACCGGGCTGCGCCCGCCGGCCCGGCCTTCGCTCGCCCTGCGCCGGGCTGCGCCCGGCGCTCCAACAGGTGGGCGGCGAGGCCGTGCCTCGCCGCGGCTGCGCGCGGCGCCTGGCGCCGCTCGCTCAGGCGCGCTCCTCGGTGCAGGTGCGGCACAGGATCGTGCTCGAGAGGCCCGTGGAGGTGACCCCCACGAAGGCCCGCTCGCCCCGCTCCACCGTGGCGCCGCAGTCGGCGCAGGCCTGCTCGCGGTTGAGCAGCAGCGGCTGCCAGCCCAGCACCTCGGCAAACTCCGGCCGCGGGCGCGCGGCGGCGGCCGCCTCGGGCCCCGTCTCCACGGTGTCGGCCACGTCCTCGCCGCCCTCGCCCCGCTCCTCGGCGTCGCCCTCGTCCTCGAGGAAGCGTTCGCGGCGGCGGCCCCGGGTGCGGTAGCGCCGGCGGGCCAGCTCGGCCTCGTCCAGCACCTCCTCCAGCAGCTCGCCCACGTTCTCGCTCACCGTCTCGACGACGCTGAACGCCTCCTCGAGGACGTTGCGCACGAGGTTGGAGACCGGCACCCTCAGCTCCTCGGCCACCTTGCGGATGTCGTCGGCCAGGTGCTCCGAAATGCGCGTGTGCAAGACCTTCTCCTTGCGCTCGTCGCCGTGGTGGCGATGCCGGCGCTCCCTGCGGTGGGCTCGCCGCCGGGACCGCTCCCGGCGCCGCTCCTCCCGCGCCCGATGCCTGCTCTCGAACTCGTCGTAGTCCATGCCCGTCTTTGTATCACCAGGTATCACGCAAGTCAACGCATCGTGATACGAAACGTGATCCCCCCAGGGGGGGGCCGTATGGTCCCGGAACGACCGGGACGCTACCCAAGCGTGCGCATGGGTCTCGACATCGACCGCGAGCACTTCGAGGAGGCCGACTACCGGCGCTTCGCCGAGCGGCTCCAGCAGGGCCTCGCGGCCATGGGGGATCTCTTCCGGCGCCCGGGCTTCGGCGTGGGCCCGAGCACCCTCGGCGCCGAGCTCGAGGTCTGCCTGGTGGACGCCGCGGCCCGCCCGCTGTGCCGCAACCTGGAGGTGCTGCGCGAGTGCGGCGACCCGCGGGTCACCGTGGAGCTGAACCGCTTCAACCTGGAGTTCCTGACCCGGCCCTGCCCCCTGAAGGGCCGGCCCTTCAGCAGCCTGGGCCGGGAGTTCGACGAGCTGCTGCGCGCCATCGGCGCCGCCGCCGCGCCGCACGGGGGCCGCGTGGCGACCGTGGGCATCCTGCCCACCCTGGGCCTGGGCGACGTGCAGTCGGACGCCATGACCGACCTGGCCCGCTTCCGCGCGCTTTCCCGGGGCCTGCGGCGCCTGCGCCACGGGGCCTTCGAAGTGGTGATCGACGGCGACGACCCCCTGGACATCACCTGCGACGACGTGACCTTCGAGGGCGCCAACACCTCCCTCCAGGTCCACGTGCGGGTGGACCCGGCGGCCTTCGTCGACACCTACAACGCCGCCCAGATCGCCACCGCTCCGGCCCTGGCCGCCGCCGGCAACAGCCCGATCTTCCTGGGCCGCCGCCTGTGGGAGGAGACGCGCATCGCGCTCTTCAAGCAAGCCGTCGACGAGCGCGACGAGATCTCCGAGGCCTGGCGTCCGGCGCGGGTCTCGTTCGGCAACGGCTGGGTGCGCGAGAGCGCCCTCGAGCTCTTCGCCGAGACGGTGGCGCTGCACGCCCCGCTGCTTCCCGTCGTGAGCGACGAGGACCCCCTGGAGTGCGTGCGGGCGGGCGGGGTACCGGGCCTCCACGAGGTGCGCCTGCACCACGGCACGGTGTGGCGCTGGAACCGCGCGATCTACGACCCCAAGCTGGGGGGCCACCTGCGGATCGAGCTGCGCTGCCTGCCCGCCGGCCCCTCGCTGGTGGACATGCAGGCGAACATGGCCTTCCTGGTGGGCCTCACCTTCGGGCTGCGGCGCGACGTCGACTGGATGACCACGGCGCTCCCCTTCAAGCACGCCGAGCGCAACTTCTACCGCGCCGCCCAGCACGGACTGGACGCCATGCTGCTGTGGCCGGCCCGCGTGGCGCCCTCGCCCCAGCCGGTGCACGCGCGCGCCCTGCTGGGGCAGCTCCTGCCCGTGGCGCGGGCGGGGCTCGACGAGGCGGGCGTGGACCGCGAGGAGTCCGACCGCCTGCTGGGTGTGCTGGAGGAGCGGGTCGCGAGCGGGCGCACCGGCGCCCGCTGGCAGCGCGGCGCGCTCGAGGCCCTGGAGCGCGACCGGCCCCGCGGCGAGGCGCTGGCCGTGATGCTCCAGCACTACCTCGCGCACGCGGCGTCGGGCGAGCCGGTGCACCGCTGGCCGCTGTAGCGGGCTTCGCCGGGGGACGGGGCTGGTTGAATTTGGGGGGCGGAAGTCAAATTTGAGGACCGTCCCCAAATTTGACTTCCGTCCCCCAAATTCAACCAGCCCCGCTACCAGCCCCGCAGGTCGATCGGCCAGCTCTCCAGGACGTCTTCGCCGCTGATCAGGTGGAGGCGCTCGTGCTTGGCCACGGTGGGGTCCACGTGGGCGGGCCAGACCCGTACGCGCTCGCCTACGCGCACGGGGCGCTCGGGCGCGAAGGTGACGTGCTCGTCGGAGCAGAACCAGACGGCGGCTCCCTCGATGCTGGGGTTGCCGTGGTCCATGGCCAGGGCCTTGAGGCCGCAGTCCGCCACCGCGTAGGCGGCCGAGACCGAGATCACGCTGGCCTCCACCCAGAGCGCCGGGCGGAACGGCAGGTCGGGGTAGGTGTAGGCGCCGTCCATGAGCGCGTAGGAGCCCGCCTGGATCTCGGTGGCCCAGCGGTTGACGGCATAGGTGCAGGTGCCTCCGGCGGAGACCACCTCGCCGCCCACGTCGGCGTGGGCGGCCCGCAGCTTCTGCATGGCCTGCTCGGTCACCTCGGCGCGCCTGGCCACGTCGCGCTGGGGCATGGCGTGGCCCTCGTAGCCCATCACCCCCCGCACCACGAGCCCGCGGCGGCGCGCGGCGTCGGCCAGGCGGCCGGCCTGCTCCGGCGCGCAGCCGCAGCGCGGGAGGCCCACGTTGACGTCGACGAGCACCTCGCGCACGCCGCCCGCCGCGGCAGCGCCGACGGTCTCCTGGGAGTCCACGGCCACGCTGACGCGCGCGTCGAGAGCCCCCAGCCGCCGGGCGTCGAGCACCTCGTTGGCCAGCAGGAGATCCTCGCCGAGGCCTGCGGCCGCCAGGCCCTCCATCTCGCGGATCGTCGCGCACGTGAAATGGCGGTGGCCGATCTGCGCCTGGCGGCGGGCCAGGGCCGTGCACTTGTGGGCCTTCACGTGGGGCCGCATGCGCGCCCCGGGCAGCGCCTCGGCCATGGTCCGCAGGTTCTCCTCCAGGACGCCGGCCTCGGCGCACAGGGCGGGGGTCGGGAGCTCGCGCAGCTTCATCACCCCAGTGTGGTCGACGGCAGGCGCCGCTTCCACCCGGGCCTCAAGGAGCACGAGCGGCGCTCCGAAGTGGACGAGTGGCCGGAAGCCGAGGCTGGGAGGTCCGCCCCTGGTCCGCTTGACCCTCGCCTGCGCGTGCGCGCTCGCTCTCGCGTGCGCCACGGCTCCGCGACTCGCCGACCCGAGCCGGAGCGGCGTGTGGGGCTACCTGCGCCTGGTGCCCCACGAGCGCGTGGGGCCCGGCGGCCCGGCGGCCGGCGCAGGCGCCCCCTACGCCGACCGCCGCTACGCCGACGCCGAGCTCGTGGACTACACGCGCCCGGGCTTTGCGGTGGTGTACCTGGAGGGCGAGCCGCCGGGCGCGCCGCCCCTGGAGCTGGCCGTGCGCGCGGGCCTGGCCGGCCTGCGCCTGGATCCCGCCCGCGGCGCGCTGGCGGCGGGGGGCGAGGTCCGCGTGGTGAACCGCAGCGGGGACCCCCAGGTGGTCACCTGTCCAGCGGCCCAGGTGGTGCGCCGCCTGGCGCCGGACGAGGCCTTCGCCTTCCGGGTGGAGCGCGCCGGGGGCCTCGAGCTCTTCGTGCTGGGCGCGCAGGAGGGCGCCGCCCGGCTCTTCGCCGCGCCGGGCCCCTTCGCCCTGGCGGACGCCGACGGGCGCTACGCGCTCCTCGACGTGGCCCCCGGGCCGGCCCGCCTGCACGCCTGGCACCCGCGCTTCCCGCCCGCCGACCGGCCCGTGGAGCTGGTGGCCGGGCGGGTGGAGCGGGCCGACCTGGAGCTGGGCGTCGGCCTCGCGCCGTCGGGGGGCGCCGATGCGCGCTGAGGCCGCCGCAGCGCTGCTCGGGCTCGCCCTGCTGGCGCCAGCGGCGGCGCAGGCCCAGGGCGCCATCGGCGCGGGCGCGGAGCGCCTGGAGGAGCGCGTGGACGCGGTCGGCCGGGCCCTCGACCGGCGCGTGGCCGAGACGCCGGTGCTGGGCGAGCTGGCCGAGCGCGTGCGGATCTCCGGAAGCTGGCTCGGCGCCTGGTTCGACGCGCGCCCCGGCAGCCAGGTCCAGCAGGACGACTTCTCCACCTGGGACGCGCGCCTGTTCGCCGACGTGGAGCTCGGCCGCGATCTGGCGCTCGGCACCCGGCCGCTCCTCCAGGCGCTGGGCGTGCGCTTCGAGTGGGAGTTTGCCCGGCTGGGCCAGCGCGTGGACGACTACGGCGAGTTCTACCTCGACCTCCAGGGGGTCGGCGGCAGCTCGTGGCTCAACGCGCAGGTGGGCCGCTTCCAGATCCCCGTGGGCGAGAGCTACCTGCGCTTCTCGATGGGCTACCGCGACAACCCCTTCCTCTCCAACACCGTCGGCGGCGCGTGGTGGGCGGACGAAGGCGTGCGGATCCACGGGAGCGACCCGACGGGGCGCTTCGCGTACGTGGCCTCCGTCAGCAGCGGCGAGACGGCGCTCGACAGCTCCGCCGACGGGGACGGCCAGGCCACGCTCAAGCTGATCGCCCGTCCCACGCCCTGGCTCCAGCTCAGCGCCAGCGGCCTGTGGTCGGCGCCGAGCGGCAGCGACGAGTACCCCGCCGACGGCGCGCTGTGGCTGGGCGAGACCTGGGCGCGCGCCTTTGGAGCGGGCGCGCCCGGGCCCAACGTGCTCGAGGGGGCGGTGGCGCCCGACGCGCCCGGGCGCCTGGACGGCACCTGGTACCTGGGCGCCGACGCGGTGCTCACCCATCCGCGCGGCGCCCGCCTGTGGCTCTCCTACGGGCTCTACCGCATCGACTCGAGCGGGCCCTCGCTCTACGACCGGACGCTCCACACGTGGATCGCGGAGCTGGTGCTCGAGGGCCGCCTGGCGTCCCCGGTCCTGCGGCCCTTCTACCTGGCGCTGCGGGCCAACGGGCTCGGCACCTACGACGGCGGCCGGGGCTACCTTTTGGACGTCCGCTACACCGGCCGCTTCGGCTACAACATGCAGTCCCTCGAGGCGTACTCGCTGGGCGTCGGCTGGCGCCTGTGCAGGTGGGCGACGCTCAAGCTCGAGTACACCTACCAGGACGCGGATCTGGTGGGGGGCGCCGGGGGCGTGCTGGGCGCGCGTGCGGCGGACGCCTCGTACTGGGGCGCCGGCCTCGGGCTCGCCTTCTGATGGGCGCACGCCGGCTGCTGCGCCTCCTGGCCGTGGCACTCGTGGCGGCCGCCTGCGCCGGGCGCGCCGGCGCCGCCGAGGTGCGCGGGCGCCTGGTGGTCGACGTTCCCGGCCTCGACATCGGGGACGTGGGGCCGGTGGTGGTCTACCTGGAGGCCCCGCCCAGCGCCGCGGCGGACGGCCCGGCGCCCGCAGCGCAGATCATCCGCCAGCGCAACGCCCTCTTCTCGCCGCCCTTCCTGACGGTGGCGCGCGGCCAGACCGTGGAGATGCCCAACGACGACGACATCTTCCACAACGTCTTCTCGTTCTCGGCGCCCAACGAGTTCGACCTGGGCTTCTATCCCGCGGGCCACTCACGGTCGGTGCGCTTCCTGCACCCCGGCGTGGTGCGGATCTACTGCTCGATCCACGAGTCCATGAACGCGACGATCTTCGTCGCCCCGACGCCCTGGTTCGCGCGCGCCGACGCCGGGGGGCGCTTCGCCATCCCCGGCGTGCCGGAGGGACGCTGGCGCCTGCGGACCTGGAGCGAGATGCTGCCGGCAACCGAGCGCATGCTGGAGGTGGGGCCCGGGGTCACGGCGCTCGAGATCGGCCTCATGGAGCCGGGCGGGCCCTGAGGGGGCTCAAGAGGCCACGCGCTCGCGCCACCAGCGCGTCAGCTCGGGCTCGGCCATGGGCCGGGCGAACAGGAAGCCCTGGAGCTCGTCGCAGCCCCAGGCGCCGAGCAGCTCGCGCTGGCGCTCGGTCTCGACGCCCTCCGCCACCACCCGCAGGTCGAGGGCGTGGCCCATGGCCACGATGGCGGCGGTGAGGGCGGCCTCGCCGGGGTTCTCGGCGATCCCCAGCACGAAGCTGCGGTCGATCTTGAGCGAGTCCACGGGGAGCCGCCCCAGGTAGGCCAGGGACGAGTAGCCGGTCCCGAAGTCGTCCACCGCCACCTGCACCCCGCGCTTGCGCAGGGCGCCCAGGGCGGCCACCACCGTGCGCTCGTCGTGCAGGAGGGTGGTCTCGGTGATCTCCAGCTCCAGGAGCCCCGGGTCGAGACCGGTCTCCTCCAGGATGCGCTCCACCCGCTCCACCAGGCGCCCGCCCCGGAACTGGTGCGCCGAGAGGTTGACCGCGACGGGGACCGCCGGGAGGCCCGCCTGCGTCCAGCGCTGGCGGTCCTGGCAGCTACGCCGCAGCACCCAGTCGCCGAGCGCGCCGATCAGGCCCGTCTCCTCGGCGATGGCGATGAACTCGTCGGGCAGGACCAGGCCCAGCTCGCGGTCGCGCCAGCGCGCCAGGGCCTCCACCCCCACCACCCGGCCGCCCTCGCGGTCGAGCTTCGGCTGGTAGTGGACCTCGAACTCCTCGCGCTCCAGGGCGCCGCGCATCCGCGACTCGAGGATCAGGCGCTGGAGCGCCTCCTCGTTCATGGCGGCCGCGTAGAACTGGTAGTTGTTCCGGCCCTGCTGCTTGGCGTGGTACATGGCCGCGTCGGCGTTGCGCAGCAGCACCTCCGCGTCCTCGCCGTCGTCGGGCCACGCCGCGATGCCGATGCTGGCCGTGATCACGATCTCGTGCCCCTCCAGCGCGAAGGGCCGCGAGAGCACCTCCAGCAGGCGCCGCGCCACCTTGGCCAGGTCCCGCGTGCGGGGCACCCCCGCCGCCAGGATCGTGAACTCGTCCCCCCCGAAGCGGGAGACCGCGGTCGAGAACTCGCTGCGGGCCACCAGGTCGGTGTCGCGCACGCTGGTCACCAGGCGGTCCGCCACGCCCCGGAGCAGGCGGTCGCCCACCGAGTGTCCCAGGGTGTCGTTGATGCGCTTGAACTGGTCGAGGTCGAGGAAGAGGACGCCGAAGGGAAGCTCGCTGCGGCGGGCCTCGGCCACCGCCAGGTCCAGGCGCTCCTGGAACAGGCGGCGGTTCCCCAGGCCGGTCAGGCCGTCGTGGTAGGCCAGGAAGCGGATCTGCTCCTCGATGCGCTTGCGCTCGGTCACGTCCTGGGCGGTTCCCTCCAGGACGTCGGGCCCGGCGCCCGCGTCGCCGAGGAAGCGGGCCTGGGTCTGGAGGATGCGCTCGCTGCCGTCGGGCAACACGATGCGGTGGTCCACGTGCAGGGACGTCCGCGCCTCGAGGCAGCGGGCGCCGGCCTCGATCAGCGCCGGGCGGTCGTCGGGGTGCACCACCGCCAGGAGGTCCTTCAGGCCCCACTCCTCCGCGCGGGGCGCGAGGCCCAGGATCCCGAGCAGCTCCTCGGACAGCTCGACCGTGCCGCTGCCCGGGTGGAAGCGCCAGCTCCCCATGCGGGCCAGGCGCTGCGCGGCGCGCAGGCGCTCGCGGCTCTCGCGCAGCTCGCGCACCTTGGTCTCGAGGGCGCCCTGCTGATCGCCCACCTGCTTGCGGTAGGTGCGCAGGCGCTCCGCCATCTGGTCGAAGGCGCGCGCCACGTCGCCGATCTCGTCGCTGCGCCGGCTACCGATGCGGGCGTCGAAGTCCCCGGAGCCGATGCGCTCGGCCGCGTGCTGCATGCGCAGGATCGGGCGCACCCAGCCCCGCGAGAGCAGCACGCTCGCCACCAGCGCCAGGGCCAGGGCGACGCCGCCCGCCGCGGCCAGGTTGCGGCGCGCGTGGGCGAGGGCCAGGCGCTCGGCCTCGAGCGAGGTGGCGATGGTCAGGTGCGCGTCGCCGATGCGACGCACGCTGCGCACCAGCCGGTCCGCCGAGGGCCGAGGCTCGCGCGCCAGCCCCAGGTCGGCGCCGCAGGTGACCGACCAGCCGGCCAGCCGCTCGCCGCCGATCTCCTCCACCACGATCAGGCTGCCCACCCGGGCCTCGCCCGTGCGCAGGGGCACCGCGCTGAACGCGAAGAGCCGGCCCGCCCGCACGAAGACCGGGCCGAGCCCGCCCTCGAAGGCCTCCCGGGCCAGGCCGGGCTCGTCGCCTCCGGCCGCCACCTCGCCCGCGGCGGAGACGAAGCCGATGGAGACGGCGCCCTCGCGGCGCGCCAGCTCGGCGGCGTAGAAACGCAGGGTGGCGGCGTCCCCCAGCTCGAGGGTGGCGCGGAACTGGGGTGTTCCCGACACGGCGCGGTAGCGGTCGGCCAGCCCCTCCAGGTGGCCCTCCAGGAGCCGGTCGGCGGCGCGGGCCGCCCGCTCGAGGCGCGCGGCCGCGGCGCCCTCCAGGTCGCGCACCAGGGCGCGCTCCTGGACCGCCATCACCACCGCCGTCGGGAGCGCCGCCACCCCGACGAGGATCAGGACCAGGCGGACGAAGACGGTGGCTCGCGGGCGTCCCACGGGGCTCCTGGCTGGCAAACGGGGTGGAGCGGCTGCACGGCGCACCCGCCGGACCTTCCAGGGTTTCGGCCGGGCTCGGAGGCGCCTTGAACCCTTCGCGGCCCTATCTCCCTCCTCCCCGCGCCTCGCGTATCCTCGTCCCGTGGCGTCCCCGGTCGAGCTCGATCCCCGCGCGCCCGAGGTCGTCGGGCGCCCGCCATTCTACCGCGGGCCGGGAGACCCGCCGGGCCGGCGCCCCGCCCGGGCGCTGGCGTGACGGCGCGCCGCGCGGCCATCCTCTCCGCGGGCGCCGCCGGCTGCGCGCGCCTGCTGGCGGACGACGAGGCGGCGACGCTGCGCGCCCTGGCCGAGCACCTCGGCCTGGTCGCGTCGTGCGTGCGCCGCTGCGGCGGGCGCGTGGTGGACGAGCTCTCGGACGGCCTGGTCGCCGAGTTCGCCAGCGCGCTCGACGCCGCCGCTTGCGCGGCCCGGCTCCAGTGCGAGATCGAGGGGCGCAACGCCGTGGTCCCCCGCGAGCGGCGCCTGCGTTGGCGCATCGGGATCGACCTGGGCGACGTGGCGACCGAGGGCCACGCGGTCCACGGGCCGGCGTTGGACGGCGCGGCGCGGCTGGAGGGCCTCGCCGAGCCCGGCGGCGTCTGGGTGTCCGGCGCGGTGTACGACCAGGTGCGCGGCCGGCTCGACCCGATGCTCGGGTGCCTCGCCGAGCGCCCCGTCGGGAACGCTCCCGAGACACTGCGGGCGTACCGCCTGATCCCAGGCGGCGCGCCCCGCTGAGGGAGGGGGCCGGGCGGCGCCCCGCAGGGCGCCGCCCGCGTGGCACCCTACTCCTCGTCCCCCCACCCCTCTTCGACCGCCTCGGGATCCTCGCCGGCCTCTTCCATGGCCTCGTTCGCGGCCTCGCCGGCCTCCTCCATCGCCTCGCCGGCCTCCTCCATGGCCTCGCCGGCCTTCTCCATCGCCTTCTCCGCCGCGGCGCCCGCCTCCTCGGCGGCCTCGCCCGGCGTGGCGACGTCGGGCGCTTCGCGCGACTCGCCTCCGCAGGCCACCAAAGCCAGGATCGCGACACCGATCAGGATTCTCACCATGCGTTTGCTCTCCCTTGACGGCCCTCGCGGGCCGGCGCCAGACCGGCCCTCTACGGCCGGTCGAAGTGAGGAATCACGTGCTTTCCGAAGAGGTCGATGGACTCGAGCACCGCCTCGTGGGCGATCCTGCCGGCCTGCATGAGGCACAGCACCCGGTCCACCCCCGCCTCGGCGTAGCGCTCCAGCTTGCGGATGCAGCGCTCCACGTCGCCGACGACGACCATGTCCTCCCGGTCGATGTCCTCGAAGGCGACCTCGCCGCGCATCATCTTGGGGATGAGGGGATAGGACTTCAGCAGGTCGAGATAGGGCGTGGCCTCCTGCATCTGGGCGTCCTTCTCCCTTCGCGTGTCCTCCGACGGCGGCTTCTGGTCCGGGCGCAGCCCGCCGGCGAAGACCTTGAAAGCGTAGGTCAGGTAGCCCACGGCCGCGTCTGCCCCCCCGTTGGCCAGGGCCTGCTCCTGGGTGCGGGCGCAGTGGACCACCGTGAAGGCGCCCACCTGCTCGTTCACCACGGCGCCGGCCGGCTCCGTGCAGGCGCGGATCGCGGCGCGGTAGGCCTTGATGCGCTCGGCGATCTGGGGGACGGAGACGAAGATGGTGAGCCCCAGGCAGCCGATCCCGTTGCGGCCGGCCAGCTCCCAGGACTCGGGGCTGGTGGCCGCCATCCACAGGGGCGGGTGGGGCTTCTGGATGGGTTTGGGGATGACGTTGCGCTCGGGGACGTTCCAGTACGTGCCCTGGTGGGAGAAGGCGTCCGTGGCCCACATGCGGGGGATCATGCGCAGGGCCTCCTGCCACATGGCCCGCGACTCCTCGGTGGGCACCTCGAAGCCCTCCTGCTCGTAGCCGCTGGAGCGGCCGGTGCCGAACTCCACGCGGCCGTTGGAGAGGATGTCCAGGGCGCCGATGCGCTCGGCCACCCGGATGGGGTGGTTGAAGGGAGAGGGCAGCAGCACCACGCCGTGGCCGATGCGGATGCGCTCGGTGCGCTGGGCCACGGCGGCCAGGAAGACCTCGGGCGCCGAGGAGTGGGCGAAGCCGGTGAGGAAGTGGTGCTCCACACACCAGACCGTGTCGAAGCCGGCCTGGTCCGCCAGCTCGATCTGCTCCATGGCCTCCCAGTAGGCCTCGTACTCGCTGCGCTCGTGGTGGGGCGTGGGCTTCTGGATCTCGTAGAGCAGGTCGATCTTCATGGACGCTCCGGCGCCGGGCCTTGCCGCGCGGACATCATACGGCACGCGGCCGCGCAACCGGAAGCACGATCCGAGGGGCCAACTGGAGGCTAGAGGATCCCCTCCCAGGCGCTCCGCTCGGCCCCCAGCGGGTCGTCCTCGACGCGGCACGCGGGGCCCAGGAGCATGGTCGCCCGGCGTCGGGCGTCGTAGGCGGCCCACTCGGGCAGCGCGGCCGTGGGGTCGCCGTCGCGGGCGAAGGCCAGCCATGCGTCCATGGTGCGCTCGGCCAGCTCTCGCACGGCGGGCCCGCTGCCGACGAACTTGTCGGCGCCCGGCGTATCCACGGCCCCGAAGACGAAGGGGACGTCCACCCCGTGGCAGGCGCCGAGCAGGTCGCCCAGCAGCGGCGACTCCCAGGTGAAGAGGTACTTGAACGTGCGCGGCTCGTGGCGGCTCTGGGCCTCCGCCAGCCGGATGGCGGGGATGCGGAACACGCGGTCGCCCTCGATGGCCAGCAACACCGAGCGCGGATCAGCCGGGGCCCCCCGCTCCGCGCGGGCGGCGCGGTAGGCGCGGAAGACCTCCCGCGCCCGCTCGCCCAGCGAGCGCTCCAGGCGGCGCAGCGCCTGCGCCTCGTCGAGGGCGGCCAGGCCCGCGTCCATCAGGGCAAAGAGGTGCCACTCATCGCGGGTGGCGCCGGCCAGCACCGCCACGCCGGCGGCCGCGCCACGGCGGATGGCGTCGATGGGCGGCTCGGGAAGCGCGTCGCCGTCCACCACCGGGCGGAAGGGCAGGATCCCTCCGCGCCCCAGGGCCTCGACGGCGACCTGGCCCTGGGCCTCGAGGAGCCGCTGCACCGGGGCCTCGCGCAGCCCTTCCGCCCCGGTCCCGAGGAGCGCGAGCATGCGCTCGAGCACCCGGCTCGCCTCGTCGGCGCTGCTCGTGCTGTGGGCCGCGCCGCTCTGGAGGATGGCGCGCTGGAAGAGCCCGCGGGCGGCGGGCAGGCCGAGGAGCGTGCCCACGCTCATGCCGCCCGCCGACTCGCCGAAGATCGTCACGTTGTCCGGGTCGCCGCCGAAGGCCGCGATGCTGTCGCGCACCCAGCGCAGGGCCGCCACCTGGTCGAGGATGCCGAGGCACCCCGAGCCTGCGTACGCCTCGCCCAGGGGCTCGCGCAGGTTCAGGAAGCCCAGGGCGCCGAGGCGGTAGTTGAGGGTGACGAGCACCGCCTGCCCGCGGCGGGCCAGGCGCCGCGGGTCGTACATAGGCTGGGAGCCCGAGCCGATGGTGAAGGCGCCGCCGTGGATCCAGACCAGCACCGGGCGGCGCCCGCCGTCGACGCCGGGGGTGGTGACGTTCAGGTAGAGGCAGTCCTCGTCCTGGGGCCCCACCTCCATCCCGGGCAGGAAGTCGATGCGCATCTCGCGCTGGGGCGCCGATGGGCCGAAGCGGGTGGCGTCGCGTACGCCCGCCCAGGGCTCCTCGGGCTCGGGCGGGCGGAAGCGTTGCTCCCCCAGCGGCGGCCGCGCATAGGGAATTCCCCGGAAGACGTGCAGGTCGTCCTCCCGCTCGCCCCGGACCCTGCCGCTCCGCGTCTGCGCAATCGTCTCCATAACGCGCCTCCCGACCCGCTACCCTCCCGCCCCGGCGCGCGAGCATGCGCCAGAGCCCCGGGAGCTGCCAGATGCGCTTTGCGATCTCCACGGCCTTCAGCGATCCGGGCCACTGGCTCGGCCTGGCGCGCGCCGCCGACGAGAGCGGCTGGGACTACCTGCTGGTCTCGGACCACGTGGTGCACCCCGAGACCATCGCGAGCCCCTACCCCTACACGCCGGACGGGAGCCCGCGCTGGGAGTCGCCCACCCCCTGGCCCGATCCCTGGGTGGCCGTGGGCGCCATGGCGGCGGTGACGCAGCGGGTGCGCTTCTGCACCGGGATCTACGTCCTGCCCCTGCGCAACCCCTTCGTGGTGGCCAAGGCCGTGGGCACCGCGGCGGTCTTCTCGGGCGATCGCGTCACCCTGGGGATCGGGATGGGCTGGATGAAGGAGGAGTTCGAGCTGCTGGAGCAGCCCTTCCGCGCGCGCGGGCGGCGGGCCGACGAGATGCTCGCGGTCATGCGCAAGCTCTGGACCGGAGACATGGTGGAGCACCACGGAGAGTTCTACGACTTCCCTCGCCTGCGCATGAGCCCCGCCCCGCGCAAGCCCATCCCCATCGTGGTGGGCGGGCTCTCGGAGCCGGCCCTGCGGCGCGCGGCGCGCCTGGGCGACGGCTGGATCTCGGACATCCACACCACGGACGAGCTGCGCGCGATCGCCGCCACCCTGCACCGCTACCGGTCCGAGTGCGGGCGCGCGGGCGAGCCCTTCGAGCTCATCGCCGCCGCCTCCGACGCCTTCGACGCCGACGGCTACCGGCGCCTGGCGGACGCCGGTGTCACCTGCCTCCAGACCATGCCCTGGTTCTTCTACGGGGGCTCCATGGACGACCTGGGGCAGAAGGTGGACGGCATCCGGCGCTTCGCCGACGAGATCTTCCCCAAGCTCCGCTAGCAGGGAGACCCAGGGCTGCTCCCTGGGTCTCCCTGCTAGCTCCATCCTGGGCGGGGGCCCGCCCTGCGCTCGCCTGCGCCGGGCTGCGCCCGGCGCTTAAACTGGTGGACGGCGAGGCTTCGCCTCGCCTTGGCTGCGCGGCCGCCTGCGGCGGCCTTGCTAGGCTGCTCGAACGATGGGCGGGCTGCTGGACGGCAAGGTGGCGCTGGTGACCGGCGCGGGCTCGGGCATCGGACGCGCCTCGGCCCTGGCCTTTGCGCGCGAGGGGGCGCGGGTCGTCGCTGCCGACCGGGACGCC
>Ga0214473_10005596_pt1 | contig 15043 bp, 17 predicted proteins | sample RVTome_7_FD_203509 | JGI IMG/M metagenome (GOLD analysis project Ga0214473, IMG submission 203509) | Soil microbial communities from uranium-contaminated site in the Upper Colorado River Basin, Wyoming, United States - RVT98D197 | ecosystem: Environmental > Terrestrial > Soil > Contaminated >... | reverse complement strand
AAACTTTCATTGAATGGTACAATTGTAGATGCCAGTGAATGTATACAAACATCTACATGTCAAAATGGACTATGTATAATTAAACTTAGTGGATATGTAACATTAAATTATACATATGATGGATCTGAATATTCAACAAAGACATCACCAGCTGAATGTTGTGCTGGAGATTGTTGCAGAGAATTAAAAAAGACTCAACAACCAGTCTGGATTATATTAGCTAAAAAAGGAACTGATCCGGAACATATTAATACATTTTCATGTACACAATTGTATAATAATGATGTATATTACTGGCTATGTGGCATATTTTTTGGTTTATTTTGTATAGGCATCCTATTTTTACTCTTTTGTGTATGGTGTGATAAAATTAACAAAAAAGAAAAAATACCATTATTACAAATTTAAACAAAAAATAAAAATATAATAAATATTATTACTTTGATAATACTTATAAAGCTATATATTAGTGAACAATAATTCGCCTATAATTGCTATTATACTCTAACCAAATTTATTAGGATTCTCATTCAATGATATATTGGATTAATTGGTTTATTCAATCAATAGCATTTTGAATTAAGTGAATATATCAACCAGTTCTAATCATTATATTTTCTATTAATTTCTGGGAACTTCTAAAATATTAAAGAAATTATATATTAATTTAATTTTATAAAAAATATAAAAATATAAAAAAATAAAAAAAAATACAAAAATAAAAAAAATAAAAAATAAAATAATATAAATAAAATAATATAAATAAAATAATATAAATAAAATAATATAAATAAAATAATAAAAATAAAATAATATAAATAAAATAATATAAATAAAATAATATAAATAAAATAATAAAAATAAAATAAATAATAAATAATAAATAAATAAATAGTAAAAAAAATAAAAAATAAAAAATAAAAAAAATAAAATAAAAAATAAAACATAAAAATAAAATAATATAAATAAAATAATAAAAATAAAATAAATAATAAATAATAAATAAATAGTAAAAAAATAAATATATCTTGGTTAAATGTTGCGCCCTGCATACTACAATTATAAATTATAATGTGCAAATGATCATATTAAAAAAATAATTTGATATGATACATGATAATTATATTAATTTCCTATTTTATATCTTAGTCTCTGCGCGCGCAGATATTAATTTTAATTCATATTTATTCATAATTAATATTATAATAATACCTTTGTTTATATTCACAGCTTTGCAATTGAAATATTCGTATTTATTAAAACAAACGCAATCAAAACCTTCCCTGTTGCATACCCTCCATTATTATCTTTAAAACCACATACAGTTTCCAGATATAGTATTTTTTCCATTTTTATAATTTTTTTTATTTCAATATATCCTGTAAACTTATCTGCATTCATGAGTCGATGGAACGAACTAAATAATTCGATAATCAGAATATTGGTAAGCTGATGCTTAATAAATTCTTCAATATCCCAATCTAAAAAATCACAGAACAATCGGTGTCGAATACATTCTGCTAAAAGATAATATCCCAGCTGGTTATAACAAATATTGAATTCAACAGCATTGAAATGTCCTGTATTGATAATATAACATGATTCCGGAATTGAAAAATTACCTTTAGCTAATAATATGCATGTATCTTGACCTATCGAAGAATGAATAAGTGGGAGTTTACTAAACATGACTGAAGCTTCATTTAAATAATGACAATTTGCCTTATATGGCATTAGAACTCTTTTAAGCAATATATGATCAGAAAATTCTAGTGATTCATCAGGGTTATTTATCATCTTAAATAAACTTGTAATGCAATGATTATATTTGCTCTGATTTATTCAGAACAATTAGAAATATAAATCATTTTTTACAAAATATTTTTGATTTAATGATCAATTAATATAATCAAATGGTTAAATTAAATACTGTGTTATAGATCAATAGCTTAAGCCATTTTTATATAGCCTATTTCATTTGACCAATCTGATCTACAATGACAACACTGCTGTCTAGCATAAATATCTCTACCATATAACCAACTAATAATACAATCAAAATGATAGATGATTTTACATTTATCACATTCTAGTATACGATTATGTGATTCTTCGCCTAATATTTTTTCCATGCATATCAAACAATCATCATTTCCTATTTCATGACTATGGAATTGTTTTGTAGGATACCTATTAATTTTCATCATCTTTATTTACTCAATAAAATAATATATTATGTTGAAATATTCTTTATATCTAATTCATCCGCATAATAAAATTTATAAATTCTATAATTAAATAAGATTATAAATGTAATTATTAATAATCTTCAGATCATTGTAGAATTAACAATTCAAACATCTATTCATAACGTTTAAATTTTTTAAAAATGATCCTGCTAATTCTATAAATTAGATAATTAAATCAGTTATCTTAAAAATATCTCTATATAATTCAGGAAACACTTATTTTTTATATTATGGTATACAATAACTTGTTAGCTAAAAAAAGAAGCTTCTTTTTCATTCGCCATGGGCAAACTTCTTGGGATCCTCAAGATATTTTGAAAGGACCACTTGATCTAAAATTAAATGAAAATGGTTATCATCAGGCTGCACAAGCAGCTGAACTTATCAAGCAACATAGAACAATAATTAACCCTATAATTTATAGTAGTTCGCATCAAAGAGCATATGAAACAGCAAAAATTATTGCTCAAAGCTTTTCACATATACCAATCATTAAACAAATAGATGGTCTAAAAGAAAGATATTATGGTAATTATAGTCAATCACAATCTTCAAATCATATACCAAATGATGCTGAATCAATACATACTTTTCAAAAACGAGTGTGTGATACTTTAATTGAAATATTTGAAGATATAATTTCAGATGAATGTGAACTTATACTTGTTTCACATCAAAAAGTATTTGAGTTTTTAACAGAATGGTTAACTCATGAAAAATTAAAACTTGAACATGGTGGAGTTTGCTATTTTAAATTCAAAGATGGTGTTTATTCTGCAGAAATATACTAAATTTCTATTTAAATAAGAATTTTATATTTAGTATATCCATTTTTTAATTAATTTTATTAATTTTATTATTTTATTAAATTTATTAATTAAAATTTTATAAAATAAAATATAATATTTCTATATATTATAGAATTAAGATGATTATTGAAAGTTTTCTGGCTAAGAATCTTTATGATAAAATAACAGGTAATTACAATAGAGAATCTTTTGCTGATGGACAAAATGGTGGTAACAATGGAGGGTTTTCTTTTGGAGCATTCCTAGGTTCAATTTTAACTGCTGTTATGATAATTGCCTATCTTGTTGTTGTTATCCGTGCGGTGATGGTCGCTTACAATTGCCAAAACCTCGTGCAGGCGGTATTAGCATTATTCATGTATCCCATTTATTTAGTGTGGAATTTTACCACAATGGTTCAAAAAGGACTTTGTAAGGTTCCTACCAAATTATAAAACCTAAATCAAGATAAATAAATTATAAAAAAAATATTTAAATTATAAAGCATACAATTCTTTATAGTTTATTATAGTTTTCTAAAAATTGAATATATAAAATAATTTTCAGATCTATTATAAATATAATTATAATTATGAAATCACATGGTACAATACCTAGAAAAGTCTTACATTTTGATATTAATGGGACCATAACTCCTGTTGATACAACCGAAGAAGGAAATAAGTTAGAAAACGCTAATATGGTTGTAGCAAAAAGCATTTATGGTCAATTAAATAAAGATGGAAAATGGGAAGCAATGGATAATAATAATTTGTATATAGGTATACCTGGATTCACTATATCTTATTATAATTATCTTAAATCACAAACAAAACATTATAAGCAATTATCATATGATTTCACAAATTGTTATGAAGGTATACAATTTGCTCATTTCATTCCAAAGTTATTAGAATCGATGGAATCTTTCTTATTTCCATCATTCTTAAAAGTTTTAGAAATGTATGATGATAGTTTAATAGTATTTAGAACATTCGGTTTAGATGCAGATGAAGTTATTAAATATTTAAGAACTAATCCAAAAACATGTGAAAAATTTAAGAATTTTATTACTGGACAATTTAGCTATTCTGATAATATACCAATATTGACATTAGAAACTGGTGATATATATACAGGAATGGATGAAATTAATGAACTTTATCGAACAACAAATTCACATTTAGCATTAAAAGAAAGTTATGAATATTGGAATTCATCTGGTCGTTCTAATAAAACGGGTAAACAGATTAAGGGTTGTGATGATTTGGTTCAATTATTTTTTGATGATAATTTATGCGTTAATATAATAGATGATAAAAATGTTACAAGTTATCATATTAATACATTGCTAGCTCTGACTAATGATGATTATTATTGTAAATTTATAAGTTATATTTAATATCAATCCATTTTTTTAATATTTGTTAATACTTAAGAATTCATATAGATTATTTATATTTGGTTTGGTATTACTCAATAGATTTCTTAAATTCGGATTGGGATAGGTTGATAACTTTTGTTGATAAATAATTATTATTATGGAGATACTATGTTTGTTATAAATCACACTTAGCTAAATACTCATTTACTTCAAAAATAAGTGTTTTTTTTATTATGCTTGGAAATTCTGCTTTTTCTTCTGCCATAATTTTGTAATGGTTAAAATATCCCATAGAACTTTCAATATTGACTTTGGTTGTTCCATTTTTACCTATCCAATCATGTACTAAACCCCTAACAGTATCTGTTAACTTATAAATGCATTTGGGGCTGTTGTTATAACTAAGAAACTCTTGTTTTTTATGACAGCACATTTCTAATACCAATTTATTTTTGTTAATGAATCGAGATGGGTATAATACTTGAGTTAATACTCCGCAAGATGCTCCTCTTTTGATAATAGATTTCTCAATTAAATCTCTCAAAGTTAATTCACATACTATATATTCATCACAATCTATTGAAATTAACCAATCTATATAATTTTCATTTTGTAGTTGTTTAATCATATTATTTATTGCTTCATTTTGTCCATAAACAATATTTCCATTTTTATTTTTTGGCTGCCATTTAATAAAATTAACTACCCCATCTGGAAATAATTTTTGTATTTTAGATTTGATTTTTTGCATCTCATCATTTGATATCATTATATCATAATTAATACCATATTTATTAATTTTACCTGGGATCATTCCTTTTTTCCCCCCACAATGTGTTTTATCAAATTCTGATATTGCCTCAACACCTGTGTTATCATACAAATAAAATCTATCTACTCCTAAAATATAATGATATGAAATCCATTCTGCCAAAAATTTAATATTTTCTTTTAATATTAACACAGTATGTATGGCGATTTTCATATTATATATATTTATTATATAGAAAATATGAGCAATTAATTAAATTAATTGTCCATATTTTTTATCAAACCGATTTTTCTTTCTACTTTTAACCTCAACCCAATCTTCTTCATTTGTTGATACTAAAGAAGGAATATCTGATCGAATTTCTTTCATTGGCTTGATTAATTCTTTAGATGGTTCAAATGGTAGTCCATATTGTATATCATATTTTTGATTTTCTGTGTTGTATATACTTATTTCTGATTTTTGACATTTTTGTGCAAGTTTATTTCTAATTTTAGCATATTGATCTAAATTAGTACAGTTTTCTATAACTGATATGCTATTTAAATTTGTTGGTTGAAATAAATTATTTAATATATTACAATTTTTGTTTATACATATATAATGTTCTGTTCGTTTAGTTTTATGTGTATGAATGATATTTCTATAAAGTAATTTTACTGGACATTTATCATTACATGAAACATCATCATATATTTCTTCATCAAAATGATCAATATTATTTAGTTTTGTGATTTTTAATGTATGACGAGTTTTATTTTTATGCAATAGATATTCTAAACAAATTAATTTGTTATACTTTGGTTTGAAATAAAACCCTCTTTTACTATATTTTTCAATGCGATAATAAAAATCATCAGTATCTAAAAGTGTAAATACCGTACATTTATTTATGATTTGTTTATATTCTTTTATTTGTAATTGAATATTTAGCTTATCATTAAAATAAAACATATTTTTACAAGCTTCAAATCCAGTATTATTAACATGATCCCATAGAGTTTGTTTTTTTCCTGCACATAATTTATCTTCTATACATCCAATTTCCTTCATACAACCATGACATTTTAATGTGGTGAAAACCCTAACCAATTGTATCTTAATATTTTTATAGAAATAATTTCTCGTAGAATGTATATCATCAAAAACTCTATAATCATCATCAATCATATTAGTATCATATGGTAATATAGTATAATCTTCCATTAATATTTTATCAAGCTGATAACCTTCATAATTTTTTTCTTCTTCATAATTGATATAAATATCAATATCTGAATTTTCCCATTTTTCATTTAATATAGATTGAAGAATAAATGATCCGGATATTACTGCCCTATCTACATTCAATGCTTTAATAAATGATTTGTAATTAGTTCCAAATACTTTTTTAAGATTAATTATTAAGCATTTTTTTATCTGTTCAAGGACATAATCCTCATTTATTTTATTATACAACTCACGATTAACCAAACTCAAATTATAAATATCTTTTATAGTTAAATATCTAACAATTGCATGATCAAATATAGTTCCGGTTAAAATTGTAGATAAAAGTGGATCCATTATGGGCTAAAATATAAAGTGATTATGATTAATTATTTTATCAATTTTTTTGAATTAATAAATTTTAGACAAAGAAATAAAATATTTTCAACCTATCATCGTGAATAAGGTACCTTTGGGATATTTGATGAATTTATCTATAAAATTATATGTAAATAAATAATTAAAATCTATGAATTATAGTATATATATAATGGGAAAAATAAAAGCTATACCTACAGATCCAATTTTATATAATAATTTTTAATTTTTATTAGAAATTTAAAAAATTTATATAATATTTTTTAATAATAACATCATTATCAATATCAAAAAAAATGATTATAATATTTTTTTTGTTTATTTAGAATCTATAGCCACTATATTTGTCATGTCTTCCGAACAACATAATACTCAAAACGATGAAGAAGTATCTATTGATTTATGTGTCGTATGTAAAATCGCTGAAGCTCGAATGATGGATCATGTATGTGGTTATGGTCGTTGTCTAGAATGTTTTGATAAAGGCTCAAAGATTACTTATCCTTATTGTGCTAAAAATAAAAAATAAAAAATAAAAAATAAAAAAATAAAAAATAATTAATCTGTTATCATCATCTTTCAAAAATATTTATACTTAAATATTTTAAATTTACTTTGATTATGTTTATTTATATAATAAGTTGGAACGGAACTTAATTCATTACAAAGAGCAGGACATTTGATGAATACACTTATCATTCAGGACATTGAAAAAATTGAATATTTTATTATAGTACTATATAATAATGATTATATAAACGAAGATGAATAATGATGAAAAGGATTATACATTTTACAACTTAGAAGTTGTGAAGTATGATTTTGATGATAGAGATTTAGAATATCCACCTTTCAAATATATAAAATTCAATTTTATTCGAAATGCACCAGAGGATTTTGCAAATGGGAGCCGACAACTTGATAATTGTGATGAATCTCTAAATATAATCTACAAAATTGGCGATATCATTCACACAGGTTATCTGAAAATTAAATATCAATGCTATATACATGGCCATAGCGGAGGTATAGCAGATTATGATCTTAAAATTCATAAATATAATTATTCATGCAATAAAAATGATGAAGATAATAAATTAATTAACTTGCTTCTAATTAGTCTAGTGATGTGCTCCAAAAGTACAATTATCAAAGCTGATGATCGTGATTATATTATCAGTCTCCTTGAAAATTATTATAGTGATTTTCAGTAAAATAATTGCCAATAATTTTGAGCAGCCCTCATCATGCTATTTCGAAATTTAATAAGATGTTCACCGAGCACTAACACGATGATTGAGAATACAAAGGGTATTTATTTTTATTATTTTTTATTTTTTTTTATTTTTTTATTATTTTTTATTTTTTTTTATTTTTTTATTATTTTTTTATTTTTATTTTTTTTTATTTTTTTATTATTTTTTTATTTTTATTTTTTTTTATTTTATTTTATTTTTTTAATTTATTTTTATTTTTATTTTATTTTTTTTATTTTTTTATTTATTTTATTTATTTTTATTATTTTTTATTTTTTTAATAATTAATTACACAAAGTAATATAATAAAATACAAATTAGCATATTAATTTGTATAATAAGCTGCGCTAATTAACATATCAAACATAGCGTTTGATGGTAATGTTGAGTTAACAATATACATGACCAAATCATTTTCTACTAATGGAATGAAATTGTAACCCAAGTGCTGTGAAAAATCACTAATATATTTAGAATAATGTATAGTAGAAAATGGTGAAGGTTGTAGTTCAACAATATTGTTATTATAATCATAAATAATATGATTATAATCATTTTCTATATAATTTCCTTCAATTTCATCACATTTATATTTTTTAAAATCCATCATTATTGCATGAATTCCATTAAGTTTGGATAACTGACTATTTAATTTCATTGTCTTATCACGAGGATAATAAAATAATACATAAGGAAATTGTTCTACTATAAATGATTTATTTTTATAATATGGGAATCTAAGATATGGTTGACTTTCAACAGTAATCATATCTAAATCATGCATTTGATCTAATTTATCTAAAATATGATTACTTTCAGGATCAAGTGGAGCACCATGATACGGAGTTTCCGTAATATTACCATATAAAAATTGTAAATTAAGATGTTTTAAATCATTAAATGTTGTGCCGTTGTACCAGTTTTGATTATCATTCACGGTTTGCAGCATTTTCAATAATTTAGTAAAAAAAATTTCAAATAAGAAATCAAATTTTTTTGATTATCTTTTGATATCTTTTGATATACACATACATAGTTAATTATCATCCCAATGATCAGATTTTGGTATAATAGTATTAAAATGTTGAAATGATTGATTATAAATTGGACCACCTGGAGCACATATGATTTGTTCTTCCAATTCTTTTATTTTATTTTCTAAAAATGCTATTTTATCTTGTAATTCAGTAATATCTTTTTTATTGGATTTATCACATTGTTCAATATTATCAAGTAATGAAGATACTTCAAATGTTGGTATTTCAAATCGCATTGGTTTTTCTCCCGTACTTAAATAAATCATAAAATGAGTAATATTTCTATTATTATAGTCATATGCAGGACTAACCACAATATTCACGATATGATTGGTATTGATATAACCACCATTGATCTTGATAAACATCAAGTATATGATATTTAAAAATAAATCATATTCATATGATTTATTTTAATTAAATCAAATTTTTATTTTAATGAAGTATTTTATTATAATTAAAATTCAATATTAGTAAATTTTTAAGTAAAATTTTCTAATCTAATTATATATAAATATCTATTAGTGTATATGCCTAAAAAACAATTAAATACAAATAGTGCTAAAAAGGCAAATAGTAAAAAGCAATCTAATAAGAAAAATAATGATAATGAGGATAATGAAGATATATTTTTTCTCTATGATGATAGATCAGGCGATTTTATACCACTTGATCTTGTAGAAGAATAAATATATTTTCATCTATAAATATAAAATTATAATTTATATATATTATATAATTATAACATATATAAGATCAAAGTGGAACCTGAATTTGAAGAACTATTAAGTATTTCTGAACAAATAGCAATTGCCAGAATTAATAAAAATAAAGAAGAATTAATTCGTTTGGAAGCTTCGAGATATTATGCATGGTGCCAAAAAAAGTAATAAAAATAATGAATATAATGAAAATGATGAATATGAAAATGTTACAAATGAATGTGATAATAAATCTGATCCATTTACGATGAATCTTATACGCTTACAAAATATTATAGTAATTTTTCAAGATAATAAATATTGGTGCTTTGAATTAATTCCTCTAGCAAAACAATTATTTTATAAAACTAGTAATCCTTATACTAGAACGGCATTTACTAAAAAAGATATAAAACATGTTTTTACAAGTGCTGAAAATAATCCAATTATAATAAATCAAAAATATAAAATGAATGGATTTCCAATAGATAAGTTTATCAATATAAGATATTCTGCATGTGAAGAAGAAATAATCGCTGATTTAATAAATTATTATAAAGAAATTCAACGCATTATACATAATTCAAAACATTATATATTTGATTTATATAATTTATATCAAATTATAAATGAAAAACCATTGCAGAAATTAAATCGATGTTCTGTTACACGAAATCCACATATGATAGTAACGTTTATAACTAAGACTTCTAACTTATATATTGGAAATTTTTCCACTAATAAAAATAGAAAAATAGTATTACTAATTCAAGGATATTTACATCTAAATTAATATTATTATAATAAAAATATATAAATTATTATTATTTAAATCATTACTATATTCGAACAACTCCAATATACCAGCGCGCGCAGAGACTAAAGCGTAAAATAATATATTATCAAATACCTTCATTATATTTAAATATTAAGTCAAATCTAAAATTTCATTAAAATTATATTTAAATAATTTTAATTAGTAGTATGCAGTGCGCAGATACTCTTATGATTTGTTTAAAGATAATTATTACTATAATTCGAACAACTCCAATATACCAGCGCCTGACTAAAGCGTAAAATAATATATATTATCAAAAATTATCATTATATTTAAATATTAAGTCATAATCTAAAATTTCATTAAAATTATATTTAAATAATTTTAATTAGTAGTATGCAGTACGCAGATACTCTTATGATTTGTTTAAAGATAATTATTACTATAATTCGAACAACTCCAATATACCAGCGCCTGACTAAAGCGTAAAATATATATTATCAAATACCTTCATTATATTTAAATATTAAGTCAAATCTAAAATTTCATTAAAATTATATTTAAATAATTTTAATTAGTAGTATGCAGTGCGCAGATACTCTTATGATTTGTTTAAAGATAATTATTACTATAATTCGAACAACTCCAATATACCAGTGCGCGCAGAGATTATATATATTATCAAATACCTTCATCTATAATTTCATTAAAATTATATTTAAATAATAATAATAATTTATAATTAATAATAATTTAATAATAATTTAAAATTAATAATAATTTAATTATTTATAATAATATAGCTGTTTACAACAAAATGTGCATTTTTAGCTCTTTCAAATATTATTTGTACATTTTGTAGGATATATCGTAATCATATTATATCAGAACATAATATGATTCATTTAAATAAAAACTAATACATTTTGTTGCAAATGGTTATAATTTATTAAATAAAAATAATTAATAAATTATAATTTATTAAATATATATTTATATATTTATTAAATACATATTTATAATTAAATTATAATAATTATTTATAATTTAATTATATATTTTTAAATATTTATTTATAATTTTTTTATAAATAAAAAATAAATAAAAAACTATTTTTTTATTATCGTCTATACGATTTTATAATTATAATAAATATTTATAAATACATATATGATATATTAATTAAATAATAACAATTATTTTAAGAAAAAAAAATGATCGTATAAAAATAAAAAGTATATAAGTGCACATACACATTATTAGTTATAAACTAAGCAAACACAAAAACAAAGCAAAAACAAGTAGAATGGCAACTAATTACAACATTACTCGTACATCTGATTGGGAACCCTCATTAGAAAATCACGAATTCAAGAAAGCTAGCACCAATAGCCATGGAAGCACTTCAATTGGTTTTAATTATAAAGGATCAAGAACTTATTTAAAAACTCCTAAAATGCGAGCACCATTTGGTTTAGGAAGAGGTATGGATAATAAGGGATATGTTATTCAATTAACATTTGATAAGGATAATGCTCCTGCAGCAGATTTCCTTGAACGATGCAAGCAATTTGATGAAACTATGATTCAAGCTGGTATTGATCATGCCTTCGAATGGGGTATTACTCAAAAGAAGGATAAGGTTCCTAGCAGAGAGGTAGTTGAAGATAGATATAAACCTATGGTTAAATATCCTAGATATCCTAAGAATCATCCTACTAAGGCTAGAGAAATTAACCCAGAATATCCTCCATACATTCAAGTTAGTCTACCTGAATCAAAACCTAAGGAAGGAGAAGAAGCTGCGGATGAAGCTTCTGATGAAGTAGTTGATTTCTTAACTGAATTATACAACAAGAACAAGGAACTAATCCCTATTAATGAACAAACTCTTGGAAAACACTGCCAATTAACTGGTCTTATTTATGCTACATCTGCTTACAGTTCTACCACTGGATTTGGCGTTTCATGGAAAGCAGCACAACTTATGGTTTTTCCGAAAGGAGGGCTTCCGACTGGAACCTGTCTAATTGATGATGATGTTGATGATTCATCTGAAGAAGATGCTAGCCATGAACAAGTCCCTGAAGCTGGATCAGTTGAAGCTGGTTCTGAACCTGAACAACCTGAATCTGCTCCTGAACCAGAGCCAGAACCTATTGTTCCTGCTAAGAAACCTGTTGTTGGTCGCAAAAAGAACTAATAAATAAATCATTAAATACTAATAAATATATAAAGCAAATTTAAATCTTTTTTATTTTTTAATTTATCTAATTTTAAATATTTTTTTACCATCTAATTATTTTTAATAATTTCTATTTTATTTAATAAAATAATATAAATAAAACCAAATTTATATTATTCACAATAAAAATTACTTCATTATATTTTTATACTAATAAATTATAACATACTTATCTTTTCATGGATTTAGCTTTATTTACTTTGGCTAAAAACGATATTGTTCAAGCCCTTGCAGAATAAACAATTTTATTCTATGTTGTTGTTGTTGATCCATTTATAGCTTAATGAAACTGCATCTAAAATTTAGATTCATTTTTGTTTGATCGAACCATTTTCTTCTATAAAAAATTGAATAATTATTTAGTTTTTTAATAGACTTACATTATATAATATGGATTTAAGTTGGTTTAAGCCCAGTGTAGAAGGCAATGTTTTAATAACGGGGTGTGGTGGCGGTTATGATATTTTTACAGGTTTACCAATTTATTTCGCTCTTAAATCATCGATATCCCTAAAATCCCACATAATTCTTGGTAATTTATCATTTAGTGCTGTTGATCAATTAGAATTATTCCCACAACTGGGACCTGCTTGCTATTGTGTAGATGCGCAATCAGTAAATTTAAGTGATATTCAGTCTTTTCCCGAATACAAACTTTCACAACTGCTTGAGCAACCTATTTATTGCTTTATTTCCGCCCATCTAGGACAGTTTTTACAATCATATAAGCTACTAATCGAGTTAAAAAATATTAATTCCATTATTATTTGTGATGGAGGTTGTGATTCTGTTTTATCTGGTACTGAACGGGAACTTGGCACACCTGTTGAAGATATGATGACTTTATGGGCTATTAATCAAATAATCTTGAGCAAGTGCCATTTAGAAATGAATAATGTATATCTAACTTTATTAGGAGCCAATGTTGATACATTTGCGGATGTTTATTATGATGATTGGATAGATAATTTAAAGAGCTTACATCATATATCAATTCAATTAGATCCAAATATGCCTGATGTTAAGAGATATATAGATCTATTATATATGATGAAAAAGGTACCAAGTATTGTTAATTGCTGTATATTATCAGCATTAGAAGGGCAAACTGGTAATTATCATCACCCATTATTAGGAGATCGCTGTCGTTTAGGGGAATTTAAGATAGACGGGGATACTTGTAAATATTATGTGTTTCCGCATTTTAAGCAGATTATTGATCATATTAAATATTTGGATGGATTTGAACTAGAATGGATAGATGATGATATAGACGAATATATAGAAAAATTCAATAGGAAACATAATCCTCACTGGAAAAATCGAATGTTATTATAAAAACAAATCTGAAAAAATGAATCATTATCTTAATGGAAATAGGATCAAATTTAGTACCTAATATTTATTATAATAGAAATTAACAAAACAACCATTTTATTTTAAATCTTTTATTTTTATTTGAATTGAATCCAACAACTTTGTCAATATCATTATTTTACTTATAAGTTTAAATTTGGGATGAAATATAGTAAATAATATTATATATAGATAATATGTCAAATGCGGTTCAAAAATTACATGCTAAACAGAACCTTGAAATGATATCTACTTATATTTTTCTTCACGTTAAACAACAACATAATATAGAATTAGATGAAAATTTTAAAGAAGTAATGTTTAGACATATGAAAACTATATGTGATATGTATGGTCGTAAACCAAATAATATGACTGAGGAAGCTCATTTAGAAAATTTAAATAAAATGGTAATTGATGCATGTATAAAAGAAGTTTTAGCAAATAAACAGAAATATCAGCCTGCAAATACTAATAATAATTTTTCTAATTTTGGTTCATTAAAAGATAATAGATCAGGTGAACAAGATCCTGCCAAATTAGTTGAACAACTTGCACAGGAACGTGGATATAATTTACCAAAAGAGAAAACTAATACTCCTGCAATTGATTTTGCATTACCAACTGATTCTAAAGGTATAAATACAAATCAATTTATGCAGAAAATGGCAGAAGAAAAGAAAATTAGTAATACAATGAATAATAGTGGCGGAATGAATTTAAATGAATTATTAGGTACTAGTGCACCAATTCCACAAAACATGGGATCGCGTGTGCAAGCACCAGTATATTCTCCACAATTTACTGATTCAAATGATCAAATGAGTGATAATCAAATTGATACATTAGCAACATATCCTAAGAGTAATATATCTGTTTTAATACAAGAT
>Ga0214473_10005595_pt1 | contig 15043 bp, 14 predicted proteins | sample RVTome_7_FD_203509 | JGI IMG/M metagenome (GOLD analysis project Ga0214473, IMG submission 203509) | Soil microbial communities from uranium-contaminated site in the Upper Colorado River Basin, Wyoming, United States - RVT98D197 | ecosystem: Environmental > Terrestrial > Soil > Contaminated >... | reverse complement strand
TGTTCACCGGGACGGGCTTGGCCCAGCCGATCACCGGGGCTCCCATCGCGATCGCGAGCCCCGGGAGGAGCAGCGTGCCGAGCGGGTCGACGTGCACGGCGGGGTTGAGCGAGAGCCGGCCGAGCGACCGTGCCGTGGGGTCACCGAGGCGCCAGGCGGACCACGCGTGCGCTGCCTCGTGCACCGTGAGCGAGAAGATCAGCACGAGGAACGAGAGCGCCTGAAGTCCGATGTCGCCCTGTAGCACCTGGAAACCCCCGATCCGACCCGCGGCTCAGTCTGGAAGGATGCCCGTCTTCTGGAGCGTTCCGACCGTCTCGTCCGCGAGCGAGCTGGCGAGGTTCGGGATGTCGCGCGGGTTCACCGTCTCCGACGACCCGGCCCAGATCATGGTTCCGTCGCCCGCGAGCGACCAGACCTGGGTCTCGATGCGCGCGACCTGGTCGACCTTCACGTAGCCCGGCTCGTAGAAGCCGCCCCACTGCCGCCAGCCGGTGTAGGGACCTGGATAGGGACCGGGCCCGCCCGGCACGTAGGTCTCGCGCTGATCCACGCCGATGAGACGGGCCCCGATCAGGCCGTCGTGGCCGCCCGCGGCGACGGCGCGCGCGATCGCCTCGCGCTCGAGGCTCTCGCCCGGCAGCTGGCGGTAGGACGACTCCGCCCGCACGCCGATCTTCGCGAGGCTCGCGCTCATCGCGTCCTCGTAGCTGCGCCGGGCGAGCGGGTCGCGCGTTTTCCCGACGACGAGGACGCTGCGCAGGGGAGGCCCGCTCCACTCGGGGCTCTTCCAGACGTTCACGAAGCGCGTCGCGCAGCCCGCGAGCAGGGCCGCGCTCGTTACGAGCGCGAGGGCCGACCGCAGCCGCATCCATTGCCTCCGAGGTGAAGCCCGCAGCATAGCTCGCGGGACGGAGGCCGGAGCGGGGGCGGTTCGAGCCCGTCAGCTGGTGGCCGGGCGGGAGCTCTCCGCCGCGCGCTGCGCGCCGGCGCGCTCGCGCTGCAGGATCAGGGCGAAAGGCAGGAACCAGAGCCGCAGCACACTCCGGTACTCGTCCTCGCTGCCGTCGGCCAGGCCGAAGCGCAGCGCCTCGCGCTCGCGCGGGAGGTACGCGCAGTCGAAGAGCCGGTCCCAAACCGGGAACATGAACGCGAAGTTCTTGTCGAGGTGCCTCGGGTCGACGCTGTGGTGGATCTGGTGGTAGGCGGGGCTCCCGAGCACCCAGCCGAGCCACCCAGGCCACGCGAGCCACACGTGGGAGTGGCGCAGGTTGTAGCCCGCGGCGTTGAAGGCGAAGACGAAGACGTTCACCCCGAGCACCTCGAGGGGCGTCACCGACTGCCCCAGGAGCCGGACGGCGAGGCTCGTCGCGGCGCCGGAGGTTGCGCCGTGGACGATCGCGTAGAGCAGGTTGTCGACCCAGTGCTCGCGATAGTTGCTGAGCGGGTGCATCACGCGCGCCGAGTGGTGCACCTTATGGAAGTCCCACAGCAGCGGGACCTTGTGCTGCGCCCAGTGGGCGAGGAAGCCGGCAAAGTCGACCGCTGCGATCACCAGGACGGTGATCGCCGCGCGACCGACGAGCCCGAGGGGTCGCGCGGGGGGCGCGGGCTCCCCGAGGAGCGCGCGCAGCCCGGCGCCGACCGCGTCCGCGCTCGCGAGCGCGACGCTCGCCGCAAACGCGCCGTAGATCCACACGCGCAGCATCTGGTGCAGGAAGAAGTACCGCACGTCGAGCCAGGCGGAGGGGTGCCGCCAGACCTCGGGCGGGAAGCAGAAGCGCAGGAAGCCGCGCAGGCCGGGGCGGGCCGCGCCGCCCCGCAGCGACGCCGCCCAGACGCCGGCCGCGAGCGTGAGCGAGCTCAGCAGGTACCCCCAGAAGATCCGCTCGTTGGGGTCGGCCGGGTAGACGAGGACCCGGGTCAGGCTCCGGCCCAGGAGCTGCGCCAGCGACGCGAGCCAGGCCCCGAGCGTCTCCACCATCCCCCGTGGATCGGACGGGCGCGGGGCTGCCTTGACGGGGGGCTAGATGGGTTGGAGCACCGAGTGCTCGGCCATTCCCATGGCACCCCGCATCAGCGCCTGGGCGCGGAGCGCGTGGCGGTGGAAATGGCGCACGAGATCCTCCTCGCGGTGCGGTCCCTGCTCGCGCACCAGGCGATCGAGCGCGCGGCGTCCCTCGCGCAGGCTCGCGGGGCGCCGGCCGAGCAGGCGGCCCATGTCGTCCAGCTCCTGCGCGTCGAGCGCCGGTCCGAGCCGGTCGGCGTTGCGCAGGTGCAGCGCCAGCCGCAGCGTCATCTGCATCCGGAAGGCGCGGTAAGCGTCCTCGATCGCCGGAAGCTGCTCGTCGCCCAGGTTCTCGAGCAGGATGTCGTAGAGGGGCGCGCGGGGGCCCGGCTCCGGGTCGGGCAGCTCGAGCGGCTCGAGCCCGATCCCCATCGACTCGGCGAGCGCCTCGGCGGTCGTGCGCTCGTAGGTCACGTACTGCGCGATCCACTCGGCGTGCTCCGTGCGCGGATCGAGGTTCTCCATCACCGGTGCGAGCGAGAGCGGGACGATGATCATCGCCTTCACGGTGTAGTAGCGGACGGCGGCGAGGTCGAGCGGGCGCCCCGAGAGCTCTGAGTAGAGGCGGAAGCACCCGCTCATGTCTCCGATCGGGTAGTACATGTCGCGCGAGCGCAGCAGCGCCAGATCCTCCATCGGGTCGCCGAGGTGCGCCATCTCCCAGTCCGTGATGGCGCGAATGCGTGGCCCATCGAAGATGAAGTTGCCGGGCCCCGTGTCCCCCTGGACCAGCACGATCTCGGCCATCTTCCGGGGAGCGTGCCGGCGCAGCCAGTCGCAGGTGAAGGTGATGAGCGGAACCGGCTCTCGCGTCGCGCGCTCGTAGGCGCGCTCCCACACGGCGAGATCGTCGAGGGCGAAGGCCTCGGGGCTGCGCGGCGGCTCGAGACCGACCGCGGTGAAGGGCCGGGTATCGAGGGAATGCTGCCGGACCAGGATCTCCATGAAGTGGCGGGTCAGCGCCTCGCGCTGCGCCGTGTCGCGGATCTGGTGGAAGTCGTCGCGTCCCTCGACGAACTCCATCAGGATCGCGGGTGGGTCGGGGCAGAAGCCGAGCACCGCCGGCACCGGGTGGCCCGCCGCGTGCAGCGCGGCGACGACGCCGGCCTCGCGCCCGGTCGAGTAGGTGCGCGTGTACTCGAAGGCCGCGTCGCGCGTGCCGCGCACGTAGCTCCGCACAACGCGTCCCGCCACCTCGATGTCGACGAACCACGCGGGCCGCCCGCCCGACTCGCGCCCCTGGCGCCGGCGCCCGACCACGCGGCCCCCGAGCTGCGACTCGATCCACGGGAACACGCGCTCCCAGTCGGGGTTGATGGGGGGGTTGATGGGGGGACCTCCGACGGGAGTGCCCGGCTGCTTCGACTCGTCGCGATCGCCCACGCCCGGTCTCCTCGTCGGCCTTCGTGCGCTCGACAAGCTAGCCCGGATCCCCGTAGAGTGGGCCGCCGAGCACCGCGATGGATGGATGGAGGACGGGAACCTGTGCCGGGAGCTCGAGCCCCCAAAGTCGATCTCGCCGCTGGCGTAGCGCCCGTTCCGCGGGCCTCGGCGGTGTGGGGTGTACGACGCGATCCGCGACAGCGGCCATTGGATCGTAGGCGACTGAGTCGTTCGGGAGAATCGTGAGCTCGTGAACGACGCCGGAGGGTCGGTGCCGACCGAACTCGGCCTCGCTGCTAAGCGTCGCGCGCCGCGGCTTCGCGGTCCGCGGGGAAGCTGCGCGCGGCGAGTAGCGCGTGTGCACCGCTCCAGGCGGCGGTGGCCGCCGCGAGTGCCAGCGACCAGCGGATCGCCTCGGCACCGAAGACGGGGGAGAGGGCGTCGTTCGTCGCCCCGACCAGGGTCGGGCCGAGCCCCGCGCCGACGAGCGTCAGCACGAGGAGGTTCAGCGCGGCGGCAGTGGCGCGCGTCGAGGGGCGCGCGAGCTCCTGGGTGGCCGCGTGCATGCCGGGCGTTCCGAAGCCCGTGAGCAGGGCCGCCGGAGCGAGGCACAGCAGCGCGAGCGCGCGCGTCGGCGCGAACAGGAACGCGAGCGTGAAGGGCACGGTGGCGAGGCTCGCGAGGCCCGGGCCCCAGAGCGTCCAGCGCAGGTCGCGCGCGGCGAGGCGATCGATCGCGCGCCCCGCGGCGAGGATGCCGAGGCCCATGCAGGCGGCGCTTCCGAAGGCCAGCATCGTCCCGATCTCGCCGGCCTGCATGCCGTGGATGCGCGCCAGGAAGGCCGGGTTCCACATCGACGCGCCGGTGAAGGCGAGCGCGTGCAGGCTGAAGGCGGCGAGGAGGTGCCGGTAGCTTGGCAGGCCGAGGAGGTGGCCGAGCGCCGCGCGCGTCGCGACCGCACGCGGCGCGGTCGCGTCGAAGCGCCCGCGCGGCGGCTCGCGGACGCTCAAGCGGACGAGCAGCGCCAGCGCCATGCCCGGCGCTCCGAGGCAGAGGAAGACGGCGCGCCAGCCCCAGAGCTCCTGGATCCATCCCCCGGCGAGGTACGCGAGGAAGACGCCGAGGCTCGCGCCCGCGGTGTAGACCGAGAGCGCTCCGGCGCGGCGCGCGGGTGGGAAGTAGTCCGACAGCAGTGCGTGCGACGGCGGCGTGCCGGCGGCTTCGCCGACGCCGATCGCGAGCCGCGCCACCACGAGCTGGCCGAAGCTCGAGACGAGGCCCGAGGCGAGCGTCAGCGCGCTCCACGCGAAGAGCCCGAGCGCGATGATCGAGCGGCGCACGCCTCGATCGGCCCAGCGCGCGATCGGAAGGCCCGCGATCGCGTAGAAGAGTGCGAAGCTGAGGCCCGAGGCGAGGCCCAGCCAGGTGTCGGATACCTCGAACTCGCGCTTGATCGGCTCGATCAGCATCCCGAAGATCTGTCGGTCGACGAGCGCGAAGACCGCCACGAGGAAGAGCACGCCGAGCACGTAGCGCGAGTACGCGGCCGAGGCCTCGAAGGGCGGCGGGGGCGCTGCGCTCACGCCTGCGCGAGGCGCGCCTCGAGCTCGCGGATGCCGAGCGAGGCGAGCCGCTTCCCGGCGCGCGCCCGCTCCTCGTCGGAGAGCGGCAGGTGCGGCCCCCGCAGCCCGGTGCCGGCGTAGCCGAGCGCGCCCAGCATCGCCTTCACGGTGCGCACCGACATGCCGGGCACGTCGCCCATGCCGGTCATCAGGCGCACGAGGACCGCCCAGGCCGAGAAAACCGCCGGGTGGTCCCCGGCGACCCAGCGCTCGATCACGCGCTGGGCGGTGCGCGGCGCGTAGTTCGACTCGCTCGAGAGGAATCCCTGCGCTCCGAGTGCCAGCGCGGTCAGCGCGTGCATCGGACCGCCCACGTGCACGGCGGCGCGTCCGTCGACCGCGTCGAGGACGCGCACGAGGTAGGGGATCTCCGGGCTCGTGACGTTGAAGCCGATCAGGTGCTCGTAGTCGTGGGCGAGGCTTGCCACGAGCTCCGGCTCGAGCACGTAGCCGCCGAAATGATGGCTCGAGACGACGCAGGGGATCGGGGCGGCCTCGATCGCGGTGCGGAAGTAGCGCTCGAGCGTCTCGGCGCCGGGTCGCCCGCCGTGCCCCAGGTCGAGCGAGTAGAGCTGCACCGCGTGCACGCCCGCGTCGGCGGCGAGCCGCACGAAGTCGACCATCTGTGACGCGCTGCGCGGCTCCACCCCCATCGCGCGCACCGGCACGCGGTCGCCGATCTCGCGCACGGCGATCTCGAGGCAGCGCCGCAGCTCGTCGCGGGAGAGCGCGTAGCCCTCGCCGGGCGAGGAGCCCGCGACGTAGACGCCGACACCCGCGTCGGCCAGGCGGTGCAGGTGCGCGCGCAGCGCCTCTTCGTCGAGCGAGCCGTCGCTCGCGAAGGGCGTGACCGAGCAGCAGAAGGTGCTGGGACGGAGGTCGGGCGTCACGCAGGCGCGCCGCTCGGGGGGGCGAGGCCGTAGAGGCGGGCCGCCGTCCCGCCGAGGATCGGGCGGCGCTCCGCATCCGGGACCCCGGCGAAGTCGCGCTCGATCGCGGCCTCGAAGTCCGGCCAGTCGCAGGTGGCGTGCGGGTAGTCGCTCGACCACAGGATGCGATCGATGCCGACAGCAAAGCGGTTCCGGATGCCGTAGGCGTCCTTCACGATCCCGTAGAAGAAGTGGCGGCGGAAGTACTCGCTGGGTTTCCGGGCGAGCGGGATGCGCAGCCGGGGATTCTGCCGCGCGAAGCGGTCGTCGAGCTGCTCGCACAGGTAGCCGACCCAGCCGCAGTCCACCTCGGCGAAGACGATCTCGAGACGGGGGAAGCGGTCGAGGACGCGGTGGTAGACGAGCTCCGCCATCCGGACCGGCGGATCGTAGAAGCGGAAGGCCCCCGTGAAGGCGTTCAGGAAGCTGTGCGCGATCGCGGGCGTTCCCGCCGGCGAGCCCGAGAGGCCGACGTGGTAGTGGAGCGGGATGCCGCGCTCCTGGCAGGCGGCGAAGAGCGGATCGTCCTCCGGGGAGAGCTGCAAGCCCGCCGTCGGGTACTGCGAGAGGAGCGCGCCGCGCAGCCCCGGAAGACGGGACGTGCGATCGAGCTCCGCGAGGGTGGTCTCGACGCCGACGGCCGGGAGCATCGGGATCCCGACGAAGCGCGCGGGATCGTAGCTGCAGAACTCGGAGAGCCAGTCGTTGTAGGCGCGCACGCACGCGAGCTGCCAGGTGGCGTCGCGATTCTGGATGATCGCATTCTGGAGGCGCGGCGAGGGGAAGAGGACCTCGGCGTCGACCTTCCCCTGGTCCATCTCGCGGATGCGCGCCGACGGCACGTAGCCGCCCGCGCGCACCTCCTCCCAGCGCACCCAGAGCCGGTACTGCTCGGGCGGGAGACCGCCGCACTGGGTGAGCCCGAAGGGGAAGGGCTGCGCCAGCCCTTCGATCACCCAGGCGTCGCCCTCCTCGAAGCGCTGCTGGTGTGGCGCACGATCGCGAAGCCTCGCCGGCATGCGCTTCGTCCAGACGTCCGGGGGCTCGACCACGTGGGAATCGGCGGAGACGAGTCGATGGCGGCGCATGGGGCGGGCCTCCCTGGGCCGGCCGGCATTGTATTACAGCCCGAAGCGTCCCCGAGCTTCGGGTTCAGGTGCGCGCCGGCGAGCTGCCGGGAGCCGGCACCGGCCGCCACTGCACCACCCACGCGGCCGCCGCTGCGCCGGGCGTGGCGGGCGGCGCGTCTCGCGCGGGCCTCGCCGCGGCGGGCGCGGGGAAGATCGGCGTCGGCCGCCCGAGCGGTGCGATTCCCGGCTCCGCGCGGCCGCGCCACGGCGCCTCGAGCGCGGTCGGATCAAGGTCGCTCTCCCCGATCCACAGGCAGCGGCGCGCGGTCGGCGCGTCGTCCGGCGGCGCGGAGTAGCCCGCGCTCGCGCGGTAGAGGCTCCCCAGCGCGCCGGCGTCCGGCAGCGCAAGCGCGCGCCACGCAGCGAAGCCCACGCCCGGCTCCGGCGCGCGCCAGTCGTTCTGCACCGTCGTGAGGGTGCGCGGCGGCGCGTCCGTCCCGGTCTCCGACCCGTCGGCGAGCTCCAGGAACAGGAACTGCGCGAAGACGACCTCCTGCACCGGCCAGACGCGACCTCGTTCGCGCAGCGCGAGCGCGACCGGCCGGACGCGCGCGAGCGCCTCGTCGAGGCTCGCGTAGTCGGCCGCCCACAGCGTGAGGAAGCGGACCTTCGAGGGACTCGCCGCCTCGTAGCGCATCGAGCGCTCGAAGAGGCCAAGCTCGAGGCTGTCCGGCCGGTGCATCTCGAAGTACCAGTGGTGGAAGCGCTCGAGGTCCACGCCGGGCGCCACGTTCGTGAAAGCGACGAAGAGCGAGCGCGCGAAGCGTCCGTTCACCCGAAGCTCCGACGTGGGACGGCCGCCAGCCTCGCACGGGCGCGGACCATTGACAAGCGTGGGCGCGCCGAAGGATGCTGGGTCCTCGCCCGGCCGGAGCTGCGATGGCAGTGGCGCGACAGGACGTGGAGTTCCAGAGCGAAGGCACGACCGTGCGCGGGCACCTCTACCTGCCCGACGGGAGCCGCGGCCCGCATCCCGTGGTCGTGATGGCCGGCGGGTGGTGCTACGTGAAGGAGCTCGTCCAGCCCGGGTACGCCCGGGTCTTCGCCGACGCCGGAATCGCGGCGCTCGTCTTCGACTACCGCCGCTTCGGTGCGAGCGACGGCGAGCCGCGCCAGCACGTCGACCCCTGGGCGCAGATCGAGGACTACAAGAACGCGATTTCGTGGGTCGAGACGCGCGCGGAGCTCGACCCGCAGCGCATCGGGATCTGGGGCATCTCCTACAGCGGCGGACACGTGCTCGTCGTGGGCGCGACCGATCCGCGCGTGCGCTGCATCGTGTCGAACATCCCGGTCGTGGACGGGCTCCTCACGATGAAGCAGGTCCACGGCTCGCTCGCCTTCCGCAGGCTGGAGTCCGCGGTGCTCGAGGACCGCCGCAAGCGCCTCGCGGGCGGCACGTACGGTTACCTCCCGATGTCGACGGATCGCCCGCACGAGGAGCTCTCCACCTGGCCCTTTCCCGAGGTGAAGAGCGCCTTCACGGAGCTCCAGCGCAGCGTGGCGCCGGCCCACGAGCACCGCAACACGATCGCCTCCGTCGAGCTGCTGATGGGCTACGACGTGAGCCCCTATCCGAAGCGGATCCTGCTCCCTCCCACCTTCATGAGCGTGGCGGAGGGCGACGACATCACGCTCTGGGACGAGGAGATCCGCGTCTTCGGCCAGATCGCGACGCCCCGGAAGCGGCTCTTCGTGTGCCGTGACACGAGCCACATGACGCTCTACAGCAACCTCTCGCGCCTCGAGATGCTGGCGCGCGAGGGCCGTGCCTGGCTCGTGGAGCACCTGGTGGAGCACTGGCGCCAACCGGGTACTCCGAGCGACGAGGTGGATGCATGAGCGATCTGCGGATCGGTGTGATCGGTGCGGGCGTGATGGGCGGCGGGATCGCCCAGTGCACGGCGGCGGCGGGCTTCGCCACGGTCTGCACGGACCTCGCGAGCGCGGCGCTCGAGGCCGCGCGGCGCGACGCCGCGGAGGGGCGTTTCGGACTCGCCGGTGCGGTCACGCGCGGAAAGCTCTCCGCGGCCGACGCCGACGCCGCGCGCGCCCGCATCACCTGGACGCCCGACTTCGAGGCGGCCGCCGCCTGCGACCTTGTGATCGAGTGCGTGCCGGAGCGCCTCGACGTGAAGCTGCGCGTCTTCCGCGACCTCGACCGGCTCGCGCCGCCTCGCGCGATCCTCGCCTCGAACAGCTCGGGCTTCCCGATCGCCGCGATGGCCGGCGCCACCACCCGCCCCGAGCGCGTGATCGGCTGGCACTGGGCCTCGCCGGCCACCGTGATGCGCTTCGCCGAGATCGTCGCGACCGACGCGACGGCCCCCGAGGTCACCGAGGCCGTCGTGGGCGTGGCCGCCCGCTGCGGCAAGCACCCCGTGGTGGTGAAGGACAACCCCATGGCGTGGGGCTTCGTCGCGAACCGCATCTACGCCGCGATGCTCCGCGAAGCGGCGCGCGTGGTGGAGGAGGGCGTCGCCACGCACGAGCAGGTGAACCAGCTGATGGTCGACTGCTACCGCTGGCCGGTCGGTCCCTTCGCGATGGTGAAGGGCGCCGTCTCGGGCTGGAAGGACGCGAAGCCCTAGAGGCCGCCGTCGTCGCCCCTCAATCAGCGAGATATCCGGCCAGCGTGCGCCGCATGTGGCGGATGCGGCTCTCCTGGTAGGCCGCGAGCGTGACGCCGGGCTTGCGCGCGGCGAGGAGCCCGCGCTGCACGCGCGGCATGAGCTCCTCGTCCTGGTCGAGCACCTGACCGAAGTAGCCGAGCTCCGCGACGGAGGAGAAGCGCTCGTCCGGGCGCAGCCAGCGGAGCTTCGCGGCGGGCGGCCGCGCCGCGCCGTCCGGGATCGGCACGAGCAGCATCACCTCGAAGAGGCAGGCGTTCGGATCGTGGCCGTCGGGCCGCACGCGGTAGCACAGCGGCGAGAGCCCGCCGAAGAGCGTGAGGTTCGGGAAGAGGAAGTACTCGATCACGTCGAGCACCTCCGAGTCCGAGCAAATGGAAGCGTCGATCCCGAGGCTCTTCGCGAAGCCCGCGCGCATCGAGTCGGCCAGCACGGCGCGCGCGGTGCCGCCCGGCGGCACCTTCGTCCCCGGCTCGCACATCCCGAAGCGGATCGCGGCGTCGAGGGCGTCCTGCTCGCTCGTGCGTGCCCGCACCAGCGGGCTCGGGACGCCCGAGCAATTGATCATCCGGCTCCAGTGCTCCTGCCCGGGGAAGACGTCGTACTGCGAGTTCTGATCCCCGAAGAACTCGACGGACTCGGGATGGACGGTTCCGATGTGGAAGACCTCGATGAAGGCCTCCACGGCGACCTTCCAGTTGCAGGCGATGCGCTTCCCGACGTGAGCGAGCTTGGCGCGCCGTTCGAGCGGCCAGCGCTCGAAATGGCGCGGGAGATCCTCGAGGTAGCGGGCGAGGGGGGCCGCCTGCGGGTCGAGGTTCACGAAGACGAAGCCCCCCCAGCTGTCGACGCGCGCCTCGGGGAGCCGGAAGGCCTCCTCTCGCAGCTGGGGGAAGTCCCAGGGGGCGGGTACGAACGCGAGCGTGCCGTCGAGCCGCCAGGTGAACCCGTGGTAGGGGCAGCGCAGGGCGCCGGCGCGGCCGTCGGCGTCGCACAGGCGCGTTCCGCGGTGCAGGCAGGCGTTGTGGAAGGCGCGGATGCGGTCCGGCGCGGAGCGCACGACGACGAGCGAGTCGTCCCCGATGTCGTACACGACGCGGTCGCCGACGCCCGGGAGATCCTCCTCCCGGCAGGCCACCTGCCAGGTTCGACGCCACACCTTCTCGATCTCCCGCCGGTGCAGCTCCGGCGAGGTGTACGCGTCGATCGGGAGGTCCTCGGCGCCCAGCGGCGCCTCGCCGGTCTCGCGCAGCACCGCGGGGGGAGCAAAGCGGTCCGAGGCGAGGACCTCCTGCACGGACGGTCCGGGACGCGCGCCGCTCGGCGGTCGCCGCTCGGTCATCAAGCCCCCTAGAGTTTTTCGATCACCTTCTCGCGGTAGTCGTCGACGAGGCGCCGGAAATCGTCCATCGCCGTCCCGCGGGCCTCCATCGCCGAGATGATCAGGCGGGTGACGTTGCCGCACTCGAGATAGCCGCGGATCAGGTCGAGGTCGAAGGTGCGGTCGAAGGCGAAGCTCCCGGGCCAGACCGTCACCTCGATCGCGGCCGGATCGCGCCCGGCCTCGCGAGCGGCGGCGCGCAGCTCCGCCATCCGCAGCGCGAGATCCTCCGGCGAGATCACGTAGGGGTAGAAGCCGTCGCCGAGGCGCCCGGCCCGGCGCGCCGCGGCCGGGGAGCTCCCGCCGATCAGGATCGGCGGGCCGCCCTTCTGCGCGGGCTTGGCGTCGCAGCGCACGTTCTCGAAGGACACGTGGCGGCCGCGGTAGCTGGCGGGGCCGGGGCCCCAGAGCGCGCGCATGGCCTCGATCGTCTCGTCGAGGCGCCGCCCGCGGTCGCGGTAGGGCACGCCGATGGCCGCGTACTCCTCCTTCTGCCAGCCGATGCCGACCCCGAGCAGCACGCGCCCGCGCGAGAGCGCGTCGAGCGTGGCGACGCGCTTCGCGAGGATCGCGGCGCTGTGCTCGCTCGCGACCATCACGCTCGTTCCGAGGCGCAGGCGCGAGGTCACGGCCGCGACGTAGGAGAGCCACTCGAGCGGGTCCGGCATCACCGTGTCGGGGCCCGTCGGCATGCGACCGTCGGGCGAGTAGGGGTAGAGCGGCTCGTAGCGCTCGGCCACGACCACGTGCTCGACCGCCCAGATCGAGTCGCAGCCGCCCTCCTCGGCCATGCGCGCGAAGCTCGTGACGAAGTCCGGATCGAGCGTGGTCCGCCGGTCGAAGCTGGGGAGGATCCCGAGCTTCATCGCGCGCCCCCCTTCGCGTCCGGCAGCGCGTCGAACGCGGCCAGCACGCGCTGGAAGCGTTCGGCCATCACGGCGCGGTACGCCGCGTGCGTGAACACGTACTCCGCGTCGTCCCGGATCCCCGCGAGCACGAGCGTCGCCACCTCGTCCGGGTGCATGCCGCCCTCGATGAAGGGCGAGAGCATGCCCGAAGTTCCCCCTGCGGGCCCGAGGCCGCGCGGCCGCAGGCGCTCCGAGTCGGGCAGGCGGGTCGCCACCTGCCCGGGACACAGGATCGACACGCCGACCCGCTTCGGCGCGAGCTCGGCGCGCAGCGCCTCGGAGAAGCCAACCACCGCGAACTTGGTCGTGCAGTAGACGTCGAGGTCGGGCCCCGCGAGGAAGCCGCCGACGGAGGCGGTGTTCACGATGTGGCCCTCGCCCTGGGCGACGAGGCGCGGCGCGAAGACGTGGCAGCCGTGCACGACGCCCATCAGGTTCACGCCGACGAGCCAGCGCCAGTCGGCCTCCGTGTTCTCGAGGGGGCGTCCCCCGATGCAGACGCCTGCGTTGTTGCAGACCACGTGCACGCCTCCGAGCTCGGCCTGCACGCGTTCCGCGAGCTCCTCGACCGACTTAGGGTCGGAGACGTCGCTGTGCACCGCGATCGCCCGCGCCCCCTGCGCGCGCAGGCCCGCCACCGTCTCCTCGGCCGAGGCGAGGTCTACGTCCGCCACCGCGACCGCCATGCCCTCGGCGGCGAAGCCGCGGCACAGCCCGCGACCGATCCCGCTCCCGCCGCCGGTCACCACCGCGACCCGGCCCCCGAGCTCTCTCATCGCACACCTCCGGTTTCCTAGAGCTGCCCCTCGCGCAAGAGCTCGATCGGATCGCGCAGGCCCACCATGCCGCAGTAGCCGCCCATGCTCGCGATGGCGTCGTGAACGCCGTAGCCGAGCAGCCGCTGTGCGCGTTCCGGCAGCTCGCGGGCGATCCGAGGCGGCGTCGCGAGCACGTTGTTCTCTTCGGTGCGCAGCCAGCCGACGAGATAGGAGAGGTGAAGACCGCGGCGCCACTCGGTCTGCGTGCGGTTCGTTCCCGCCGCGTGCAGCACCGAGCCGAGATACACGACGGCGGACCCGGCCGGCATCACCGCCTGCGTAAACTCGTCGGCCTTGGGCTGGCGATCCCAGGGCCAGCGGTGGCTCCCGGGTACGAGCAGCGTCGCGCCGTTTTCGGCCGTGAACTCCGAGAGCGCGATCATCGAGGCCACCTGCAGGGTGGGAGCCGGGCGTGGCACGTGCACCCACACGAGCTCGTCGCGGTGGACGAACTGCTGCTCCGCGCCGGGGCCGCGGTCGATGATGTGGCCGAGGTTCAGCACGTACTCCGCGCACCCGGGGAGCAACACGGCGTCGCAGATCCCGAGCAGCGTCGGGTGACACAGGACGTCCGTGGCGAAGGTCCGGGACTTCGAGGCGAGCCCCGCCACGTGCCGCGTGCGCGTCCCGAAGAAGCCGGCGACGGCCGGGTTCAGGTGCCCCATGCCGGGGTCCGCGACGGCGACGGTCGCGTCGACCTCGGAGTTGAGACGCGCGAGCGTCCGCGGGTCGAGGAGCCCTTCGATCACCACGGCGCCGTCCTCGTCGAGTGCGGCGACGAGGTCGCTCGTGGGCTTGTCGGCGGCGAGCCGGCGGAGCTCGGGCGGCATGGGATGCTCCCCTGGATGCGCAGGGACCCGCGTAGGGGTCTCGCGCTCCGACCGAGTCTACCACGCGACGGCCGCGGTAGAGTCCGGGCACGCTGGACGCCCCGACCTCCGAGGCCGCGAGCCCCGACGACGCAGTCTTCCGCGCCTCTGGGCGCGAGGAGGAAGCGAGGAATCAGATGGACTTCGGCTGGGAGCCCGAGTACGAGCAGTTTCGCGCCGAGCTGCGCGCGTTCATCCTCGAGTGGCGCACGCCCGAGCTCCTGCGCGAGTACGCCGAGAGCTACGGGGCGCCGGGCCCGCGCATCCGCGCCTTCCATCGCGCCCTCGACGGGCGCGGCTGGATGCGCATGTGCTGGCCGAAGGATGTCGGCGGCGGCGGGCGCAGCATGCTCTACCACTACCTCTTCGTCGAGGAGATGGAGTACTGGGGCATGCCCTACGGCAACCTCACCTTCACCTCGATCGCGCCGACGCTCGCCGCGTTCGGCACGGAGCAGCAGAAGTGCCTGTACCTGCCGGGGATCTACCGCGGGGAGCTCGTGTTCGCGCTCGGCTACAGCGAGCCGAACGCCGGCACGGATCTCGCGTCGCTCCGCACGCGCGCGGTCCGCGTGGGCGACGAGTGGGTCGTGAACGGGCAGAAGATCTGGACCTCGCTGGCCGACGTCGCGACGCACATCTGGCTCGCGGTCCGCACCGATCCCGACGCGCCGAAGCACGCGGGCATCTCGCTGCTGATCGTCCCGAAGCAGAGCCCGGGGCTCAGCGTGCGGCCGCTCCACACCATGTACGGAGGCCACACGAACGAGACCTTCTACGACGACGTGCGGGTGCCGGCCGCGAACCTCGTGGGCGAGGTAAACCGCGGCTGGCCGATCATCATGCACGCGCTCAACCACGAGCGGGTCGGCCTCGCCGCGACGGGCGCGCTCGCGCGCCTCTTCGACGATCTGGTCGCGTACTTGCGCGACGAGCGCCCGCGCGCGCTCGCCGATCCCGTCGTGCGCCGCCGGCTGGCGGAGCTCTGGCTGCGCCTCCGCGAGCACCGCGTGCTCGCGCTCCAGAACGCGTGGCTCGTCGCGAAGGGACAGACGCCGGTCGCGGAGGCGTCGATGGCGAAGATCTCGGCCACGGAGCTCCGGACCGAGCTCGCGAGCGCCGCGATGGACCTGCTCGGCCGCTCGGGCGGGCTCTCCGCGCCCTCGGGCGCCCGGGCGCCGCTCGGAGGCCGCGCCGAGTGGACCTTCCGGCTCTCGCCGATCTTCCGCTTCGGCGGCGGCACGAACGAGGTGATGCGGGACATCGTCGCCGCGGCGGGCCTCGGTCTGTCCGGACGCTAGGAGG
>Ga0214473_10005594_pt1 | contig 15047 bp, 13 predicted proteins | sample RVTome_7_FD_203509 | JGI IMG/M metagenome (GOLD analysis project Ga0214473, IMG submission 203509) | Soil microbial communities from uranium-contaminated site in the Upper Colorado River Basin, Wyoming, United States - RVT98D197 | ecosystem: Environmental > Terrestrial > Soil > Contaminated >... | reverse complement strand
CGATCCCGAAGCCGAAGGCCACCTGCTATGTGTGGGCGCCCGTCCCGTCGGGGTACACCTCGGCTTCGCTCGCGGAGAGCTTGCTGCGCGACGCGGGGGTCCTGGCGACTCCGGGCAGCGCCTATGGCAAGCACGGCGAGGGGTTCGTGCGGTTCTCGCTGACCGTGCAAGGCGGGCGGCCGGAGGAACGGATCGTCGAAGCCGTCGCGCGCATCAAGGAGAAAGTGCGGATTACGTGACCAAGGAACATGCCCTGGAAGTGCCCACGCAGCGCGCGCTGCTCTTGGCGATAGAGGGGCGCACCGCCGACTGGGAGGAATCCCTGGAGGAGTTGGAGCGCCTCGCCGACACCGCGGGCGTGGAAGTCGTCGGCTCTATCACTCAGAAGCGGGACAAGCCCGACCCGGTGCATTTCGTCGGAAAGGGCAAGGCGGAGGAGATCCGCCCCGTCGCGGGCGAGTTGCGCGCGGACGTGCTGCTGGTGGACGGAGATCTCAAACCCCGTCAGCAGCGGAACTTGGAGGACGACACCCACCTGGGCGTCCTGGACCGGACGGCCCTGATTCTAGACATCTTCGCGCAGCGGGCGCGCAGCAAGGAGGGAAAGCTCCAGGTGGAGCTGGCCCAGCTAACCTACTTGCTCCCGCGACTCACAGGAAAGGGGACGGAGCTCTCCCGACTCGGCGGTGGCATCGGCACGCGCGGCCCCGGCGAAACCAAGCTGGAGGTGGATCGGCGGCACACGCGGCAACGCATCCGGCAGGTCCGCAAGGAAGTCGAGCAGGTCGCCAGGCGCCGCGGCACCGAGCGCCGGCATCGTCAGAAGGCGGGCGTACCAACGGTCGCGCTGGTGGGCTACACCAACGCCGGCAAGTCCACGCTGCTAAACGCGCTTTCGGGCGCGGACGTATTCGTCGAGGACCGGCTGTTCGCCACCCTCGACCCGACCATTCGCCAGGTGGAGTTGGAGGGCGGCCGCGAGATCCTGTTTGTGGACACCGTCGGGTTCATCCGCAACCTACCGCACCAGTTGATCAGCGCCTTTCACGCCACCCTGGAGGAGGCGATCGAGGCCGATGTGCTGGTGCATATCGTTGATGCCAGCCACCCGCAGATGGAGCGTCAGATCGAGGCGGCGCGGCGGGTGCTGGCCGGACTGGGCTGCGCGGAGAAGCCGGCCGTGATGGCCTTCAACAAGGTGGACCGCGTGGCGGATCGCGAACGCTTGGCAGAGCGCATGAAGCGCGAGCAGTTCGCGGTCGCCATCTCCGCCACTACGGGGGATGGCCTGCCGGAACTGCTGCACGTCGTAGGTGAGCGCCTGGAGCAGGCGCTCGCGCCGGTGGAGGTCGTGCTTTCGTGGAAGAACGGCGACCTGCTCTCCGAGGTGCACGCGCGCGGACGCGTGCTGTCGGAGGAGGCCACGCCCGAGGGCGTGGTGCTCAGCGCGCGCGTGCCGGTGGATCTCGCGGAGCGATTGAGGGCGGTGGGGCAAGCGCACCCCGGGATCTCCCGCCCAACCTAACAGGCTGGACCTCCACACAAACCCGCGGGGTCGCCCGACCCTCACTGCCGCCCGGAAGAGTCGGCTGGGACGGGCCTGTCGGCCCTACCGGACCGCGTGGCGGAGGCGGATTCCGACCGTGAGCGGGTCGCGGATCTATCCTACTGGCGTGCGTAGCGCTCTTCCCACAGGCCGGGGTCGTAGGGGGCGGAACGGCCGGGGCAGCCTTCCCGGGGGCAAAGCTGGCAGCTATGGAACTCGGTCTCGTCGGAAAAGTAGATCCCGGAGACCGACTTGAGGGGTCGCATCAGGAAGCTGTCGGTGAGGCGGACGCCGATCTTGCTCTCCACGTCGCCAAAGAGGGAGAAGAGGGAGGCCTGCTGGGAGATGGGCCAGTCCTGGAGTGAACCCGGCGCCATGCTGGAGAGCTTGCCGGGCGCGTACCTGCACTCGAGGTGCTGGCGCAGATGCGAGGTGGCCGAACCCAGGGCGGAGAGGCGAATGGCGTCGAGCCAGTAGTCCCGCAACGGATCGCCGGAGGCCTCCACCTGGTCGAGTTCCGCGCCGCAGGTGCAGATGTAGGGGAAGGCGCGATGGACATGCTGGAGGTTGACGGTGAGGACACGGCTGGCGAAAGTGACGCCGCCGATCTCGATCGTGTCCTCTTCCCGCGCGCCGATCGCGCAGAGAGCATAGATGGCCTTGGGCTGAATGCAAGGTTGCACTTGGTCGAACAGTCGCCTTAACGCGGTGGCATCTGCGCTCTCGGGGGAGATGCGCACGCGGCCGAGCAGGCCCTCAAAGTCGAGCTCGGGCGGGATGCGGTCCAGGATCTCCATCCGGCACATTGCCTTGCCCCAACCTGGCGCGACGCCTATTCCGGCCGATCCGGAACGGGCGCGGAGTGCCACTCGAGGTGGACCTGGCGACTGTCGGGGAGAACGCGGGCGGTGGCCTTGCCCTGCAGAGTGGCGAGCAGGGCCTCGCCGACGGCCTCGCGGCGCCAACCCCGCATCAGCGGCACTTTGGCGCGCGCCCCAAACTGGACGATGGCGGCAAGGTCGGCGCGGGTGGCGAGGAGGCCGGCCGACACCTCCTTCTCGGCGGCGAGCGACCGCAGGCAGAGGGTGAGGAAATCCACGGTGGGCTCGAGTCGGGCGGCGAGTGGTTTGGGACGCGTGAACGTCGGGCAGGGCCCGTCGTGCTTGCGGCCGAGGGCCGCAAGCAGACCGCGACCGAACCGCTCCACCTGGGGCGGACGCAAACCGCGGACTTCCTGCAGCTCCTGTATGGTGTGGCGCGGATGCCGGGCCAACTCGAGCAACACCGGGTCCAGGCAGATCCGCCCAGGCGGGAGGTTGAGCTCGCGCGCGGTCTCCTCCCGCCAGGCCGCCAACTCTCTCAGGCGGCACAGTTCTTCGCCGTTGAGCCGCTCGGCGCCGCGCAATTGGCGGAACACCTCGCGTGGATCCGCGGGTGTGAACCGGGCCGGATCGGACAGCCCCGCGAACTCCTCTCGCACCCACTGCAGCCGATCGCGCCTCCTCAGTTCTTCCACTAGGTACGCGTGGGCCGGCTCCAGGTAGCGCACGTCCTCCACCGCGTATTCGATCTGCTTCGCCGCGAGAGGGCGCTTGAGCCAATCGGTGAAGCTGTGGGACTTGCGGAGCTTGACGCCGGTAGTGCGTTCCACCAGGCGGGCGAAGGAGATCTGCTCGTCGTAGCCCAGCATCGCGGCCGCGATCTGGGCGTCGAACACCGGTGCGACGGGCTCGCCCAGCAGGCGGTAGAAGATGCCGAGATCTTGGGAGGCGGCATGGAATACCTTCTCGGTCTGGGAGTTGGTGAGGAGGTCGCGCAAAGGGGAGAAGTCGCGCACCGCGAGGGGGTCAATCACGGCCACGTGTCCATTGGCCGTGACTTGCACCGCTCCCACCTCCGGATAGTAGCGTCCCTCGCCCACGAACTCGGTGTCAACATAGACCGCGGGGAGGCCCCGCACTTCCCGGCAGAACTCAGCCAGGTCGCGATCTGTCTGCACTACCATGACGGTCTCTTCAGTTTGCCTTCCGCGTCGACTTCCCATGCACTCACCCAGGCGCGAAGCTATCCCCACAGCATCGCCAAACCGGGAGGGGCTGGGCGCAGCGACACGCCGACGCTCCAGGGTGATGTTACCCCGCGGAGGCAGGCCGCGTCACTTGCCCAGGGCTTGCCCGGATTGCCGCGCGCTATGTCTTGAAGCGCACCTCCGACCCGGTCTCGGCGCTCCGATACAGTCCTTCCAGGATCTTCATCACCTTCACGCCCTCCTCGCCGGTGGCGGAGGGCGGGCGCTTTTCCAGGATGCTGCTGACAAACTCGCGATAGGCCGAGGGGACTGACACCATCGCCTTGTCCAGCACTTTCGTGTACAGGTTGCCACCTTCCTCGGTGTAGAGCTCGGCCCTCCATTCATAGGTGGCATTCACGTTCTTCTGCACCAGGCCTCCCTTAGTGCCGTAGAGGGTCGTGATCATCTCCTCCTCTTGGTTGTTGTTCACGGCCCAGCTCGCCTCGACGAGCAGCGTGGCGCCGTTGGTGAACTTCACCAGGCCGCAGGCCAGGTCCTCGACGGTGTAGCTTTCCTTTGCCCTTCTTGCAAGTTCCCGCGCGATGACGCAATAGGTAGAACCACTCACAGATACCGGCTCGGGATAACCCATCAGCCACAGCGCCAGATCAACACGGTGCACGCCGAGGTCAATCAGCGGCCCGCCTCCAGCCAGCTCTTTGTCCGTAAACCAACCCCCGAGGCCGGGGATGCCGCGGCGGCGGTGCCATACGGTGCGGCCGAAGTAGATGTCTCCGATCACGCCCGCCTCCACCTGTTGCTTGAGCGCGCAACTCATGTCCAGGAAGCGGTAGGAGAAGTTGATCATCAGGTTGCGGCCTGCCTTCTTGGAAGCGGCCAACATCCGCTCGGCTTCCTTCACCGTCATCGCCATCGGCTTCTCGCACAGTACGTGGCAGCCGGCCTTGAAGGCGGCAAGGGTGAGGGGGGCATGGAACTTGTTCGGCGTGGCGACGCTCACCCCGTCCAGGTCGGCCCGGCGGAACATATCGTAGGGATCGGTGTAGCGCCGCTCGGCAGACACGCCCAGCCGCTCGGCCGCGGCACGCAGCCGCGCTTCGTTCACATCGCAGAGCGCCACCAACTCCGCTCGGCCGTCCTTCTGATAGGCCGCGGCATGGCCCGAACCCATCCCGACGCCGATCACGCCGACGCGAACCTTCCGCATCAACGACTCCTTCTCCGGCTGCTGGTATCAGTATTGCGGCGGCAAGGGCGAATTCCCTGCCGCGGTCACGGGTGGTACTCGAAGGCGCCGATATCCGGGGCCTCCTTGGCTTTCCGCGGCACGGAGGTCAAGGCGTGCTTCGTTGGCACGAAAGCGGGGAGGACGGTCTCGAACTGCTGCTCCAGGTTCAGGTACTGCGGCGAAGCGAGACCGGCGTCAACCAGAGGCGAGCGGCGCCGCGGGCGGAAGTCGCGCCCTCTCATGTCAACGAAGCCCGGATCATCTCCGAAGATGCTGTCGGTGAGCGTGTCAGGCACCTCCAGGCCGCGCTGGAACCAGTTGTGTGATCCCGTGATCGTGCCCTTGCCATTGCGTTCGAGGAAGTACTTCCCCGGGCCGGCGAAGACGTTGTTGATGAGGACCACATCGCAGGTAGAGGAGGCCTCGGTGAACAGGTAGAGGTCGTTCGGTGAGGTGGAGATGAGCGTGTTGTTGATCATGGTGAGAGTGCCGCGTGCGACTCCCGTGCCGTCACCTACTCCCAGCAGCCGGCGCTGCGGCCGGCCGCCGGGGGCGCGCTTGATGATCACATTGCCGATCCAGAGGGTGTTGCCCTCATTGCCGGAAGCTACCTCGACGCTGTAGCCCGCGTCCTCCTCCACCCAGTTGTAGGCGAAGACGGTGTGCCAGCCGCGGCTCTTGAAGTTCTGGGCCTCGCCGGAGTGGTGGATATAGCAGTTGCGCACTACTTGGCGGTGGGCGCAGAAGTAGAAGTTGTGCGTGGGGTTGTGTTGTCCCTCGAAGAGCGTGCCGTTGTGGTCTATCTCGCAGTTCTCGATCAGAATGTTGTCCGCGGCGTGAGTGGAGAACCAGCCATCCTCGTTGTGGTGGGAGTGTACTCGCCGCGCGGTGAGATTCTTGCCTTGGAAGTAGATGCCGCCGGCGTTGTGGGAGTAGGTCTCCCGGTCGGGGAAACGCGAGCCTTGCGCATGGCGCAACTCCAGGTCCTCGAACACCACGTCGTGCGTTTCCGCTTCGGTGCGGAAGATGCCGCGCTTGACGTTCACCTTGCTCGCGTCAATCACCGGTCGCTTTCCCTCCTTCACTGCGCCACGGATGAGGATGGGATTGCCAGGCTCCCCGCTCCGAAGAACCGGGATATGAGTGAAGTCAAGGTAGTACGTACCGGGCTGGAGCTCGATCACATCACCCGGGTTGGCGCGCTCGGCGCAGAGGGCGCGGAGTTCCGCCAGGTCGCTCACCTTGTGGGTGGCGCCATGGGTGGTGGAGGTGAGCCCGAGACAGGCGGTGAGGGTGATGCAAACCAGCGTGAGTTCCTTCATGTGGCACCTCTTGAGGGAGTGGCGACTCTCTCAACCGGTTCGGAATGGTGAGTGTGGGTCCTGCACGCTCACCGCCGCCGCTACAGATTCCGCTCCATCCATCGTGTCACGAAGGCCACGAAATCCGCCGCCTCCAGCAGGTAGGATTGAGCCGCGCCGACGAGGCCGGAGCAGGCCCGACCTGTCGCCACGCATGCTTCCATCAGGGGGGAGAAGTAGTGGCCGCCGGGATAGTCAACTATGCCGGCGCTGGAGTCCAGCTCCTCCACCTCCACCCACACACGCTGGCCCTCCTGCACCAGGGGAACCTGGTAGTGCACGACGCGCTTGTTCGGTAGGTCGGCCAGATACTCGGCATAGTGGATCAGAGTGACATCACTCAGGGGTGATCCGAGTAGCAGCACCTTCCCCTGCGCCTGCACCAGCTTCTCCAGCGGCGATCCCGGACCGGCGCCGTGCTGGAGCGGGTGATCCGCAGTCAGCCACTCCGCCTGCGCGCCGACCGCGGCCATGGACCACTCGGGATTGGCGCTGCGATACGCGCCAGGGCGACTGCGGAGGTACTCGGTGAGGATGCTCCAGTCGCGAAGCGCGCGAGAGGTGGCCGGGTCGAAGGCGGGATGCTCGGCGAGGTAGGCCTGACGACGCTCCTCCGGCCATGGGTCCACCGCCATCTCGTAGACATCGCTCTCCCAGGCCACGTACATCATCAGCGTGCCGGTCGGCGTGAGCATCTCCAGCAGCGCCTCCAGCACGACTTCCGGCCCGCCTACTATCCAGCCGATGGCCTTCACGGAGGCGTGGAGCATCACCACCTGCCCTGGCGCCAGGCCGAGGGATCGAAGGTCGGAGACCAGTTTACTCTTGGTGATGACGGGGAGATCGCGTCTGGACACAGCGGCTGTTTCTATGGAATGGAAGCATAGTCCTCCCCCGACCGCTTGCCCTTTGCACACGATGCCGCGAGTATGAACGATGCTTGGCGGCAAGGCCGCTATACTGACGCCGGCTTTCGTAGGGAGGTGTGTTATGCAGGGGATGGGAAGGGAACCGCGCGGGGATCTGGTCCGCTTTGCGGTAGACGAGGTGATGCTGGAGGGCAACCTGATGATCCCGGCGGGAGCGCCGGGGATTGCGGTGTTCGCGCACGGCAGCGGGAGCAGCCGCTACAGCCCGCGAAACCAACACGTGGCCAGGGCGCTGAACGAGGCCGGAATCGGGACCCTGCTGTTCGACCTGCTGACCGAGCAGGAGGAGGTGGCGGATATGCGGGAAGGGCATTTGCGGTTCGACATCCCGTGGCTCGCCAGGCGTGTCTCTGGGGCGACGGAGTGGGTGAAACGAGATGCCCGCACCAGAGACCTGCACCTCGGCTACTTCGGCGCCAGCACCGGGGCGGCGGCGGCGCTGGCGGCCGCCGCAGCGCGAGCAGACGTGGCCGCGATCGTGTCGCGGGGCGGCCGGCCGGACCTGACCGGACCAGGGTTGCCACAGGTCAAGGCGCCGACGCTGCTCATCGTGGGCGGACGCGACACCTACGTGCTGGAGCTGAACCAGGCCGCGCTGCGACAGATGCGCGCGCCGTGCGAGCTTAGGGTCATCTCGGGTGCAGGTCATCTCTTCGAGGAGCGCGGCGCGCTGGAGCAGGTCGCCCAGGCCGCGGCGGAGTGGTTCGGGAGGTATCTGGGGGAGGAGGTAGTGCGGGAGGCGGCGTGAGGGGTCAGTAGGCCTGGCTGCGATGGCGGACGTCGGTGATAGTGATGAATCCGGTAGCATCGTCAATCTGATAGAGCACGCGCCAATCGCCGACGCGGAGGCGCCACGTGGATGGGTGATAGTCTCGAAGCAAGAGGCAACCGGGAGGGCGGGGCGTCTCTCGCAATCGGCGGAGGGCTGCGACGACGCGCTGCGCAACGCCGGGTGAGAGCCGTGCGATCTCCCGCTCCGCGCCGGGAGAGATGATCACCTGCATCAGCGCAGGACGCCCTTAGCGCGAAGCCGAACCTCCAACTCCTCGAGCGTAATGGGTTCGCCCTCCACCTTGCGCGCCTCGTCAAGATGGGCGATGTCATCGCGCTGCTCCGCAGCCTCGATCAGGTCCTCGTACTCCTTGATACTGAGCACGACTCCCGTGCGGCGGCCCTTCTCGTCCACGAGATACTGGCGGAGCTTCCGTCGGGTTCGCTTTGCCTTCGCGGTAGTGGTCATGGTGGGGCCATTCTACCCCCCGGCCGCGGCGGTGGTCAAGGAAGATGGGGACCGGAAGAGAGGAGGGGTGGGCGAACTTAGCAGGCCTTGCTGCGGTGGCGAACGCCGGTCACCGTGACCAGTCCGGCCGCATCATCAATCTGGTAGAGCACGCGCCAATCGCCGACGCGGAGGCGCCAGGTGGGTGGGTGATGATTGCGGAGCAGGAGGCAACCGGGAGGGCGAGGCATAGTGACCAGTCGGTCTACCACCTCCGCGACACGCGCGGCGACATCTGAAGAAAGCTGGCGTAGATGCCGCCGAGTCCGGGGCGTCATCACCAGGCGGTACGCGAGCGTACGATCTCCCTCCGACCTTAGGGAAGCTTACCCTCTGCGCGGAGTTCCTCTTTCACCTGCTCCCAGGGAACCGGCTCGCCCTCTTCCGCCTTAGCCTCTTCGAGGTAGCGGATGTCATCTAACTGCTCCGCGGCCTCGACCAGGTCCTCGTACTCCTTCAGGCTGAGCACGACTCCCGTGCGGCGGCCCTTTTCGTCCACGAGATACTGGCGGAGCTTCCGGCGAGTTCGCTTTGTTTTCGCGGTAGTGGTCATGGTAGCGTCATTCTACCCCCGGCCACAGGGGTGGTCAAGGAACCCGCCTCCCAATCTGCCTCTGTCTCCAGAACGAGTAGATCGCGGGGACGATCTCAAGCGTGAGGATAGTGGAGGTGATCACGCCGCCAATCATCGGGGCGGCGATGCGGCGCATCACATCCGCGCCCGAACCGTGCGCCCACAGCAACGGGGCCAACCCCATGAGGATACACATCACGGTCATCAGCTTGGGCCGAATGCGCTGCACCGCACCCTCCGTGATGGCCTCGAAGAGATCGTCGAGGGAATTCATCCTCCCCTCTCGCTGGTAGCGGTGGAAGGCTTCGTCCAGGTACACGATCATCACCACCCCCGTCTCCGCCGCCAGGCCGGCGAGAGCGATGATTCCCACCCACACCGCCGCGGAGAAGTGGTAGTCGAGAAGGAACAGCGTCCATAGGCTGCCGGTGATCGCGAACGGCAGCGAAAGCAGCACGATGCCCGTCTCCGCGAGCGAGTGGAAGTTGAAGTACAGCATGATCACGATGATGAACAGCGTCAGAGGCACTACCAGTATCAGTCGCTGGCGGACGCGTTCCATGTACTCGTACTGCCCCGTCCACTTGAGATAGTACCCCTGGGGCAGCTTGACGTGATTCGCGACCACCTTCTTCGCCTCGGCCACGTAGCTCCCCATGTCGCGCCCGCGCACGTAGGCCAGCACCCAGCCGGTAAGGGAACCGGCCTCGCTGCGGATCATGTCCGGGCCGGAGCTGATGCGGATCTCGGCGACTTCGCCGAGAGGCACCTGCGCGCCGCCCATGGTCGGGACGAGCACGCGGCGGAGGCTGTCGAGCTCGTCGCGCAGCTCGCGCGGATAGCGCAGGTTGATGCTGTAGCGCTCGCGGCCGATGTAGGCAGTGTCTATGTTCATGCCGCCGATGGCGGACTCGACCTGGGAGAGCACCTCCTCCGCCGTCAGGCCGTAGCGCGCGGCGTCGGCGCGGCGAGGGGTGATGTCGAGATAGGAGGCGCCCATTACGCGCTCGAAGTAGGCGCTCTCCGTACCGCGTACATCTTGCAGCGCCGACTCGATGTGTGTCCCCAGTTGCTCGACCGTATTCAGGTCCGGGCCGAACACCTTGATGCCGAGTGGCGCGCGGATGCCGGTGGAGAGCATGTCAATGCGTGTCTTGATGGGCCACTGCAGACCACCTTTGGTCACTCCCGGCAGCACCAGAACCTGGTTGAGTTCATCCTGGAGCTTCTCCCACGTCATCCCCGACCGCCACTCCGACTCCGGCTTGATGAGAATGGTGGTCTCGATCATGCTCAAGGGAGCGGGGTCGGTGGGAGTGTCAGCGCGGCCGATCTTGCCGAAGACGCGCGCGACCTCAGGGACGGCGCGGATGAGCTTGTCCTGGAGCTGGAGGAGATCGCCCGCGGATTGGGGCGAGATGCCCGGTACCGTCACCGGCATGTACAGGATGTCCCCCTCATTCAGCTCGGGCATGAACTCCGAGCCGATCCGGTGCACGACGAAGAAACAGGAGAGGACCGCGAGCGCGGCGATGGCGACGCTGATCACACGACGGCGCACCAGCGCGTGCACCCAGGGGCGGTACAGGCGCTGCAACCACACGCTGATGGGGTGATCGCTTTCCGGCCGGATCCGGCCGCGCATCAGGGCGACCATCAGCATGGGGGCGAGGGTGATAGAGAGCAGAGAGGCGGAGAGCATGGAGAAGGTCTTAGTGTAGGCGAGAGGCTTGAACAGCTTGCCCTCCTGGGCTTCCAGCGTGAAGATGGGCAGGAACGAGACCGTGATCACCAGCAATGAGAAGAACATGGGCCGGCCGATTTCCTGGCAGGCCGCGATGATGGCGGCCTTGCGGTCGGCGGTGGGGGCGAGATGCTCCAGGCGCTTGTGGACGTTCTCGATCATCACCACCGCCTCGTCCACCATCACCCCGATGGCGATGGCGATCCCGCCCAGAGACATGATGTTGGAGGTGAGACGCAGGTAGTACATCGGGATGAAGGCGATCAGGATGGCGATGGGGAGCGTGATGATGGCGCGGGCCGCGCTGGGCACGTGGAGGAGGAAAATGATGATGACGAGGCTGACGATGAGGCTCTCCTCGAGCAGCGTGCGGCGGAGGGTGGCGATAGACCGGAGAATCAGCGCCGAGCGGTCGTAGGTGGGGACGATCTCGATCCCCTCGGGCAAGGAGCCCTCGACCTGTTTGAGCTTGTCTTTGACGCGCCTGATGACCTTGAGGGCGTTCTCGCCGTAGCGCATCACTACGATGCCGCCCACCGCGTCACCCTCTCCGTCCAGATCGGCGAGGCCGCGGCGTTGGTCAGGCCCCTCCTGCACCCGACCGACGTCGCGCAGCAGGATGGGCGTACCGCGCGCGTCCGCGCCAAGCACCGTCAGCTCCAGCTCCTGGGGGGATCTCACATAGCCCAGGCCGCGCACGATGTACTCCCGCCCGGAGAACTCGATGCTCCGCCCGCCCACGTCCTTGTTGCTGCTGCGAACGGCCATCATCACATGGTCGAGCGACAGCCCGTAGGCTGCCAGCGCATTGGGCTCAATGGTGATCTGATACTGGTTCTGGAAGCCCCCGATGCTCGCCACCTCGGCCACGCCGGGGACGCTGCGCAGCCAGTAGCGCAGGCTCCAGTCCTGGAAGGAGCGGAGCTGCGCGAGATCGAGCTTCGCTTCTACGCGGGTGGGGCGGCCTAGGTAGCGCTCCGGGGCCTGGCCGAAGGCCTGTCGCGAGTTGCCTGACGCGAAGTAGTACATCTGTCCCTGGTAGTAGCGCGAGAACTCCGAGTTGCGCGTTGTCACCTTCCCCGTCACCGGGTCTATCGGCTTCTCGGCCAGGGCGTACTGGTACACCCACCCCACGCCCGTCGCGTCCGGGCCGATTTGGGAGGTAACACCGGCCGGCAGCTTGCCCTGGACCGCGGAGAGATACTCCAGCACCCGGCTGCGCGCCCAGTAGATGTCCGTCCCATCCTCGAAGATCACATACACGAAGGACATCCCAAACATGGATTGGCCCCGCACCACTTGCACGCGGGGCGCGCTGAGCAGGCTGGTGACGATAGGATAGGTGATCTGGTTCTCGATCAGGTCGGGGCTGCGCCCCATCCACTCGGTGAAGATGATCACCTGGGTGTCGGAGAGGTCGGGGATGGCGTCGAGTGGGACGTGCGTCACCGCCCACACCCCCCAGCCGAGCATCACCCCGACCAGCAGGATCACCACCAGCGGGTTGCGCGCGGAGTACTCGATGATCCGTTCGATCACGGCGCCGCTCCCCGCCTACCGGCCGCCGTGGCCGGCGTGCGCGCCCGCCCCGGGCGCCGCGGGCTCCGCCGCCTTGGCCTTGCCTTCGTCAGTCATACCGGCCATCGCGCCCTCCGCGGCGGCGCGCAGCTTGCTCTCGGAATCAAGCAGGAAGCTCGGGCTGGACACCACCAGCTCGCCCTCCTGCAATCCGCGCAGCACCGGGTAGTAGCCGCCGGCGCGCGGCCCCACCGTAACCTCGCGCGGCACGAAGACCCCCTCGCCCTGCTTCACGAAGACCACCGTGCGCGTGCCGGTGTCCATCACCGCCTGCGCGGGGACGGAGAGTTGATCCGCGGTCGGGACCATAATCTCGACATCGCCGTACATCCCGGGCTTGAGTTGCAGGCCTGGGTTTGCGAACTCAATCCGCGCCTTCACCGCGCGGGTCATGCTCTCCACTGTCGGATAGACGTAGTTGACGCGGCCCCAGAAGGCCGTCCCGGGATGGGCCTGCAGTGTGAGCTTCGCGCGCTGTCCGACCTGAACGGTCGGCATCTCGTACTCGTACACGGAGGCCTCGACCCAGATGCGAGAGAGATCGGCCAGCCTAAGCAGCGTCATGGCGGGGGCCACCATCCTCCCCTCCGTGACCATCTTCTCCATGATGTACCCGCTCGCCGGGGCGTAGATGGTCAGCGTCTTCTTCGCCTCGCCGGTGGTCTCCAGCCGGCGGATCTCGGAGTCCGGGATGTCCCACAGCCGCAGCCGCTCCCGCGTGGCTGCGAGCAGCGAATCGCCGCTCTTCTTAACCTCTGGAAAAGGACTGTTCGCCAGGCGCTGCTGCGAGCGGAGTGCCACCAGGTACTCCTGTTGCGTGCTCACCAGATCGGGGCTGTAGATGGTCAGCATCGGCTGCCCCTTGCGCACCATCTTCCCGGTCTGATTCGTGTAGAGCCGCTCCACCCAGCCGTCCACCTTGGTGTGCACGTCATAGGTGCGCGACTCGTCTATCGTGACATCGCCCACGGTCCGCACCGCGCGGTCCAGCCTCCGCTTCGTCACCGGCACGGTGACCACGCCGATCAGTTGCTGGCGGCGCGGGTCAACCTCGATCACCCCCTGGCCGGGGATCTCGGAGGTGGGCTTCTCCCCCACCGTGGTGGTCGTCCCCGGCTCGGCCGGGACCAGTTTCATGCCGCAGATGGGGCAGTTCCCCGGCCTCGGCTGCCTGATTTGCGGATGCATGGGGCAGGTGTACGTCATCTCTTGCACCACCTGACTGGACGGCGCGGAAGGAGGGCCGGTCGGCCTTCGCACGTACCAGACGCCGACGGCGATCGCCGCCATCAGTACGACCACCAGCACCCATGGCCAGGCCCGCCCGCGACCCCGCCGGTTAGCTCCCATTCGCCACCCCCCCCGTCGGCGGACGGCCGGGCTTCCCGATCAGATAGGTGAGTTCGGCCAGGTTGATCTCCCGCTCCGCCGTGAGCCGGGAACGCTGGAGTTGGAGGTTGAGAAAACTCATCTGGCTGTCCAGCATCGCGGTGATGCTCCCCTTGCCGACCACGTAGGCGCTGCGCGCGGCCGCCACTGCGCCCTCTGACTGTGGCAGCAAACCTGTGTCCAACAGCGCGAGCTGCTGGTCTGCCGAGTAGATGTCATTCACCCTCTGCCGGATCATCGCGGCCAGCTCGTTCTGCATCGCGGCGACATCGGCCTCGGCCGCGCACCGCGCGGCGGCGGCGGACTTCCTCTGCTGATCGGTCTTGTCGCGGCGATAGACCCAGGGCAGGTTGATGCCCACCGCGGCGGACCACATATCGTCCCCGCTCATCGGCTCCATCTCCACCGTCTGTCGGGTCATGTAGGCGAAGCTGAAGGTATAGTCCGGCTTGAGGCCGAGCGCGGCCAGGCGCACCTGCTTCTCGGCCTGCTCCACGCGCACGCGCATCTCCAGCAACTGCGGACTGGCCGCCTCCGCGGCCGCCACCAGGCTCTCCGCCTCCAGCGCTGCCGGCGTCCGCTCCGGCGGAGGCAGCGGGCCGATGGTGAACCCGGTCGGGCGCGTGAGCGCCTCGCCCAGCATCACCTCCGCGTTCGCCCGCTCCTTTCGCATCGCGAGCAGCATATCCACCATCTGCGAGAGTCGCACCTGGCTCATGAACACGTCCTGTTGCATCACCTTACCCGTGGCGTAGCTCGCCTCGGCCGCCGCAAGCATGTCCGCCGCGAGCTGCTTGTTCTGCTCCGTGATGCGGATCTGCTCGTCCATAGCCTGCACCTCGCGGTAGGCCTTCGTGACTCGCCGCACGATGTCGTTGCGCTTGTCCGCGTACCTCTCGCGCACCATGCGCGCCATGTCCGCCTGCATCCCACGGTCCAGCCGGCGCTTCGCCGATGGCATCACCATCTGGGATACCATCACCTCCAGTCCACTCATCGTGTCCCGGTTGAGGCTGATCCCCGCGCCCACCGGGATGTCTTTCAGACCGATCTCCAGCATGGGGTCAGGCAAGGCCCCGGCCGGGGCAATCATGGCCTCGGCCGCACGAATCTGGTAGTGGAGAGAGCGCAACCCGGGGCTGTTCTGAATGCCCTGAGCAATCAGGGACTCGAGCGTCGGCGGCGCGGCCGCCCGGTCCACGGCCGCCTGCGCGAGAGCAGCAAGGGAAAGGCACGCCATCACGATGATCGGGAACAGCGGTCTGCTTCTGTGGTCCATTGGCGCGGCACACCTCCACACGACGACGTCCTGTCGCGCGATATGTTCAACTACCTCGTAGGTTCACAGCTCTCCTGGCATCCCGCCAATATCTGTGTCTGCTTTCTG
>Ga0214473_10005593_pt1 | contig 15049 bp, 12 predicted proteins | sample RVTome_7_FD_203509 | JGI IMG/M metagenome (GOLD analysis project Ga0214473, IMG submission 203509) | Soil microbial communities from uranium-contaminated site in the Upper Colorado River Basin, Wyoming, United States - RVT98D197 | ecosystem: Environmental > Terrestrial > Soil > Contaminated >... | reverse complement strand
CCGCAGTCGGGGCATGGGCCGTCGGCGAAGCGATACTGGTTCCAGCAGCGCGGGCAGTAGGAAAGGCACAGCGCGGATTCGCGAGCGGGCGGGCCAAGAAACTCCTCGGGCGGGGTGCCGAAGTCGGCGACAAAGCGCTCCACGGCGCGCAGGAGCGCTGCGCGGTTCCAGTCCTCGGCTTCGTGCGCAGGCGTGCCTGGCGCGACGGCGGAGGGCAGAGGAAAGTGCAGCTCCCGCAGCGTCCGCGAAGCCATTTCCAGAAAATATTTTTCGCTGCAAAGCATCCGCGCCACAGCGAGCGGGTGGAACAGGCTCCCCAGATCGCGCAGCAGAATGTCGTTGGCGCGGATGGCGACCGGAGGGGAGAGGAGAATGGTCATCATGGCCGTCCAGCGCGCTTCCTTTTCCTCCGGGAAGAGCGCGCGGTGCGCGCGGCGGAAGAGCCAGCCAATCATCACCAGCTGCGCCACCAGCAGACCGAGCAGCCAGGGCCACGTGCTCAGCAGCCCGCGAAGCGTGATTGGCACTGGAACGAGTACGAAGAGATAGACAAACAGGACGCTGCAATTCCATCGCAGGAGCAAAGTGCGAGAGCGCCAGTCGCTGAGGCGTTCGCGGATGGCTTCGGCGTCGAGCGTGCGCGCGAATTCGGTTTCGATGGCCACGGCGCGCTTGGCTTCTTTCTTTCCGCGCAGCTTTTCCAAAAACTCCGCCGCGTGGCGCGCCATTCCGGTGGTAGGACATTTGCAGAGAAGTTTCCTTCCAACGCGAACTTCCTTGCCGCGGGCGTGAATTTTTTCCAGCTCGTCAAATCTCAGGAATGCTGCTGATGCACCGGTACTCGCTGCCGAACGCAATGACGTTCGAGGTGACAGAAGCACGCCGCTGGGGGAAACAGTGAGAGGCAGGCGGTCGCAGACGGGCAGGCCGTCGAGAGGCGGAAGCGGGCTGGCCGGCACGCCGCGCAGGCCCCAGGCGCCGATGTGCAGCCATCCGGACGAAACGCGCCACTCGCCGCGAAGATTCTTTCGAAAGCAGATGGAATCTTCCGGGACCCAGAGGATGCACTGGATCAGGTAAATGGCGGCGAGGATGAGATACAGCGCTTGGAGATCGCTCATCCCTGGGGAGTGCCGGTGTCCTCCGCTGCGGCGTTGCCGGAGAGCATCCGGCGAATGTAAGCGATGATCTTTTTTAACGCGCCGGCCAGCGCGATAAAGCCGAGCACGATCACTTTCCAAAACTTGGCCAGCAGCCCGGACTTGACCGCCGCAGCCGCTGCGCCGCCAACGACCAGCGCGGTGAGCCCGTACGCAGCGACTTTATCGCCCTTGCGGAATTCGGCGTACTTCTGTCCTTCCACGTAGGAAAAGCCAGTCATCAGGTTTTCAAACTCGGGCACGACGGCATCCACTTGGTGCGGAGAAAGCACCAGGTCCACATTCATGGTGCCGCGGCGGCCGAGGATGCGCAGCGAGTAGTTGATGGACTCGCCGCCCTGCTGTCCACCCATGGGATCGGCGACGCCGCGAATGGCCCAGGTCAGATTGTTTGTGCTGGGGTTGTAGAACGGCGGCTTGCTCCACCCCGCGACGTGGAAAAGCTGCCAGCCGCGCTCCTTGCGGACTTTGTTGGACTCTTCGGTGCCTTCCTGCAGCGATTTGAGAATCGCGGCGGAATCCAGCTTGTCCTTCTCGTCGTCCTTGATGTAGCCCGTCTCATTGAACTCGAAGATCACGAACCATACGTCCTGCTTCTCGTCTTTGGAGTCGGGCACCAGCGCGCCCAGCTCATGTCCCGAGGACGGATTCTGCGTTAGCTCCAGCAGCTTGATGGCTCCGGCCTGGCCGGTGAAGCGGTAGCCCTGCGGCACGGTGATCTGCGCGATGTTGCCGATCCGGCCGACGGTCGGGCCGTCCTCCCACGGGATCACCGGAGGGGGTGCATTCTGCGCAACCGCGGCGCGCGGAATGAGAAAGAGCGTGAGGAACAAAACGAGCAGCACGGAAAGGAACGGGGCCAAGCGCAAACGTCGCGTCATTACATGTCTCCTCTCGAGAAAGACTTTCGTTCGGAGCCCAATGAGGCGCATTGTGCGCCCGGCGATGCGCAGGGTAAAGGAATATTTCGCTCTAGTTTCCCATGCAGGAACGTGGGGACGCGGCTCGTGTGTTGGAATGTGAAGCAGGAAAAGAGGAGGAATCTAAAACACTTTCACGGCGAGGTCGCGCGGACGGTGGCCGACGGGGATCATGGTCAGCAGGCTCTGCGTGCGCACGCGGATGACGGCGAGGTCGTCGGAGTCCTCGTTGACCACCAGCAGCATGTCCTCGCCCGGGGTGAAGCGCGCCACGCCCGGGCGGCGGCCGACGGCAATCGGCGGAAGTACGTGCCGGAAGGTGATCTCGATGGGCAGCACGCGCCCGGCGGCGGCGTCGGTAACATAAAGGAATCTCGCGTCGGCGGTGAGGATGCCGCGCGACGGCGCGTCGCCCACCAGAATGTGCTCGGCCACTTCGTTGGCCCAAGTGTTCAGAATCACCAGGCCGTGCGTGGCGGGCGAGGGAACGTACAACTCGCCGCCATCGGGTTTCAGCACCAGGTCGGCGGGAGCGCTGGCAAGCGGCAAATTGGTGAGCAGCGCGGGCTGCTTCAAGTCGAGGACGGAAACTTGACCTTTGCCCGCGGCGGACACGAAGGCCTTGGCGCTGTCGGGTAGAACTTCGACTCCTTCGGGGTGCGCGGCGACGCGCACGGTGGCGAGGACGGAAAAGGAGTCAGCATCCAGCACGCTTACGGTGGAATCTTCGCGGTTGGGGACAAGGACGCGCTTGCCGTCGGGGGTGACGCGGGCCAGCCAGGGGCGCCGGCCGGTGCGCGCGGTGGCGATGACTTTGTGCGTGGCGCAGTCAATCGCCGACACGGTGCCGCTACCTGAGGCGGCCACGTAGGCGCGCTTGCCGTCGGGACTAAAGTCCACCGCAAATGGCGCAGCACCGACGGGGATGCGCGACTTGACCTGGCCGCTGCGCGTGTCGATGACCCAGGCGTAGCCGCCGTCGGTGCTGACGCCCCAGACTTCGTCGCGCGTGGGATGCGCGCGAACGCCGCTGGGCGCGGGGCCAACGGTAATGGTGGCGACCGAAGAGAGACTGACCAGATCCACGACGGAGACTGTGCTGTCGGCGGAGTTGGTGACATAGGCGTACATGCGCAGGCCGGGACGCAGCACGGAGGGGCGGTGCTCCCCGACGATCTGAATTGCCGCGCCGGCAAAGATGAGCACCAGCAAGAAGACGAGGCGCGAATTGAAGTGTAAGAGGAATTTCACGGAAATAACGATTCTAGTTCGCGCATTCAGTTCAAATTGCGATGCAGCACAGCGGCAATCTGGCGGACTTCGGCCAGCAGTTGGTCAAACTCATCCGGAAGGATGGACTGCATGCCGTCGGAAAGGGCGCGGTCCGGCTGGTGATGCACTTCGACGATGAGCCCGTCGGCACCAACGGCAATGCCCGCGCGCGAAAGCGGCAGCACCTTGTGACGACGTCCGGTGCCGTGGCTGGGGTCCACGATGATGGGCAGGTGGCTACGCTTCTTCACGGCGGGGATGACCGCGAGGTCGAGGGTGTTGCGCGTGAAATCGGAGAAAGTGCGCACGCCGCGCTCGCAGAGGATGACGTTGTAGTTGCCCTCGGCCATGACGTATTCCGCGGCCATCAGGAACTCGTCGAGCGTGGCGGACATGCCGCGCTTCAGAAGTATGGGCTTCTTCGCGCGGCCGGCGCGGCGGAGGAGAGAGAAATTCTGCATGTTGCGCGCGCCGATTTGGATGACGTCGGCGTATTGCTCGACGAGATCGAGGCTTTCGGCGTCTACCGCCTCCGTGACAATTCCCAGGCCGAAGCGGGCACGGACCTTGGCCAGGACTTCGAGGCCCGGTTCGCCGAGTCCTTGAAAACTGTAGGGAGAAGTGCGCGGTTTGTACGCGCCGCCGCGGAAGAGCTTGGCGCCGCTCGCGGCGATGCGCTCGCCGATGGCCAGCGCCTGCTCCAGGCTTTCCACGGCGCAGGGCCCCGCCACCATGCCGATGTGCTGACCGCCAAAGGCCACCTCGCCTAAAGGCGTGGGAATGCGCACAACGGTGTCCTCTTCTTTCACGTCGCGGCTGACCAGTTTGTAGGGCTTGCTGACCGGGATGCACTCGACGACGCCGGCCATGGACTCGAGCACGCCCAGGTCGATGGCGCCTTTGTTGCCGGTGATGCCGATGGCCGTGCGCATGGCGCCGGGAATCGGATGGGGCTTCAGCCCGAGCGATTCGATGCGGTCGCAGACGGCGCGCACCTGCTCCTCAGTAGCGTGCGCTTGCATCACGATAAGCATTGCCGGTTCCCCCGATGGCCAAAAGGCACACAGACTAAACTTGGCAGTCTACTCCAAAGCGCGAGGGGAGTTCAAATTGCGGGACGCGGGACCGCGGGCTCAGCGCTCCTGCTGGGGCTTGTGCGAAAAGGGATTGTTGCGCGGTTTTTTCCAGTGGGCGGTGCTGTAAATCTCCAGCTCCGCGTCGGTGATGCGGAACTGGGAGGCAACGGGATGGTTCGAGGAAGCGGCGAGTTCGAGACGGAGTTTGAGGGAGCAGATATCCGGCGCGTCCTGGAAGCGCGCGCGGCGGGAATTGAAGGCTTCGTTGGCAATGGCCAGGGTGAATTCGCGTGGCTCGGTCTCGGGTTCGCGGACGAGAAACTTGTACATGCGGACCGATGACTGGGCTTCAAAACCCATGTACTGGACGATGATGGTGTCGCTCAACGTGCACCTCCAACCGCCAAAACAAAAAGCGCCGCAAGAGTGGACTTGCAGCGCCTCCCTAACGATTCCTAAGGTTTTACAAGAGCAGCAATCGCAAGGACATTCTAACACCACGGAACCAACCGGCGTTAATGAAATATTCAGTTTGTTTCAGAATAAATCCATCACACCAGGCGGGCGAATCGGCGGTTGGCATTCGGAAAGTCCACACCGAGAGCAAGCCAGCACATCGCTCCAAAAACGAAAGCGGGGAAGAGCGTCATCATGCTGAACTGCGGAGCGGGGGCCGGCGCGGCGTCGCTGAGCGCCGTCAGCAATGCTCCGGCAGCGATGCTTGCGATGGCCATCCATTGATAGACGCGGAGGCGGGCAATGACCGGAGTCTGCGGCTCACCGCGGTAGGCTTCCTCGACGAAGCGGCCCAGGCCGTTCAGGATCAGGTACAGCCCGGCGATGAGATGGAGAGGCGCGTGCAAAGACCAGAGTCGCGCCAGGGCAATTCCGGTCACGGTATTCCACAAGATGGAATAAAGCGGCGTGGCGTGAATGGGAACGCCTGCCCACTGCGTGAGCCGGGTGACCCGCGATTGTGGATGCACGTAACGGATGCCGACCGTTTCGAGCGTGGGGCGTCCGTGGCAGCAGCCCTGCACCAGACAGCGCAGCCTGCCGAGCGCTTGAATCCACGGCCCGCTCACGGCGAACGCGGCGAGCAACAGCCACGCGCTACTTCCGGTGAGCGGCGCGGCCAGCGAGCCCAAGATAGTGCCCAGCAGTCCGCCGTAATAGCCGAAGGGACGGAGCAGCACGGGCGAGCCCTCGATGAATTGCGCCCACAGCCCGGCACCAACCAGGCCCGCGACGACCGCCAGGAAAATTGCCGGTGCGCTTTCCGGGCCGGCCAGCGTCTGGGTGATGGACACCCCGGCGAATCCGGCCAGGCCAGCGTAAGCGCCGTGGTTGATGATGCGCAGCGGGCCGAAGCGCCAATCGCGCCACGAATTGCAGAGACGCTCGGACCATTCGCGGACGCGGTGCCAAAGCCCGGCGGCGTGGGCGACAAGAGCGACAATCAGAAAACCGCCAATCACGTCCACGATGGCGTGCATGCCGGTGGTGACACAGCTTGCCGCCACCAGCCATGCCCACGCGCGCCAGACCCAACGCAGCGCGGGCATGCGAACGGCAAATACTTCGGCGGCAAGCAATGCCCAGATAACGTGGAAAGAGGGAAATGCTGCAGCGGGAGTATCCAGCGTGCGCTCCCAGGCAAGCAGTTCCCCGAACGGGCTTTGCGGCGTGAACGCGCGAGGGATGGCGACCAGTGGAATTACCAGAAACAGCGGAAACACCACGGTCATGGCCAGCAGTCCGCGCAGGGCAAAGCGTCGCAAGTCGCGCGCGCGGGCGGCCACGAGAGGAGCGAGCGCGGTCACCACATAACAGCTTGCGTAGAAAAACTCGGTCCACTCCCAGACCGGGAGATTATTTTCAAAGGGAAGAAACGCGGAGACGGCGTCGTGGGGCATGCCAGCGGAGACGACGGCTTCGTACAGAAAGACCCAGGGGAAAAGGACGCAGAGATAGCAGCGGATTCGCTCGAGACTAGTTGGAAGGCGGTTGCCGTCCGGTGGCAGGATGGCGTGGGGATTCACCAGGGCGACTCCAAAGCGTTGTCGCAGGTCGTGGCGCTCGTAGCCGAGCACGAGCGCGGCACAGCCCAGCACCACCACCGGCGAGATCAACCACAAGCCGCTGGCTGACCCGGCTGCGATGGATACACCTACGCAGAGCACACAGAAGCCGGTATAAATCGGGTGCGGCAGCAGGCGGAAGATTCCCTGCGTGACGTATTTCGGCGGCGGGGCCAGATTCATGGGCAGCCCTTTGCCATGAATCCACAGCGCGGCCATTCCCAGGACGACGAGCAAAAGGCCGAGGGCGGCGAGCGGAAGTCCAAGCGGCAGGGAAGCGCGCAGCGGCACTTGCACGGCTGGTTCTGTCGCGTTGGCCCACAGGGCGAGCAGAGCCGGTAACGCCAAAGCAAAAAACCCTCCGTAAAGAATCTTGCCGACGGAAGATGGCGGGTTCACGGCCATTGGACGACCTCGTGAATGGCCCAGCCGCGTGTATCTGGAATGCCGTTGCGATGCAGCACGGCACGGCTTTTCCATTTACATTCGCGGATGCCCAGGACGGATTCGGGAAACAGCTTCTGCACGTTAGGGATTTTCGTGAGGGCAGTTTTCGCCAGAGTTCCTTGCCGCAGCACAGAACTTTCTTCGAAAATCAGGATTGCGGCGCGGCCCTTGAGCGCAACCTGCTGTTCAGTGATGCTCTCGGCCTGCGCTTCAGCGCCGTTGTGAAAGACGACTTGCTTGGAATACGGGCCGCGCCAGTCGATCCACACCAGCGAATCGGTCTCGCTGAGAAATCTGCCCCAGCGGAGTTCCTTGAGCGGCAAGCGCCACGGCGGGATGGTCATGCGCAGGTGTTCGGCATAGCCAAGGCCGCAAATCGCGGCGGCTTTTCCGATGCGCACGCTGGCCGTGGCGCGCGGCTGCAGGCAGTGCCACTCGATGGTGCCGGCATCCGAATCCAGAATGGTCGCGCGGATGGGAGGCTCCAGCGCGGTCCATGTGCCTTCGAGACGGAGAGGCGAAGATTTCCACTTGAGCACCGGCCCGGAAATGGAAGGCGGCGGGGAACTCCGCAGCGAGAAACTCGTTTGCGTTCCTTCGCCAGCGGAATGCAGCAGCAAACTTTGATAGCGGATGGTGAGCGATTTCCAGCGGAGCTCGGCCAAGTAGCCGATGAGAACGCGGCCGTCCTCCGCCACACAGTCGAAGTACCATTTGGAAAGGACAAAGGGCGGATTGCGAGTCAAGGACACGCCTCCGGCGTGCGAATGCGGCGGACGCTCAAACTATGCCAGTAAGACTGCGCTTGGCAAGCGGATTGGCTTTCTTCCAGTAGCCAAAAAAGCGGCCGCACAAGGTCGTTTACCGAATGCCGCGGCATCGGCTAAACTGAAAGGTTACGCAGGCGCTGCCTACAAACACAATGGACTGAGGGCATGGACGAAATCCTCGACAAAATGCATCTCGTGGAGCGGGACTACGACGCGGAGGACGAATACCGTCCGGAGCCGGAAGTCCCTGCGGGCCCGCCGGCGTGGCAGGACGGCAGCCTGCGCATCGGCATCCACACGTCGATTGCCGGAGACATTGCGCAGTCGCTGGAGATTGCCCACGGGCTGGGCGCGAACGCGCTGCAAATATTTTCCGCCAGCCCGCGCATGTGGCACTCCCACGGCTCGGCGGCGGATTCCACGGCGGGGCCCGGGCGCGAGAAGTTCTCCGCGGTGGCCATGGCGCGCTTTCGAGCGAAGCGAGAGGAACTGCAGCTTGGGCCGCTGGTGGTGCACGCAAACTACTTGATTAACCTGGCGTCGCCGGACCGCGTGCTGCGCGTGCGCTCCATCCAGGCGTTTCATGACGAGCTGGTGCGCGCGGTGGCGCTGGGCGCCGACTACCTGGTGGTGCATCCCGGAGCGAGCAAGGGCGGCGACGCGCGCGAGGCCGCGAGTGCGGTAGCGCAATCGCTGCGTCAGGCGGCGCGCAATGTGAAGCTGGGCAGCCTGCGCATCCTGCTCGAAAACACCGCGGGGCAGGGCACCGTGCTTGGCTCCACATTTTCCGAGTTGAAATTCATTCTCGATCTGTGTCCGGACCTGCCGATAGGCGTGTGCATCGACACGGCGCACATGTTTGCCGCTGGGTTCAACATCCGCGAGGCCCAAGGGCTGGAGATGACGCTGCGGGCCATCGAAAGCACGTTTGGGCTGGCGCGCGTGTTCGTGATTCATTGCAACGATTCGAAGACGCCGCTGGGTTCGCGCGTGGATCGCCACGAGCACATCGGCAAGGGAAAGATTGGACTCGATGCATTCCGAAGAATTTTGAACCATCCGCTGCTCGCGCCCGCTGCGGCGAGTCAGGATGATTCGTCCGGAGCTGTCGGAGTGGGCCGCGCGTTTATTCTGGAGACGCCGATCGACAAGCCCGGGGACGACGTGAAAAACGTGCGAACACTTTGGAAGCTGGTGGGCAGGGCTGCGCCGCGACCCGTTAGCAGCGCGGCGGTGCGCGATGGATTCAGATTTCGAGCGTCCGAACGGAAAAAGGCGACGGCGCGGAAAAAATCAGGCAAGAAGGGCGCAGGCGTCTCCAAAAAGAAAAAGAAGAGGTAGCGAGCTGTGGCGGAGTACGAACCACAAAACATCGAGGCGAAGTGGCAGAAGCGGTGGGACGAGCAGGGCGCGTTCCGCGCCGTGGTGGATCCCGCGCGGCAGAAATATTACGTGCTGGAGATGCTGCCGTATCCCTCGGGCACGCTGCACATGGGCCACATGCGCAACTACACCATCGGCGATTCCATCGCCCGATTCAAGCGCATGCAGGGCTTCAATGTGCTGCATCCCATCGGATGGGATTCGTTCGGGCTGCCCGCGGAAAACGCGGCCATCAAACACGGCATTCCCCCGCGCGATTGGACCAACTCAAATATTCAGGAGTTGAAGCGCGCGTGCCGCCGCTTCGGCTTCAGCTACGACTGGGAGCGCGAGATTTCCACTTGCGAGCCGGAATACTACCGCTGGAACCAGTGGTTTTTTCTGCGCATGTTCGAGCGCGGGCTGGCCTATCGCAAGCCGAGCCGCGTGAACTGGTGTCCGAAGTGCCAGACGGTGCTGGCCAATGAGCAAGCGGAAAACGGATTCTGCTGGCGTCATGAAGCCACGCCGGTGGAAGCGCGCGAGATCGAGCAGTGGTTTCTGAAGACGACGGCGTATTCCGACGAGTTGCTGGACGACATCGCGCAGCTCGAAGGCGGATGGCCGGAGCGCGTGCTCACCATGCAGCGCAATTGGATCGGCAAGTCCAAAGGCGCGCGCGTGAAATTTGCGGTGGAGGGCGTGGCGGGCGCGGCGATTGAAGTTTTCACCACTCGCATTGACACGATTTTTGGAGCGACGGCGGTCATCGTTGCGCCCGAGCATCCGTTGCTCGCGAAATTGCTGGCTGGGGCGGAGAAGGGAACTACGGACGCGCTGAATCGCTTGCGCCAGCAGAGTGTGCGTGAAGCCGACCTGGCCACGGCGGAAAAAGAAGGCGTGTTCACCGGGCGGTACGCGGTGAACCCGTTCAACGGCGAGAAGCTGCCCATCTGGGCGGCGAATTTTGTGCTGCTGGGGTACGGCACCGGCGCGGTAATGTGCGTACCGGCGCACGACCAGCGCGACTTTGAATTTTGCCGCAAGTATGAACTGCCGATTCGCGTCGTGGTGCAAAACGCAGAAAACAATCTCGTCGTCGAGGAAATGGGCCAGGCCTATGCCGAGTACGGGCGCTCGGTGAATTCCGGGCCGTACACGGGGCTGGCTTCAGCGGAAGCCATTGACAAAATGACGGCGGACGCGGTGGCGCGCGGGTTCGGCGAAGGGCGGACGATTTTTCGGTTGAAGGACTGGGGCATCTCGCGGCAACGATTCTGGGGCACGCCGATTCCCATCATCCACTGCGGCGCATGCGGAGTGGTGGCGGTGCCGGACGAGCAGTTGCCCGTTCTGCTGCCGAAAAACGTGGAGCTGACGGGCATGGGCGAATCGCCGCTGGCGCGCGTCCCCACGTTCGTCAACACGCCGTGCCCGAAATGCGGGAAGGCGGCGCGGCGCGAAACCGACACGATGGATACCTTCATGGATTCGTCGTGGTATTTCTACCGCTACGCGGACCCGCGCAACAGCAAAGCGCCGTTCGATCCGAAGGTGGTGGGCTACTGGTTTCAAATTGACCAGTACATCGGCGGGATCGTGCACGCGATTTTGCACCTGATGTATTCGAGATTTTTCTGCAAGGTGATGCGCGACTTGGGACTGGTGACGCACGATGAGCCGGTGAAGCGGCTGTTTTGCCAGGGCACGGTGCTGAAGGGCGGCACGGCGATGTCGAAATCGTCTGGCAACGTGGTGGCGGCGATGGAAATGGCGGAGAAGTTTGGTTGCGATACGGCGCGGCTGTATACGCTGTTCGCCGCTCCGCCGGAAAAAGATATGGAGTGGAGCGAGCAGAGCGTGGAAGGCTGCTCGCGATTTCTGCACCGCGTATTTCGCCTGCTCGACAAACATGCCGGGCGGATGAATGCCGTGCGCGCGGCAGGCGCGGCGTTGGACTTGGCCACCGCGTCGGAAAAAGAAAAGGCGCTGCTGCGCAAGGCGCACCAGACGCTGCGGCGCGTGACGCACGACCTGGAAGTGCGCTGGCACTTCAATTCGTCGATCGCGCTGCTGATGGAACTGGTGAACGAGTTGCACGCCGCGGAGCCGCTCACGCAGGACGCGCGGCCAGAAGTGGTGAAAGAAGTTTTTGAAATGCTGGTGCTGATGATGGCGCCGTACACGCCGCATCTCGCCGAGGAATTGTGGGAGATGTTGGGCCACACGGGCGGGCTGGGGAAAGTGCGCTGGCCGGCTTATCGCGAGGACCTGGCGCGCGAGGAGCTGCATGAGGTGGTGATCCAAGTGAACGGGCGCGTGCGCAGCCGGATGTCGGTGGAAGGCGGTCTGAGCGAGGAAGAGTTGGTGACGCGAGCCATGGCCGATGCGAAGGCGGGACCGTTCGTCAACGGCAAGCGCATCGTGAAGCGGATCGTGGTGCCGAATAAGCTGGTGAATATCGTGGTGGCCGGGTGAGGAAGCGGGGCGAAAGCAGATCATGAGTGTTCGTGGCGGGATCGTAGTGCTTGATTTCGGATCGCAGTACACGCAGCTCATCGCGCGGCGCATCCGGGAGATGGAAGTTTTCTCCGCGATGCTGCCGTGCACCGCGGCGGTGGAAGAAGTGCGCAAACTGGAGCCGCGCGGCGTGGTGCTTTCCGGCGGACCGAATTCTGTCTACGATCCGACTTCTCCGAAGTGTGATCCGCAGATGCTGCAGCTCGGCGTGCCGGTGCTGGGCATTTGTTACGGCATGCAATGGATGACCCACACGCTGGGCGGAAAAGTGCAGCGCGCCGAGCGGCGCGAGTACGGCCGCGCCGACTTGAAAATTCTGAACGGCTCCGCGCTGCTCGAGGGGCTGCCCAAAGAACTGAAAATTTGGAATAGCCACGGAGACCACGTGGTTGCGGTGCCGGACGGATTTCAGATTTGCGGCCGGACGGAGAATGCCATCGCGGCGATTGAAGATGCGGGGCGCAGGCTGTTCGCCGTGGAATTCCATCCGGAGGTGCGCCACACCGACCGCGGCAATGACATCCTGCGGAATTTTGTGTTTGGGATTTGCCAGGCGCGGCCAAACTGGAACCGCAGTGCGTTCATCGCCGAGACGGTGGAGGCGGTGAAGCACAAAGTGGGAGACGCGCGGGCGCTATGCGCGCTGAGCGGCGGCGTGGATTCCGCGGTGGCGGCTGCGTTGGTGCACCGCGCCATCGGCGACCGGTTGATCAACGTGTTCGTGGACACCGGCCTGCTGCGGCAAAATGAATTTCGCGACACGCTGGCGCTGTTGCGCGAGCGGCTGGGCCTGGTGGTGGTGGGCGTTAACGCGGCGAAGCGATTTCTCGCGCAGTTGAAAGGCGTGACTGATCCCGAGGAAAAGCGCAAGCGCATTGGACGCGAATTCATTGCCGTGTTTGCGGAGGAAGCGCGAAGCCAGGGAGAAATTCCGTTTCTTGTGCAAGGGACGCTGTACCCCGACGTAATCGAATCTGTTTCTGTAAAAGGCCCGTCGCAAACTATCAAGACGCATCACAACGTCGGCGGGCTGCCCAGCGTGATGCCGTTCCAGTTGCTGGAACCGCTGCGCGATTTGTTCAAGGACGAAGTGCGGCAGATCGGCAGGGAACTCGGCTTGCCGGAAGAAATGTTAACGAAACATCCGTTCCCCGGGCCGGGGCTGGCGGTGCGGTTGCTGGGTGAAGTGACCGAGGAGCGGCTAGCGACGCTACGCGCGGCCGACGCCATCGTGGTGGAAGAAATCCGCCGCGCGGGTCTCTACGAAAAGACCTGGCAGGCCTTCGCGGTGCTGCTGCCGGTGCGCAGCGTGGGAGTGATGGGCGACGAGCGGCACTACGGATTTACGGCGGCGGTGCGCGTGGTGGAATCAGAAGACGCCATGACGGCGGACTGGACGCGGCTCCCCGGGGAAGTGCTGGAGCGAATTTCCACGCGCATCGTCAATGAAGTGCGGGACATCACCCGCGTGGTGTACGACATCAGTTCCAAACCGCCGAGCACGATTGAGTGGGAATAAGAGACACACAAGCACCGATAAGGGGTAAGGGGAAATGTTTTTCCGCCGCGCGCTTAGCGATTGGCCATCTTCTGCGCCATATAAAGGAGCAGACGACGGTCACCCTCGTCGATGCGACTCAATAGCCGGCGGAGACGACTCAGGAAGCGAGCTTCCTTCCCGGAGTGCCCCCACGCGATGTCATCCGCGGTCTTGCGCTTGGGAAGATTGGGGAGCTCGGGAGGTTCTTCTCCATCGTAGAACAACTGATAGAGGGGAACTTCCAGAGCGCGAGCCATTTTCTCAAGCGTCTCGATGGCGGGAACCGTGTGGCCATTCTCGACGCGGGAAATATAACAACGGAGGAGACCGGTACGTTTTTCGATATCCCCCTGCGAGAGCTTTTTCACTTCGCGAAGCGTGCGCAGACGTTCTCCGATGATCATGGAGGCATTATTGCATGAGATCATCCTGTCAACAACTTTTGTTTGACGGCCCCCGGGGGCAGTTGCGTGCCGCAGGGGAGTTGCGCAGCACGTCACAGTAGATGTAACCGGAAGCTGATGAGTCACGTCCCAAAAGCGAGAGAAGAAAGCGGCCCGCCCAAACGGGCGCCGGGCACCGAGGCGGTAGCCGGAGCGCCGGGCGAAGCGGGGGCGAATGCCGCGGGGACTACGGGCGAGGTTCCGGCCCGAAGCACGCGGGGCCTGCCGCAGGCCAAAGAACGGGAGTTGATTCTCCGCGCGCAGAGCGGCGAGACTGCCGCGTATGAAGAGCTCCTGCATGCTCACCAGCAGCGCGTGTTCGCCGTGGTGGGCGGGATCCTCCGCCGGAGGGAGGACGTTGAAGATGTGGTGCAGCAGGTGTTCATCAAGGTGTACGTATCGATCCGGCAGTTCGACCTGCGCAGCACGTTTTCGACGTGGTTGTACAAGATAGCGGTCAACGAGTGCTACGACTACCTGCGCAAGAAACGCGTGCGCCGGCTGGTCTACGAAGCGGACATGAGCGAAGAGCAGGTGCGGCAACTGGAAGCGTTTGACAGCGGGATGGGCGCGGCGCCACCGGCCGACGCCTCGCAGCGCGCGGAGATGCGCCAACTGGTGGGCCGCCTGCTGGACGAATTGCAGCAAGAAGACCGGGACATGCTGGTGCTGAAAGAAGTGGAAGGACTCTCAGTGGAAGAAATCAGTGGAGCGCTGGGTATCAACGTGAATACGGTGAAAGTCCGGATGTTCCGCGCGCGCGGGCGGCTGGTGGACATTTACCGCAAGCGCCTGCGGGAGAGGAGACGATAACCATGGCTTGTCGAGAGTATTCCGAGCGATTGGACGTCTTCGAAGATTATCTGGACGGCCGGCTGCCGGCAGAAGCTGCCGCCGCCGTGACCGCTCACTTCGAGCGCTGCGCGGCTTGCCGCGAAGAGGTGGAATCGGCGCGGCTGGCCGGGATGCTGTTGCGCGCGGGTCTGGAACCCACGGAAGCGCCGAGCGGAGTTTTCTGGACGCGGGTGCGTGCGCGGCTCCGCGAGGAAGAGGAAAAACAGATGGTGGCGGATTTCTGGCCGGCGCTGGAAGTGCTGGCCCGCCGCTTTATGCTGACGTCCGCCGCGGCCCTGGTGCTGATGTTCGCTGTATTGCTGGGAACCGAGCCAAAGGAGCCGATGGAAGTGCGGGAGATTTTTCCGGAGTCGGTGCGACAGCCGGCCGATAGGAATGAAGTGCTGTTGAGCCTGGCGTCGAATGGGAATGGAAGGTAGCGAGATGAATCGAAAAGCAACGGTGCTGGTGATTCTGGTGTTCCTGCTGGGCATCGCCCTGGGCGCAGTGGGCATGCGCGTGGCGGAGCAGAAAGTGTGGGGCGACCGGCGCGATGAGCGCAGCCGCGCGGGCGGTCCTTCGCGCATGGTCGATCAGCTCACGCGAGAATTGGCGCTGACCGCA
>Ga0214473_10005592_pt1 | contig 15051 bp, 13 predicted proteins | sample RVTome_7_FD_203509 | JGI IMG/M metagenome (GOLD analysis project Ga0214473, IMG submission 203509) | Soil microbial communities from uranium-contaminated site in the Upper Colorado River Basin, Wyoming, United States - RVT98D197 | ecosystem: Environmental > Terrestrial > Soil > Contaminated >... | reverse complement strand
AATGCCATGGAGAGCCATCTCCGGATGGTCCGCAACCTGGAGCCCCCTCGGAACATCGTCGGAATCGACATCGCCGCCCCCTCGGAAAGAACGCGCCGATGTTACGACCGCTTTCTCCTTGAAAGCATCGTTTCGAGCAGGATCGAGACGGGATCGTTCGATCTCATCTGGTGCATCTCCGCCCTGGAACATTTCGGCATGGACAATTCCTCATACACCGACCGGTTCATCCTGTCGGAAGACATGGACGTGCAGGCCGTAAAGGAGATGGTCAGAATACTCGCCCGGGGAGGGCGACTCCTGGTCACCGTCCCCTACGGGAAATACGAGAACCACACCTCGTTCCGGAACTACGACAGCGATCACCTCCGGAACTTGCTGGCCCCGATGGAGTTCCATGCGGATATTCAGGCATCGTATTATCGCCATACCCATGGGGCTGGGTGGCGAGTCGCAACCTTGGAGGAACTGGAGCACATCGGCTACTACGACCAATCGAACGGCGGCGGCGCGGGACTGGCTGTTATCACGGCAACCAAGCGATAAGGTACCGGAGAAATCCCGTGCGGATCGTTTTCGACGCGTCGGTGCTGGAGATGCCGTTCACCGGGATCGCGAAGACATCGTTGCTCCTTTACCGGGAGTGTCTCGTCCGACTGCGGGGGCTGACCGTTACGGGAGTGCACAGGAAGCCCGTCGCCGGAGAAGTGCCCGCCGGAGTGGCGCTGGCCCGCGGGGGGAGGCTCTTCTCCGCGGCCCTTTGGCGAAGCCATTACCTGCCGCGGCAGGTGAAGCGGCAGAGGGCCACCGTGGTGCACTTCCCCTGGAGCGGCGGGGTGCCGGACGGCTTGGGCGGCTGTTGCGTCGTCACGACGATCCACGACGTCCTCCCGCTCGAAATGCCGGGCGGTTTCAAATACCCCCGCGACGAGGAGCGGTACCGGCAGGACAAGCAACGGGATATCGACCGCTCCCAGGTCCTCTTCACGGATTCGGAATATTCGAAGCGGCAGCTGCAACGCCATTTCGCCCTGCGGAGCGAGCCGATCGTGAACTATTTCGGCCCGACGCTGGAGGGGGACGGAAAGGGCGTCCCGGCCGGGGACATAGCCGCCCCCCCCTACCTCCTCTATCTCGGAGGCTACGATCGGCGGAAGGGAATCCTGGAGCTTCTGGAGGTCTACCTGGAACTGCGCCGGCAGGGGAAACTTCGTTGCCCGCTGCTGCTGGTCGGGAAGTCCCACTACTTTTCGGAGGAGCTTCGAAGTTTGATCCTGGTCGGAAAAGAGAGCGGACACGTCCGGGAGCTGGGGTATGTCCCGGACCGGGAGCTGGTCACGCTGCTGCGGGGCGCGCTTGCCCTGGTCTACCCTTCGCGCTACGAGGGTTTCGGCCTCCCGCCGCTGGAAGCGATGCACGTCGGCTGTCCGGTGATCACGACCTCCCGCACCTCCATCCCCGAAGTCTGCGGCGACGCCGCGCTGTACATCGACCCCGACGCCGGCGTGGAATTCGGCGAGGCCCTCGTGGCGGTGGAGAACGACGCGGCCCTCCGGGCCGGGCTGCGCGAGGCGGGATTCCGCCAGGCGCGGAAATTCACGTGGGAAAAGGCGGCGACGACATTCCTTGGCGAGATCCGCCGGTTCGGGACCCGAAAGGAGGAGTGATGATCCTTGCCTGCGAGCCGGTCTGCCGTGGGTTCGAACACGCCGCGGTCAATGCAGCGATGCTGGCGGTCGTCAAAGAGGCCTTCCCGAACGAAGAACTGCTCTTTACCGCGGAAGCAGAGCATATCCAACTGGTTGCGCAGGACCCTTTCCTCCGGGCAATGGGAGGTCTGACCATGGAAACCCTCCATGTACCGCCGCACAAGGCATCAAGCTCGGAGCGGTTTGACATCGATTTCCGGACGGTTCAATCGCTGTTCGCATCCGCGGAGCAGCGGAAAGCGTCGCTGGTCTTTTTTACCTGCATAGGCGGAGAGACGCTGCACGCCATCAAGCTGCTGCAATACCAATTCCCTGACATCCGTTGCGTCGTGGTACTCCATGGGATCGTGGCTTCGGTCCTGAAGAGGCCTTCCATGTTGCCATGGAAAAACCGCCACCGGTTTCGAACCTGGTTTTTACGTGATACTTCGGAACGGCTCTCCTATATCGTGCTGGGGGAGTCGATTGAACGGGAACTCACGGTACGATTCCCGGCGATCCAGCCTCACCTGGTGAGCCTGGATCTGCCTTACCGTTATGCCGCGCCTGAGGATTACGTCCCTTTCAGGGACCGGACGATATCCTTCGGATCGTTGGGGGTTCTTCGCAAGGCCAAGGGGTCAGGCCTCTTCCTGAGGCTGGCTGCGGAAGTGACGGCCTCCAGTACCGCCTACAAGCCTCATTTTGTCTGTGTCGGCCCGATCGTGGACAAGAAGCTTCGGAAACTCCTGAGCGGCGCGGTTTCCGTTCCGTCGCCGGACGCTCCCCTGCCCCCTGAAAAATTTGCGGCACTCGCCCGACAGCTGGATTACACCATCCTGCTTCACGGAGCCGGGACGACCCTGAATGGGAGCGGGGTGCTGTTCGATGCGTTCTCTTATCTGAAACCGGTGATCGCCCTCAAGAGCCCCTTCTTTTCCGCGTATTTCGACAGGATGGGGAACATCGGTTACTTGTGTGATCATTACGACGGTATCAAGCGACGGGTGCTCGACCTGTTGGACCACCCCCCGGTCGAGGAGTATCGGCTTCAGCGGCAGGCATTGCTGACAGGAAGGGAGCAACTGCAGGTTCCGGCGCTCGCGGCCACCCTGCGCAGAAAACTGACGGCGGATGTCAGATCAGCGTGAAGTGCGGCATCGGGACGATGAACTTCCCGCCCGACAGCAGGTACGCCTTTTCCCGCAGCCGGAACTCCTCGAGGAAGTGCCACGGGAGGACGAGGAAGTAGTCCGGCTTCGCGGCACGGGCCTCCTCCTCCGATACGATCGGAACGCGCGTCCCCACCGTTTCCTTGCCCCACTTGTCCCGGTTCCGCTCGGCGGCCGCGGTGATCAGGGTGCGGTCCAGCCCGAAATACTGGAGCAGCGTGTTCCCCTTGGTCGACGCTCCATAGACGTACACTTTTTTCCCCCGGGCGACCTGCTCCTTGATGAAGCCGACCACGTCCTCCTTGATCCGGTTTACCCAGACGGCAAACTCCCGGTAGACATCGATGTCGTCCAGCCCGAGCCGCACCTCCTGCTCGCGAAGGGATTGCACGCGTTCCGCGGACAGCTCCCGGTACGTCGCGTCCGCGAACCGGCTTGGGTCGGCGTTTCGGCCCCGGATGTACGCCCGCAAGCTTCCCCCGTTGATGTCGTTCAGTTCCACGTCCACGATCTCGAACCCGTGCAGGTTCAGCAGGTACTCGAACGACTTCAGGGAGTAATATTCGAGGTGCTCGTGGCAAATGTTGCCGAACTCGTTCGTTTTCAGCATCAACGGGAGGTAGCTCATCTGGACGATCCAGAGCCCCTCCGGATCCATCACGCTCTTGATGTCGGAGACGAACTTGTTGGGGTTCTCGAGGTCGTAGAACATGGCGATGCTCGTAACGACCTTCGGGCGGCACCCGCGAAGATCCGCATCGGACCGGAACGCCTCGACCTCGAAATAGCCGACCACCAGTTTGTCGGCGATCTTCCGCGAGAAGACGGCCAGATTCTCCGCCGGATCGAAGCCAACCTTCCGGATCCCGCCGGTCTTGTACGAGGCCAGGAGCGTCCCGTCGTTGCAGCCGATGTCCACGACGGAATCCCCCTCGCGCAGGTGGAGGAGCGTCTCCGCCTTGTTGGCGATGTCGGCAAGGGCGTCGCGCATCGTCTGGTTCGTCCCCGACCGGTACCAGTAGTTCCTGTACATCGTCTCCCCGGGGACGGTGTGCTTGAGCTGGAGGAGTCGGCATCGGCGGCAGATCACCAGTTCGAGAGGGGCTTTCGTCCCGTCGGAGTCGCCGGGCGAGACGAAGTCGGAGACGAAATGTTCGCCCAGATCCAGGACAGGCTCCAGCGAACCGTCGCAGACCCGGCAGGTCGTTCTCGTGATCATCGGTGCGTATCTCCTTGCGGTGGTTTTCCCGTCGATTCGATCATTTCGGCCGGAGCGTCTCGAGGTCCGCGTCCACCATCGACCGTACGAGATCCCGGAAGGAGACCTCCCGCTTCCAGCCGAGGACGCGGTGGGCTTTCGCCGGGTTCCCCACCAGTTGGGCGGTCTCCGGCGGGCGGAAACTTTCCGCTTCGTGCACGACATGTTCGCGGTAATCGAGCCCCACGTGGGAGAACGCCTCCTCGCACAGTTCCCGCACGGAGTGGGTTTCCCCCGTGGCGAGGACGTAGTCGTCGGGCTGCGGCTGCTGCAGCATGAGCCACATCGCCTGCACGTAATCGCCCGCAAACCCCCAGTCGCGGCGCGCATCCAGGTTTCCGAGGCGCAAATTCCTCTCCAGCCCCAGCTTGATCTTTGCGGCAGTCTGGGAGATCTTCCGGGTGACGAACTCGGGGCTGCGTCTCGGGCTCTCGTGGTTATACAGGATGCCGGAGCATGCATACATGCCGTAATTTTCGCGGTAGGTCATCGTCATCAGGTGGCCGTACGCCTTCGACACGCCGTATGGGTTGCGCGGGTGGAACGGGGTCATCTCCGATTGCGGAACCTCGGCCGGTTTCCCGAAGATCTCGCTGCTCGAGGCCTGGAAAAAACGGGCCTTCGGGGTGACCTTGCGGATCGCCTCGAGGATACGAGTGACACCCATCGCGAGCACCATGGTGGCCAGGATCGGTTGGTGAAACGACGCCGCGAGGACCGAGTTGGCGGCGAAGTTGTACACTTCGTCGGGCCGGTGATCGCGAAAGATCTTTTCGATGCGGTCCTGGTCGAGCAGGTCGTCCCGAACGATTTCGATCCTGCCAAGGAGGTGGCGAACCCTGTCGATATTGACCGGATCGTCGTCCGGCACCGTGCCGACTATCCGGTACCCCTTCTCCAGAAGGTACTCGGAAAGGTACGACCCGTCCTGGCCGCCGATTCCCGTGATGAGCGCTGTTTTCATCGTCATATCCTACGCCGGATTCCGGACATCCGCGATCGCGATCAGCCGGTCGACCGCCGACCGCGTGGTGTACGGGGAAACGGCCGGGGCTTCCAGCGTCCCCGCCTCCCACCTTCGGTGGATCTCCGACAGGGCGGCACGAGCCGAGCCTGCATCCGCCGCCTCCGCCACGGTGTGTCCCAGGCCCGTCAGCATCCCGGCAAGCTCCGGGTTCCGGTGCGCCAGCGCCAGGATCGGGCGGCCCGCGACGAGATACTCGTACACCTTGGACGGGATCGTCTCCGCCGAATAGTCGGCCACGTTCTGGATCAAGACGAGAACATCGGCTTCCCGCATCGCGGCAAGGGAGGCCGACCGCGAGACCCTCCCGTGGAACGTGACGACGCCCTCCCGGGGGAACGCACGGAGCAGCCGCTTCGAGTTCGCGTCGCAATTGCCGTAGAAGTCGAGCCGCAGCGTCCCCGCAAGCTCCGGCCTTTCGTCCAGGAGCAATCGCGCCGCCTCCAGAAGGACGGCGGGGTTTCGCGAACCGCCGAAGGAGCCGAGGTGGGCGAAGCGAAGCAGGGCGACGTTCCGACGCCGCGGAGGAGGTTCGGGAGGAGGCTCGGCGCCGGGGTAGACGCACCTTCCCCGATCCCCCAGCGACGTCCGCGCGGCGGACCGGCGTCTCGCCTCCTCGGTGAGGAAGACGACGCGGGAAGCATGCTCGCAGACGTATCGCTCCGCCAAGGCGAACGCCTTGCGCGCCGCCTTCCCCCGGTACCAGTCGCCGTGCACGAGGGGGTCCTGGAACTCCGCCACCCAGGGGATCCCCGTCCGGCGCGCGATCCTCCCCGCCGCGATGTGGGCGCTGGCCGCCCCGCCGGTGGAGTAGATGAGCCCCGGGCCGAGCTCCCGGCAGAGGGCGTACCCGCGGCGCGCGGCGAGGGGGAACCAGGACCATTGGCTGTCCAGGTCGACCAGGATCTTCTCCAGGAGATGGAAGGGGAGCAGCGGGAGCAGCAGCAGGAACTCGAGAATCTTGTACAGGGGCCCCCGCAGCCCCCGTTTCCGAAAGAGGTGACGCACCTCGAACCGGATTCCCGAAGGCGCGACGCAACGGGCGATTGCGTGTCTCCCCTCCTCCCACCGTTCGCCGCACGGACCCGTAAGGAGGACCGGCTCGATGCCTGCTTTCCGTAGAAGGGGAATCCGGTCGTCGATGTGCTGCGCGCACGCCATCCCGTCGATGCGCGAGAAGTAGGACAGGACAAGCCAGCGGCGGGACCCCGGGCCGGAGCTCATCCTGCGCCCCTGGCCGCCGCATCGGGCCGGCCCTCCATCAGCTCCCGCACGGCGTCGAGAACCTCCGGGACCCGGATCTCCGTGAGGCAGCGGCTCTCGCCTCCCTCGCCGTCGCACCCCGCCTTTCCGCACGGGACGCAATCCCAATCCTTCTGGATCAGGATCATGCGGCCGGCGCGCTGGGTTCCGCGGGGCAGGGGACACTGCTGCTCCACGGGTCCCTCGTTGTTCCATGGGGACCACCGCTCGGCGATGGTCGGGCCGAACAGGACGACCATGGGAACGCCGGTCGTGGCGGCGAGGTGGCTCACGGCGGTGTCGAGTCCGACGTAGAGGGCAGCCCGGGACAACAGGCAGGTCATCCGGTTGAGGGTGAACTCCCCGGCGCACAGGGCGGGCGGGAACCGGCAGAGGGCAGCCGCTTCCCGCAGCAGCCGCATCTCCTCCGGGTCCGGGGACGAGGTCCAGACCGGGCGGATGCCGTACCCTCCGGCGATTTCGTCGCTCACGCTGGCGAACCGGTCCGCGACCCAGTACTTGTATCTCCACCGGGCGAAGGGATGGACCACGAAGAAGGGGCCGTCGATCCCCTCCCGGCGGAGAAACTCCCCTGTCTTCCCCTCGTCCTCCGCGTCCCAGAACACCTTCGCCTCGAGACGGGGGACGGGAATGGCGATCGCCTCGGCGACGAGCTGGCTCACCCGGGCCACGTGGATCACGCCGGGAAACGGGAGCGGATGGGTGAGGAATCGCTTCCTCCACCCGGTCTTGAGAACGCCCAGTTCCTGGTAAAAGCCGATCCGGACCCCCCGGCCGGCGATGAGGACCGCGATGTTTCCACGGTCCGATGCGTTCAGGGTGATCGCCATGTCGTAGCGACCAAGGATCTTCCGGAAGTACCCGGGCTCCGGTTTCCCGATCGGCTTCCGGGTCTCCCGGTTCCGCGTGTAGAGGACCGTGCCGATTCTCGGGTCCTTCTCCAGGAACTCACCCGTCCCCCGGTTGACGAGGTAGTCGATCTTCGCGTCGGGGTACGCTGACTTGAGGAGCCCCACGAGAGGAGTGGAAAGGATCACGTCTCCGATCAGGCGGATACAGGCGACGAGGATCGACCCGGGAGGGGGGGAAACCGGCGCTCTCAAGACCGCTTCCGCTCCAGCTCCCTGAGCTTGACGTACTTCGTGAAGGTCAGGAGCGCGGTGGTGGCCGAGATCACGTACCCCTCGAAGCCGTCCAGGAACCCCATCCTCAGGAAGTAGGTCTTGAAGAAGGCAAACCCCGGACGGAGCGTAAGGTCGATCACACTCCCTTTCCTGCCCCGCTCGAACATCTGCCGCGCCGAGAGGTCGCTGTACCGGTTCATCTTTCCCAAGATCTCGCCGATCCCCGAGAAGGAGTGGTGGAGAAGATGGTTGTGGAGCGGACGCGTCTCCCCCGAGACGTCCACCCGCTCGTGGACGAGGTCGGCGGTGAAGCGGGCCTTCGTCCGGTCGAACAGCCGCGTGGTGCGATCCGGGTACCAGCCGCAGTGGCGGATCTCCTTTTCCCCCACGAACGTCCGCCGGGGGACCGTGTACGCGGCAGCAACGTCCTCTCCCGCGAGCAGCCGCTCGATCTCACCCGCCAGCGCAGGGGTCACCCGCTCGTCGCAGTCCACGTTAAGCACCACGTCGTGGCTCGCCCGTTCGACGGCGGCCTGCTTCTGCGGGCCGAACCCCTTCCAGGGGACTTTGAAGACCTTGTCCGTGTAGCGACGGGCGATCTCCGGCGTCTCGTCGGAGCTCCCCGAGTCCACGACCACGATCTCGTCCGCCCAGCGCAGCGACTCGAGGCACGCCCCGATGTTCCTCTCCTCGTTGAAGGCGATGACGACGGCGGAAACGGGGCGGCGCCCGGCGGTCGTCATCGGCGCTCTTCCGCGGTCATGACGCGAGGGTCTCGAGGAGGTGCCGCGCGCTGTGCTCCTCCTGGAGCGACCTCCCCGCTTCCAGCGCGTTCCGGTGGTATCGGAAGTAGTCGGCCCGGATCGTTTCCACGGCGGAGAGGAGCGCGGGGGGGGAAAGATCCGGGACCGCCGCCCCGGCTGCGAAACGATCCACGGCCCGCGCCATCCAGGTCCCCGCCGTGGCGATGACGGGCGCACCCGCCGAGAACGCATCCAGCGTGACCCCGCTGACCCGGTCCGCGAAATCCTCCCGCGAGTACGGCTGGAGCACGATCGCCCCGTCGAACATCTTCCGGTACTCCTCCGCACCGAGGGTGTTCGGAAACGTGCGAAGCCAGAGGGGAGCCGCATTCCGGAGCCGGTCCAGGTCGTCCCGGATCCCCTCCCCGGATTTTTCGTAATGGTCCGGGGAAACCTGGATCGAGAAGGGGATCGCCACCCCCCCCGCCGCCATGTCGCACACGAGGTCGACCACGCGGGAGAACCCCTTGTCCCGTCGCGCGGCGCCCGCAAACAGGACGTGCCGAAACCGGTCGCCGGTGCGCTCCGGGTCGGGACCGGACGGCGTGATCGGGTACGGGACGACCCGGGCGTCCCGGAACCCGCTCTCCCGGAACGGTCCGATCACCGCCTCCGTGGGCCCCAGCACGGTGACACCGGGGTGGGAGACGGCGAACCGCCGGAAATAGGCCAGCTTCCGGGGCGAAGGTCGCAGCCAGTGAAAATAGAGGAACACCTTTCCCGGCGGAATCTCTCCCTTCGCGGCGAGATCGAGAAGGACCATGTCCGGCCTGCCCGCGGTGGAGACGAAGATCCGCCCCGCCCCCGCAAGGAGCTTCCGGTAGAGAAGGAACGCCTGCAGGCGCCGGAGTCGCCGGGAGAAACACGGAACGACCTCGCACTGTGCGCCTTCCACTTCGGGCAAGGTCGCCCTCTTCCCCGCGTACACGCGGAAAGAAACCCGCCGGTCCAGGCCGGCGCCGCAGAGGCTCAGCAGGAAGCTGCGACAGTGCCCTGACTCCCCTTCGAGCGTCGGCTCGACGATGTTCACCAGCAGATCCGCCACGATCGGCCCGCTCCTCTCATTTCCTCTCCCGGTCCACGGAGTCTACGTGTACATCCCCTTGGCCAGGCGCCAACGACCCAGGAACCGATTGCGGCGCCGGCGACCGACCGGAGGAGTCGGATCCCCCAGGATCCGCTCAAAGAATGCGAGCACCCGGTTATCGTCGTAATACTCGTTCACCCGGTTGCCCGGGAAGTACGGCTCCGCGAGCATGCTGCGGTATTTCGCGTCGTCCTGGTCGATCTCGATGATCGCCTCGAGGCACTCCTCCTCCGTCCGGTAGTCGTTCAGCGACAGGAAGCTTCGGGTGTTGAACTCGAGGCCGACGTTCGGATTCCCCCAGTAGATCGGGATGCAGCGTGCCCACATCGCCTCGACCAGCTTCTCCGTGGTGTACCCTTCGACGGCCTTATTCTCGAAGCACAGGTTGAACTTGTACTCCCGGATGAAGTCGTACTTGGCCTGCGCCCCGGCGGGGATCACCCTCCCGATATTGTTCAGCCCCTTTCCCCCGGAATCCACCAGCTTGTACCGGCTCAGCCGGCGGAAGAAATCGAGCCGTCGGCCGGCGCGTTTCGGGTTGGCGTTCGAAATGACGAAGGCGCAGAACCCCCTGCCGGACGACGCAACGGTCTCCGCCTCCCCCGGCGTCTTAATCAGCTCTTCCGGGCGGCAGCCGGAGCCGACCACATAATAGGGGAAGCGGAGGTGTCGCGGATCATCGATGTAGTAGCAGGTCATCGCGTAGTCGCAGACCGAGAAGTCGGGCCGTATCGTTTCACCGGTCCAGAAGAGCTTCTTGCAGGTGTACATCCGGTGGAGGTGGCTCTCCTTGGAGTAGATGACGAGGTCCGGCCGGTCATTGATCTCGACGCGGTACTCCCGGGACAGGATCCTCGTGAAGAAGTTGTCGTTTTTATCGATTCCGTTGAAGTCGCAGAAGTCCAGGCGAACGGTCGGTTTCGTGCTCACGGGTGTCCTGCCCCTCCACGGTTCCCGGGGCGCCAGGTTTCGAGAAAATCGGCGATTCTCCCGGCCGCCTTCCCATCCCCGTAGGGGTTATTCGCCGCACTCATGGACCGGTACGCTTCCGGGTCGTCGAGAAGCCGCAGCGTCTCGGCGACGATCTTCTCCCGGTCCGTCCCCACCAGCCGCACCGTTCCCGCCGTGATCGCCTCCGGCCTTTCCGTTACCTCCCGCATGACGAGGACCGGCTTCCCGAGGGAGGGGGCCTCTTCCTGAATCCCCCCCGAGTCCGTGATGATGTGGTGGCAACGGGACATGAGGTACACGAAGGGCAGGTAGTCCACGGGGCGGATCAGGTGGACGTTCCCGCGCCGCCCCTCACCGAGGATCCGCCGCACGGGCTCCTGGACGTTCGGGTTCAGGTGGACGGGGTACAGGATCTCCGCGCCGGGGCGCAGCGAAGCGATCTCGACGAGCGCCCGGCAGATGTTCTCGAACCCCTCTCCGAAATTCTCCCGCCGGTGTCCCGTGACGAGGATGAGCTTCCTCGATGGATCGAGGAACGGGAACTCCGTTTCCATCCGCTTCGCCAGCGCGGGGTCGCACTGCAGCCGGTCCGCGACGGACAAGAGAGCGTCGATCACCGTGTTCCCGGTCACCACGATCGCCTCCGGCGCCACCCCTTCCTCCAGCAGGTTCTTGCGGGAGGTCGCGGTGGGAGCGAAGTGGAGGTCCGCGATGGCCGATGTCACCTTCCGGTTGATCTCTTCCGGGAACGGCGCGTACTTGTTTCCCGTCCGAAGCCCCGCCTCCACATGCCCGACCGGGATCCGCGCATAGTAGGCGGTGAGGGTCGCCGCCATCGTCGTCGTGGTGTCGCCGTGGACGAGCACGAGGTCCGGCCGCTCCAGTTCCAGCACGGCGGGAACCTCCCGGAGCACGGCGGTGGTCACGTCGTGTAGTCCCTGCCCGGGGCGCATGAGGTCCAGGTCGTGGGCCGGCACGATGGAGAAGAGGTCCAGCACGGGGTCCAGCATCTCCCGGTGCTGCGCGGTGACGCAGACGATGCAGGAGAACCTTCCCGTGCGGCGACGCAGGGCGGCGACCACGGGTGCCATCTTGATCGCCTCGGGCCGGGTCCCGAAGACGACGAGAATCCGAAGTGCCTCGGGACGCGTGGTCATCCCTTGTGCCCTTTGAGCAAAGAAATCGTTTCCAAAGTATCCGCGTATCCATCATCTCGGGTCAAGATGACGAAACCTCTCGGTTTCGGCTGAACACTTTCTTCCGACGAAGGAATGTTCGGGAAAAATGCGCGCAACTTGTGTTTCTTCGTTGTGGATCGGATGAGGGAAAAATTCATTTTCCGAAAGGCGCTATACCGGTCATATCCATACCCATCATCACCGGGAACCTGAAAATCGTCCACCATTATTACAAATTTTTCCCATCGGGAAGCGATCTGCTCAATTTCTTCTACAAGCGGACAATCTTTCCTCCAATGGGCGTCCAAATAGAAGAAAGTTTCGTTTCGAACCATTTCCGGATTGTTGCTTAACTCCTTAATGAATTCCCTTGAATCGGATTTATGTAAATAAATTCCGGAAATGTTTTTCAGCCTCATCCTTGCCAACGAGTACATATTTGGATTTATTTCAGAGGAATACACAGGCAAATTGGATGTCACGGCCAGATATCCTGTCGTTTCACCCACATGCGTCCCCGTCTCGATGATGCAAGAGAACCGGTATTTCTTCAGCAGTTCCTCGAAAATCCTCTTTCTTCCCGCCAACCCATTGAATGCGCCATTCCCTCCGGGTTGATATGTGGGGCAAGTAACGAGCACGGAGACCGCCGTTTCAAGATCCGTCAACCGGTTGATGATGTCTCGCAGAAAGTGGTTCCTGATTTTCCTCAACATGATCCCTCCATCAGATCCGCCATCGCGGCGGCAACCTCCGCAGGCTTGATGCCCGCGCGGCACTCCGCGTCCCGCGGGCACTCCCTGCGGAGACACGCGGTGCAGGGAAGAGGCGCCTGCAGGAACCTGTGACCCGGGCCGACCGGGGCGTTCCGGTTCCCGTCCGTCGCCCGATACACCGAAACGGTCTTCGCTCCGGCCGCCGCCGCGAGGTGCAGCGGCCCCGTGTCCGGGCCGATCACGTGGCCGCACCCCCGGTAGGCGGCCGCCAGCGCCTTGTACCCGAGGCGCGGCAACAGCTCCACCCTCCCTCCGGCGAGATCCCGGATCGCGAGGCACTCCTCCCGCTCCCGGTCGGTTCCCCAGGACAGGAACGCCCCCATCGACGGAAATCTCCCGCGGAGGAGCCGCACCGCTTCGGCCCAGAACGCCGGATCCATCCGCTTCGTGTTCCAGGTCGTTCCCGGGTGTACGGCCAGGCGGGGGGCCGCGCCGGGAAGAGCGTCGAACAGCAGGCGGTCGGCCGACGCGATCTCCTCCGGCGTGTTCGGAATCTCCCCCTTGAGGTCATCGAGGCGGAAATCCCCGCCGAACGGGGCGCTCGCCACGCGCAGGATCTTCTGCGTGACGTGACGGTCCTCCTCCACCGCCGGCGGACGGCGGTTCGTGAACCAGAGGTTCTGTCGCTCCCTCGCGGTCTCCCTGGGAAAACCGAACCGCAGCGGGGCGGCGGAAAGGAACGTCACCACGCCGCTCTTGATGTTCCCCTGGAGGTCGACGGCAAGGTCGTACTTCCCCCCGCGCAGCATGCCCGCGGCATGGATCGCTTCCCGCCACGTGGCGGGGGACCCTGGTCGCCCCTTCCACTCCCGGATCGGAAGGGAAATCACCTTCCCGATGTTCGGGTTCCCCTCAAGGAGCGCAGCGAACCGGGTGTCGACGGCCCAGTGGATCTCCGCCGACGGCGCCGCCCTCCGAAGATACGCGGCCGCCGGGAGCGCGTGCAAAACGTCCCCCATCGCGGAGAGCTTGACGATCAGGATCCTGCGGACGTCAGGCACCTTTGCTTGGCCCCTTCGGCAGCAGTTCCCGCGCGGCGTCGACCACCATTCCGGGAGTCACGCCGAGCATGCACTCATGCCCGCGGTCGCATGTCCGGCTCCTGCAGGGCGAGCAGTCGATCTCCACGCGGACCACCCGGGCAAGGGAAGTCCACGGCGAGGTGCGGCGCCAGTCGGTGGGCCCGAAGATCGCCACGAGCGGGACGCCGAGGGCGGCCGCGATGTGCATCGGTCCGGAATCGTTGGTGACCAGGAAGGAGGACCGGGAGAGAAGCGCCATCAGTTCCCGCACCGTCGTCTTCCCCGCCAGGTTGACCGGGGGGGTGCGCATCGCGGCCTCGATCTCCCCGGCCAGCGGGGCCTCCGCGGTCGAACCGACGACGACGACCCCCGCGCCCCACTCCGCGGAAAGGGCGTCCGCGACGGCGGCGAACCGCTCCGGGTACCACCGCTTCGCGGAACCGTACGTCGCCCCGGGATTGATCGCCACGACCGGCGCGCCCCGCCCGATGCCGAGGAGCGCGAGACGCGCCGCCATCGCCTCCTTCTCCTCCCCCGTCACGGCGAGTTTCAACGACGCCGGCACGGGACGAGGGATCCCCAGCCCGTCGAGCAGGCACAGGTAATATTCCACCTCGTGGCGGTCGAGGATCCCGGGGGTCAACGGAACGGGCAGCGTGAGGAGGATCCGCCGGCCATCGGTGGGGTACCCCGCCCGTTCCGGAATCCGGCCGAGAAAGGCGATCAACGCCGCATCGAACGCGTTCTGCAGAAGCAGGGCCCCGTCGAACCGGCGGCGCCGCAACTCCCCGGCCAGCCGGAGCCGGCCGAGGAGTCCCTCATGACGACCGGGAAGCTCGTAGACCATCACCTCGTCCACGTCCGGATGATGGCGGAAGAGCTCCGCCACGAGAGGCCGCGCGAGCAGTACGATCCGGGCGTCCGGAAACGCTTCGCGGACGCCCGCCAGCGCGGGGGTCGTCATCACCGCGTCGCCCAGCCAGTTCGTCGCCCGGACCAGCAACGACGTCTGAGGATCGCTGAAACGCATGGGGATTCCGCCTTTACCGGAAAGCGCGCTGGAAGTTCCACCGGATTTGTTATCATACCATCCGTGTTCGAGGCCGTCCCAGGCCCCTTTTTTGCTCCCTCGCGTCGACCGGATCTGGTATAAATACATGTTTCGTGGAGGGATGGCCGAGCGGCTGAAGGCGGCGGTCTTGAAAACCGCTGGACGGCAACGCCCCGCAGGTTCGAATCCTGCTCCCTCCGCCACCCTCCTTCGCGCAAGGTTGGTGACGGAGGAACGGGGACCTTGCGCTTCGGAGGGTGCCCTGCGTAGCCGATGGGATTCGGGGGGTTCGTTGCAGCCCGTCGGCGGAGCAGGGAAGGATATTCGTGAAGAATGGTCGTACGGAGAGGTGGCCGAGCCGGCTGAAGGCAACCGCCTGCTAAGCGGTTGTACGGGTAAAACTGTACCGAGGGTTCGAATCCCTCCCTCTCCGCCAATTTTCCGTACCCGGAGTTCCGGGGATTCGAACGCGAGCACGCCGCCGACGAACAGGAGGATAAGCGCGACGCACGGGAGCGCGTCAGGCGGGCGAGCCGCCGGGAGGGCGCAGGCCTGGAAGGCCGGAGCCTCATCGGGCGAATCCCTCCCTCTCCGCCACCCGCCTTCGCTCAAAAGCATGGGTAAAAGCCTCGTGCTTTTGAGCTACGGCGGGGC
>Ga0214473_10005591_pt1 | contig 15053 bp, 16 predicted proteins | sample RVTome_7_FD_203509 | JGI IMG/M metagenome (GOLD analysis project Ga0214473, IMG submission 203509) | Soil microbial communities from uranium-contaminated site in the Upper Colorado River Basin, Wyoming, United States - RVT98D197 | ecosystem: Environmental > Terrestrial > Soil > Contaminated >... | reverse complement strand
AAGCACCCGCAACGCCACGAGCAGTTCGAGTACATTGCCTGGCAGCGTCGTCGGTGCGAGCACAACGGCATCCCCATCGCCTCGGTGGACGCCAAGAAGAGGGAGTTGGTCGGCAACTTCAAGAACGTCAGGCGCCCTCTGGTGCCTCACGCCGGAGCTGGTCAACGACCACGACTTCCGCACCGATGCGGTGGGCATCGCGATTCTCTTAGGCCGGGTGGTTGGGAAAGGCCTTCAGTCCGACACCGGACGAGGTATTGACGATGGCGCCCCCGCCGGCAGCAATCATCGCCGGGATCTCGTATTTCATACCGAGGAACACGCCGGTGAGGTTCACAGCGATGATCCTGTCCCACAGCTGTTTCGAGCACTCGGCGGTGTTGCCGGTGACCGGCGACACGCCGGCGTTGTTGTGGGCATAGTCCAGCCGCCCGTAGCTGTCGGTGAGGGCGCGAATGAGCGCCCGCACCTGCTCTTCCTCAGCGACATCGCAGCGAAAAAACCGGGGTCCGGTGCCGCCGGCCGCACGCAGCTGCGCGGCGGTTTCCTCGCCCAGGCGCTCGTCCACATCCACCACGGCCACCGCCGCCCCCCGCCGCCGCGAACGCCTGTGCCGAAGCGCGCCCGATCCCGCTCCCCGCGCCGGTTACCAAGGCGACGCGCCCGTTGAAGTCGGCTGATAGGTTAGTCATCATTTTCTCTCCTCCCGGGTGTGCCGGTGCGCCGGTATGCCGATCTCGGGGAATAACCTTCCGACCCGCGCCCCGGCTCAGAGCGGCAGTTTACAAAGCGTAGCGTTTGAGCTTGTACCACAGGGTTCGCTCGCTGATGCCGAGCAGTCGTGCCGCTTCGGCCTTATTGTCACTGGAGACGCCGAGGGCGCGTAATATTAGCTTACGTTCGACTTCCTCGACAGCCGATTCCAGCTGGAGGTTCTCCCCGGGAGGAGTGTCCGGCTCTACTGCCGGCGCGGCCCCCAGGGCCGGCAAGAGCAGGCGAACCATGTTGGCGTCCGCTATCGGGCCGCCGCACAGCACCGCAGCGCGCTCCATCAAGTTGTGCAGTTCCCGCACGTTGCCGGGCCATTGGTAGTGCGCCAACAGCGCGGCAGCGTCCGGAGCCAATTGCAGCTCGCCTTTGCCCATCTCGCGCCCGAGGGCGGTCAGAAAGAACGCAGCCAGATCGGCAGTATCTTCGCGGCGCTCGCGCAAGGGGGGCAGGTGGATGTGAAAGACGTTGAGGCGGTAATAGAGGTCCTCACGAAAGCTTCCTTCACGGATCATGGCCGACAGATCACGGTTGGTGGATGACAACACCCGCGCGTCGATGTGGATCGGCTTGTTGCTGCCGATGCGCTCAATCAAGCCTTCCTGTAAAACGCGCAGGAGCTTGGCTTGCAGCGGGTAGGCCATGTCGCCGATCTCGTCGAGGAAAAGCGTGCCGCCGTCGGCCAATTCGAATTTCCCGGTGCGTTCAGCCTGGGCGCCAGTGAATGCGCCCCGCACGTGGCCGAACAACTCGCTTTCCAGCAGCTCCTGCGGAATGGCGGCGCAGTTCAACGGCACGAAGAGTTTGTCCCGGCGCGGACTCAGGTTGTGAATCGCCCGGGCGACCAGCTCCTTGCCGGTGCCAGTTTCGCCGGTGATGAGCACGGTGCTCTTCGTCGGCCCCACCTGCCGGATCATGTCGTAGACGGCACGCATGGCGGCCGAACCGCCGATGAGGTTTTCGAAGATCGAGGTTGGTGGTACTTGCTCTTTGAGAAAGCGGTTTTGCGTGCGGCAGCGGCCCATTTCCAAGGCGTTACGGATGATGAGCTCGATGGCTTGGACATCGAAAGGTTTCAGGATGTAGTCGAAGGCACCTTGCTTCATGGCATCCACCGCGGTCTGCACCGTACCGTGGGCGGTGAGCACGATGACGGGCACGTCAGGATCCAGGGCGCGGATACGGCTGAGCAACTCGATGCCGGACATACCGGGCATCTTGAGGTCGGTGAGCACGAGGTCGATCTTTTCGTCGGCGTAGCGCGCCAGCGCTTCTTCACCGTTGGCTGCAGGGACCGAGTCGAGGCCCAGCTGTTCCAGGAGGATCTGCAGTACGCGGCGCATCTTGCGCTCGTCGTCGACAATCAATACTCGCGTCATCATGTCTCCCGAGCCGCGGGAAGTTCGACCCGGAAGGTCGTACCGCGACCTATTGTACTGTGAACGGCGACCGTTCCCTGGTGCGCCTGGACGATACGTTGCACCAAAGCAAGGCCAAGCCCTGTGCCGCCCTCGCGCATGGTGAAGAAGGGGGTGAAGATGCGCTCCTGCATGTCGGGCGCGATCCCCGGCCCGTTGTCGCTCACCTCGAGACTGACGCAGCCCTCGCGCGGCGGCAGCGTGCGTACGGTGATCTCTCCGCCGGGAGGGAGGATCTGCAAGGCGTTGACGATCAGATTGAGGACCACCTGGTAGATCTGCACAGGATCGCAGCGGGCGGGCTGCTCGTCCGGGCTGAGCGCCGACCGAATGGCGATCCCCTTCTGGCGCGCTTGCACTTCAGCGAAGTCCAGGGCGCGACGCACCACCGCGCCGAGCGGCGTGGGCTCGATCAGCAGCTCCCGTGGCCGCGCGATTTCCAGCAACCCCTGCACCACACGGTCCAGCCGGTCGACCTCGCCGATGATCATCTCCACCAGCTCCGCACTCTGCGGCTCGCCCGCGGGCAGGGAGCGTCCGAGAATCTGCGCCGAGGTGCGCAGGATGCCGAGTGGCGTGCGCACCTCGTGCGCAACCCCAGCGGCGATCTCGCCGACGAAGGCAAACTTGGCGGCGGTGACCAGGTCCTCGCGCGCCCGCTTCAGTTCCGCCGCCATGGTGTTGAAGGCGTGCGCGAGCTCCCCGATCTCGTCGCGCGAGCGCACCGGAACGGGGTGGCGCGGCTCGCCGGACCGGGCGATCTCCTGGGTCGCCAGGGTCAGCTCACGCAAAGGCCGGCCCATGCGTTGCGCCAACAGCGCAGCTACGCCGAGCGCTACCAGCAGCACGCCTACCAGCAGCAGGGTCAGGTGACGCTGCATGCTCAGGACCGGGGCCAGCGCCTCGCGCACAGGCTGCATCACCAATGCCACCCACGCCGGAGCCGGCTCCTTCAGTGACGCGAAACCGACCAGGTAATCGAAGCGCGGCTCGCGCACGTAACCCGGACGCACTCCGGGCGCCAGCGGTTGCGCCGCCCGCCAGCCGGCGGCGCGCAGGTTGCGCCCGGCCGCCGGCCCCTCTTCATCCCGTGTGGCGGCAATTGCCACCCCGTGCTCGTCCAGAAGCAGGATATCGACCACCAGTCGCAAATCGGCCGAACGCTGCCGCCGATGCTGTGCCACTAGGGTACCTTGTCTCCAGTCATAGAGACCAAGCATCGCGCCGGCGACCCTGTGGGGATCTTCCGGATCGTAGATGGGGGCGGCGATCTCAAGCGCGGGGCGGCCGCCCACCGACGAGGTCACCGGGCCGGCGACAAACTCCTTGCCGAGCAGTGCGGTCCGAAACCACTCGCTCTCCGCATAACTGGCCTGCAGCGACGCAGGGTTGGACGCAGCGATCACGTGGCCGCTGACATCAGTGCACAACAGGTCGAGATAGTTCTTGTCGCCCTGTTTGGATGCAACGAGAAACCGCCGGATGCGCTGGTCGCGGTCGGCCAAGCGGATGTCACGCAGAACGTCCTGGCTAGCCCAGGCCGCCACTTTGTGGCGCTCGCGGTTCAGCAGGTCCGCCACCTCAGACGCTGTGTCGTCCGCTACCTCCGCCAATTGCCGACCCACCACATCGAGCAAGGCGTTACCAGCACTTTGAATGGCAATCAATGCAAAAACTACCCCTGGTAGCGCGACCAGCAGCAGCGAGAACAACAACAATTTCGCCCGCAGGGAATACAGCGGCCAGTGGGATGCCTCCGCTTGCGCGCTTTTCAGCCGCCGCACGAGTCTGACTGGTCTGTCGCAGAAGGAAGCGTGGAAGGTCACCGTCACAGATTTCTGCGCCGATTCCATTCGTCAAGCAATGCACTTGACAGCATTGCGGCTACCGCAAGCGAGAGATCACTGCCAGTGGCGTTCGACTTCGGCCGAGGAGGGAAAGCTGACCGCAGTAAGCACTGCGATCAGCAGGTGAGACGAGGCGCGACTGCTAACAGGGTTGGGACGAAGCCGGCAGGATGCGCTGCAAAAGCGCTGGCGACGGCGAGTTGGGAGCTTCGATGGTGGTCCGGGGGACGGACTCCGAAGCCGGGAGGGCTTGAAAAGGCCACCGTCTTTGGCAGGGGCGCCAACTAGGAAGCCATCCAAAAACCGGGCTTCGTCCAAAACCTGTAGGCTACAATCGTTCACTGCAGGAATGCAGTCTTCATCTGTGGAACGCCTGACTGCACGACGCAAGTCGGCTGCCCTTGCAAGCTCAGTCGAATGCGCTTGGCGCAGAATACCAAAAGCCATCCACAGTTCCTTCCAGTTTGTGAACGACCGTTTGTTATGCGTAAAACGTGCCACCCCGATGGCGGACGAAATAGCGAGATGATCGGGAGATCCTCCGGCTTACCTTTACCAATGGCGCAAAGATTTCCCAGCGGCTGGAAGCATCCGCCGGAATAACCGAACCGAATCAACTCTGATCGATGATGTCCGTCAGCCGCTGGCGCGCCCCAAGAACGATACGGTTGCGAGAGCAACTGATGACACCACTCTGTTGCCATTTGCTGGTGATCCGGATGACCGTCTCGACCGTGGTCCCGATCATATCAGCCAGTTCCTGGCGGGTGATGCTCAGTTCCGTAGCTGTTCCGTGCGTCTGGCCGATCTTGTCTGCCAACATCAGCAACATACGAGCGAGACGCTGCTCGACACGCTCGAGCGCAATCGAGCGCAGCCGGTCGTGTGCCTCGCGCAACCGGCCTGTAACCTGATCAAGAATGGCGGAGCGGAGGGTTGGATATTTTTGACAAAGCTCCCGCGCCAACGATGCAGGCAGCGACCATACATAGCTCGGCTCAACGGCCACGGCCGAGGCGGGATAGGAACGGGACTGCAACGCCGCTACTGCTCCGAACAACTCCCCCGGCGTCACGACCTCCAAAATGATCTCGCGCCCCTCCGGGCCAAACTTGATAATGTGGACCAGTCCCTCCTTCACCGCCCACAGGGCCTCGGCCGGTTCGCCTTCAGAGAATAGAACCTTTCCCGCGGCGACAAAACGCTCCCTTGTCGCCGCGGCAATCATTTCCCGTTCGGCAGCGCCGAGGATTCGAAACCCGCGCAATGACTCCATACCAGCCACGGCTCTAGACAACTTCCCAGTATGATACGAATCATACCGCAATATCGTCCGCTCTGCTAATTTCTGCCCACGAAAGGAATCACGCATGAGTACAACCATTGAACTGCTCGGCCAGCAGCATCAAGACGTGCTGGAACGTTTGTCCGCGGCCGCCGGCGGCAGGGAGCTTACGAGCAACGAGCTTGCGGATCTCATCGGCTATCTGGAAGGTGAGGTCTTGCCGCACTTCGATCTTGAAGAGCGGGCGCTGTTTCCCGTCCTCGCACGCCACATCGGCGACACGCAGGGCCCCCTCGCGGTTATGAATGCGGAGCACTTGATGTTTCGGCAACTGCTGGCCAGCCTCACGGCCGCTGCGCAAGCTGGCGAGGAAGAACAACAGCGGGTTTGCGCCCATGATCTGGCCGAGCTGCTTCGCGGACACATAGCCAAGGAAGACGGCGTGCTCTTTCCGTTGGCCCTGCAGCTGTTGAGCCCCGAGGAGATTGGGGAGGTGGACGCGGCAATGGGCGCTTGAGCCGCCCTTGCAACGGGCGGGCGCAACAGCGAAATGCTCTTGAGTTCGGCCCCGATATGGTAGCAAACTCTGGCAATCGTCCAGCCCACCGGCTGGCGCCACGGGAGGTGAGCATGCCAGAAAACAAACCAATCGGGTCTGCTGCTTCGCAGGCAGGGGCCGGCGATGCCGCATCGCAACACGAGACTGCATATTCCTTCGCCGAAGAGTTTGTCCGCATGGGGCACGACGGTCCGAAGATCCTCCGGATGTTCCAGAACCCGTTCTACGTCGCCGCCAACGATGCCTACCGGGCCCTCGGCCATGCTGCCACAGCCCAAATCATCGACAAGTGCCTGGCCGGAACAAGCCGTCCGCGAGTCCACGCTGAGGTAGTAGACACCACGGCGGCGAGCCGATCGCAGGATGGAAAAAAGGCGCCGGGCCGTGCCGGTTGAGGGTAACGCTCGCACACGGCAGCGCCATGCGGCGGCGCAGCAGCAACGGAGACTGGCATGAGGAAGATCCGTTGTGAGCAGTGCCCCATGCGCGGCAGGAGCTTGGTCGCCGACCTGCCGGATAACAAGCTCGACGTGTTCCGCACCTATAGCACGCTCGCAATCTACAAGTCTCGCCAGGTTATCTTCCACGAAGGGGCGCCGGCCAGCGGCCTATATTTCGTGTGTCACGGCGCAGTTAAACTCTTTCAGTCGGACCGCTCCGGACGCGATCATATCCTCGGAGTTGCAGGGCCGGGGGAGGTCCTGGGTGAGATACCAACAGATCCTTCAGAGCCGGGCTCGGTGTCTGCCGAAACGCTGACGGATTCGCAACTCTGCCACCTTCCCCGTGAGCGCCTGCTACAGTTCATTCAGGACTATCCGATGGTCGGGGTACGGCTGATTGCGGCGCTCAGTGCCTCCTTGGGAGCAGCCCATCGTAAGGTCCGCTCACTGGCGCTGAAGAGCGCCGAAGGCCGTTTGGCAGACCTGCTCATCCAGCTAGCCGGCACGACCGGGAGCGGCAACGGGAAGACCCGCCTGACGCTGCGCTACTCGCGCCGGCAAATCGCCGAGATGATAGACGTCTCCACCGAAACCGCCGTCCGCCTTCTCGGACGCCTGAAGCGCAAGCGCGCGATCTCTACCGCTCACCGCGAGTTGATCATCGCGGACGCAGACAAGCTCCTGCTCATCGCCAACAACGACAACATCGGCTCGCCCTAGCAGCCTGTCGGGCTTTGCATCTCGTAGCGACCCAACGGGGAGCGGTCCCGCCGAAAAGGCTCCGGCCGGAGCCTCGCGAAGGGCCGTGGCGCCAGGTCAGTGCCTTGCCGCCACGCTGACCACCTTCGGCTGCACCACGCGGACAAAATCTGCGTACTTCATCTTCACCGTCTGCGTGTGATTGCCGGCATTGAACACGATGCTGTCGTCCTTGGTCAGCGACTCGTCGACGTACACCGGCAGACCGTAAAGGTTGCCGAACGGCGGCATGGCCCCGGCTTCGCATTGCGGAAAGAGCCCGGCAAACTCTTCCTCCGTTGCCAGCGCGATTTCCGCCAGCCCAAGGGCCTTCTTTGCTCTCTCCAGATCGACGCGGTACGGCGCCGGCAAGGCTATCATGCAGAAGTTCTTGCCGCTGCGCAGCATCACCACTTTGGCGAGGTCCTTTCCCGGGATGTGCTCTGCTTGAGCGACCTCCTGGGCGGTGAAGGCCTGCCGGTGTGAAGTCACCTCGTACGGTACGCCGCTGCGGTCGAGACACTCACGCAACTTGGCCAGGATTGGCATGCTCAACCCTCCTTCTACCCCTAACCTGCTCCACGTTCTGTACCAGTGCAAGGTGGGGGCTGCGCACGCCTGCGAATCAGCCGCTATTACCGGAAAGCAGCGGCGCACCACCGCGCCCAGTTCCCACTCGTGCAAAGCAGGCGCACGCCCAGGAGCAGGCGAGAAGCGGCCAACCGGTCGAGCTTCAGAGCTTAAGGGCCGGAGCTCTTTCCAGACGAGCGCTCAGCGCTTGCTCGATGGCGGCAGCGACGTCGGCCAGGGGCCCGGCGGTACAGAGTGGGAGGTGACAGCTGGCTTCCTCCGGTAGAATCGGCTCGAAGCGGCGGCTCTGCTCGCGATAGACGCTCCAGTCGGCATCTGAAGGGTCCGCTCCACGCTGCTGCCGTTCGGCCAGACGCCGGCGCACTTCATCCTCGGGGCACGTACATTCCACCAGCAGGAAAGGGGCTCCCTGAGCCGCCGCGAGATCCCGCGCCGCGGCACGCCCGGCCCGGCGCTGAAAGGTGGCATCGAGCACCACCCCCCGCCCGGCCGCCAGATGCTCCCTGGCCTCGGCAAGCAGCGCCGCGTAAGTTCGTTCACTGTGCTGCGCGGAATACAATTCCGCTCCGTATGCAGCGGAAGCGCGTTGCCCGGGGTCGAGACCGGCCAGCCGCTTGCGCACCACGTCCGAGTTGATGTGGACGAAACCGGTACGACGCTGGAGCGCCGCAGCAATGGCCGATTTGCCCGTACCGCTCAACCCGGCGACCACCACCAGCGCCCGGGCGTAACTCCAGGTGTAACGATACGCCAGCGTGAAGTGCTGCCGCGCCTTGCTGCGGGCGCGCTCACGCTCCTTCGGCTCGACTTCCTCCTCTGCGCTCTTCAGGCTTTCCACCTTCCCGCGTACGTAGGCTCGATAGCATTGGTAAAACGGTACCAGCCGCGGCAACTCCGGATCACCGGCAGCCGCCGCGTACTCCGATACCAGCCGCGCCGCCAACTCGGGCCGGCCGAAAAAGTCGAGCTCCATTGCAAGAAAAGCGATCTCGGAGGCGGTGTCGCAGTAGCGAAAGCGGGAGCTGAACTCGATGCAATCGAAGATGACCGGTTCAGGCGCGAGGCAGATGTTGTCGGCATGCAGGTCACCGTGGCACTCGCGAATCCGACCTTGCTCCTGCCGCCGGCGGAAAAGAACTTCATTGCGGCCCAGAAAGTCGTGCGCGAAGCTTTGGATGGCATCATCGTCCGCAGCGGCAATGGTGTTGTCGCGAACAGGGCGCACGGCGGAAAAGTTGTCTTGCAGAATACCCCAGACAGCCGCCGGGTCGCCGTTTGCGGTCACCTCCGGCCCGGCATCGGCGTGGCGGTGGAAGCTCGCTAGCCGCCTGGCGATCTGGTCGATCATGTCGGGGCTCACCGCGCCGCGGCCGAGGAGTGAGTCCAGCATACGCTCTGACGGTAGCCGCCGCATGTGCACGGCATACTCGACCGCGGCGGGATCATCTTCGGGTCCGAGGCGGTATCCGTGCGTGGTCGGACAGATCGCCACCACGCCGAGGTACATCTCTGCCGCCAGACGGCGGTTGAGCCGCACTTCCTCGTGACACATCTGGCGTCGCAGGGCGAGGGTCGAGAAATCAAGAAAGGAGAATCGCACCGGCTTCTTGATTTTATAGACTTCGCTGCCTGCCAGGAACACGAATGAGATATGCGTTTGTACCAGCTCAACGGCTGCCGGGGGCCGCGGATAGGTCTCCGGGCGCAGCATCGCCGCTACGAGCACAGGGAGGGTCAAAGTTCCTCCAGGCCTGCTCAGGCTCGGCGCCGCCCCGGCGGGGAAAGGACGGCGCTGACCTCGAAACCCTCAGCTTCGAGGGCGTCGACGATGTCGTCGAACTTGGCTGCCCGCACGCGCGCCTGCAGCGTCCCGGTGTGCGCGTCTCGGTAGATCCACTTCAGGTCGCCGCCCTTGCGGTCGATGATGCGACGCACTCTCCATTTGGCGTCGGCACTGTCCCCACCCGAGAGCATGACGTGATAGGTAGGTTCGGTTACGCCGCAGAAATCCACGAAGGCGTCCAGCACGTCGGTGGTAGTGACGATGCCGACCAATCTGCGGTTCTCGACCACGGGTAACGCGCCGACCTTAAGCCGGCGCAACAAGCGTGCGGCTTCGTCGATCGGCGCGTCGGGTGCCACCACGCTCGGCTTCGCCGTCAGCACCTCCGCCACCGTCTTGAGGCCGGCGGAGGCGGCGCGCAGATCACGGTCGGTTACGATACCGGCAACGCGCTCCTTGCGCATCACCGGGAGTTGTCGCACACGATGTTTCTGCAGCAGCCCGCGCGCATTGGCAATCGAACACTGCGGTTCCACTGTGATGACTTTCGAGGACATGTAGTCGCGAACCAGCATGCTTCGGCCTCCTCGATGTTTGGATTCAGCAGCTCGGATTCACCGCCTCATTCAGGCGATCGGGCGAATCAGTCCCTCCTGCGCCACCGAGGCGATCAAGGTGCCGTCCCGGGTGAATATCGTGCCGGTGGAGAAGCCGCGCGCCCCGGCGGACGATGGCGTACGCTGCACGTAGAGCATCCACTCGTCGGCGCGAAACGGCCGGTGAAACCACATGGCGTGATCCAGACTCGCTGCCATGATCTTGCGATCGGGCGACCAGACAAGCCCGTGCGGCCGCAAAGACGTGTCGAGCAGCGACATGTCCGAAGCGTAGGTGAGCACACACGCATGCACCACAGGATCATCAGGCAGTTTGCCGGCAGCCCGCAGCCAGGCATACGCTACCGGCTCTCTGTATGTGCTCGGCGGCCGGTCCACCGGGTCGCATATCCGGATGTCGAGCGGCATCTCGCGCCGCGGCGACGGTTCCAAAGCCTCGAACAGGGTCCAAAAAGTCGGCAAGCCTTCAGGTGCGGGCACCTGCGGCATGGGCTCGTGGTAACTTAGCCCCGGCTCGTCTTTGTGAAACGAGGCGGACATGTTGAAGATGGCCTGGCCGCGCTGGATCGCCACCACCAAGCGGGTGGTGAATGAGCGGCCGTCACGAAGGCGGGTGACTTCATACAAGATCGGCAGCTTGGGATCGCCCGGCCGCAGAAAATAGCTGTGAAATGAGTGCACCCGCCCCTGGGCCACAGTGCGGGTCGCGGCCACCAGCGCCTGTCCCGCAACCTGCCCTCCGTAAACTCGCTGCCGCGATTCCTCCGGGCTGACGCCGCGGAAATGATTGACCTCGATTTCCTCGAGGTCGAGTAGGTTGATGAGCTTCCGCAATGCTTCGGACACTGTCCCTCCTAGGTCCCCGAGGCCAGTATGGCACCGTCAAGGACAGAGTGAAACGGGCCCGAAGCTTCCCGGCACCTTACCTTGGATTCGGCAGAACCGGAGCGCCGCGAGCAGGGGAAAGGTGATGAACGACCACCGAAGCTCCCATCTTTGTCAAGTCCAAGGATGATGTGTGTCATCCAGCCTGCCCTTGCGCCTTAACCTTGTCAAGCCAGGCGATAACCGAAAGCGGCTGGGCTCCATTGGACAAATGTATGGTCAGGTCATTGTCAGCCGGGGGGCGATCGCTGAAGCTGTTGACGTAGGCGGCGAGCAGCGGATCGCCGAGCTCTTCGGCAGTGTAGGCGAATTGTTCTTCACCGTCGGCGATCGAGGGCCACCACTCCCGCAGCTTGAGCGCCACCTGCTCCGCCCGTTGGCGCGGGTAGCAGAATGGAGCACGTGTCATGGCGTCTGCCAGCACGTTGACAAACGCCGCAGCCAAGGAACGGCGCGACGATGCCTGCAGATCCGGGCACGACGGGATGGACTGCAGCCGGCGGCTGCGGACCTCGAGTGCGCCGTCACCCAGGGTCATTATGCGGTAAGCGTGTGGATAGCCCGCCAGTGACGCGGTCACGACATTGTGCAGACCGGCTTCTTCCTTGACATCTTGGATGTGCAGGTGACCGCTGAGGGTCACACTGACGGCGTGCTTGCGCAGCACAGCTTTGAGCTCAGCGGCGTTCTCGACCTGGAACCAGGAAAAACTCGGCGTTACGGACTCGCCCGGAACGTGGTCGATGATGCTGTGGTGCAGCATCACGATAGTCTCGCGGCGGCGGTCGCGCTGGTGTTGCAAATCCTCGTCCAGCCACGCCAGTATCTCGGGAGGCACCCAGCCGCGATCCTCTCCTGCTTTCGGCGTACATATCCCAACCAAATGGAGCTCAGGCGTGGGGTCGCAGCTGTAAGCGGTGCGCCTGCTGTCCTTGAAACCAAAATCGCCGTACCAGCGCGGGATCTCCGGCGTGCAGACCGGCGTCACGTCGGGATCCAGAAACGCCGGCGGTCGCAGGCGTAACGAGCGGGGCTGGTCATGATTGCCGGAAACGCAGAACACAGGCTTGCGAAAGCGGCTGAACAACTCGCGCGCCTGGTTGTGGTTGTACGGTTCCGAATCCTTGGTCAGATCACCCGCGACGAGGACAAAATCGAGCTCTGGCGTGGCATTGATTTCGGCGATGGCCACTTCCATCAACTCGACGCTGTGGCCGTACATCGTCGGCTCGTTGGGAATGTCGGGACAAGTCCAACCGCTGTCAGGGTTGGGCACGGTGATGTGGGGATCAGCAATGACGGCGAAGGCGGTGGACACACCTCCACTCTTCCGAGACGGGACCGCCGAGTCAACCAGCGGCCGGAGAACAGACGGGACCACGTCCTGCCGGCTTACCGGCGGGACGTGGTCGGCTGCCAAGACCGGTTAGATCTTGCTGACGTTGCTGGCTTGCGGTCCCTTGCGACCCGGGGTGACGTCAAATTCCACCCGCTGGCCTTCATCGAGACTCTTGAAGCCATTGCCGGCGATCGAAGAATAGTGGACGAAGACGTCTTCGCCACTGTCTTGCGAAATGAAGCCGTAGCCTTTCTCGGCGTTGAACCACTTTACGGTTCCTTGTGCCATGCGCGTACCCTCCTTTGCTTAGATTCGTCAATCGGGGGGTGCTGCACGTCCAAGAACGCAAAGTTACCGCGACTCAAAGGCCACGTAATGCTGGCCTACAAGACGATTGCCGGACCTACCCGTATAACTTTTGTTCATGTAACGCACTTGAGCCCGTCAAGCAAGCCCGCGCGAGGCTTGATGCGACTCGGATGCGGAACCTAACCCCTGCCGGGGAGGGGGCACTGGGTACAGAAGTGCTATGGCAGCTTGCCCAATGCCCGCAGCACCTCCCGGCGCTGCTCCTGCACTTCCTTGAAATCCTTCTCGGCCCGTTCCAGAGCTTCTTGATCATTCTTGTAACGGGCGGCTCTCATCTGGCGCCGGACGTCGACTGCGCGGCGGTCGAGCTCGTAGCTGCGAGCCTCCAGGTCGGTGGGGTTCTGGGGCAGCGAAGTAGCCTCTTCAGCCAAACACGGCGCCTGCAGCGCCAGGGCGAGAAGCGTTGCCATCAGATAACGAGCGGTTCGCATTTCCATGTCCTTTTCGGGAGAGAAGCTCAGTAAACTTCACGCCACGAGGTGATGATCATGGCCTTGGGGGCGGGATTACCGCCGTTGTCGACCTGGTCCGCGAGCTCGAGTGCTTCCGTGCTGTAGTCGATGGCCGCATTGCCGCCGATGACGATGTTGAAATTGCCCGTCCATAGAGAACCCAGGATGGCGGCGCTGCCGATTACGCCCGTCGTCAGATCGGTATTGATCTCGGTACTGCCGCGGACGATGATCCAGCCAACGAAATCAGTATTGCCGGTGATCTTGATGTCGCCGTCCGCGATTAGAATGCCGGCTCCGGATACGGTCCCGGCAAGCGTGACATCGTCATTGGTGAGGTGAGTAATCTGCGGGTTCTCCATGGTCCCGAATATCCCGTTCCCGGTCACGCTCGAGTCATTGATAGTCACCACACCAGGTTTCTTGAGAATGTCGTTGATGATCTTATTCAAGTGCCCGATGTTGGGACCGCCCGAGGTAATCACGCTAGGGATCGGCGGGACCGTGCTCGAGCCCAGTCCCTCCACGTGCGGAATCTGCTGCGGGCTGAGATCGCCGATTACAGCGTCCTTTGCCGAATCGGTGCGCGTTGCTATGGCCGGTTTGACCACCCCGCCGACGACCTCCTCTCCCGCCAGATCGTGATCATACCCGCTGATTCCGAAAGATGCACCGAGAAAGGACGGATTGACGTTGTCCGCCGCCAGATACAGCGCCCCGCGCCCGTCGAACCCCATTGCCCGACGCACCCGGGCCTCGGTGATGCGCTTGGCGCCGTTCTGTCCGGTGGCCGTGCACCGGATGAAGCCTTTGTTCGTGTTCGCGGGCTCGTTCGGATCGTTTGCCACCGTTACGCTGTAGCTGAATTGCGGTGCGCCGGGCATCGAGGCGGGATTCGGATAAAAGATGGAAGTCCAGTTGTAAACGATCTCCTCGTTGAAATCGACCACGCCCATGCGGTTGATTGTGAGCAAAGCGTGCGTGAGTCCCGCCTCAGCCACGTACAGGGCCTGTGCGCCGGTAGCCTGGTTGTTGGCGGTCTTGAAATCCACGCCGCTGAACTGCAGCGCAAAGGCGCTGAGCGACAGAAACACGATCAGGACCAGGAAGGTGATGATCAGCGAAATTCCACGTTCATTGCGCAGGCGGCTGAAGCGGTTCATGGGACTCCCTCAACACCCGGCTCCGCCATTGAGGAAACGGTTGCGCAGGTCGATGTTGCTGACGAACTTGCTGACCAAAGGAGCGCCGCCCGTCTGATACGGGTTGGCTCTTTGAAGCTGGAGGGTGACCTTGACGCGGCGGACCTGGCCGCACTGGGTGGGGGTCAGTGCTAGCGGGGAACCGGTCGGCGCCAGTTGGACGCCGTTGGCATCGTAATAAGTAAGGGAGAGCGCGGCCGACGACATACCGCTGATCAGCTGAACCGGAGTACCGTTGAGTCCTTCAGTTCGCTCGATTGAGTCGGTGTTCGAATCGAAGGAATAGGTCACCACTTCTCCAGCGGCGTCGTTGGCCGGGTCGGTCGTGGTGCCGTTTTCGTTCAGATCGGACTGCACTTGCAGCAACTGCGGCCGGGCGTCGCTGATGCCGGAGATCACGTTGAGGCAGCGCGGATTGAACCCGGCCATGCGGATCTCCCGCGTCATCAGGTCTATGATGCCGCGGCCCGCCTCCTGCGTCTCGAGCTGCATGTCCTGCCCTTTGATGGCGAACAGCTGGTAACGGTAGGCACTGAACACAGCGGCGATGACGATGCTCATCAGGAGCATCGCCACCAGTGCCTCGGTCAAAGTGAACCCGCCTGACGGGCTTCTCAGGTGCACGCGTTCTTCTGGCACACGTAAGTCCACAACTCTACCTTCCGAGTCTGACCGTCCGTCCAGTCTACTGAAATCACAACCTTGGACATGCCGGCGATGGGCGAATTAGCGGTCACCGTCCAGTATCGACGAAACA
>Ga0214473_10005590_pt1 | contig 15053 bp, 29 predicted proteins | sample RVTome_7_FD_203509 | JGI IMG/M metagenome (GOLD analysis project Ga0214473, IMG submission 203509) | Soil microbial communities from uranium-contaminated site in the Upper Colorado River Basin, Wyoming, United States - RVT98D197 | ecosystem: Environmental > Terrestrial > Soil > Contaminated >... | reverse complement strand
GCCCCTTCAGGAAGAGTTTCATGCCTTCCCGGCGGCACAAGCGGCAAACAGCATCACGATGACGAGCCAATTGCTTTTCTCCTTCACTGGGCGGGTCTGAAGACCCGCCCCTACAAAATCGTGCCGGACAGGCTGGAAAGCCTGTCCTACGAAAGCTTACACGCGGCGGCGCTTGGGCGGGCGGCAGCCGTTGTGCGGGACGGGCGTAACGTCCTTGATGGAGTTGATGTGCAACCCCGAAGACGCCAGCGCGCGAACCGCGGACTCGCGGCCGGAACCCGGCCCCTTGATGCGAACGATCACGGACTTCATGCCGTACTGATCGCGGGCCACCGAGGCCGCGGCCGAAGAAGCCTGCTGCGCGGCGTAGGGCGTGCCCTTGCGCGAACCCTTGAAGCCCACCGAGCCGGCTGAAGACCAGCAGACCGTGCGGCCGTCGGGGTCGGAGATGGTGATCAGGGTGTTGTTGAACGACGCCTGAATGTACACCACGCCGTGAGGCACGATGCGACGCTCGCGCTTCTTCTTGAATTCCTTTTTCTTTTTGGTCGGCTTCTTCTCTACCGGTGCTCCGGCAGCCGCCGCGTCCTTCGGTTCTTTGGCCACTGTTCCCTCTCGTTGATGCGTCGTACCGCGGGCGACCTGCCGGTCGCCCCTACAAACGGGCGCAGCAAGCGGCGCCCCTACAAATCACAAACCCTAGCCCTTCTTGCCGAGAACCTTCTTCTTCATGGCCACCGCTCCCTTGCGCGGGCCCTTGCGGGTGCGCGCGTTGGTGTGGGTGCGCTGTCCGCGAACGGGCAAATTGCGGCGGTGGCGCATCCCGCGATAGGCCTGAATTTCAATCAGGCGGCGGATGTTCATCTGGATCTCCTTGCGGAGATCGCCTTCAATGCCGCCCTGCGATTCGATGACCTGACGGAGGTGGTTGACCTCGTCTTCAGTGAGGTCCTTCACCTTTTTCGTTTCGTCCACGCGCGCCAGGCCGCAGAGCTTCTTGGCGCGGGCCAGGCCGATGCCGTAGATGGATGTCAGGCCGACCCAGATACGCTTCTGAGGCGGCAGGTCAACACCAGCAATACGTGCCATTGGTTCTCCTCGTTCTTTCAACCGGGGCGGGCCTAAAGGCCGCCCCTACAAGATCGCGCCGGACAGGCTTGAAAGCCTGTCCTACGAATCAGCCCTGGCGCTGCTTGTGCTTGGGGTTGCTGCAAATCACCCGCACCACACCGCCACGCTGAATGACCTTGCACTTATCGCAAATCTTTTTGACCGATGAACGAACTTTCATAAAGTCCTCAGTTGTCAGTTATCAGTAATCAGTCCGGAGCAGGAAACTGAGGACTGACTACTGACTACTTGTAGCGATACACGATGCGGCCGCGCGTCAGGTCGTAGGGCGAAAGCTCGACCGCTACCTTATCCCCCGGCAGGATGCGGATAAAATTTTTCCGCATTTTGCCGGAGATGTGCGCGAGAACCTGATGCTTGTTCTCGAGCTGCACGCGGAACATCGCGTTGGGCAGCGGCTCGATCACCGTGGCCATCACTTCGATGGCGTCTTCTTTCCCGCTGCCTTCCGCGGGCTTCTTTTTTTCGTACTGCGGTCGCTTGGCCATGTACTCCTGTTCACTCTAATACGGGCGGACACGCAGGTCCGCCCCTAGAAAACCCTTACCACGAGGCGCCGGTGACTTCCTTCGGGCGCGTCAGAATCGACGGGCCGTTGGAGGTGACGGCGACGGTGTGCTCGAAATGCGCCGAGTAGCTGCCGTCCACGGTCACTGCCGTCCAGTTATCCTCGAGCACGCGAACCGCCGGGCGACCCATGTTGACCATCGGCTCAATGGCCAGGGTCATGCCCTCCTGCAAGCGCGGCCCGTGGCCCGGCGCGCCGTAATTGGGCACCTGCAACTCTTCGTGCATCACGGTGCCGATGCCGTGGCCCACAAATTCGCGCACCACCGAAAAACCGTTCTCTTCCACCCAGCTCTGCACGGCGTGCGAGATGTCGCTCAGCCGGTTGCCGAGTCGCACCTGCGCAATGGCCCGATCCAGCGACTCGCGCGTGACGCGGAGGAGCTTTTGCAGCTCCGGCGAAATCTTGCCGACGGGCACGGTGACCGCTGCATCGCCGTAATAGCCGTCGAGCTGCACACCGAAGTCGAGGGAAACGATGTCGCCGCCCTTCAACTTGCGCGCCGCCGACGGAATGCCGTGCACGATTTCGTTGTTCACCGAGGTGCACAGCACGCACGGGAAACCCCGGTAGCCCTTGAACGCGGGGCGCGCGCGATGCTCGGCGGTGCAGCGCTCCGCAAACTTTTCCAAGTCCATGGTCGAAACGCCGGGGGCCACCATGGCCCGCAGGCCCGAAAGCACGTCCCAGACAACCAGACCAGCGCGATGCATCTTGTCCAACTCAGCCGGCGACTTGCAAATAATGGCCATTGCCTTTCGCTACCGCCTCGCCAGCGTGACGAGCACTTCCCGAGTGACCGCATCCGCGTCGGCCGCGCCATCGATATCCACCAGCCCGCTTTGCGCCCGGTAGTACTCGATCAGCGGCTTGGTCTGCCGGTCGTACGCGGCGATGCGCTCGCGGATCACTTCCTCGCGGTCGTCCTTGCGCTGCGTGAGCGCGCCGCCATCCTTGTCACACTTGCCTTCCACCTTCGGCGCGCGCGCGTAAATATTGTAAATCTCGCCGCAGGTGGCGCAGGTACGACGGCCAGTGAGCCGTCGCAACAGCTTTTCGTACTCCACGGCGATGTGCAGCACCAGCGCTTTGCCGAATCCGCGCCGCCCGAGCAAATCGTCGAGGCCCTGCGCCTGCGGGATGGTGCGCGGAAAACCGTCGAGCACAAACCCATTGGCGCAATCGGGGCGGGCAACCCGCTCCTCGACCATGCCGAGAACAATTTCGTCGGGCACCAACTCGCCGCGCTCCATAATCGGCTTGGCACGGAGGCCCAGCTCCGAGCCGCGGCCGACATGATCGCGGAACATGTCGCCGGTGGAGAGGTGCGGTACACCTTGCACCCGGGCCACCTGCATGGCCTGCGTGCCCTTCCCCGCGCCCGGAGGCCCGAGGAAAATCAGCGCGCGCCTTGTTCCATGCGATGCCATATCTACAACTCCACAACTATCCGCGGCGACTGCGCAGCCGGCCCTTCTTCACAAAACCTTCGTAATGGCGCATGACGAGCTGCGCCTCGATCTGCTGCACGGTGTCCATGGCCACGCCGACGACGATGAGCAGCGACGTGCCGCCGAAATAGAAAGTGACGCCGAGGCCTTCCAGGAGCCAACGCGGGGCATTCACGTCGAACCACGCCCCCAACGGACCCCACAGCTTGTGCAGCTTGATGCCGGCTATCATCCACTCGGGGATGAGGCAGACCAGAGCCAGGTAGCAACCGCCGACAAAGGTGAGCCGCGTGAGAATGCGGTTGATGTGCTCGGACGTGTTGCGCCCGGGGCGGATGCCGGGAATAAAGCCCCCGTACTTGCGCATGTTGTCGGCCAGCTCTGTGGGGTTGAACACAATGCCCACGTAGAAAAAGGCGAAGAAGATGATCATCGAAACGTAGAGCACGGTGTACCAGGGCATGCCCCAAGCCATTTGCGCGCCGAAATCGCGGAAGAACTGGTACTTCTTTTCGAAGATGACGGCCGCGGTCTGCGGCAGCGCGAGCAGCGAGCTGGCGAAAATCGGCGGGATGACGCCGCCAGCATTGACGCGCAGCGGCAAGTAGGTCATCTGCCCGCCCATCACTTTGCGACCGACCACGCGCTTGGCGTATTGCACGGGGATGCGCCGCTGGCCGCCTTCCACGAACACGATGAAGCCGACGACGCCCACCATCAGGACGATGAGGAGCACCAGCGCCAGGCCGGTGAACGGACCCCAGTCGCGGTTCATGAACTTGACGCTGAGGTCCCGTATGGCGCTGGGCAGGCCGACCACAATGCCGGCGAAAATGATGAGCGACATGCCGTTGCCGATGCCGCGCTCGCTGATCTGCTCGCCGAGCCACATGATGAAGGCGGTGCCGGTGGTCAACGTGAGCATGGTCATCAGAATGAAGGCGGTGCCGGGGTTGTAGACCAGCGACTGGCCCTCGGTTCCGCCCGTCTTCATCAGGGTCAACGCAATCGAGAATGACTGGATGGCGGAAAGCACGATCGTGAGATAGCGCGTGTATTGTGTGATCTTGCGGCGGCCCAGCTCGCCTTCCTTCTGCAAGCGCTCGAGGTACGGGAACAGGATGGTCATCAACTGCAAGATGATGGAGGCCGTGATGTACGGCATGATGCCGAGAGCAAACACGCTGAAACGGCGGAAATTTCCGCCGCTGAATATGTCAATCAGGCTGAAAACGGAACCGCCGCTGCGCTGGATGAAATCCTCGATCAGCTTGGTGTTAATCCCGGGGGTGGGGATGAACGCACCGAGGCGATAGATCGCGAGCATAGCCAGCGTGAAGAGCACGCGGTTGCGCAGGTCCGGAATGCGGAAAATGTTCCGAAATGCTTCGAGAAGTTTCATTGCAGTACTTCGACCTTGCCTCCGGCGGCAGCGATTTTCTCCTGCGCCGATTTACTGAATTTGTGAGCACGCACGGTGAGCGCAACCTTGAGGTCGCCATCACCCAGAACTTTCAGGCCATCCCAAAGCTGGCGGACAAGGCCTTTGCCGACACACTCCAGCGGGCCGACTGTTTCGCCCGCGGCAAACGCGTTCAGCGATTCCACGTTGACGATAGCGAACTCCAGGCCGCGGGGATTGTTGAAGCCGCGCTTGGGCATGCGGCGGTGCAGAGGCATCTGGCCGCCTTCAAATCCCGGGCGGCGCGAATAGCCCTTGCGCGATTTCTGGCCCTTGTTGCCTTTGCCGGCGGTTTTGCCGAGCTTCGAGCCCATGCCGCGGCCAACACGCACGTGCTTGCGGCGCGAACCGGCGGCGGGCTTCAGATTCGATAGATTCACTGGCATTGAGTTTCGTTCCTTCCGTTCACGGGCGGGCCTAAAGGCCGCCCCTACAAAACTTTTTCTATCGGGCGGACACGCAGGTCCGCCCCTACGAAATTCACTTCACCTCTTGCACAAGGTGGCGGACCTTGAAGACCATGCCGCGGACGGAGGGCGTATCCTCGCGCTCGACGACCTGGTTCAAGCGGCGAAAGCCGAGACCGCGGATGGTGGCGCGCATGTCGTCGGTGCAGCCGATGAAGCTGACCACCCACTGAATGCGGAACGTATTTGCCTTTTTCTTGGCCATGCTTACGCTCCCACCAAATCTTCCTTCTGCTTGCCGCGCAACTCGGCAACTTTGGCGGCGTCCTTCAGGCTGAGCAGGGCGTCGAAGGTCGCCTTGATGACGTTGTGCGGGTTGGAGGTGCCGATGGACTTGGTCAGCACGTTGGAAATTCCGGCGACCTCCATGACGGCGCGGACGGGGCCGCCGGCGATGATGCCGGTGCCTTCCGACGCGGGCTTCAACAGCACCTGCCCGGAGCCGTAGCGCCCGAGCACCTGATGAGGAATCGTCGTTCCCTTCAAGTTGAGCTTGATCATGTTCTTCTTGGCCTGCTCAATGGCCTTGCGGATGGCCATGGGGACCTCGCGGGCCTTGCCCATGCCGAATCCGGCGTGACCGTTCTGGTCGCCGACGACGACCAGCGCGGAGAAGCTGAGGTTCTTGCCGCCCTTGACGACCTTGGTGACGCGGTTGATGGAGACCACCTGGTCTTTCAAGTTGGCTTGGTTAGCCTCGATGGGCCGGCGAACCGAGAGAGTTTCTTTTAGAATGTGCTTGGACATAGGCTTAAAACTTCAACCCCGCTTCCCGGGCGGCGTCAGCGAGAGATTTGACGCGGCCGTGATACTTGTAACCGCCGCGGTCGAAGACGACCTGCGACACGCCGGCGGCGATGGCGCGTTCGGCAATCACCTTGCCGACCACTTTGGCGGCGGCGATGTTGCCTCCGCCCTTTGTGAGCTTGCGGGTTTCCTTGTCATTGGAACTTGCCGAAGCCAGCGTGCGGCCGAGGCGGTCGTCCACCAACTGCGCGTAGATGTTCTTCGATGAACGAAACACGCAGAGGCGAGGCCGCTGCGGCGTGCCCTCGACGCGGGTGCGCACGCGGCGGTGAATCCGCATGCGGTGCTCATCCCGAGAGATTCTTCGTACTGGTCGTTGTGCCACAGTCGTTTCTCCAAAAATGCTAAGCGGTGGTCTTGGCGCCTGTCTTGCCCGCCTTTTTCTTCAGGCGCTCGCCAGTGATGCGAATGCCCTTCTGCTTGTACGGATCCGGCGGGCGGAGGCTGCGAATGTTGGCGACCACCTGACCCACCTGCGCCTTGTTGGCGCCGCTCACCGAGAGGCGCGTCTGCTTTTCAATGGCGATTTCAATGCCCTCGGGAACCGCGAATTCGATGGGATGCGAATAGCCGAGGCTGAAGACGACGCTCTTGCCCTTCTTTTCGGCGCGATAGCCGACGCCGACGATTTCGAGGTCCTTCTTGAATCCCTCGGTGACGCCGTGAACGGCGTTGGCCACCAGCGCGCGCGCCAAGCCGTGCAGCGCGCGATGTTCTTCGGACTGGCGGACGGCGTGGAGGACTTTATCCTTCTGCTCGAAGGTAATGCCGGCGGGCAGCGCAATGGTGAGCTTGCCCTTGGGGCCCTGCACGTCCACCGCATCGCCGCGAAGCGATACCTTCACGGCAGGGGGGAGCGGAATCGGTTTGCGTCCAATACGCGACATAGCTTTCTGTCTTCCCTTCTCTTTCGGGCGACCTACCGGTCGCCCCTACGAACGGGCGCAGCAAGCAGCGCCACTCCAAAGCGGACAGGCTAGAAAGCCTGTCCTACCAAACCTCGAGCAAAACTTCGCCGCCGACGCCGGCTTTGCGCGCGGCGCGGCCGGTCATCAGCCCGCGCGGGGTGGTGAGAATGCTGGTGCCCAGTCCTCCGACAACGGAACGGATCTCCGACTTGCCAACATACACGCGGCACCCGGGGCGCGAGATGCGCTTGAAATCGGTGATGATGGCCTTGCGGTCCGGCGTGTACTTCAAAAATACGCGGAGCGTTTTGCGCACTTTGCTTTCGTCCACCAGCTTGAAGGTGGAGATAAAGCCCTCCTCCTTCAGGATGCGGGCGATTTCCACCTTCATCCTGGACGCGGGCATATCGGCGCGCGGATGGCGGGCCTTGGCGGCGTTGCGCAGCCGCGTCAGCATATCGGCAATGGGGTCAGTCAGCATCGTTCGTCCTTTTTTTCAGCAGCTCGCCTTCGTGATCCTCTACCAGCTCGCCTTGGTGACGCCGGGGATTTCTCCGCGGAGCGCCAGGTGGCGGAAACAAATACGGCACATGTTGAACTTGCGAATGTAGCCGCGCGCGCGGCCGCAACAGCGGCAGCGGTTGCGCACACGAATCTTGAATTTCGGCTTGCGCTTCATCTTCGCGAATTGAGCGGTTCGACCCATTGTTTCTCCTAAGCACGCAGGGGCAAGCCGAGCAGCTTGAGCAGCTCGCGGCCCTCTTCGTCGTTGCGGGCACTGGTGGTGATGGTGATGTTCATGCCCTTAATCTTGTCCACGCGGGTGTAATCGATTTCCGGGAACACCAATTGATCCTTGAGGCCGAGGGTGTAGTTGCCGCGGCCGTCAAAAGAGTGCGGCGAAAGGCCCTTGAAGTCGCGGACGCGCGGCATCACCACGTTGCAGAAGCGGTCCAGGAACTCGTACATCTTCGGGCCGCGCAGCGTGACGCAGCAGCCGATGGGCATGCCCTTGCGAATTTTGAAATTCGCGATGGACTTCTTGGCGCGCGTGATGATGGCCTTCTGGCCGGTGATCTGGCCCAACTCGCCCGCGGCCACGTCCAACAGCTTGACGTTCTGGCTGGCTTCGCCGAGACCGATATTGACGATGACCTTTTTCACCTTGGGCACGGCCATGTGGTTCTTCCACCCGAAGCGCTTCATCAGCGCGGGCACGACCTCTTTGCGGTACTTGTCTTCCATTCGGCTAATCATTGCTGTCCCTTTTTTCGCAGTCCCTTCAACTTCTCAATCGAGCAGCACAGGCTGATAGCCTGTGCTACGCGCTCACTTATCCACCGAAAGCCCGCAGCGGCGGCAGATGCGCACGCGGCTGCCGTCCGCCAAACGGTTGTGCCCGATGCGCGTGGGCTTGTTGCAGGCCGGGCAAACCAGCATCACGTTGGAAATATGAATGGGTCCCTCGCGCTCCACGATGCCGCCCTTAATGTTCTTGGAGGGGTTGGGCCGCGTGTGGCGCTTGATCATGTGGGCGTGCTCCACGGTGACTTTCATCTTCACCGAGTCCACGGAGAGCACGCGGGCGGATTTATTGTGAAATTCGTCGCGGTCCTTGCCGCGCATCACACGCACCATGTCGCCCTTGCGCAGGGAGATGTTCTGCCGGATTTTTTCAGCCACGCGCTTCATTACCAGACCTCCGGGGCCAGGGAAACAATCTTGGTGAACTTTTTGTCGCGCAGCTCGCGGGCCACGGGCCCGAAGACGCGCGTGCCGATGGGCTCGTGGGCGTCGTCAATGAGCACTGCGGCGTTGTCGTCGAAGCGGATGTAGGTGCCGTCCTTGCGGCGGTGCTCCTTGCGCGTGCGCACCACCACAGCCTTCACCACTTTGCCCTTCTTGACCTGACTATCCGGCGCGGCTTCCTTCACCGAAGCGGTGATCACATCGCCCAGGCCGGCGCCCAGCCCGACGCTACCGCCGAGCGGGTGGATACACATGATGCGGCGCGCGCCGGAATTATCGGCCACCGTCAGCCATGTTCTCATTCGAACCATAAGAGTGCTCCGTTAACCCTCTAGAACCGGGCGACCTGCCGGTCGCCCCTACAAAAACTGTGCCGATGCAACGCGCACAGGCTGCTAGCCTGCGCTACTTGCTACTCCGCGCGGGTCGAGCGGGCCACAATTTCGGCCAGGCGCCAGCGCTTCAGCTTGGACATCGGCCGGGTCTCCACGATGCGCACGGTGTCGCCCTTGCGCGCTTCCCCGGCTTCGTCGTGGGCGTAAAACTTCTTGTGGACGCTCATCACGCGCTTGTAGAGACCGTGCTGCACGCGCCGGGTCACCTTGACGACAATCGTCTTCTGCATCCTGGCGCTGGTGACCTTGCCGATTTTGGACTGCCGCGGCCGGCGTTCAACCTGCGTTGCGGCGGCGGTGGGATTCTCTTCCATCGGTTACCTCTTCTCGCTCTTCGGCGCCTGCTCGTGCAGGAGCGTCTTCACGCGGGCCAGATCCTTGCGGGCCTCGCGTAATTTCTTCAAACCCTCGGCCTGGCCGCTGGACATCTGAAAGCGGAGGCGGAAGACCTGCTCGGACAGTTCGCGCTCCTGGAGCTGGAGCTCTTCCGGTTTCATGTCGCGATACTTTTCCACGCGCCGCGGCATCACAGACCTCCTGCGCGAGAGACGAATTTGGTGGGGATGGGCAGCTTGTGGGATGCGAGCGTCATGGCTTCCTTCGCCGTGGCTTCATCCACCCCAGCCATCTCGAACATGATGCGGCCGGCCTTCACCGGCGCCACCCAAAATTCCGGCGCGCCCTTGCCCTTGCCCATGCGGGTTTCCGCGGGCTTCTTGGTGTAGGGCTTGTCCGGAAAAATGCGGATCCACAGCTTGCCGCCGCGCTTGATGAAGCGCGTGATGGCCACGCGGGAAGCCTCGATCTGGCGGTCGGTGATCCAGGCGCATTCCAGAGCCTTGAGCCCGTAATCGCCAAAAGCCAGCGTGCCGCCGCGCCAGGCCTTGCCTCCGCGGCGCCCGCGCTGCTGCTTGCGGTACTTCACTTTTTTCGGCATCAACATAATGTTTTGTCCATTCCAACGGGCGACCTACCGGTCGCCCCTACGAATTCTTTACGCGACAGCCGGCGCTACGGCATTCGAGGTCGCCGGCTTGCGCTTGCGCTCGGGCATTTTTTCGCCCTGGAAAATCCAGCACTTCACGCCAATCACGCCGTAAGTGGTGTAGGCCTGCGCGAAACCGTAATCAATGTCCGCGCGCAACGTCTGCAACGGCAAACGGCCCTGCAAGTACCACTCGGAACGCGCGATTTCGGCGCCGTTCAGGCGGCCACCGACGCGCACCTTAATGCCCTTGCAGCCGAAGCGCAGGGCGGAATCCACAGACTTGCGCATGGCGCGCCGGAAGGCCACGCGCTTTTCGAGCTGCATGGCGATGGACTCCGCCACGAGCTGCGCGTCGAGTTCCGGGCGGTGCACTTCCTGAATGTCGATGTGCACTTCGCGATGCGTGCGCTTCTGCACGTCGGCCTTGAGCTTGTCGATCTCCGAGCCCTTGCGGCCGATGATGATGCCGGGGCGCGCGGAGTAGATGCGGATGACCAGCTTGTTGGCGGCGCGCTCGATATCGATGCTGCTGATGCTGGCGGAGCGCAGTTTGTCCTTCAGCTCCTTGCGCAGATTCACATCCTCGTGCAGCAGGTCGGCATATTCCTTGTCGGCATACCACCGCGACTTCCAAGTCCGGATGTATCCGAGCCGAAAGCCGAACGGGTGTGTTTTCTGACCCAAAGTGTCCTCCTACTTCTTTTTCTTCGCCGGGGACTTTTTCCTGCCCGCGAGCGTCTTGCGAACTTTGCGAACGGCGCCGGAAACGCCCTTGCTGGCGGCGGCTTCGGCGGCGGCGGCTTCCGCGCGGCCGGCAGCGGCGCGATGATGCTCGGCCAGCTCGACCACGATGTGGCTGGTGCGCTTCTGATAGCGGAAGGCACGGCCCATGGGCGCCGGGCGAATGCGCTTCCAGCGCGGCCCTTCGTTGATGAAGCAGCGCGAAACGAACAGCTCGTCCACGTCCAGCGACTCGCCGGCGCTTTCCGCCTTGTTCTCGGCGTTGGCGATGGCGCTGCGCAGGATTTTCTCGATGTCCTTGGCCGCGCGCTTCTTGGTGAAGCGCAACACCTGCAGCGCATCGGCTGCGCGCTGCCCGCGAATGAGGTCGATCACCAGCCGCGCCTTCTGCGGCGAGACGCGGATGTAGCGCCCGATGGCGCGGGATTCAATGGCGTGCAGTGCCTGTGGCTGTGTGGACATGTCTTATGCCTTTGGCGCCGGGGCCGAACCGCCCGCCGGTGCCGTTCCGCCCGCGGGGGCAGCGCCACCCGCCGGGGCCGCGCCCGGAGCGCCCGCAATGCCCGCGGCTTTTTCGAGTGCTATGCGAACCGAGTGGCCCTTAAAGGTGCGCGTGGGCGAAAATTCGCCGAGCTTGTGTCCCACCATCTGCTCGGTGACGTACACGGGAATAAACTTTTTGCCGTTGTGCACGGCGATGGTGTGGCCCACCATCTCCGGAAGAATCGTGGAGCGGCGGGACCACGTCTTAATGACTTTCTTTTCGTTGCGCTCGTTCAGCGCGTCCACCTTCTGACGCAGGTGGTCGTCAATGAACGGGCCCTTTTTCAGCGAACGTGGCATCGTTTCCTCTCCACTTCGAATTCCCCAACTCTTGATGCTGCGCAGCCCCTTCACTTCGTTCAGGGCAAGCAAGAGTGGCTGCGCTACTCTCCCACGCGGCGCAGTTTGATCCACTGCGCGCGGCGCAGCTTGCGGAAGCCGCGCACCGGCCCGGGAACGCGATGCGACACCGGGCAGAAGGGACACACAAAGCGAGTGCCCAGGGCGTTGGGCTGCTTTTCCACCAGGACCGCCCAGCCGGGCTTGCAGACCCGGTACATCCCCATGGCCGGCAGCGGAGCCGGCGGACGCACGGCCGGCCGGACCGAGCGTTTCAGCTTCGCTTTGCGCGCCGCCGAACGGCGCGAGGCGGAAGCTGCACGACGTCGAGTTGCTCTCATTCCTTCTCTCTCCCTTACGAACTACTTCTGCCGGCGCTGGACGATGAACTTGTCCGTGCGCTTGTTGTTGCGCGTCTTGTAGCCCAGCGTGGGCGTGCCCCACGGAGTCATGGGGTGGTTGCCCTTGACGCGGCCTTCACCGCCGCCGTGCGGGTGATCCACCGGGTTCATGGCCACGCCACGAGTGGTCGGGCGGCGCCCGTGCCAGCGGGTGCGGCCGGCTTTGCCGTAGGTGACGTTTTCGTGGTCCACGTTGCCGAGCTGGCCGATGGTGGCCATGCACGAAATGCTGAACTTGCGCACTTCGCCGCTGGGCAGCTTGACCAGCGCAACTTCGCCTTCCTTGCTGAGCAACTGCGCGGAACCTCCGGCGGCGCGCACCACTTGTCCGCCTTTGCCCGGGTACAACTCCAAATTGTGCAACTGCGTGCCGGGCGGAATCAGCCGAATGGGCAGCGCGTTGCCGGGCAGAATGTCCGCGCCCTCTCCGGTGGAAACGGTCATGCCCACTTCCAGGCCGATGGGACGCAGGATGTAGCGCTTCTCGCCGTCGGCGTAATGCAGCAGGGCGATGCGGGCGGAGCGGTTGGGGTCGTATTCCACCGCGGCCACTTTCGCCGGGATGCCGATTTTGTCGCGGCGGAAATCAATGCGGCGATACTTGCGGGCATGGCCTCCGCCGCGATGCCAGGAAGTGATTTCGCCGAAGGCATTGCGGCCGCCGGTGCGCTTCTTCGATTCGGTCAGCGCTTTTTCGGGCGTTTGCTTGGTCACATCGCTCTTATCGAGCATGGTGATGAAGCGCCGCGATGCGGTATACGGTTTGAAACTTTTTAGTGCCATCGTTTCCTCTACCCCGCTAAGAGCGGTCCAAAACCCAAGCGCGGAACTATGCCGTCTCCGCGTATTCGATCATCTTTTCGCCAGCAACCAGCTTGACGTATGCCTTTTTCCAGTCGCGGCGGTGGCCTTCGGCGCGGCCGCGTCGCCGGAATTTCCCGTGGAAGTTGGCCGTGCGCACCGAATCCACTTTCACCTTGAACAGCGTCTGCACCGCTTCCTTGATCTGCGTCTTGGTGGCGAAGGGGGCCACTTCAAAGACGACGGTGTGCTGCGTTTCCTTGACGCCGAGGCCTTTTTCGGTAATCAGCGGCCGGCGGATAATTTGATAGACAGTCGTGGTCATGGCCTACGCATCCTTCTTGGTTGCTTTGCGGCGCGGCTTCTTTACCGGCTCAGCCGGCGCAACCGCGGCGTCGGGGACGGGCGCAATCTGCGCCAGCGGAATGCCCACCACAGTTTCCTTCGTCGCTTTCACCGGGTTCAGCGCTTTGGAAAGCTTGAGCGCCGCATCCTTCGAAACGATCAGGCCGTCGTGCCGCAGCAGGTCGTAGGGCTGCAGCGCTGTGGTGACCACGCGCTTCACGCCCGCCAGGTTGCGGCTGGCCAGCTCCAGGTTGCGGTTCGCACCCAGCTCGACGAGCAATACCGTGCGGCTTTCCGCTGCGAGGGTGTTGAGCGTCTGGCGAAAAGTTTTCGACTTGTGCGACTCGAGCGCGAAAGAGTCCACCACGGTCAGCTTCTGCTCCGCGAGCTTGGCGGAGAGCGCCGAGCGCAGCGCGCCGACCAGCACTTTCTTCGGGATGGTGTAGCTGTAATCGCGCGGCACGGGGCCGTGCACGGTGCCGCCCTTGCGCCAAATCGGCGAGCGAATGGAGCCCACGCGGGCGCGTCCGGTGCCCTTCTGCCGCCAGAGTTTCTTCCCGGAGCCCGCCACTTCCCCGCGGCGCTTCACTTTGTGCGTGCCGGCGCGCTGCCCGGCGAGGTACCAGCGCGTGGTCTCGTGGAGCAGCGTGGGATTCACGCGCGCGGCAAAAACGGCATCGGCCAGGTCGATGGTGCCAACCTTTGCGCCTTCCAAGTTTTTAACGTCTACAACCGCCATAGTCTTCTCGCTTCCCGTTAACTGGCCTTGCGGGCCTTTTTCGAACGCTTGATGACAATATAAGAACCGTTGGGACCGGGCACCGCACCGCGGACCAAAAGCAAATTTTCGTCCGTGTCCACCTTCACCACGCGAAGATTTTTCGACGTGATTCTAGAGTGGCCCATCTGCCCCGCCGCGTGCTGGTTGGGCCAGACGCGCGAGGGAAACGAACTGCCGCCGATGGAGCCGGGCGCGCGGTGGAACATGGAACCGTGCGACTCGTCGCCGCCGCGGAAATGCCAGCGCTTGACGACGCCTTGAAAACCCTTGCCCTTGCTCACGCCGGAGACGTCCACCAGCTCGCCCGGTGCGAAGGAGTCCACCAGCACGCGGTCGCCAATCTTGGTTTCGCCTTCCGCTTCGAGGCGCACTTCGCGGAGGAAGCGCATGGGCGCGCCGCCGGATTTCTTGAGGTGGCCGGTCATGGGCTTGTTGACGCGTTGCGGCTTGACGAATTCCACGAGGCCCAACTGCACCGCCTCGTAGCCATCGCGCGTCTTGGTGCGCTTCTCGACCACCACGCACGGGCCGGCCTGCAACACGGTGCAAGGCACAGCGGTGCCGTCTTCGGCGAAGACTTGCGTCATGCCGAGCTTGATTCCGAGAATGCCGTTGACTGCCATATCCTTTTTCCCTTTGGGGCGCGGCAAGCAGCGCCCGTACATTCATTGCCGCGAATCAGCGCACAGGCTACTAGCCCGTGCTACCGCTATTTCGCGGCGTGCTCGCGGCCGAAAGCTTTAATTTCCACGTCCACGCCGGGCGGAAGATCGAGCTTCATGAGCGCGTCCACGGTGTCCGGGGTCGGCTCGAGAATGTCGATCAAGCGCTTGTGCGTGCGCATTTCGAACTGCTCGCGGGATTTTTTGTCCACGTGCGGCGAGCGCAGCACCGTCCAGCGGTTAATCACCGTGGGCAGCGGAATCGGCCCGGCCACGGTTGCGCCGGTGCGCTTGGCAGTGTCCACAATTTCCCGCGTGGACTGATCGAGAATGCGATGGTCGTAAGCCTTCAGACGGATGCGAATTTTTTCACCGTAGGACATAGGTTTACTCGATGATCTCCGTGCAGGCGCCGGCGCCGACGGTGTGGCCGCCTTCGCGGATGGCGAAGCGCAGCCCCTTCTCCAGTGCCACCGGAGTAATCAGCGCGATCTCCACGCTGATGTTGTCGCCG
>Ga0214473_10005589_pt1 | contig 15054 bp, 11 predicted proteins | sample RVTome_7_FD_203509 | JGI IMG/M metagenome (GOLD analysis project Ga0214473, IMG submission 203509) | Soil microbial communities from uranium-contaminated site in the Upper Colorado River Basin, Wyoming, United States - RVT98D197 | ecosystem: Environmental > Terrestrial > Soil > Contaminated >... | reverse complement strand
TCGCCTGGCTGCAAAACTTCCGCCGCTTGGTCACGCGCTGGGAACGCCACGCTGATAACTACCTGGCGATGATTCATCTCGCCTGCCTCAAAATCTACCTGAGGTATTTATGAGATGGGTTCATACTCAGATTTCAGCAATTTTGCGGACACAACGACACAACCTTCCCGTCCGGCAGGGTGATGATTCGCATCAACCCTTTGAGAAAGCCGTCCCTGGCGCGGCTGGCTTCCACTTTAACGGTCTTGCCGACGGCGTTCTCGAAATCCACCTTGCCGACGTTCAGGTTTCGGAAAACGTTGGGCGCCGGCCCCTCGAACAACCATGTCTCCACCTGGCCCTGGTCGTTCTTCGCCTCCACGGACAAGTAGGTGTGGGGATTCCTCCAGTCCAACTTGGTGAGCGTGCCGGTGCGTGTGAATCGCTGGTTGAAGTCGAAAAGCGCCGACATATTGTGATGCGCCCACGCCGTGCCCGCCGCCAGCATGATTCCGAGGGCGATGAAAGCACTGATTCTATAATTCATGAAGGGGCTCCTTAGCTTGGCCTTCTTTGGCTTCAAAGCGGGTCGGCCCGCCGACTGGGTAGTGCGGGCGATACCGGAACGTTAGGCTTAAAGAACTTGCCTGTCAAGAAATGGAAAAGCGTGATGTCGTTAGCACCTGAAATGTCCGGAGGAATCTGCAGGCGAATTGTCCGCTCTTGCGACATGAACTACCCAGTTAAGGCGGGGCACATCGTTTAGCCGGGGCACGCCAGGGCCGGGCGGGATGGATAGCGAGTCCTCGCCATGCTGCATGGATCCGATCAATACCGGGGCTATTCTCTGTCGTATTCCGTACCGCCGGCATCTTGCCGGCTCTGTGACTTTCAACGGGCCGGCTGGAAGCCGGCGGTACAAAATCAAACCACGAAGTATCCGATCAACGGGTCAGGTCAGCGGTTCTTCCACTCCGGTTTGCGCTTTTCAAGCAAAGCGCGCAGGCCCTCGCGGGAATCCTCCAGACGGTATAACTCGTTCAGGAAAACGTCCATGGAGAATCGCAGCGCTTCCCGCAGCGAGAGTCCCATTCCGCCCAGCACGGCCTTCTTGGCCATGGCCAGAACGGCGCCGGATTGCTCGGTGATGCGCGCAAGCAGTTGAGCGACCGCCTGCTCCAGTTGCGCTTCAGGCACCACGCGATTTACCAGGCCCAGTTCATGCGCCCGCTCGGCGGTGACCGCCTCCCCGGTCAGAACCAGCTCCAGCGCCAGCTTCGGACCGATCAGGTAGGGAAGCATGGTCGAGGCCAGGGGCGGAAACATTCCGATGGTGATCTCCGGCAGCGCAAACCGCGCCCGCGGCGTGGCCACCACCAAGTCCCCGAACGCCGCCAACTCCGCGCCGCCGCCGATGGCCGGACCATTGACGACCACCACCACCGGCCGCGGCGCCTCCACCATCGCCGTGCAGGCGTGGTGAAACGCGTCAATCAACTGGAAGGCCCGCTCGGGCGTGTACTCACCGATATCAATTCCGCCGCAGAACACCTTCCCGGCGGCTTCCAGCACGATGACCTTCACATCTTCCCGTGCGGAAAGCAGCTCCAGGCCCGCGGCCAGCTCGCGCAGCATGGACTCGTTCAACAAGTTGTGCTCGGGCCGGTGGAGCGTGAGCCGCGCCACCGGAGCTTCCGCCCGCAGGCGGATGTGAACAAACTTTTCCGGGTCCAGTTTGGCCGCTGACTGTTCCAGCAGTACGGCTTTCTGTGGCGATGCTTTGAAGTTCGTAGCGTTGGCCATGCTGACCTCGTGGGAAGCGCCGCCACTCCAGGCACGGGCTGAGGCATGCACCCGGCTCGCGCGGCATTTCTCCTTCGAAGCTAGCATACCGCCTCCACGCTCGCCGGGCGCTGGCGCGTGGCGTGTGCGATAACAGGCCACCGGCGCCACCGGGTGTTCATGCGGCTTGTTCGGCTGCGCCAGACTCGTGCCCGTCTTTCGCGTCCCCCCGGTTTAAGTTATCCTGTGCTGCCCATGCACGATCTCGGCTTCTTTCGCGAACACCTCGCGCAGTTCGAGCAGATGGCCGCACAGCGCGGCGTCCCCATTGACTTCGCCGGATTTCGCGCGCTCGACCGCCAGCGCCGCGAGTCCATCACCGCGGGCGAGCGCCTCAAAGCCGAGCGCAACCGGGCCAGCGAAGAGATCGCTCGCCGCAAGCGCGCCGGGGAAAACGCCGCCGACATTCTCGCGGAAATGAAGCACGTCTCCGACAAGATCAAACAGGCTGATGAGCAGATCGCGGCTTTCGACGCGCGCCTTCAAGATTTCATGCTTTCGGTGCCCAATCTGCCGCATCCCTCCGTACCAGTGGGCCGCGACGCTTCGGCTAATGTCGAAGTACGCCGCTGGGGCGCGCCACCGAAATTCGATTTCGCCCCGCGCCCGCATTGGGAGGTGGGCGAGCGCACCGGCATCCTGGATTTGCCCCGCGCCGCCAAGATGGCCGGCGCGCGTTTCGCGCTCTATCGCGGCTTGGGAGCGCGGCTGGAGCGCGCCCTGGCCAATTTCTTTCTGGACGTCCACGCGCGCAACGGCTACACGGAATACCTGCCGCCATTTCTGGTCAATACCGCGTCCCTCACCGGCGTGGGCCAGTTGCCGAAATTCGCCGCGGACATGTTTCATCTCGAAGGCACCGACCTTTGGCTGACACCCACGGCCGAAGTCGAGCTCACCAGCCTCTATCGTGATGAAACGCTCGATGCCGGCCGATTGCCGATCAAGGTCTGCGCCTGGACTGCCTGCTTCCGCTCCGAGGCCGGCGCCGCCGGCAAGGACACCCGCGGCATCCTGCGCCAGCATCAATTTCAAAAGGTCGAGCTGTTCAAATTCACCCGCCCCGACCAGAGCTACGATGAATTGGAATCGCTGGTCCGCGACGCCGAGTCCCTGCTGCAAAAACTGGGCTTGCACTACCGCGTCATGCAGCTTTCCACCGGCGACATGGGATTTGCATCGGCCAAGACCTACGACATCGAAGTGTGGCTGCCCGCCGCTCAGGAGTTCCGCGAAATCTCCTCCTGCTCCAACTGCGAATCTTTTCAGGCGCGCCGCAGCGGCATCCGCGCCAAAGCCAAGGGCGGCAAGAGCGAGTACGTGCACACCCTCAACGGGTCCGGACTGGCCGTGGGGCGCACCTGGCTGGCGCTGGTCGAGAATTATCAGCAGGCCGACGGCTCCATCCTGATCCCCGAGCCGCTGCGGCCGTACCTGGGGGTTGACCGGATTCCTGTCGCAGACTAACCGTTTGGACCGCTCTGGCGGCCATCTCCATCAATACAACGCCTCTGTTATCAATAGCTTAGAGCGATACCCGGAGGGTCTCCCAGCGCCACACCTACTTTCGCTCTTGCCGGATCAGGATCGCTAATGTCGAGTTTCATTTGACACTTCTTTTCCCAATTCACTACACTGCCAGGTACGCTTGATCGAGAGCCTAACTTGGGACACGGTCTCGGCAGGTCCGGCGCGGCGGGCCGAGCGCAAGCGAGCTGGCAGCGGTTGCAACGGGTGCGGGTTGTACTTACAGCCCGCTGCAAACATACGAAGCAAAGCACTTAGACCAGTTCGCACAGGTGAATTCTCTGAGCCGCATCATTCTCTTTATTTTCTGGGCCATTTTGTTGGGCGGAATCGTTTCGCTGCTGCGACGGCGGGTGCGGTCGTCTGCGCGCCGGGCCGTGGACGCCAGGCCCCCGTCGCCGCCCAAGCCGGTGACACTCTACCGCGACCCGTATTGCGGCACCCATGTCTCCCCGGAAGTTTCCTTCCGGGCCACGCAGGCGGGCCAGGAATTGCATTTTTGCTCGGCCGAATGCCGCGACCGCTATCTGCGGTCCGAACGGCAGTCGGCCAGCGCATGACGGGTGTGGGCTGTACTTGCAGCCCACGCTAAAAACGGGTGCGGGCTGTACTTGCAGCCCGCCCTGAAAAACGGAAACGCAGGAGGAAAAAAGCCGATGGCCAGCGCCAATAAGGCGGTCCCGCAGCCGATGATTCCGCGGATGGCGCCCCGCGAGGAACTGAACCCCTACCGCATTTCGCAGATCCAGTTCGACATGGCGGCGGAGTTCTTGAAGCTCGATCCCGGGCTGCGGCAGATCCTGCGCACGCCGCGGCGCGTGCTGGAAGTCGCCGTTCCCGTGAAATTGGATAACGGCCAGGTCAAGGTATTTTCCGGTTACCGCGTGCAGCACAACATCGCCCGCGGCCCCTCCAAGGGCGGCATCCGCTTTCACCCCAACCTCACTGTCGACGAGGTTAAGGCCCTGGCGGCATGGATGACCTGGAAGACGGCCACGGTCAACATCCCCTACGGCGGCGGCAAAGGCGGCGTCATCTGCGATCCCAAGCGCATGTCGCGCGGCGAGCTGGAGCGCATGACGCGGCGCTACACCGCTGAGATCCTCCCGCTCATCGGGCCGGAACGCGATATTCCCGCGCCCGACGTCTACACCGACGCGCAAACCATGGCCTGGATGATGGACACCTACTCGATGATGGTGGGCTATTCGGCGCTGGGAGTGGTGACCGGCAAACCCGTGTCCCTTGGCGGCTCCGAAGGGCGCGCCGACGCCGCCGCGCGCGGCCTGTTGTTTGTCGTCGAAGAGGCCTGCAAGGTCAAGAAGATTTCCCTGCGCGGCGCCAGCGTGGCCATCCAGGGTTACGGCAACGTGGGCTCGGGCGTGGCTCGCCTGTTTGCCGAAAAGAAAGCCCGCATCGTGGCCATCAGCGATTCGCGCGGCGGAGTTTACAATCCGCGCGGGATTGATCCGCTGAAGGCCTTCCGCTACAAGGAGCGCTCCGGCACCGTGGTGGGCATGCCCGGCGCTTCGCGCATCTCCAACGACGACTTGCTCACCCTGAAATGCGACATCCTGGTCCCGGCGGCCCTCGAGAACGTCATTACGCTGCACAATGCCGACCAGATCAAAGCCAAGATCGTGGCCGAGGGCGCCAACGGGCCCACCACGCCGCACGCCGACGAAGTCCTGGCGCGAAAGAACATTTTCCTCTTGCCGGACATAATGGCCAATGCCGGCGGCGTGACCGTCAGCTATTTTGAATGGGTGCAAAATCTGCAAGGCGCCGTCTGGCAGGAAAACGAAGTGATCCAGAAACTCGACTTCGTCATGCGCCGCGCCTTCGCCGACGTGCACGCGTCCATGCGCAAGAATCGCGCCCATCCTCGCGCCGCCGCCTACGTGCTGGCCGTCGGCCGCGTAGCCGACGCCACCCTGGCCCGCGGTTTGTTCCCGTAGTCCTCTCGGTTCGATCGTGCGCGGGTGAGATTCGCTGAGAGCGGTCCCGCGCCGCGATTCACAGCGCCGCTCTTTTTCCGAAAAACACCTTGCCTTGCATCAAACGACGCGCGTAAATTTGCTTTTGTCGGCTGCCGCTGAAGGTTTGCCGCCGCCGGCCGCGCCCGGCAAGGGCGCTACGGGAATTGTGCCTGGCGCGGAGGCGCCACGCGTTGAACAACTTTCAAAGTCATTCTCTGCCCATCGTCCTCAGCATCGCCGGTTTCGATCCTTCTTGCGGAGCAGGCGTCGGCGCCGACCTGAAAACGTTCTCCGCCCACAACTGTTACGGCGTGGCCGTCATCACCGCGCTCACCGTGCAGTCCACGCTGGGCGTCCATGCGGTCCATCCCACGCCCGCGCCCATTTTGCGCGCGCAGCTCGAGGCGCTGGCCCAGGACCTGCCCATCGCCGCCATCAAGATCGGCATGCTGGGCACGCGCGCCAACGCTGTGGCCGTCGCTGAATTCCTCGACAAGGGGAATTTTCAGCACGTGGTGCTGGACCCGGTCATCCGCGCCAGCGCCGGCGGACCGGATCTACTCGACGCCGGCGGCGTGAAATTCCTCACCGAGGAGCTGATTAAACGCGCCTCGGTGGTCACGCCGAATATCGCCGAGGCCGCGCTGCTCACCGGCCTGGAAATCACGGATGTGGCGGGAATGGAAGCGGCGGCGCGCAAGCTGGTGGAGCGCGGCGCGCGCGCCGTGGTCATCAAGGGCGGCCACATGGACAAGCCCGTGGACGTGCTCTTCGACGGCACGGAACTGCAAGCCCTCAGCGGCGATCGCGTGAAGACCGAAAATACGCACGGCTCCGGCTGCACGTTTGCTTCGGCGGTGGCCTCGCAGCTGGCTTTGGGGCGCCCGCTGCCCGAAGCCGTCATGCTGGCCAAGGCCTACGTCACCAAGGCGATTGCGAACAGCTTCACCATCGGCAAAGGCCCCGGGCCGCTCGACCATTTTTACCGCGCTCATCAGGAACCGCCGTCGCGCGGAGTCCACGAAGTGCCCCAGCACGGCCTGCATCCCGCATCCGAACCCGCCACGCGTTAGGCCATTCGGGTGACTACAGGCGCATTCCGTCAGTGCCAGTTTCCGATAATCAAGTAGCGTGAAAAGGCTTCGTCCAGCTTGCCTTTCGCCGCCTGGAGCTTGTTTTGCTTCTCTTCTAGCACGGTAAATTGCTTGGCAACGGTTTTCTGTGCCTGCACGTCGAACTTGCCATCACTCTTTGTGGGGATCTTGATGGCAAGCCGCCGCATGTTCGCTAGCGATGACCGGAACGATCTGTCAAAACTCATCTCCGAGCGAAGCCGGCAGAGCTCGCAAAGAACATATTCCGCAACGACGGATTCATCGATGATCTGAATAGCGCCGCAATGGTCCGTAGTGGCAAACGCCTGTCCCGCTGGAATCAGTTTGTAGTTGAACAAGCTGTTGTCGATGCCCCAGAGAATAGCAGGATAGCTGAAGTCGTGAATCCGGCTTTTCTCGATGAATCCCATTGGCTCGATTGCGTTGGCACTGAAAAGCGGAATTTTCGTTTCGTCGCTACTGATGTCCTTGACCAGAACCCGCTTGCCGATGAACATCCTGAATATCGATTCGTCTCCAAGCGAGGCCTCTCGCGTGGGCGTCTTAGGTAAAGGATTTGCAGAGACGAATTGATCGTAGTCTGCGACTGCCCTGTTGAACTCCTTGGTCGCCTTGTCAATGTCATCCTTGTTTGCGGCGTCGGTGCTTTCTTCAGCGCCCGCATCGATCTTTTCTTGTTTTGTCCACCAACGGTCTATGACCCAATGCGCTTCTTCTTGGAATCGCCTAATGTCTTGAATTTTGCAACGCCTCGTTTTCTCTTCCAAAAGGTTCTTAACCCTATCACCCGCTGCGTCAAAAACCCGGTACAAGCCCTCCATCTCCGGCAAATCATCGCTTTCGATTTCTTCTCGCTTCACGCTTCGCAGGCGCTCTCCGATGTTTGAAACCAAGTATGTAAACACTGCCTTATTTTGCCTATCGTCTGGGTCATGTTTCTTGGTGATTGCCAAGATGTAAGTATGCTCATTGTTCGCATAGAAGGTTCGCAACGGCAGGGAGACGATGGCGTCAAGGTAACACTCACGCAGGATATGATGTCTTAGCTTCTTGCCGCCGACTCGCCCAAGAATCCCATCTGGGACGACAATGAAAGCCCGCCCGCCTTTCCTAAGGGACTTGACGATCCACTCCACCGATAGCCCTTCTAGGCCCAAGGCATTAACTGGGTACTCGTTCGTGGTGCGTGGGGTTCTCTTGATCTCTTCCTTGATGATGCCCGATCCGCTGGTTACATAGGGCGGGTTGCTCAGAATGAAATCGTACTTGTCTTTGTCTTCTTTGACGATGTGACCGAAGGTTCCCAGGTTGTCCTTGAACAGCGTGAATGTCTCGTTGAAAACCTTAGCGAATTCTTGGGAGCAATCGGGGTTTTTGAAAAGTAACTCGGCGAGATAGATGAGCATGTTCGCTTTCGCCAGAATGATCGTTCGTTCCTCATCTCGCTCGAATCCCTTGTCGAAGCCATGAAGCACGAAAGGCAGCGAGATGGTCTTGCTGACATTTGGCTGGTAGCAAGATTGCATACTCTCATTCATGTTGAGTATTTCACAGGGAAAACCACCGAGGCCGCAAAACGGATCGCAGATGCGCTTCCCAGCGAATTGAAAGGTTGGCACATCCATTCCGGCCATACGGATCATCGACTGGATAACTTTTCGTGGAGTAAAATATTGACCCAGGGCCGCGACTTCCTGATTCAAGAAACTTTCGTAAACCTTGGTCTTGAACTGCTTGTCGATCTTGGTCAAGCCCCCGAACTCTTCTGCATACTTGTGCAGGTGCTCGAGGGATCGCCTGAACAACACGGCTTGCGTAAGGTTTGCTTCTCCGCTTTCGGTCACAAAGATGGTGCCGTTGATGATCGTTGTCCCATCTTTTGCGACCGGGAATAGTTTGTAGATTTTCTTGCGCGTGTTCTTGGCGTAGAAATCCAGCGCGTCCTCTGGGTCTTCGGCCGCCTTCTGGCGAATTCGATTGAAAGCCGTATCGTCCGGCAAAACGCGCAGGTCACTCAAGAATTTGAAGATGAACAATTCGACGACGTTGTAGAGACACTTGACCGGAGATTTTCCCGTCGCAACCCAGATTGTCTGCCAGAGGCGGGTCGCCAGCGGAGTCGGATCGATCAGCCGTGGTCGCCGGATGGTCGAGTTTGTCTTGTTGATCGAAGCGTCTACTTCATCAAGCAGATATTCCAGGATCGTTGCGTTCTTGACGCCAAAGGCGTGGAATACCGTCCGCAACTCGTTGCCATCCATATCGCGAATGCGCTCGCCGTTGATGGCGTTGACCCAGAACGTCTTGGTCGAATCAGTTACGATTAGAATCTTGGACAGCGCCTTTGCTACTTTGGCCTCTTGGGTAATTGCCTTGGTGATCTTTATATCGGACGAGAGTTCTCTTGGTTGCTTGTACTCCACGACTGCCTTGATACTGCCGTGGTGAGCAACAAGGCCATCCGGCTTCTTGGCCCCAAGCTGTTTGTAGTCTTTCTTGGGAATGATTCCCGCATTCCGAAGCTGACCAAGCGTTGTGTTGCCCAGTCGGTAGTACGTGTACTTACCGATTTGGAAGGGAACAGTCTGAAGCAGCTCTTCGCTCATGTCGCCCGGCTTGGAGTGGGGTGGCGCTCCACGTATTCAGCAAGAGCGGCGTCAATGAGTTGCGCCCTAGTCGGCTTGGGCCGCATCGATTGGCATATCGCATCCAGCGCCGCAATAGTGACCGGACTGATCCGTGTGTAGACCACGACCTTGGCCTCAGACTCAGCCTCTTGGTGTTCCGTTCGCTTCCCCATGTTAGAAGTGTAACGAATCGTTAAGGTATGTCAAGTAGTGTAAAGAACGCTTGAACTTAACATATCTTAACGAACCTTAACGCAACATACGGCCGCTAGTCTGTGTTCACGCGTCGCGGCGGTAAACGACGCGTCCGGCGACGATGGTGGCCATGGGAGCGCCACGGAAGACACGCCCGTCGAACGGTGTGTTGCGCGACTTGCTGGCGGATTCCGCGGCGCGAAACGTCCAGGCATGCTCGGTTGAAAATAGCGTGAGGTCGGCGGGCTGACCCTCGGCGATGCGGCGCTCGCGGCCCAGCACGCGCGCGGGGCCGGTGGTGAACAGTTCCACCATGCGCATGAGCGGCAGCTTGCCGGCGTGCACCAGCTCCAGCGCCAGCGCCAGCGCGGTCTCGAAACCGGTGATGCCAAAGGGCGCGCGATCGAACTCCACCTCTTTGCTGGCGGGCTCGTGCGGCGCGTGGTCGGTGGCAATGGCGTCCACGGCGCCGTCGGCCAGTCCTGCGATCAGCGCGGCGCGGTCTTCAGCCGAACCGAGCGGCGGGTTCATCTTGTAATGCGTGTCGTAGGCCACGTCCTCGTCGGTCAGCGTGAAATGATGCGGCGTCACCTCGCAACTCACGCGCACGCCGCGCTTTTTGGCCGCGCGCACAGCTTCGAGCGACGCGCGCGCCGAGAGGTGCGCCACGTGGAACCGGCAGCCGGTCAGCTCGGCCACCTGAATATCGCGCGCCACGGCGATGGATTCGGTGGCCGCGGGCATGCCGGCCAGTCCCAGGCGCACCGACTGGCGCCCCTCACGCATCGAGTTCCCGGCAAATAGCGAAGCGTCTTCGCAGTGGTCAATCACCGGCAGGTCCAGCGACCGGCAGTAGTCCATCACCTGGCGCAGAAGGCGCGCCGTGGCGATGGGTTTGCCGTCATCGCTCACGGCCACGATGCCCGCCTGCTGCATGGCCGCGATTTCCGCCAGGCTCTCGCCGCGGCTGCCGGCTGAGGCTGCGCCAACGGGCCAGACGCGCGTGCTGGCCACTGCCGCGGCGCGCTCCACGATGCCTCGCGTCACCGACGCGCTGTCGTTCACCGGCCGCGTATTCGGCATCGGGCACACGGCCGTAAAACCTCCGCGGGCCGCCGCGCGCGTTCCCGTCTCGATGGTTTCGGAATTCTCGATGCCCGGCTCGCGCAAATGGCAGTGCAGATCAATGAAGCCCGGCGCCACGATCAGCCCGCTGGCATCGAGTATTTCGTCTCGCGTCCCGGCGGGCGCCCGCTGCGATTCTCCGCCGCCCGGCGGCGCCACCGTCACGATGCGATCCCCGTCCAGCCAGATATCGCGCGGCGCGTCGGTGCCGCTCGCCGGATCCATCACACGCCCATTTTTAATCCGCAACATGTTTGGACCCTTTGCCCGGCTCGGATTCACTGCCCCCGCCCAGCAGCATGAACAGCAGCGCCATGCGCACGGCGAGGCCGTTGGTCACCTGCTCCAGCACGCAGGACTGCGGCCCGTCGGCCACCGCCGGGTCAATTTCCAGCCCGCGAATCATCGGCCCGGGATGAAGCACCAGCGCGCCCGGCTTGGCGCGGCGCAGCCGTTCCGGTGTGAGTTGGTAAAGCAGGATGTACTCATTCAGCGGCAGCGCCGGCTCGTGCAGCCGTTCTTCCTGCACGCGCAGGACGATCACGGCGTCGGCTCCCTCGAGAGCCTGGTCCACGCGGGACGTCAGCCGCACCGGCATGCCCATGGTCTCGAATTCGCGCGGCAGCCACATCGCCGGCCCGCACAGCGTGAAGCAGCAGCCGAACTTGCTTAGCAGATGCAGATTCGACCGCGCCACGCGGCTGTGCAGGATGTCTCCTAGGATGGTCACGTGCAGCTTTTCGAGCGTGCCCAGGCGGTCGCGCAGCGTCAAGGCGTCCAGCAGCGCCTGGGTGGGGTGTTCATGCGAGCCGTCACCGGCGTTGATGACCGGAATGTCCAAATGCTTGGCCACGAATTCGCAAGCGCCCGAGGAGCTGTGCCGCATCACGATGCAATCCGGCTTCATGGCGTCCAGCGATCGCACCGTATCCAGCAGCGACTCGCCCTTTTTCAGGCTCGATGACTCCGCTTGCAAATTGAGCGTGTCCGCGCCCAGGCGCGCCGCCGCCGTGGCGAAACTGATGCGCGTGCGCGTGGAAGCCTCGAAAAACGCCAGCGCCACGCTCTTCCCGCGCAGCGTGGCCAGTTTTTTCAGGGGGTATCGCTGGAATTCCTGGAATGGCTTGGCCTCATCCAGCACAAAGTTGATCTGCGCGGCGGTCAGGGGCTCGATGCTCAGCAGATGGCGAAGGCGTTCCGGCACTCCACTCCTCAAGGCCCGGCCAGATGGCGGTCCCGCTGGGCGGGGTCGGCTCCGGCGGGTCAGCTCACTAGACGAGTTCCACCAGCATCACTCGATCCTCGTGGTCAATTTCGTTCAGGCGGACCTCGATGATTTCCGTGCCGCTGGTCTGCACGCGCCGCCCCACAAAACTGGCTTCGATCGGCAACTCCCGGTGCCCGCGGTCCACCAGCACGCACAGCCGCACGCGCTGCGGGCGGCCCAGATCAAACAGGCCGTTCATGGCCGCCCGGACCGTGCGTCCGGTGTACAGCACATCGTCCACCAGGATCAAATCTTTGTCATCCACGCCGAAAGGAATCTCGCTCGAGTGCAGCACCGGCTGCGCCGCTACCTTCGACAGATCGTCGCGATACAGGGTAATGTCCAGCGTGCCCACCGGCACCTCCACCCCCTCCATCCCGCGCATCGCCAGCGCGATCCTCTGTGCCAGGGGCACGCCTCGCCGCCGTATCCCGATCAGCCCCAGATTCTTCGTCCCGCCGCTCTTCTCCGCAATTTCATGCGCCAGCCGCTGCACCGTCCGGTCAATCTCGGTGGCCGACATCAACTGGCTCTTCTCCACGATGCGCATCGGCGCAACATCCTAGCATAGCCGCCCGCAAGTCCGCAGCCCGCACCGCTGCCCCAGCGAGCGCTCGCCTGTTGGATCTGCCGTATCCCGCAGCCACTTGGGAAAATACCCAGTACCCCCGCCGGGGACCATCAGCGCGGACATTTCTACTTTGCACAAATCGGACCTTTTCACTTTTCGGCGACACTTTGGAAGGCTAGACCTGGAATACCACCCCTCTCTTGAGGTATTCTGAATGCGCCCTGCGGTGCGCCATGCCGTGGTAACCTCTCCTGATGTGGCGGCGTCTAAGTTTCTGAAGCACCCATCCTGCGCACTTCGGCGCGCCACCCGTTGAGTCGGTGCGGCTGCCAGGGGAGCCGGCCGGCATATTCTGACGAGCGAGGTTCGATGAGTAGGTTGAGATTTGCTTTGTGTTGTCTGCCCATCGCTCTCATCTCGCTTGGGGCGCCGGCATTCGGCCAGGAACCGCCCGCCGAGCGCCGCTCCATGACCGCGCTCCGATTGGACGAAGACGAGCGCATCGTGCTCGACGGCGTGCTTGAAGAGGAGGTCTGGCAGCGCGCCCAGCCGGCTGCCGACTTCCTCCAGCAGGAGCCGGATCTCGGCCAATCTGCTACTGAGCGGACCGAAGTGCGCATCGCCTACAACCAGCGAAGCCTTTACATGGGGGTGATCTGTTTCGATTCGGAGCCGGATAAACTGCTCGGCTTCCAACGGCGGCGCGATGAGACTACCGGATCCGATGACCGATTCCAGTGGACCATGGACACATTCCTCACCGGCCGCGAAGGATACTTTTTTGAGATGAATCCTTCCGGTCTGATGGCCGATTCCCTGATGACCGCGGGCGGCGGGCAGAACCGCGAGTGGGACGGGATCTGGAATGCCAAAGTGCGCCGCAGCGAAGTCGGTTGGATTCTTGAAATCGAAATTCCTTTTCAAACGCTCAATTTCGATCCGAACGCGCCGGCGTGGGGAATCAACTTTCAGCGAACCGTGCGGCGTAAGAACGAAGAGAGTTTGTGGATGGGATACCCGCGCAACCAAGGGCTGAGAAGGATGGGCAACGCCGGATTGCTTACGGGTATCCGCGAGGTAAGTCAGGGTCATGGCCTTGACTTCAAACCCTATGTGACTGGCACCGCGTTTTCGGCTCCCGCTCGCGGCCAGAACCATATGGTGTATCAGGGTGACCTTGGATTCGATGTCTCGTACACTCCGACTCCTCGATTGCGCGCCAGCCTTACCGTGAATACCGACTTCGCCCAGACCGAAGTGGATCAGCGCCAGGTGAACCTCGGCCGGTTTTCAATCACCTTTCCCGAGAGGCGTGACTTTTTCCTGGAAGGCGCCAACTTTTTCGATTTTCGCTCGACCTCCGGCGGCGGCCCTCGCCTGCGTCCGTTCTTCAGCCGGCAGATCGGGCTCAATCCGGACGGCGAGCCTCAGCCCATCGTCTTTGGCGCCCGCATGGCCGGGCAGATGGGCAAGCAGGATGTAGGCATCTTGCAGGTGCGCACCGGCGAGGATTCGGTCAGCGCGGGCGAGGACTTCTCCGTGGTACGGCTGAAGCGGCGGATTCTGTCTCAGTCTTTTATTGGAGGGCTGTTCACCCGGCGCGATCCGCGGCAGGGCGACCCAGCCCGCAATACCTTCGGTCTAGATTTCCTCCTCGATACAAGTAATTTTCGGGACTCGCAAAATCTCCGATTCGACGGGTTTCTGCTGGGCGCCACCAATCAAGTCGGACTCACCGGTGACAACCTTGCCTATGGAGCGAGCCTAAGCTATCCCAACGACCCCTGGAGCGCGACGTTTGACTTCCAGGAAGTCGAGCCAAATTTCGATCCCGCCGTCGGAGACGTGCAGCGCACTGACTACCGGCGTTATGCGCCGAGTCTGACCTATTCGCCACGCCCCCGCAATAATCGTTGGATTCGGAGTTTTACTTTCGGCCCCACGCTGGACTTCATAACGGACAGGCACAACAAGCTGCTCAACCGCGACTTCACGCTGAGAATATTCGAGGCCGAGCTGCACTCACAGGATACTATATCTCTACAGGTCAACCCGGAATACCAGCGGATACGGCCAGGGGAGAGCTCTAGGATTTCCGGCATCAGGCTGTTAGGCACGGAGTTCAGCTTCACTCGTTTCCGCGCAGCCATCACTACTGCCTCACGGCGCATGATCTCCGTATCGCCCACCATCGAATGGGGTCCCTTTTATTCGGGCCGTCGCGAGCAATTCAACCTGAATCTTAATGTGCGGATCCGGCCCGGCCTGATCGTGTTCACCACGACTCAATATAATCGCGTTCGCTTGGCCGAGGGCCGCGTGCAAACCCGCCTTTTCCGGATCACGCCGGAATGGCAGATGAGCCCGTTCCTCTCACTCGTTAATACTATCCAATATGATAGCGTGAGCCGCGTGCTCGGGTGGCAATCGCGCTTCCGCTGGATCGTCAAGCCGGGCGATGACTTCTACTTCGTGTACACGCACGATTGGACCGATGATCCGTTAATCGGATATTCAACCCGCGCGCGGCGGCTCTCGACGAAAATCATCTATACCCACCGCTTGTAGCGGACGGATGCGGCAAGAACATGTTGTGGCTTGGCAAGGATTCAAGTTCCATTGATTTCGCGTAGAATCAGTGTACCGAACGCGGGGCTCCGGAAGTCCGCCGGGCCCGCCAAGTCGTGGGTCTTCAACCTCACGATTCGAGGAGACCGAATATGAGAAACGACCCGCTCAGCAACGCCAGTGATTGGATCGGCGAGCAACGATTCCCTGGCGCCGCCCAGCTCAAGAAGTACGCCGTGATCGCCGGGATCATCATCCT
>Ga0214473_10005588_pt1 | contig 15055 bp, 12 predicted proteins | sample RVTome_7_FD_203509 | JGI IMG/M metagenome (GOLD analysis project Ga0214473, IMG submission 203509) | Soil microbial communities from uranium-contaminated site in the Upper Colorado River Basin, Wyoming, United States - RVT98D197 | ecosystem: Environmental > Terrestrial > Soil > Contaminated >... | reverse complement strand
AGCAGAGCGGCTTCGGGAAGGAGCACGGCATCGAGGCCCTGGACTACTACATGGAGACCAAGTCCGTCGTGGTGGCGAACCCCTAACACGGCTTGACGCGGGAGGCATGACGCGTGACGCTGCTAGGGCGTCAAGCCTCCAGCGTCCGGCGTCGAGCAACGATAGAGGAGGTGCACCGTGAAGTGCTGGGTGAATGGGGAGTGGATGGAGGCTGAGGGCGGGCGGACCACGGAAATCCGCAACCCCGCCACGGGCGAGGTGGTGGATACCCTGCCCCGGTGTTCGGCGAAGGACACGCAGAAGGCCATCGACGCGGCGGCGGCCGCCTTCCCGGCCTGGTCGGCCATGACGGCCGAAGAGCGTGGCCGGATCCTCCTGAAGGCGGCCGATATCGTGAAGGCCAAGATGAAGGAGCTGGCTCCCTGGCTCACGAAGGAGCAAGGGAAGCCCATCCGCGATGCCGAGCTGGAGATCAATCATTTCCTGCACGGCCTGGAGTACTACGCGGGCCTCGTCTCCAAGGTCCGAGGCGACTTCGTGCCGCTCGCCGGCAAGAACATGTACGGCCTCGTGATGCGGCGGTCGCTGGGCGTGTGCGGCGCCATCGTGCCGTGGAACTTCCCCATCACCCTCATGGGCAACAAGATCGGCCCGGGCCTGGCGGCCGGGAATACCTTCGTGGTCAAGCCGGCCAGCACCACACCCCTCTGCTCCATCAAGGTCATCGAGGCGATGCACGAGGCCGGGATTCCCAAGGGCGTCCTCAACATCGTCACCGGCCCCGGCAGAGAGGTGGGGGAGGAGCTGATCCAGAACCCCCAGGTCATCCGGATCGGCTTCACGGGGGAGACCGGCACGGGGCGGCACGTGGGCGAGGTGTGCGGCCGGCTCTTCAAGCGCGTGAGCCTCGAGCTGGGCGGCAGCGACCCCTGCATCGTCTGCGACGATGCGGATCTGGACAAGGCGGCGCCGATGGTCGCCATCGGCCGCTTCTTCAACTGCGGCCAGGCGTGTCTGGCAGTGAAGCGCCTCTACGTCTTCGAGAGCGTGTACGATGCCTTCCTGGAGAAGCTGATCGGGAGGGCCAACCGCCTCAAGCTGGGGAACGGCATGACGGAGGGCGTCCAGATGGGTCCGCTGCACACGGCGGCCCAGCTCAAGGAGGTCGAGGAGCAGGTCGAGGACGCTCGGCGCCGCGGGGGCAAGGTGGTGGCGGGCGGGGGCCGGCCCGAGGGCCCCGACTTCGCCAAGGGCTATTTCTACAAGCCGACGGTCCTGACGGATGTCCCCGCGGATGCCCGCGTGGCCACCGAGGAGACCTTCGGGCCCATCCTCCCCGTCTGGAAGGTGAAGGACCTGGAGGAGGCGCTCACCAAGGCCAACAACCACGTGTACGGCCTCGGCTCCAGCATCTGGACACGGGATATGACCAAGGCCGCCGCGGCCGCCGAGCGGCTGGAGGCCGGGAACGTCTGGGTGAACTCGCTACACTACGGGCACGACGAGATGCCCTTCGGCGGCGTGAAGGGGAGCGGCATCGGCCGCGAGCACGGCATCGAGGCCCTGCTCTCGTACACCGAGCCCAAGGGCGTCGTGTACACCATGCTGTAGCAGGCTGCTGAAAAAGGCCCATCTGCGGCGTTGGCGCGCTCGGACATCTCATCCCGCTGCCGACGTAGCGGCAGCGGTGGCGCTGCGGCGTACCCGGCGTACGCCTCACTCGGCCCTTCGCGCGCCGCCTTGCATCTGGACCTTCTTGAGCAGCCTGTCGGATACCAGGCATTCGTGAGGTCGCTCAGCGCGTTCTCTTGATCCAAACATCCTTGAGGAGGGAAGCGTCATGGCCTTGGTGAATTACTCGACGAAGGATGGGGTGGCGGTGCTGGAGATGAACAACCCGCCGGCGAATTCCTACACCCACGACATGCTGCGGGAGTTCGACGACGCGATCCTGAAGGCCCGGTTCGACGAGAGTGTGCATGTGCTGGTGGTGCGGGGCGTCGGGGAGAAGTTCTTCTGCGCCGGGGCGCACATCGACCTGCTGGCCAAGGCCACCCTGGAGTACAAGCGGAACTTCGTGCTGCACGGGCACGAGACGCTGGTGCGGCTGGAGAACACGCCCAAGCTGGTGATCGCGGCCGTCAACGGGCACGCCACCGGCGGCGGTCTGGAGATCGCCCTCTCGTGTGACATCCGCATCGGCATGGCGGGTTCCGGGAAGATCGGGCTCCCCGAGGCGAACCTGGGGGTGCTGCCGGGGATGGGCGGCACCCAGCGCCTCACCCGCGTCATCGGCAAGGGCAAGGCCATCGAGATGATGGCGCTGGCCTCCAACGTCTCCATGGACGACGCCAAGGGCCTGGGCATTCTCCAGCACGTCTGGCCGGCGGAGGGCTGGTGGGACAAAGTGATGGAGTACGCCCGGCAGTTCGTGCCGCCCGCCCGCGCCAGCAAGTCGGTGGGCCTGATCAAGCGGGCCGCCCAGTCGGGGTCCGAGTCGTCGCTGGCCGAGGGGCTGGCCATCGAGCGCGAGGTCGCCCAGCAGGCCTTCGAGAGCCAGGATGCCGCCGAGGGCCTGAAGGCCTTCCTGGAGAAGCGCAAGCCCAACTTTGCCGGCAAGTAGGACTGAGGACTGAGGATTCAGGACTGAGTGGCAGCCGGGGCTCAGTCCTCAGTCCACGTCTCTCAGTCCTGGGAGGAGGGTCATGGTGCAGGCGGCGACGGACGTACAGATTCGTCCCCTGGACGAACTGGACATCGGGGCTATGGTGAAGATCGACGAGAAGGTGACCGGCCGGTACCGCCCGGACGAATGGGAGCGCCGCGCCGCCTACTACATCCGACGCGATCCCGAGGCCTCGCTGGTGGCTGAGGTCGGCGGCAAGGTGGTGGGGTTCATGCTGGGCGAGGTGCGCGCCGGCGAGTTCGGCCTGGACGAGCCCACCGGATGGATCGAGGTGCTGGGGGTGGACCCGGCGCAGCAGGGCAAGGCCATCGGCCGCCAGTTGGCCGAGGCGATGCTGAAGCACTTCAAGGCGCGCGGCGCCACCAAGGTGCGCACGCTGGTGGACGAGGAAATGGAGCATATCAGCCGTTTCTTCGTCTCGCTGGGGTTCCAGCCGGCGCCCTTGCAACCCTACGAGAAGCGCCTGTAGCAGGCTGCTGAAAAAGGCCCATCTGCGGCGTTGGCGCGCTCGGACATCCCATCCCGCTGCCGACGCAGCGGCAGCGGTGGCGCTGCGGCGTACCCCGTGTACGCCTCACTCGGCTCTTCGCGCGCCGCCTTGCATCTGGACTATTTTTGAGCAGCCTGTGGGGTAAGGGACCTTCGGTAGCCTGGCAGGGCAGGCACAGCCGTCGGCTCTCCGGCCGACCGCCGGAACACCGGCAGAGGATATGGCATGCACCCGAATGTGACGACCGCGACGCTGCCCGGGAAATACCACGACGCCGTCGAGCGGTGGCGGGACATGTACCTGCCCGACTTCCAGTTTCTGCTGGACAACTGGGACAAGTACTTCCCCCGGGATCCCAAGTTTCGCCTCTGCGCCTACCGGCAGTGCGGCATGTGCGACGTCATCGAGGTGGGCGACGCCAAGGGGCGGCCCAAGTACACACGGGCCTGCGACATGGCGGCGGAGCAGAGCCAACACCTGCTGGGGGCCATCCGGGCGCAGGCCAGCACCGAGTTCGGCTCCATCCAGCAGCACCAGCTCACCCTGGCCCGCGCCCCGGACGAGGAGGACCAGTTCTGGATCCTCCGCATGATGGCCGAGGAGCTGCGCCACGGCTACCAGATGCTGCACCTGATGCTCGAGGACGACTGGACCGGGGTCTCCAAACAGAAGTCGGCGGACATGGTGGAGGAGATCCTGGCCATGCAGACGGGCTCCCACGTGCTGGGGGCCTTCAACGTGGACTACGACTCTTTCGCCGACAACGTGATGTTCTGCGCCCTGATCGACCGGGTCGGGAAGTACCAGCTCTCCATGCAGAAGGTCAGCGCCTACAAGCCCATGGCCGAGAGCATGCCCCCCATGCTCCACGAGGAGGCCTTCCATCTGGCCACCGGCGTGGTGCCGCTGCGCCGCTGGGTCACCCGGGCGGCCGCCGGCGAGCTGTACCTCAGCATGGACCTCCTCCAGCGGGTGCTCAACAAGTGGCTCCCGCGCGGCCTGGACATGTTTGGCGACGAGCGCGGCGGCGGCACCAACGTGCGCTACGGCCTGAAGACCATGAAGAACTCGGAGGCCCTGAACCAGTATTACGAGGAAGTCCTGAAGATGCTGGGGGATCTGAACGTGCGCTACATCCGGGCCCGGCTTCCCCAGCTCTCCGCCGAGGAGGCCGATACGCTGCTGGAACGGGTCCAGACGCACCGCGAGACCGTGCAAGGCATCGCCGACGTGGATCTGCTCCGCATCCCCGACAGGCGGTTCTTCCGCCGCAAGGGGATGTACGCCTTCCAGATGGTGGGGACCATGGGGGAGACCTTCACGGACGTCAACGCCTTCGGCCGCGACCTGGTGAACCACCTCCCGGAGGCGTACCGGGCCGGGAGAGACTTCAAGGACTACTGGCAGATCGTGGGGCAGGTGGCCGCCGGGCAGATGACGGCGGGCGATGCCGCCATGAAGATGCCGGCGCTGCGGCGCGTGGGGGGGGTGTGCCCCTGCTCGCGCGCCGTGCGCTGGGTGCAGGACGAACCCGGCAAGGGGGGCAACGGCAAGACGTAGCCGCCGCTTCCGCTGCGCTCTGCAAGACGACCTCTCTCGGAGTACGAGGGAGGTCGTTCTGTTTCGGCTGCCGCGGCCTGCCCATGATGACAAGTCCGGTGACCTTGTGGTAGGGTTCCCGCGCTGGAATCCTCCGCCGACATGCCAGGGGCGCCGCGCAGGCGGGGGCCCGGAGATTGGAAATGGAGATACCGCGGGTCGAGGTTCCAGAGCAGTACAACGCGGCGGTGGATTTCGTGGACCGGCATGTGGCCGAGGGCCGGGGAGGCAAGCTGGCCCTCATCGCGGGGGACTGCCGGCTCACGTACCAACAGGTCCAGGACCTGGTGAACCGGGCGGGCAACGCCCTGCTGGGCCTGGGGGTGGAGGCGGAACAGCGCGTGCTCATCCTCTGCCTGGATTGTCCCGAGTGGGTCGCCGCCTTCTGGGGGGCGATGAAGATCGGGGCGGTCCCCGTGCCCGTGAACACCCTGATGCGGCCGGCCGACTACGCCTACTTCCTCAACGACAGCCGGGCCAGGGTGCTGGTGGTCTCGGAGGCGCTGTGGCCCGAGGTGGAGAAGGTCCGGCACGAGCTGGCCTTCCTGCGGCACATCGTGGTGGTCGGCAAGGCGACGGGGGGCCTGATCCCGTTCGACGAGTGGGTGGCCAAGGCGTCGCCGGCGCTGCAGGCCGCCGAGACCAGCAAGGACGACACGGCGTTCTGGCTCTACAGCTCGGGCAGCACCGGGTTTCCCAAGGGAGCCGTGCATCTGCATCACGACATCGTGTACACGACCGACCTGTACGCCCGTCCGACCCTGGGCATCACCGAGCGGGACATCACCTTCTCGGCGGCCAAGCTCTTCTTCGCCTATGGCCTGGGAAATAATCTCACCTTCCCCTTCCGCGTGGGGGCCACCGCCGTGCTGCACGCGGGGCGGCCCATGCCCGACGCCATGTTCGAGACCATCCACACCTACCGCCCCACCATCTTCTTCGGCGTCCCCACGCTCTACGCCGCCATGCTCCAGATCCCCGACGCGGAGAAGAAATGGGACCTTTCGTGCCTGCGCCTGTGCGTCTCGGCGGGCGAGGCGCTCCCCGCCGAGCTGATGAAGCGGTGGAGGGAGCGCTTCGGCACGGACGTTCTGGACGGGATCGGGTCCACCGAGGTGCTCCACATCTTCATCAGCAACCGGCGGGGCGATATCAAACCAGGCAGCTCGGGCAAGATCGTGCCGGGGTACGAGGCCAGGTTGACGGACGAGGCCGGCCGGCCGGTGGCCCAGGGCGAGGTGGGCAACCTCCTGATCAAGGGCGAGAGCACGGCGGCCTGCTACTGGAACAAGCACCAGCGGACCAAGCAGACCATGCTGGGCGAATGGATCATGACCGGCGACAAGTATACCCAGGACGCCGAGGGATATTTCTACTACTGCGGCCGGTCCGACGACATGCTGAAGGTGGGCGGCATCTGGGTCTCGCCCTTCGAGGTGGAGAGCACCCTGATCGGCCACCCCGCCGTGCTGGAGGCCGCCGTGGTGGGCCTGGAGGACACGGATAAGCTGGTGAAGCCCAAGGCCTACGTCGTGCTCAAGGCGGGGCAGACCCCGTCCCCGACCCTGGAGGCGGACCTGAAGGCCTTCGTGAAGGACAAGATCGCCCCCTACAAGTACCCGCGCTGGATCGAATTCGTGCCGGAGCTGCCCAAGACCGCCACCGGCAAGATCCAGCGCTTCAAGCTCCGGGCCCAGTGATTCCGCCTTCGCGGCCTGCTCCCCGATGGAGGGCCGGACTTCATGTCCGGCCGTCCCACGTGCCGGGCGCCCAGGACGGCCGGGGATGAACCTCGGCCCACCATCGAAATCGGACGCATCGAGGGCAATGGGGCGATGACCATCGACATTCCCGAACGCTTCAACATCACCACCGGGCTGCTGGATGTCCACCTGGACTCGGGCCGGGCGGACCGCCCCGCGTATTACACGGCGGCGGGGATCACCACCTACCGCGATCTGGCGGCCCTGACCGCGCGCGTGGGCCACACACTGCGGGACCTGGGCGTGGAGATGGAGCAACGGGTCATCCTCATCCTGCCGGACTCGGTGGAGTTCGTGGCCGCCTTCGTGGGCGCGGCGCGGATCGGGGCGGTGCCGGTGCCGGTGAGCACCCTGGCCACCTCGGCGGACTACGCCTACATCTTCGCCGACGCCCGGCCCACGGCCTGCGTGGTGGCCGCCGAGTTCTTGCCGCGCCTGCGGCCCTTCTGGAGGGACCTGGCGCGCCCCCCGAAGGTCCTGGTGGTGGGGGACCCGGGGGAGTTCCTGGGCTTCGCCGCCGAGGTGGCGCGGCGCGGCGATCGCCTCCCGGCGCCCGACACGCACAAGGACGACGCCTGCTACTGGCTCTACACCTCGGGCACCACCGGCCGCCCCAAGGGCGTGGTCCACCTCCACCACGACATGGTGTACTGCATCGCCCCGTACTCCCAGGACGTGCTGGGCGTCGCCCCCGGCGACCGGTGCCTCTCGGTGCCGCGCCTCTTCTTCTCCTACGGGCTGTGCAACTCGCTCTTCATCCCGCTGATGAGCGGGGCCTCGGCCGTTCTCTTCGCCGAGCGGGCGGAGCCGGCCCGGGTGCTGGAGCTCATCGGGCGGCACCGCCCCACCGTCTTCTTCAGCGTGCCCACGTCGTACGCGGCGCTGCTCAAGGAGATGGAGTCGCGGCCCGCGGACCTGTCCAGCGTTCGCGTCTGTCTCTCCGCCGGCGAGACGCTGCCGGTGCCCATCTTCCACCGCTGGCGCGAGCGGACCGGCGTGGAGGCCCTGGACTTCATCGGCTCCACCGAGGTGGGTTACGCCTACATCTCCAACTGGCCGGGACAGGTGCGGCCCGGCAGCACCGGGAAGCTCCTGCCGGTGTTCGAGGCGCGCCTCGTGGACGAGGCCGGCCGGCCGGTGGGGCCGGACGAGGTGGGGGAGCTGCTCATCAAGGGGGAGAGCGTCGCGGCCGGCTACTGGAACCAGCACGAGCGCACCAAGACGGCCTTCCAGGGCGAGTGGTTTCGCACCGGGGACAAGTTCACCTGCGACACCGAGGGGTACTACACCTATGTGGGGCGCAGCGACGACCTGCTTCGGGTGGGGGGCGCCTACGTGGCCCCGGTGGAGGTGGAGGCCGTCCTCCTGGCCCACCCGGACGTGCTGGAGGCCGCCGTGATCGGCGCCCCCGATGAGCACGGCCTGGTGAAGCCCAAGGCCTTCGTCGTGTTGCGGGACGGCCCCCGGGCCGGCGACGGCGCGATCCGGGACCTCCAGGGCTTCGTGAAGGAGCGCCTGGCGCCCTACAAGTATCCCCGCTGGATCGAGTTCGTTCCCGAGATCCCCAAGACCGCCACCGGCAAGATCCAGCGCTTCAAGCTCCGCGCCCCGTAGGGGCGCGGCCGTGCCCGTTCCCGTGCCCGACAGGACGAGGGGTGGTTGCTTGATCAGCGGGTGATGACAGCCGTCGATGTGCTGGTGATCGGGGGCGGATGCGCGGGGCTGCGGGCGGCGGCCGAAGCGGCCGGCATGGGCGCGCGCGTGCTCCTGCTGAACAAGGGGCGCATCGGGCGCACGGGATGCAGCGCCTTCCTGGACCACCGGATCGAATACTCCCTCATGAACATCCCCGACCAAGTCCCGGATTCCCCCGAACGGTACCTGGACGACCTGCTGGCCTGCGGCGCCGGCCGCAACGATCGCGCCGTGGTGGAGGCCTTCGTGGACGGCATCATGTCCGAGCGCGACTTCCTGCGCGACCTCGGGATGCGGTTTCGCCAGGAGGGCGGGCGGCCGCGGCGCGTGCACCTGCCCGGCCACGCCTTCCCCCGCAGCCTGGTGACCGAGGAGGGGTTCGGGCGGAAGCTCCTGGCCCACCTGGCCCATCTGGCCCGGGAGCGGGGGGCCGTGCTGCGCGAGGGCCTGGTGGCGCTGGACCTGCTGCGGGCGGGCGACAGGGTGGTGGGGGCCGTGGCGGCCGATGCGCGCACGGGCCAGGTGAGCGAGATGCGCGCCGGGGCCGTGGTGCTGGCCGCGGGCGGCCTGGGCAACGTCTTTTCCCTCACCACAAACCCGCCGGACATCGGCGGCGACGGCGTGGCCATGGCCTGGCGCGCCGGCGCCGCCCTGCGGGATATGGAGTTCGTGCAGTGCCATCCCCTCACCACCTGGCCGGCGCGCGGCACCTACCTGATCTCCGGCATCGTGCTGGCGGGGCGCGTCGTCAACCGCAAGGGGGAAGTCTTCGCCTTCGCGCCACCCTCGGGGCAGTCCCCCCACGCGGCCCGCAAGGCCCACCTGCGGGCCCTGTGCCTGTGGATGGCCGCCCAGGCTCGCGAAGGACGGGGCTTCGAGGACCGGTCGGTGGAGTGGGACGGCACCGGCATCCCGCGCGAGACCTACGAGGAGCAGATGCCCGCCACCTGCGCCGTTCTGCGGCGCGGCGGGGCCGATCTGCTCCGCGACCGGATCCGGATCGGCCCCGGCGCCCACCAGATGCTGGGCGGCCTGCGTGCGGACGCGCACGGTGCCACCTCGCTGCCCGGCCTCTATGCGGCCGGCGAGGACCTGGGCGGGCTCCACGGGGCGGATCGGCTCTCGGGGACGGGGGTCCTGGAAGGCCTGGTGTTCGGGCGCCGCGCCGCGCGCGCGGCCGTGGCCTTCGCCGCCGCTGCGGGACCCGTGGACGCCGGGCCCTCGCCGCCGCGGGGCCCCCGCGGTAGCGCGGCCCCACGGCCGTCCATGGCAGAGGCGAAGGCGCTCGAGGCGCGGGTGGCCGAGGCCATGGATCCCCTCCTGATCCGCGGGACTCCTGCGGAGGCCCATCGGAGGCTGACGACGCTGGAAGACATCCGGGCCGCCGCGGACGCCACGGCGTACGATCCCACGCGGCCCGGCCCCTCCCTGCGGATGCATCGCGTGCGCAATCTGGCCCTGGCCGCAACACTGGTTGCTTCCGCCATGGCCGGCTGCGCCCCCGCCGGGATCACGAGACAACCGGAGGAGACATCGTGAGACACATGCGTGCAGTGCGGCTCGGAATCGCCCTGGTCGCCGCGGCCGTCGCGGCGGCGGCGATGATCTTGCCCCTGGCTCTACCGGCGGTGGCGGCCGATGCCCCCATCCGGGTGGGGATCCTGAAGCTGGCCACGTCGGCCCCGCTCTTCATGGCGCAGGAGCGGGGCTTCTTCAGGGACGAGGGGGTGGCCGTGGAGTTCAAGTGGTTCGCGGCGGCGCAGCCCATCGCCGTGGCCGTGGCGGCCCGCGAGGTGGACGTGGGGGCCACCGGCCTCACCGCCGGCCTCTACAACCTCTTCGGCGGCGGCGTGAAGATGTACATCGTGGCGGACAAGGGGCGCGAGGCCCCGGGGTTCAATCTGAACGGCTTCATCGTGCGGAAGGCGCTCTATGACGGGGGTGTGCGGAGCCTCAAGGACCTGAAGGGCAAGAAGATTGGCCTCACGCAGGTGGGCTCCACGTTCCACTACCAGCTCGGGAAGTTGCTGGAGGCGGAGGGAATGTCCCTCAAGGACGTGGACGTGGCGCCGCTGCGCACCATGACCGGCGTCCTGGAGGCCATGCAGGGCGGCGGGATCGATGCGGCCATCCTCCCGCAGCCCTTCCCCGGCACCGCAGAGACCAGGGGTGTCGGCAAGGTCCTGTTCTGGGTCGGGGACAAGATGGCGCACCAGATCGCCACCATCTTCTATTCCGAAGCCTTCCGGGAGGACAAGGACCGCGCCCTCAAGTTCATGAAGGCCTACGTGCGCGCCAGCCGCGCCTACTACGACGCGGCCCTGCGCGTGCAGGGCGGCAAGCCGGTGCGCGGCAAACCGTACGAGGACCTGCTGACCCTGGTGGCGAAATACACGGAACAGCCGCGCGAGGCGGTGGCCCTTGGCCTGCCCTACCAGGACCGGGACGGCAAGCTGCTGGCCGAGGACATCCCGGCGCAGATCAGGTGGTTCGCCGAGCAGAAGATGATCGACAAGCCGGTGGACGCCAAGGACATCGTGGATCTGACGCTCCAGGCCGAGGCCGTCCGCGCGCTGGCCCGATGACCTTCAGCGGGGTTCCCGGTTCCCAGTTCCCGGTTCCCGGCCGGGAGCGACTGCACCGGGCCCGCGGGCACACCCGGCCCCTCCGCCGCATTCCGTTTCACGATGTAGGGGCCGGTTTCATGCCGGCCCGAGGGTCCGTTTCGTGCAAGCGGGTGAACCGCGAACCGGGAACTGTGAACCGGGAACCGGGAACGACGGGATAGACCGTGCGACTCGTGGTCGAAGACGTATCGAAGACCTACCGCGACCGGAACGGGCGCCCGGTGGAGGCCCTGGCCGGCATCTCCCTGGCCGTGGAGCCGCAGGAGGTCGTGGCCATCGTGGGGCCTTCCGGCTGCGGCAAGTCCACACTGCTCAACATCGTGGCCGGCCTCATGCCGGTGTCGGCCGGCCGGGTGTTTTTCGAGGGCGCGGCGGAGGGGGGTCGGCCCCTTTCAGCCATGGTGTTCCAGGAGTTCGCGCTCTTCCCGTGGCGCACCGTGCTGGACAACGTGTGCTTCGGGCTGGAGGAGCAGGGGATGGCGGCGCAGCGGCGCCGCCAGGCGGCCCGGGAGTTCCTGGACCTGGTGGGCCTCCCCGGTTTCGAGGAGAAGTTTCCCCACCAGCTTTCGGGCGGCATGCGCCAGCGCGTGGGCATCGCCCGTGCCCTGGCGGTGGACCCGCACCTGTTGCTGATGGACGAGCCCCTCTCGGCCCTGGACGCGCAGGCGCGGGCCCTCATGCAGGTGGAGCTGCTGCGCATCTGGGAGCGGACGCGCAAGAGCATCCTCTACGTCACCCACAGCATCCCCGAGGCCGTCCTCCTGGCCGACCGCGTGGCCGTGTTCAGCCGCCGCCCGGGGCGCCTGCGGGCGCTGCTCCCGGTGCCGATTCCGCGCCCGCGGGACGAAGCCACCCAGGCCAGCAGACCCTTCTTGGACCTGACGGATGAGATATGGCAACTGATCAAGGCGGAGGCGGCCGAAGCGCTGGCGGAGGCGTGATCCCGGTTGCCAACCGGATGGCATTTCTGGAGCGGCGGGATCGCCGGCTGCTCAGCGCGGCCGCGGCGGGGGGGCTGATCGTGGCCTGGGAGGCGCTGGGGCGCTCTGGGATCATCCGGCCGGTCTTCCTACCCCCTCCGCTGGCCGTCCTGGAGGAGGGCGTGCGGATGGTGGCCAGCGGCGAGATCTTCGGCCACCTTGCCGCCAGCCTGTTTCGCATCGTCGCCGGGTTCACCTTGGGGTCCCTGGCAGGTATCTGCGCGGGCGTCGCCCTTGGATTCTTCCAGACGGCCGAGGCGGTGGGGACACCCATCATCAATGCCCTCTTCCCCATCCCCAAGATCGCGCTGCTCCCCCTCCTGATCCTGTGGCTGGGCATCGAGGAGCAGTCCAAGGTGGCTGTCATCGCCCTGGGCGTCTTCTTCCCGATGGTGATCAATACCTACACCGGGGTGCGTCACGTGGACCCCGTGCTGGTGCGCGCCGCCGTGAGCCTGGGGGCGGGCCGCCGCAGCGTGATCCGCAAGGTCATCCTTCCGGGCGCCCTGCCCATGATCTTCGCCGGCTTCAAGCTGGGCGCCGGCACGTCGCTGCTCCTCCTGGTGGCCGCCGAGATCATCAACGCCAGGCGCGGCCTGGGCGCCATGATCAACTCCGCCGGCGACCTGATGCAGACCACCAAGCTCATGGTCGGCCTCGTCGTCCTCTCCCTGCTCGGTCTCGCCTCCGCCTGGGCCCTCGCCGCCCTGGAACGCCGGCTCCTCCCCTGGAAAGACCTGTAACACCGCCGGCGGTGCCTGGCACCCTTTTTCGCGCAAGTATTGATTTTCGCGGGACCGCGATATCAGTCTTGGTGCGTTGCATCAAGACGGTATTCCCGATCGCGTAAAATCAATGGGTTGCGCCGGGTCGGGTGCCAGGCACCAAGCCCGGGGGGGGGCGCCTGGCCGGCGCCTCGCGGGCTAGTCTTGCGCGTCGGTGGGCTTGGGATCCGGGAAAATGGTCCGGGGAGGGAAGAGGGAAAGGGGCGGATCGGGCCAGTTACTCCGGGCCCAAGATACGGAACCCTTCACGTTCCGCCGCCTCGGCCTGGCGGAGGTCCAGCGTGACGAACTCCAGCATCGCCGGATGATCGTCTGCGGCGACGATGGCGGCGCCGGTCTGAAGGGCGTCTGACGCACGGAGCGGGTGCGTTTCCACGATGCGTTCCGCGTGGCGGCGGACGAGATCCAGGGCGGTCACCTCGGACCACCGCTCCCAGCCCGTCAGGAACTCCCGCCGCGCGGCGGCCAGGCGCCGCGCGGCGGGAGGCTCTTCCCGGCGCCGCCTCGCCAGCGCCGAGAGGGCTTCTACGCGGGTCAGGGTCCAGACCACCACGCCGGGATCTTCCCGCAACCAGCGTTCGACACGCGCCGTCTCCCGCTCCGCCACGACGAGCGGGATCAGTGCCGAGGTGTCCCAGAACCTCACCAGCCGCTCTCGCGCTCTTCGAAGAGGTCCCGCAGCACGCTGCCCTGCAGCCGGGGGGGCCTCCGCCGTCCCAACCAATCGGGGAGTCCCCCCGTCCCGCGACGGATCAGTCCTCGGCGTTCGAGACGGGCGAGGCGCGCATCATCATCCCCGCCGTCGCGTGATGGGTGCTGGATAGGGACGATGCGGGCGACGGGAAGGTTCCGATCCAACACCAGCACGGTACCGCCGCCCCGGACGTGATCCAGGTAGCGGGAGAGGTTGTCCTTCAGTTCAGCAATCCTGGCCCTTTTCATATGGCTATAATAGCCATGATCTCCCAATGGGTCAACGGCTCGTCAGGATCGCGGGCAGGTCCACCGAAAAGTGGAAGGGGCGCCACGTGGCGCCCCTTTCGCGTTCGCGAACCGCGAACCGCGAACCGCGAACCGGGAACTTTCCTCGGGGGTTACGCGTCCAGCAGCTTCGCCCGGATCAGGGCCTGGCGGATGGCCCCGCGCTCGGTGCCGGTGAGGCGCGGGAGGGGCGGGCGGACATCGGCGCTCGGGAGGCGGCCCAGCATGGCCAGGGCCTCCTTCATGCGGGGCACCATCTTCAGCATGGGCGGGGCGAACAGCAGGCGGGCCAGTTCCTCCTGGCGCTGGTGGGCGTTGCGGGCGCGCTGGATGTCGCCGCTGCGCACGCCATCGAACATCTCGAGGACGATCTCGGGGTAGAGGACGTTCAGGATCAGGAGGGTGCCGTCGGCCCCGGCCAGGAAGTTGTAGAACAGATGGGTGTCGTTGCCGGTGAGCACGGTGAAGGGCCGCGGCACCTGCCGCAGGGCCCGCAGGTTGGCCTCGAACCCGTCGGTGGTCCACATGGTGTCCTTCACGCCGACCACGCGCGGCACCTCGGCGACGCGCCGGACGATCTCCGGCGTGTAGTGAACGCCCGAGTAGGCCCCCATGGTGAAGAAGAGGATGGGGGTTTTCACGGCGTCCCCCAGGGCCTTCACGTAGTCGTGCACCACGTCGGGGTTGATCCCCCAGGTGAACCAGCTCGGCGCCATCAGCAGGATCGCGTCGGCCCCGATGGCCTCGATTTCCTGACCCATCCGGATGGTCCCCGCGTATGTGGCGGGATGCGGGTCGATGCCGGCCACGGCCTGCAGGCCGTGCCTGTGCGCCTCGTCCGTCATCACCTCCACGACCCGCCGCCGCTCCTCCAGCGTGAGCGACGCCACCTCGCCGGCGTGGGCGTTCACCACCACCCCGTTCATCAGCTTCGTGCCGGCCACGTACCGGATCAACCCCCGGAGCGCGGCCTCGTCCACCGTGTCCTGCGCCGTGAACGGCACCACCAGCGCCGCCAGATGCGGCCCGATCCCCTGCTGCGCCATTGTCGCTCCCTCCTCCAAGGTTGCTCCTCTGATATCAGGCGGGCCGCAGGCTGTCAACACCTTGACTGTTCTCCCCGTGCGTCCCGCCACCTTGGTGCCTGGCACCCTTTGACACCCAACTCTCTGTCCCTTGTGATTCGCGACGGAAGTATCGTACTGCGCCATTCAGGACTCCCTGCCAATCCGATCGTGGTCCAGCCACAGGGGAGAGTGCGGGCCGAATGACGCAACGCCTCAGAGCCATTCTTGAAAGCCGAGAAAATCAGGGGGTTATGGGATTTTCGGTGCCAGGCACCGAGGGGAGGCGGGAGACGAAGGCGGCGATGGCCTGGCCGATCTCGGCGGGGGAGTCTTCCTGGAGGAAGTGGCTGCCGGGTACGGTGGCTTCCTGCTGGTTGGGCCA
>Ga0214473_10005587_pt1 | contig 15055 bp, 12 predicted proteins | sample RVTome_7_FD_203509 | JGI IMG/M metagenome (GOLD analysis project Ga0214473, IMG submission 203509) | Soil microbial communities from uranium-contaminated site in the Upper Colorado River Basin, Wyoming, United States - RVT98D197 | ecosystem: Environmental > Terrestrial > Soil > Contaminated >... | reverse complement strand
GTTCCGAAGACTGGTGGACGAGTGGGTGACGCTGTCGCTGAGGCTCGCGAAGCTACGCAGGTAGCCGAATACCGGTGGCGCGAGCGCGCCGAGAACTACGCACTCTCAAGTTCGGAAGTCCGGTTCATTAATTTACCTGTCCCCAGAATTACTTCTAGTACCCCATGTCTCCCATGGCTGCGTCGTTGACCTCGAGGGACGTCGCCCGCATCTCCTCGCGCGTCCGCGCCCCGGAGGCAGCAGCACCGCTCTGCCGGACGCGTGCCGCCCGGCTGCGCAATGACGCGGCCGCCGGCGCACTGGGCGCAGCCCGCGCAGCCCCCTCGAGCTGATCCTCGGCGAACTGCAGCTGCCGCACCGCATCCTGGGAGCGCCCTTGGTTCATGAGCTCGGCAGCCCTGATCTGCGCCTGCGCGGCCTGGTGGTTGGCCAGCATGGCCATCACCCGCGGCTCGGCGCTCGCCTCCGCAGCGCCACGGTCATCGGTGACTTCATAGGCGAGGGCGACCGTCTGGGCTCGTTCCTCCCCACCGGCACCCGGCTCGCGATACACCAAGCGCGCCTGCGCCAGGGGTCGCGTCCCGACCCGGCTCGTGTCGATCTGCGCTCGGAAGAGCAGCTCTCGGCTCTGACCGGCGTGCAGGGATCCAAGCTGCATGCGGAGGTGCCCGTCCTCGAGCGAGGCTCCACTGGACTCGGCCCCCAGGATCACGACGCCCGGCAGCGGGACCACGTCCACCCAGGCGTTGGTGGCCACCGTGTGCGCGAGGAGCTCGAGCTCGGTGTTCAGGATCTCCGCCATTTGGGCCGGATGCTCGAGGTGGTACATGCGCCCGGAGCTCTCCACCGCGAGGGCGGCCAGGGTGCGTTCGTCATAGTCGAGGCCGACGCCGATGGCCGACACCTGCGCACCCCACTCGGTGCCGTTCGCCGCGAGCATGCCGAGCGACCGGGGGTCGGAAGGACCGATGTTGGCGTGGCCGTCGGAGATGAGCACGAGCCGCCGGACCGGATGGCTCGGCGGTGCCTCAGCGAGGCGTGCTTCGCCCACGCGCACGCCATCATACATGTTGGTCCCCCCCGCGGCGTTCAGGGCGGAGACCTGTTGCATCAACGTCGATCGCGTGCCCGCCCCGATCACCGTCGGCGCCGCGATCTCCATCACTTCGTTGGAGAAGGCGTAGACCGAGACCACGTCCCCGTCGGCCAGCGATTCGAGGAGGCTCGCCGCCGCCATCCTCGCATTGGCGATCTTGTCACCCTCCATGGACCCGGACGTGTCGATGACGAGTGACACGGCCATTGGGGCGCGAACGACCTGCTCCGGTACCGCGTCGGGCGCCTCGATCCAGATGCCCACGTAGGTTTGCCCATCGGCTCCGATGAATACCCGCGTGTTCCCGGGGGCTCCCCCGATCCACGCACCGTCTGCACCGAGCACCGTCGCCCCATGGCCATTCTCGACGACGACCCGGGTTTCGCCCCCGGCCGTGAGCGGAGGCGGTCCGCTGCCTCCACAACCTGCGAGAATCATAGCCGTAGCGGCAAGGAGCTTGAGCATCTGGGCCTCCCCGGTTGGACGTGAGAAGGGAGACGGGCGAAGGCCACGAAGGGTCTACGGGACCACAACTCGCGACTCTCGGCCCTGTCCCGGCTCGTGTCCCGCGCCCCCCAAGGCGCCGCTTGTCCCCGGGGGAAGACCGGCTATCCTCCCGCTGACCCTGGAGGTCCCCACGATGGCGCACGACGACCCCTTCGCGCAGATCCCCTTCCCGCACGTGGTGGAGACGACCCACCGCGGCGAGCGTAGCTGGGATATCTACAGCCGCCTGCTCAAGGACCGCATCGTCTTCCTCGGCACCCCGATCGACGACGACGTGGCGAACATCATCATCGCCCAGTTCCTCTTCCTCGAGAGCGAGGATCCGGACAAGGAGATCACCCTCTACATCAACACGCCCGGCGGCGCGGTCACCTCGGCTCTCGGGATCTACGACACGATGCAGTACGTGCACTGCCCCGTCTCGACCGTATGCCTGGGCCAGGCTGCCTCCATGGGCGCCGTGCTGCTCGCCGGCGGCACCAAGGGGCGGCGACGCGCCCTACCCCACAGCCGCGTCATGATCCATCAGCCCCTGGGCGGCTTCCGCGGCCAGGCGTCGGACATCGAGATTCACGCCAAGGAGATCCTCTTCCTGCGCCAGCGGCTCAACAGCATCCTGGCCACCCACACGGGGCAGCCCGAGGAGCGAATCAGCGACGACACGGAGCGGGATCGTTTCCTCTCCGCGACGGAGGCCTGCGAATACGGCATCATCGATGACGTCATCGAGCCTCGCAAGGACGCTTCGGTGCCGCCCGATCAGGACCGGAAGGGAGCCCGCAAGAGGAAGTAGGGCGCCGGTGGAGATCACATTCGTACGCCACGCCGAGTCCGAGGCCAACGGGGCGGGACGGTGGCAGGGCCAGGGCGACTCGCCCCTGTCCGACCGCGGCCGCGAGCAGGCCAGGATGCTCGGACGACGTCTGTCCGCGCACCCCTTCGATCTCGTCGTCTGTTCCGATCTGGGGCGCGCTTGTGCCACCGCCGAGGCTCTCGGCGTACCGGTGGAGCCAGACCCTGGCTGGCGCGAGGTGGACGTCGGCCGCTGGGAAGGGCTGACCCGCCAGGAAGTGGCGACGGCGTACCCGGAGGAGATGCGCGCCATTGCCGCGGGTGAGCCCGTGGCCATGGGCGGAGGCGAGTCCTGGGTGGACATGCACGCGCGTGTGGACGCCGCCCTCGAGCGGTTGCTCGGCCGCCTCGACGCGGATGCCCGAGTGCTCGTGGTGAGCCACGGGGGAACGATCGGCGGGGTGCTCGCCGGCATGCTGGACTCGCGGGAACGCCGTCCATGGGCCTTCGGGCGCGCGACCAACACCGCCCTGTCGACGATCCGCATCGGGAACGGCCTCGCGGAGATCCTTCGATTCAACGACGCCGCGCACATCGGACCGATTGGCCCTTGGCTCAGCGACCGGATCACGGCGGGAGCGCCCGTGGGCACCCTGGTGGCGCACGGGCCCACGGCGCGCCCTACCGAGCCCTCGGAGCCGACGGCAGGGCGCAGCCGCGGAGACCCCTGGGCCCTCGGTCTCGAGCGCCTCGCCGCTTGGTATTCGCCTCCGGACAGCCTGTGGGCCACGGCCGATCCGGCGGCGCGGCTCGCCGGCGCTGTCCTGTCGACCAGGCACGGCGTGCCTCTCATGGACCAGGCACTCGAAGCCCACGCGCTGACCCGGCACGTCGCCACGCATCATACGCGCGGCGGCCGCTGCGCCGTGGTCATCGACGGCGAGAGCATCAGCCGATGGGCCACGGGAGCCCTCGAGGGCCCAAACCCGCGGGCACGGCTCGCCCCCTTGGCGCACGCGGCGCTGTCGCACTTCGTGCTCGACGGAGAGGATCCGGTGCTGGCCGACTACAACGTCGCCCCCCTCTGAGCACCCCTGGGCCAGGGCCCCTTTCCCTGCGCCGCTCGGGCCGCGACCCGGGGCTCGACAAGCCCCTCGAATTCAGGTGCGATTCTGCGCTATAGGCCGTCTGTGGCCTCCCTCGAGCTCCTCGACATCCGCAAGAGTCTGGGCGGAAACCCCGTGCTGCGCGGGATCGACCTCGAAGTCGATGACGGGGAGCTGGTCGTCCTGGTCGGACCGAGCGGCTGCGGCAAGAGCACACTGCTGAGGACCGTGGCGGGGCTCGAGATCCCCGACGCCGGCGAAGTGCACATCGGCGAGCGGAACGTGACGACACTTCCGCCTCGGGATCGCGACGTCGCGATGGTGTTTCAGAGCTACGCGCTCTACCCCCACCTGACGGTGCGCGAGAACCTGGCCTTCGGACTGAAGCTGCGCAAGACCGATCGCGCCAAGATCGCCGAGCGCATCGCCGAGGTCTCCAAGATGCTCGGCCTCGCCGAGTTGCTCGACCGCCTGCCGCGGCAGCTCTCGGGCGGCCAGCGGCAGCGGGTGGCCATGGGCCGAGCCATCGCCCGCCGCCCCCGCGTGTTTCTCTTCGACGAGCCCCTGAGCAACCTCGACGCCGCGCTGCGCGCCGAGGTTCGCGTCGAGATCAAGCGCCTGCACGCCGCCCTCGGCGCCACGATGATCTACGTCACGCATGACCAGGTCGAGGCCATGACCCTCGCGGACCGGCTGGTCGTGCTGAACGCCGGTGCCGTGGAGCAGGCGGGCCCGCCCCTCGAGGTGTACCGCAGCCCCGCCTCGCGCTTCGTCGCCGGGTTCATGGGGAGCCCGTCCATGAACTTCCTGCCCGCCCGCGTCGAGTCCGGCCGGGTCCGGGCCACCGGTGTGGACCTGTCGCTCGAGCGCGACCTCGCCGATCGCGACGTCCTCGTGGGCATCAGGCCCCACGACGTCACGCTGGCTGACGGCGACGCGGGAGCCATCGTGCTCGACGTGGAGGTGCTCGAGGCCATGGGCTTCGAGGCCTACGCCCACGGCCGCGTCGGCAACGAGCCCTTCGTCGCGCGCCTCGAGGGGGAGCACGCCACGGCCGTGCGCGCGGGTGGCAAGGTGAGCCTCGACGTGCCCGCCGCTGCTGTGCACCTGTTCGACCCCGAAGCCGAGACCGCCCTATGAAGGCGAGCCCTGTAGCGGCCGCCTCGCTGCTGTTTGCCTTGCTCGGATCACTTCTGCCGGCCGCACGGACGGCAGCGCAGGAGCGGACGGTCACGCTGTGGCACGCCTATGGCGACGCAGAGGCCGCCGGCCTCGTCGAAGCCGTGCGCGCATTTCGCCGCGCCCACCCCGACGTCCGCGTCGACGTAGTGCACAACGCCTTCGGCGCGTACGCTCCCAAGCTCGAGTCCGCGATCCCGACCGGCCACGGGCCGGACGTCTTCATCGACGCCCACGAACGCCTCGTCACCTATCAGGTCGCAGGCCTCGTCGCGCCCCTTGGCGCCATGGGTCTCGAGCAGCGGCTCGACTTCACGACGGAGCACATCGAGGCCCTCAGCGTCGATGGGCAGACGTACGGGCTTCCCCTCGCGGTCAAGTGTGCGGCTCTCTACCTCGCGCAGGACTTCGCACCCGAAGCGCCGGCGACCCTCGAGGATCTCGAAGCCCTTCGCGACACGCTGCCCGACGATGTGTGGCCCCTGGTCTTCGAGGCGGAGAACTCGTACTATGTCGCCGCGCTGCTCGGAGCCTACGGCGGATCGATCATCGATCGAAATGGCGCCTGGGCGTTCGAGGGTCCGCCCGCCGAGCGCGCCCTCGCGCTGCTGATCCGCATGACGCGCAGCCACGTGATCCCGGAGGAGCCCAACGGCGATCTGGTCAAGCAGATCTTCTCCTCGGGCCAGGCGGCGGCGGCCATCAGCGGGCCGTGGCTCGCGCCGGATCTGCCCGAGTCGCTTCGCTGGCGCGTCGTTCCGCTGCCGGCCGTACGCGACGCCGACGGCGCGCGCATGCGGCCCTTCGTCACCGTGGAAGGCGCCATCCTCGCGGCCAACGCGCGCAATCGTCCCGATGCAATCGCGCTCATTCGCTTCCTCGCCGGATCCGACGGGTCGCTCCTGCGCGCGCGCCTGGGCCGGCAGGTCGTCGCGTCGCGTACGGCCTGGGAGGACCCGGCCCTACGGGACGACGCCTTCCTGCGGACTTTCCGCGACGCGGCCGCCGCCGGCCGCCTCATGCCCACGCATCCGCACATGCGAGCCGCGTTCGAGCCCGCCACGCGCGCGATCCGCAAGACTCTTCGGGGCGACATGGCCCCGGGGCTCGCCCTCACCGAGGCTCGACGCCGTTTCGAGGACATGACCCGGCCACCGCCGCCTCCGCGAAACCCCACGGCCGCGCTCCTGATCATCGGGCTTCTGTTCCTGGTGGTGGCCGCCCTGTCCGTGCGAAAGGCGCGCAGCACCGAGTTCCGCGCGCGCCTGCGGGCGTCGGTGCCGGCCTATCGATACGTAGCCCACGCCTTCCTGGCCGTGACCCTCCTCGTGATCGCGCCCCTGCTCGTCGGCGCCGCGACCTCCTTCTTCGCTGGTCGCGGCATGGACATGCACTACGCGGGCATCGCCAACTACGCCGAGATCCTGACCAACCGCGGCGGCTCGCTTCTCGAGAACGGCTCGTTCTGGCTCGTGCTGCTCGTGACCGTCCTGTGGACCGTCGCAAACCTCACGCTTCATGTCGTCATCGGTGTCGCCCTGGCGCTGCTGCTGCACCGCCCCACGCTCCGCCTCAAGGGCACCTATCGCGTGCTCCTCATCCTGCCCTGGGCCGTGCCCAACTACGTCACGGCCCTGAGCTGGAAGGGGATGTTCCATCGCCAGTTCGGAGCCGTGAACGCCATCCTCGAGGGCGTCGGAGCCGAGCCGGTGAGTTGGTTCGGTCAGTTCGCGACGGCCTTCACCGCCAATCTCGCCACCAACGTCTGGCTCGGGTTCCCCTTCATGATGGTCGTGACGCTCGGCGCCCTCGCGACCATCCCGAAGGACCTCTACGAAGCGGCGGCGGTGGACGGCGCGAGCGCCTGGCAGCGCTTCCGGCTCATCACCGTTCCCATGCTCAAGCCCATGCTCGCTCCGGCCGTGGTCATGGGCTCGGTGTGGACGTTCAACATGTTCAACGTGATCTTCCTCGTGAGCGGCGGCGAGCCCGACGGCTCGACGGAGATCCTCGTGAGCGAGGCCTACCGTTGGGCCTTCACGCGCTCGGCCCAGTACGGCTACGCCGCGGCCTACGCGGTGCTCATCTTCGGCATCCTCCTGCTCGCCACCCGCACGATTGGCCAGCGGATCGAGGGGATGGGAGCCGCTCGATGACATGGGCGAACGCATCGGATCATCCGGCCCCGGTAGGCCGCGCCGGTGGCAAGGCCCTGCTCGTCGAGCTCGGCACCCACTTCGTGTTGCTCTGCGCCGTGTGCTTCGCCCTCTACCCGATCCTCTGGGTCATCTCCCTCGCGTTCTCGCCCGGCGAGGCGCCGGAGCCACGCGTCATTCCCCTGCCCGACGCGGTCTCGACCGAGCACCTCGTTGCCGTGGCGGGGCGCACCTCGGACGACGGCACCTGGCTCTTCGGGCTGCAGTTGCTCAACTCGATCCTCATCTCTGGAGCGACCGCAATCACCGCTATCGCGATCGCCACACCGGCAGCGTTTGCCCTGAGCCGCTTCGACTTCGTCGGTGCCAAGGAGTCCGTCCGCACTCTGCTCGCCACGCAGATGTTCCCCGGCGTCGCGGCCGCGATCCCGCTCTACCTCATGCTCGACTTCCTGGGCCTCATCGACTCCCGCCTCGGCCTCATCCTCGTGTACGCGACCACCGCCGTTCCGTTCGCGATCTTCCAGCTGCGTGGCGCCTTCGACGGCATCCCCAAGGACCTCGAAGAAGCCGCGATGGTCGACGGCGCCTCCCGGTTCGGCGCGTTCGTGCGGGTCGTCCTCCCCGCAGCCCGCCCCGCCCTCGCTGTGACCACCCTCTTCGCCTTCATGACGGCCTGGAACGAGTTCATTCTCGCCGCCACGTTCATGTCGCGGGAGGAGATGTTCACCCTTCCGGTCGTGCTCCAGCGCTACGTCGGCGAGTACGACGCCAACTGGGGCGCCTTCGCGGCCGGCGCCATCGTCGTCTCCGTGCCGGTCATGGCCCTGTTCTATTTCCTGCAGCGCCACCTCGTGGGAGGCCTCACGTCCGGCGGCGTCAAGGGCTGAGCAGGAACAGGGCCGCCACGGCGAGCGTCAGCACGGCCATTCCGATCAGCGCCTGCCACCGGTCCTCCGGAGCGAGACGGCGCGCGCGCGGATGGGCCACGACCACGGCGAGGCCCATGAACGGCAGCACCGGCAGGGGCTGCTCGATGACCAGCAGAACGGCCAACACCACGCCGAGCGCGAGGGCGAGCGCCACGGCCGTCCGCCCTCGGCTGAGGCCGTGACGCCGGCACGCCGAGAAGTAGACGGCGCTCATGATCACGTCGCCCAGCCCCCACAGCGGCACGATGTCGCCCGTGCCCGGATAGGGCCAGGAGAGGGCGAGCACGGAGAGCAGCGTATCGCTCTCGACCACTTGGGCGGAGACGCCCGTGCTCGACACAACACTGTAGATGTCCGCGAGCGAAGAGACCCAGGCGACCACGAGGAGGTGCCCCGGCCGCGCGATGCGCTGCCCCACCACGGTTCCGACGAGCGTCCCGCCCGAGAGCAAAGCCACGGTCACGACGACGACGGCACCGATGCCGCTCGCCGCGGACCCGGTAAGCGCGATCAAGACCAGCAGCACCGCGGGCAGGAGCGCCCAGGCTGCGTAGCGGGCGCGGGCGGGCGGCGCGAGCGCGGCGACGGCGAGCAAGCAGGCCCCCGCCATGGACGAAGCGACGATGAACCCGAGGACGGGCGGCACGTTCAGGTGCGGGGCGAGCTGAGCGAAGAGGGCCTGCGCGACGGCGGTCACCGCCACGGCGGCGAGCCAGCGGAGCCAGACGCCCGGAGCCGGAGCGGCGCTCACGTCAGCGGGGACTTCTTCGAGCCGAAGGCGATCTCCTCGAGCCTTTCGAGGTTGACGACCTCGATCAGGTCCGGGCTCACCTTGAGGGCCCCCTCCCGCTCGAGATAGGCGAGCCCCCGGGAGATCTCCTCTCGCACCGTGCCGAGGCGCCCGGCCACGGTCTCGGTCGTGAGGTCGCGGACCAAGTTGTACGCATCCTCACCGCGAGCCGTCCGGTGAGCGACGAGCGTGCACAGGAAGGAAGCCAGTCGCGCGGGAACGGTCCGGAGCGAAAGGTCGCTGACGAGCGCGAGATTGCGGTCGGCACGGCGGGCGCGCAGATCGAGGATGGCGCGCAGCACCTGGGGCCTGCGGTCTCCGATCGAAGAGAGGGCGTCGTTGGGGACCAGGATCGCACTGGCCGCGCGCATGGCGACCGCGCTCGCGGGGTAGTTGCCGCCGTCGAATCGAATCCCCTCCACCACGGGGCGGCCCGGGCGAGCGAGGTAGAGGATCTGTTCGCGCCCGTCCTTGCCGCTCTTGGTGAGCTTGACCTCACCCGTACGGATCACGAACAGCCCCTCCCCAGGCTGCCCCTCGCTGAAGAGCGGCGCGCCCCTCGGGGCCTTGCGAACCTCGGCCGCGTCGGCCAGTTGCTTGATGTCCGGCACGGGGAGCTCGCTGATCCCCGGCACGTCCCGGAGGAGCTCCTCCGCCGAACGGGGAGTGATCGCCATCGCCCGCCAGACTAGCACGTCAGAAGGTCCGAGTGCGTCTTTGGTAGTGGTCGCGGCGCTACGAACGGTGCATAATCCGCCCGTCCAAATGGCGAACAACTCGACAGACCAGGCGTACGAGGACGAGCTCTGCGCCTTCGTCGCCATCAGACACGACACCACTGGTCACGTGGTGGACCTGCCCGAAGTGGAGGCCGTCGTCGGCAGCGGAGACGGCGCGACCATCCGCATCGAGGCCGCGGGCGTGGCTTCGCGTCACGCCGTGCTCCACTGGGACGGCGAGAGCGTCACCCTGCGCGCGGCCTCGCCAGCGTCTGCCGTCTACCTCAACGGCAAGCGCATCGAAGGCATGGTCGTGCTCAAGCCCGGCGACGAGGTGGGGCTCGGCAGCGCCCAGCTGGTCGTCGGTATCACCATGCCCGTGACGGGGAGCGGCCGGCGCGCCCTCACGCACCACGAGTTCCGCGAACGGCTATACGAAGAGCTCGCGCGGGCGGGCCGGGGCGGTCGGCCCACGAGCCTCGCCATGGTGCAGGCCAAGTCCGGCGAGGGCGGGCGCATCACGGCCGCGGCCCTCGGTTCCTTCCGTGCAGGCGACGTCGTGGGCGCCTTCGCGAGCGACGAGCTCGAGCTCCTGCTGCCGGACACGTCGGTCGAAACCGCCAAGGCGGTCCTCGAACGCGTGCTGAGCGCGGCCGCGGCGCCGCAGGCGTTTGTCGGCCTCGCCGTGGCTCCCGAGCACGCCGACAACCCCGAGCGCCTGCACCGGGCCGCCCGCGAGGCCCTGGCCGCGGCACGCCAGACCGGTACCCGCATTCACATGCCGCCCCCACACGAACCGACGACCGCCAAGCCCGAGACGCAAGACGTGACGACGCGCGAGCTGGTCGACCGGCTCCTGACGCTGGCGAAGCAAACGGAGCCCCTCCTGCTCACTGGCGAGCCGAGCAGCGGCAAGGCGCTCTTTGCCCGCCAAGTCCACGACGCGAGCCCACACGGGTCGGGTCCCTTCGTGGTGGTGTCTTGCGCAACCCTCGACGACGCCGATCTCGCGCGCGCTTTCGGAACCGGCAAGGACACGCCGCTCGCCGAGGCCCGGGGCGGCACGCTCCTGCTCGAGGAGGTGGGGGACCTGTCCCGCAAGGCGCAGCGGCATCTGTTTGAAGCCCTTCAGGGTCTCTCGGAAGCGCGGCTGATGGCCACGACGCACCGCGCGCTGGCGGGACTCGTGGAGCGCGGCGCCTTCGATGCGGATCTCCACGCGCTGCTGGCTGGCGAGGTCGTCGAGGTGCCGCCGCTGCGCAACCGCTCCGAGGACATCCTGCCCATGGCCAGGGCGTTCGCGGCCCAGTACACGGGTGGCCGCGCGCCCTCCATGTCGGCCGGCGCCCTCGCCCGACTGCGGGCCTACCCCTGGCCGGGCAACGTAGTCGAGCTGCGCAATGCCATGGAGCGCGCTGTGCGGCTCGCGGGCGACGGAGAGGTCCTCGCCGATCACCTGCCGGCGGACGTGCTGCCGATCGCGCCCGGCGAGGGCCGACTCCGGGAGCACGTCGACTCGGTGGAGCGGGACGCCATCGTCAAGGCCCTGGCGGACGCCAACCACAACCAGACCCACGCGGCCAAACGCCTCGGGATCAGTCGCCGCGCCCTCATCTATAAGATGGAGAAGTACAGCCTCAAGCCCCCACCTGGAGCGGCGCGCCGCGGCTGAGCTCGGGCGCTGCGCCCGGCGACGGAAAAGGAGCAGCCCGGGGCGGCGTGGGGGGGGGATTACGCCTACTCCGGGCTGCCAGGACGTTGGCGAGACGGCTGCGTGGGGGGGGAAATACGCTTTACCGAATCGCCTTCTTGGCCCTCGTCGTAGCGAATGCCGTGCCAATGATCTAGTTACGGAAAACGCCCTGATTCCGTAGTTTCGAAGGCAACGTCGTTTCGGATCTGGAAGGGCTCGGTTCAGATCTGGCAGACACCGGCGCGAAAGCCTGGAGAAGACGCCTCGGGGGCCCTTACTTGATCACGCGGAGGTAGGGCGGCAGGTCTGCAGTTCTGGGGCGCGCTGCTCCCAGCCGCGAGCGCCTGCGCTTGCCCATCCCGCGCCCCCGCACGTCCTCGAGGTCGGTGACCGTGCCTCCCTCGGCTTGGCGCACGAGCCGCAGGTCGGGACCGTCCCGGTCGGCACGCCGCATCGCGGCCTCCCGAGCCACATCGGCGGCGATCTCGGGGGGCAGGTCCTCGGGCCAAACCATGCCCCGCCCATCGTCGCCAACGAGAGCGAAGATGGCGTCCCAGGGCACCTGGGCGGTGAAGGGCGCGCGTTGAAAGGACAGCGTCCCGTACACGCCTGCGGCGTCGACGCGGAGGTCGGGGATAGGGATGGGCATGTCGAGCCCGATCTGCAGGACGAGCTGCGGCTGATCCGTGAGCCAGTCCGGCACCGCCACGCCCGTCACGCGCGGGTCGAGATGGACGAAGACGCACCCCCTAAGCAGGAGCGCGCGTGCCACGTCCCTCTTTGGTGGCAGCGTCGTCGGTCCTGACACGTCCCTTCCGTATAGCGCAAGGGGTGCCCCCGTGCCAATGACAAGCATCGATCGGCCTGCTCAGATGGGCAGCTCGAGCTGGCCCTTCGGGTGCTTCGGAGTGCCCTCCAGCTCATCCCCCGAGCGAGATCGGCGCCGGGGCGCTGAGCGCTTCTTCGGTGCCCGTTCGAGGGCCCGATCGCGGGGGCGGGGGCGGCGCCCCTGACCCGTCCCGAGCAGCTGGCGCACGAGGCTCGACTCGCGGCGGAAGAAGCCCTCGGTGTGGAACGAGTCCTCGAGGCCGTGCAGGTCGTAGTCGAGGTGGTGGCAGACCTCGTGGATGAGCGTGCGAAGAAAGGTGCGAAAGGCGACGACCCGGCGGTGGGCCGAGGTGCGCATCCACACGCTGAGGACGGGGACCTCGTCTTCCTCGCGCTCGTAGAGCCCGTGCAGCTCCTCGTCCGCGCTGCGCGGCCGGGCAGCGAGGACGCGCACGGTCAGCTTCGGAGCGCCCAGCTGGCGCAGGATGCGGCGCACGAGGTCGCGAGCGGCCTTCTGCACGGCGGCGCGGTCGTTGGCCGCGAGAGCCGCCTCGATGCTCGCCACCGCGGGCAGTACCACGTCGGGGCGCGGCAGGATCACGTCTCCGAGGGCGTCGCTCTTCCGGTAGATGGCCTGCTGGCGCCGCGTCAAGCGCTCGTAGTACGGAAACGGCATTGCGAAACCTCTCGGTCCGGCAGCGACTCTACCGGGAAACACCGCGAGCGCCAGCGAGCCCGAGCGCCAGGGGTCCCGCGACCGCGGTCCGCAGTCCTTTCTGACCGCCCACATTCTGGTCAGCGAGCACCGGCGCCGCCCGATCGGCCGCAACACCCTGGGATCGCGCGCAAAACTCCGTTCTCGCGCCGGGAGCTCCGCGCGCGTCTTGGGGCCGTGTGCAGACCCGAGTGCGCAATTCGGGCCTCGGATCGCCGCGTCTGGCGGGCACGCACGTTGCTGATTTGCCAGGCCGGAGGTCGATCGCCCATGCGCACCAGGTTCCAGTTCCTCTGCTGCATCAGTCTCGCCGTCGGGATGGGTTGCGCCGGCGCGTTCGCCGACAACGGGGCCGCCCTGCAGGGGCCGACCCTCATTTCCCTGTCGACCATGTCGGCGGAGGTCGGGGACTCGATCCGCTTTGCGGGAGAGTCCTTCGTGGACCCCCAAGCGGGATGGGTCGACGTGACTTTCCGCGGCGAGTTCGTGCCCGCGGACGGATCGGACCGGGAGCCGGTGGAGCTCGCGATCCCGCTCCAGGTCGGGAGCGACGGGAAGCTGCTCTGGGAGCGCTTCGGCGCCTACCGCATTCCCTTCACGGCCGACGGCGCACGCGGGGGCCAGTTCGAGGGCGTCGTCTTCGCGACCAACCACTACTTCGACGGCACGGTGGCGCCGCAGTCTCCTGAAACGTGGATGCCGGTGAGCTTCCAGGTCGAACCGTCGCTGGTGGTCCTCGACTTCCGCGCGGGCAACGACACTTGGGTGAGCGATTGCGTGGAGCCTGCCCCCAACGCCCTCACCCTCGTCCCCTACGCTCTGCGGGTACGGGCGATCGATTTCGAGATGGCGGAGCTCGAGTTTCACGTCTCCGAGGGATTGCTCGTGGATGGTGAGCCCACCACGGACACGACCGTCATCAACGTCACGCCCACCTCGAACGAGCACGCGGTGCAGATGCAGTTCGCCCCCGTGCCCGAGCACGTGGACGGCTACCGCGTGTCGGTGAACGTCTACGCGCGCGGCACCGACGGCAGCGAGCACCACATCATGTATCCGTTCGTCGTGCGACGACCCCTGCAGGTGTACTTCACGACGCCCATGCTCATGGCGCAGACGTACGAGCCCGAGCCCGTGAGCGGCTGCATCCCGGGCGGCCCGAGCAGCGTCGAGACGTCTTACGCGGAGAGCCACTCGGAGACGCGGACGCGCGCCGTCGAGCACACGGTCTCCCGGGGCTGGGAGGAGACCTACGGCGAGGAGCACTCGGAGACCTGGGGCGTCGAGGAGTCGAAGGGCGGGGCCGAGACGCGGTCGCGAACGACGGCCATGACCAACGCGAGCACGACCGGCGGCAGCACGACCTCGACCGACATGTTCTCGACGACGAACGGCCGCAGCCGCACCAACACGGTGGACTTCAGCGAAAGCGCGAGCGGCACCTATGGCTGGAACGTCGGCCACGAGGACTACAGCCAGCACGAAGTGGGCGGCACGGCGGGCGGTGGAGCCAGCTTCTTGGGCTTTGTGGAGGTCAAGGCCGAGGCATCCTACGGCTACACGAACGGCAACCGGGACACCTACGGTGAGAACGGGAGCGAGACGCGCGGGTCGCAGGTGGGCGTGGGCGCGTCGGACACGGCCTCGTCGTCGTCGACGGCGAGCTCGTCGCGGGCCGACAGCCGGCACTGGTCGCGTACGCAGTCCTACACGGAGGCCAACAGCTTCAGCCAGACGGAGACGTGGAACCAGTCGCTGAGCTTCGCCGAGGCGCAGACCGAAAGCCACTCGGTGAGCGAGAGCCTCGGAACGAGCGACACCGAGATCTTCACCGTGTCGAGCACGGACGCCGAGTCCCTGTCCATCACGGCCAGCGTGTGGGCCGGACAGATGGGCATGTGGTACCGGCAGACGACGCGCCTGGCGCGCTTCGGCGTGCTCGTGGCCTATGATCTCTGCGGGAACGGCTCCGAGGTCGGCGAGATCGTCCTCGACGACTGGGCGTGGGCCCCTGACCTCGGCCTCGGCGACGAGTGCCCTCCGCAATCGAACTTCCCGCCGGCGCAGTGCTACCACGAGCCCTGCAGCGGATACTGAGGCGAAACAGGGGGACGCGAGCGGAGCGAGCCCCGAGCGCGCCAGCGCTCGTGGGGGCTTGCGGGGGCGTGCCCCCGCAGGAGGACTACGGCCGGGGGTGGGCGGGTGGGTGTGTGAACCCGGGTCGGGGTCCGGGACGGGCGACAGGGTCGGGCCGGCGGGATCGAGGTCCGGAGCTGCGAGCGAAGCGGGCCCCGAGCGCGACGGCGCTCGGGGGGGCTCGCGGGGCGTGCCGCCGCAGGAGAACTGCGGCCGGGCCCGCGGGTGGGGGCGGCGGCTCGGACGGGCAGGGATTGTCGACGCGACTTGACCACCCCGATGCGGGCACCATCGACCCGATGCGGTCCTGCCCCCCCCCCCCCCCCGGGCCCCCCCCCCCCCCCCCCCCCCCCCCCCGGCCCCCCGGGAAACCGGGCCCCCCGGACCCCACGATAGACCCCCCGCG
>Ga0214473_10005586_pt1 | contig 15056 bp, 13 predicted proteins | sample RVTome_7_FD_203509 | JGI IMG/M metagenome (GOLD analysis project Ga0214473, IMG submission 203509) | Soil microbial communities from uranium-contaminated site in the Upper Colorado River Basin, Wyoming, United States - RVT98D197 | ecosystem: Environmental > Terrestrial > Soil > Contaminated >... | reverse complement strand
CCCGACCAACCCATCGGCTGCCCGCGCTGCGGTTTCGTCTGGCCCTCGCGCACCGCCGTCTGCGCCAATTGCGGTTTGTCCCTCTCGGGCGCGGCCTAGCTCCCCAGGCGCTGGGCGCATTCCAGACCAGTAGCTCCTATGGAGGCGCGCTGAGCGCCTGCGGAGCGTCCCGTAGGGAAGTCGAAGCGCGCATTCATGACGGCATCCTTCGATAGCATCCCGAGCCACGGCGAGGGACTACGCTCACACCGTCCCGGCCGTCTCGCCCTCGCGGAGCATCCCGGAGGGGCGGCGGACCGGGGCTTCGCGGTCCGCCCTTGGCGGCCTGTAGAGGCCGAACGGGGTGTCCTTCCGGGAGGATGCCTTCTGAGCGCGTTCGAAACGCGCAGAAATGAGAACCGCAAGGGGCAGCCAAGCTGCCCCTTCTCGTTCCACTTCTTCCTTCCCTCCCCCTTTCAGGGGGAGGGCCAGGGTGGGGGTCGAAGGGCGCCCGTCAGGCCGCGACCGGCTGGGCCCGCGCCAGCTCCGCGCCGCGGCGGAGAGCTTCCAGATTGGCCGGTATCAGCGAGCGTCGGTGTTCAGCGATGTGCCGCCCGAGCGCCGCGCCGACCGCCTCCAGCGTGAAGGTAGGCGCCGCCTGAAGGTACGCTCCCAGCAGCACCATGTTGGCCAGTCTCTTTTCACCGATACTTTCCGCGACCTCGGTCGCCGGGATCATGAGCGACGTCAAGTCCTGGCGCTGCGGTACCCGATCGACGAGCGAGGTGTTCACCACCAGCACGCCGGAGGGACGCAGCAGCGGTTCGTAGCGCTCCAGCGATGGGATGTTCATGACGATGGCCGCCGAGGGGTGACGCACGATCGGAGATCCGATCTCGTCGTCGCTGACGATCACCGTGCAGTGGGCCGTGCCGCCGCGCATTTCGGGGCCGTACGACGGTATCCAGGTTACGTGCAGCCCGGCTTCCAGCGCGGTGTAGGCCAGCACCTGCCCGGCAAACAGAGCCCCCTGACCGCCGAACCCCGATAGAACGATCTCCGTCTGCATCCTTACCCCCGCCCTTCGGCGGTAGCGATCGCCGGATGAACTTTGTAGTCGCCGAGAGGAAACGCGGGCAGCATCCGGGTCTCGATGAAATTCAGCGCTTCTTGTGGAGCGATCCCCCAGTTCGTCGGGCAACTGGAAAGCAGTTCCACCATGGCGAAGCCCAGGCCCATCCGCTGAACCTCAAACGCCTGTCGCAGGGCCTTCTTGGCTTTGCGGATATGGGGAACGTCGTGCAGGCTGCGGCGCACGACGTAGGCCGCCCCGTCCAGCTCGGCCAATACCTCGCACATCCGCAGTGGGAAGCCGTGGACCTCGACGTCGCGCCCGGTAGGAGTCGACGTCGTGCGCTGCCCCGGCAGCGTCGTGGGCGCCATTTGCCCGCCGGTCATGCCGTAGATGGCGTTGTTGATGAACACCACGGTGATCGCCTCTCCGCGGCCGGCGACATGCAGGATTTCGCCGGCGCCGATGGAGGCCAGGTCCCCGTCGCCCTGGTAGGTGAAAACAATCTTGTCCGGGCTGACGCGCTTGATCCCGGTGGCCATCGCCGGCGCCCGGCCGTGGGCCGCTTCGGCGAAATCCACGTTGAAGTAGTTGTAGGCGAAGACGGCGCAGCCGACGGGCGCCACGCCGATCGTTTCCTGGCGCACGCCCATCTCATCCAGGACTTCCGCCACTAGGCGGTGGGCCACACCGTGCGTGCAGCCGGGGCAGTAATGGGTGTGGACCGGCAGCAGACTCTCCGGCCGGGCGTAGACGATCTGTTCGACCATCCCCGTATCCACGCGGATTCCCTCCCGGTTCAGCCGACCTCGACGTGCAGCTTGCGGATTTCGTCCAGAACCTCATCCGGCATGGGGGTCATGCCTCCCATCCGCCCGTAGAACCGGATCGGGACGCGGCCGAGCGCTCCGAGCCGTACGTCGTCCAGCATCTGCCCGGCGTTCATCTCGACGACCAGGATCGAGCGCACACGCTCCGCCAGTCGTCGCACATGGTCGTAGGGGAATGGATAGAGGGAGACGGGACGCAACAGCCCAGCCCGGATGCCCTCGCTACGAGCCGCTTGGATCGCCGAGTAAGCGATCCGGCCGGCTGTCCCGAAAGCGACAATGCCGATGTCGGCATCTTCCAGCAGGACTTCACGCGCTCGCACTTCGTTTTCTTCGATCTCGCGCTGCTTGGCCTGCAGCTTCTGATTGAAGATCTCTTCTTTGACCGGATCGATATAGATCGACGAGATGATGTTCGGCGGCCGGCTGCGGGCTCCGGTGAGCGCCCACGACGGCCGTTCCGATGCCTTGCGCACGGCCCTCATCGGCGGCAGCTCGGCCGGCTCCATCATCTGACCGAGATTGCCGTCCGCCAGGACGACGACGATGCAGCGGTACTTCTCGGCCAGATCGAAAGCCTCGTAGGTCAAGTCGATCATTTCTTGAACGGTGGCGGGCGCCAGAACGATGGGCCTGTAGTCACCGTGTCCCCCGCCCTTCACGATCTGGTTGTAGTCTCCCTGAGAGGGAGCGATATTGCCGAGCCCCGGGCCGCCGCGCATCACGTCGACCAGGACGACAGGGACCTCGGAACCGGCAATGTACGAAAGGCCCTCCATCATGAGGCTGACGCCAGGCGAGGAGGACGAGGTCATCACGCGCACGCCGGCGCAGGCGGCGCCGTAGACCATGTTGACCGCCGCCACTTCGCTCTCCGCCTGGAGGAAGACGCGGCCGAGCTCCGGCATGCGAGCCGCCATGTGCTCGAGGGCTTCCGTTTGGGGGGTGATCGGGTAGCCGAAGTAGGCTTCACAGCCGGCGCGGATAGCGGCCTCGGCAAAAGCCCGGTTTCCTTCCAGGAGTTCCTTGGCCATCAGGCAGCTTCCAGGGCGGCCCTGGCCGGCGCCCAGCGATAGACGGTGATGGCCGCTTCGGGGCAGATGACGCTGCAGATGGCACAGCCGGTGCAGGCTGACTCGCCGTCGATCAAGGACGCCGGGTGGTACCCCTTGGGGGTGAACCGGTCCATCGACATGTGGATTAGGGCTTTGGGGCAAACGCTCGTGCAGAGCTCGCAGCCCTTGCACAGGGTCTCGTCGATCGTGATGCGTCCCTTGGCCATCGCCGCACCTCCCCGACCCACCAGCACCACGATAGCCCCGGCCCGCAAGGCTGGGGAGTGCAAACCGTCATACCGGCCCCATGCAATCATCCTGCATCCGAAATGTCGCATCTATCGGCGCGGGCCGGCTTGGGGGACAGGGACGAGGATCCTCGGGGGACAACCCGGAGCCCTGGGAGGCCGCCGGCGGCCCGGGTAACCGCCCGGGTGGCGACCTACGGCCCCGTCGGGGAATTGAAGAAGTTGTAGACGGCGCGGGAAAGATCCGTCATGAGATCCGAGGTCGGCCCGAAGATCATCTCCGGGCTGTTCCACAAGAAGAGAACGAGCACATAGTCGCCGCCAGGTGTGTAGATCACGGCCGCATCGCCGATCGAATCGAGGGGCGAGTCCGTCCATCCGTGCTTGTGCGCTACGCGGGTGCCTTCGGGGACGCCGGCTTCGATCAGAATCCCGATCTTGTTCTCAGCCATAAGATCGAGCATGTGCTGGCACTCCGCCGGTCGGAGCTCGGCGGGCAAAGCCGCCAGGAGCGCCCCGCCGCCGCGCGAGCAGGCATAGATGTCGCCCAGGAGCGAGCCGATGTCGGTCGCCGTAGTCTGGTTGTAGGAATCCGGATGGGTGTTGATGTCGGTCCGGCCGTTGGCCGGGGTGTGGTAATCCCACAACCTGGGCGAGCCCAGACGGAAGTACCCGGCGATGAAGGTGTTCTCAAGCCCCAAATCGTCCTGCAGGACGTCGGTCACCATGAGCGGGCCTCGGTCCGAGCTGATGAGCTGCATGAGCCCGTCGGCGGGATCGTTACCGGACAGGGTGATCATTTCCGTAAGCCAGCGGTCGGCCTCGGCGTCGAGGGGTTCGTCGAAGTACCGGTAGAAGGCCGTCATGATCCCGACCTTGATGATCGAGGCCGCCGTGAACGCCGGATCCGGTTGGGAAACGATCGGGCGGTTTTGGTAGTAGGTCAGGTGAAGGTCGTCGCCCGTGCGCAGGTCGCGCACGTAGGCCACCGCCAGGCCGTTGAACCCGGCCACGTCGATGATCTGCTTGAGCAGCGTCTCGAGCGTGTCCATCGCCGGCCGCGTCGGGGCGCCGCTGACGATCGGGAGATTGACCCGCCTGCCGAAGGGCTTGGCGATGACCTCGCCCACGAGTTCGCGAGCGCGGCCGATATCCAGGATGAGGCCGGGCTCACCGGATGTGAAATTCGGGCTCCCGGGCACCGGCTGGGACGGCGTGGGGGGTTGATCGTAGCGGGCGGCGACATCCCGCAGCACGCTCTCGAGCTGGGCCTGCGAGAAGTCAAGGCGAACGGGGATCTCGACCGGCTCGCTCGGCCGATTCCAGAGGAAGTCCCAGAAGCCCGACCAGAATTCGGTGCCGGTGCGCGCCAGCTCGGCGGCGGCCATCATCGATTCGGTGTCGAGCTGAAATCCCGCGCTGGCGGGACTCATCAGGATCAATTCGTTGCTGTAGTGGAGCTCGACGGGAGCGCTGTAGGTTTGCAGCAAGCGCTCGATGGCTTCCGTCTGATCGAGGCCGCCGACGGGAACGCCGGCGATGGTCATACCCAGGGGCAATCGGGCTCGCCGGCCGCTGTAGGCGACAAGTTCGAAGAAGAAAGTCGCCAACGCTGCCAGCAGGAGCCCGACAGAAATCCACCTCAGGAGATTCGGTCCGCCGCGCCGCATGGTTCTCACCAGGGGCGGCAGTATAACAGAGGTGGTCGGTCATCAGTCATCAGTCATCAGTCGTCAGGTGTCAGTTGTCGGTCGTCAGTCGTGAGTGGTCGAAGGCCGATGGCCGGTTGTCTATGTCATTGCGAGCCCCGGAACGGGGCGTGGCAATCTTCCACCTTCAGTCGTGGTCTCCTGCATCCGCGGGGATGAGATTGCCACGTCGGCCCTTCGAGCGTCTCGCGCCACAGTGTCCTGCGGGGGCCTCCTCGCAATGACTCAAGAAGGGATCTGTCCGCATACGGTCCGATGGCTGACACTTGCGCCCCGATCGGGCCGGCGCCCTGCGGGCTCCGGCCAGCGGGGCGAACGCATGTTCATTCTCCAAGCGCCCTACGATTCGCCTCCAGCCTCTCCCTCGTCGACTTCAACGCCTCCAGCTTGGCGCGTTCCTTTTCGACCACGTTCGCCGGCGCACGTTCGGCGAAGGCTCCGCCCAGCAGCGCCTCGAGGCGGAGGATCTGCGCCGTCGCCGCCTCGATTTCAGCTTGAAGTCGGTCGCGTTCGGCCTGAGCGTCGAGCATCCCGGCCACCGGCAAGAACACTTCGATCGAGCCGACGATGACCGGCACGGCCTCCTCCGGTGGCGCCGGCAGCCGATCGGTGACCGTCAGCTGGTCGGGGTCGAGGTGTGCCAGATGGGCGACGAGTGACCGCTGGGCCTCGAACAGCGGCTGATCGGTCCCGGCGCTGATCGTCGCCGGGATCCGCCGCGACGGCTCGACGCCCTTTTCGGCGCGGGCGTTGCGAATGGCCTTGACCACATCCATGACCTTGCCAAACGAAGCCAGCACCGCCACCTCTTCACTCTCGGCCGCCATCGGCTCGGGCCAACGCGCCACGATCAGCGCCTCTTCCCAGCCGCCTCGCGGCTGCAGCCCCGTACGGCTTCCCTGGCACGCCGCCCGCAGACGTCCCCACAGCTCCTCCGTCACAAACGGGGTGAACGGATGCAGCAAGCGCAGGCACGTATCGAGCACTTCGACCATCCGCGCCGCCGTCGACCAGGTCCGTTCCGGCGACTCGTCGAGCTGCAGCTTGGCGCACTCCAGGTACCAGTCGGCGTATTCTCCCCAGAAGAAGTCGTAGACCTGCCGCCCGGCTTCCCCGTACTGGTAGGCTTCGAACAGGCGGGCCGCATCGGCCATGAGCGAGGCCAACCGGGCGCGGATCCAGCGGTCCGCCAGAGTCGGCTCAAGCACCGTGTCGGGCCGAGTCCCGGCTCGACCCACGGCGGAGATCACCAGCCGGCCGGCATTCCACAGTTTGTTGGCGAAGTTGCGGTTGGCCTCGACCCGCTCGAGGCTGAGATTCATGTCGTTCCCCGGAGTCGAGCCCGTGAGCAGCGTCAGGCGCAGGGCGTCCGTGCCGTAGGCGTTCATCACCTCGACCGGATCGATGACGTTCCCCAGCGTCTTGCTCATCTTGCGGCCGTCTCCGTCACGGACGAGTCCGTGAAGGTAGACGCTGTGGAACGGCGGCTGACCGGTGAACTCAAGGCCCATCATGATCATCCGCGCCACCCAGAAGAAAAGGATGTCGTAGCCGGTTTCCATGATGGAGGTCGGGTAGAACATCCGCAGGTCGGGCGTGTCGTCCGGCCAGCCGAGAGTCGAAAACGGCCACAGGCCCGACGAGAACCAGGTGTCCAGGACGTCCGGGTCCTGCTCGATGCGGGACGAGCCGCAGTGTGCGCAGCGATCGGGATCGAGGCGAGCGACGGTGATCTTCGAGCAGTCGGCACAGTGCCAGGCCGGGATGCGGTGTCCCCACCACAGCTGCCGCGAGATGCACCAATCACGAATGTTCTCCAGCCAGTTGAAGTACACCTTGGCAAAGCGCTCGGGGACGATGCGGATCGTCCCTCGGCGGACGGTCTCCATGGCCGGCTCGGCCAGCGGCTTCATGCTCACAAACCACTGGGTCGAGACCAGAGGCTCGACGATCTCACCTCCCCTCTGGGAGCGGGGAACCTTCATGGTGTAGGGTTCGGTCTTGATCGTCAGGCCGACCGCCTGCATGTCGGCCCAGATGCGTTTGCGGCATTCGTAGCGGTCGAGGCCGGCGTAAGGGCCGGCGTTCTCGTTCAGCGTGGCATCCGGATTGAGCACATTGACGATTGGCAGGCCATGGCGCTTCCCGATCTCGTAGTCGGCCGGGTCGTGGCCCGGCGTGATCTTGAGGGCCCCGGTGCCGAATTCGAGGTCGACATAGGTATCGGCGATGACGGGTATGGGGCGTTGGAGGATGGGCACCAGGCATGTCCGGCCGATCAAGCGGCGGTAGCGCTCATCCTCCGGATGGACGGCAACGGCCGTGTCGCCCAGGATGGTTTCGGGACGAGTGGTCGCCACCGGGATGAAAAGGTCTGATTCGAGGATCGGATACTTGAAGGTGTAGAGCGTCCCCTGTTCCTCGCTGTACTCCACTTCGAGATCGCTGACCGCCGTTCGCAGGCCGGGCGACCAGTTGATCAGGTAGGTCCCGCGATAGATCAGGCCCTTCTCATAGAGACGCACGAAGGCTTCCCGGACGGCGCGCGAGAGTCCCTCGTCGAGGGTGAATCGCTCGCGCGACCAGTCGCACGACGCCCCCAGGCGGCGCAGCTGCTGGGTGATGATTCCGCCGTACTTGCGCTTCCAGGCCCAGGTGCGTTCGACAAACGCATCCCGGCCGAGCTCCTCGCGCGTGACTTCTTCGCTCTTGAGCAGGTCCTTCTCCACCTGAAGCTGGGTAGCGATACCGGCGTGATCCGACCCCGGCAGCCAAAGCGTCGGAAAGCCGCGCATGCGGCTATGGCGGGTCATCAAGTCCTCCATCGCCACGAACATCGCATGCCCGAGGTGCAGCTCGCCGGTCACATTAGGAGGCGGCATCGAGATGACGAAGGGCTTGCGGGACGGATCGAGCCTGGGTTTGAAGTATCCCTGGGACTCCCACCAGGCGTAGAGGCGCTCCTCGACGGCGCGGAAGTCGTAGGTCTTGGGGAGACTGAAGTCGGTCATGACGCCTCCAAACGAAACGCCCTCCGTCCACGAGGACGGAGGGCGAGCTCCGCGGTGCCACCTCGTTTCGCCCCGTCAAACCGACCGGGGCGCTCTCGATCGCCGGCGAGCCCCCGCACGTCTTGGGGGTCGCAGGCTCGCGCTGTAACGGGCGTCCCCGCGCCGGTCTACTGGCCCTGAGGCGTTCTTCGGCGTCGTCCCGGACGACGTTCAGCGGCGGTCCCTGCGGGGGCTTTCAGCCTGTGGCCGCCCTTCTCTTCCAGCGACCGGCCCGCTTACTCCTTCCGGGGAAGTGTGATTCGATTGTCCCGGCATTTTAACACGGTCCGCCTAGGGACTCAACATGGTCTCCACGCCCAATGCACTTGAGACACTCCCTTGTTCGTGCCGGTCTTATCCTTGGACGGATCGATGGGCCTTCCGGCCTTGCTACTGGTTTTCGTGCCTCACCCCCAGGCCCCCTCTCCGCGGTGTAGGGCTCTCACGGTGTCGGAGGGTCTGCGGAGCCCCCACTACGCGAAGGGGGATGGAGTCTTAGAGGGGCTGGGGGCCAAAGGCCCCCAGCCCCTCTAAATCACTCCCCTCCCCCTGCACGGGTCCCAGAGGTAGCCACACGTAGCCAAGCAGGGGGAGGGGCAAGGGGAGGGAATAGGAATGAAGTCGCAGGCTTCATGGATAGGCCCCCGCGTGACGACGTGTCACATTTGTTTGGCCGTCCACCTCGTGGTGAATGGGCTCAAAGAGGAATGAGACCTTGCGAATGGGTTGCCCGCTGGCGGATTCAGACAGTCTCGCGGGTCAGCCGGGCGCCTGCCTCGGGTCGGCCGGTTCGGACACGAGCCCGCCGCCGCGGACGGTGGCTCCCAGGACGATTCCGGCGCTGATGAGCACCAGGTTCTTGATGATGTACTGCCCCTCGAGTGTGGGCGCGTACGGAATCCGTGTGAACGCCTCGCCCGGAAAGAGGAAGAGGGGCGTGATCGCGCCCAGCATCTGGAGAAACAGCAGCAGCAGAGTTCCTCTCATGAACAAATTGAAGAGCAGGCCCACCCCGATCAAGGTCTCCCATGCGGCCAGAATCCAGATCGACGTCGATGGAGGGACGCGGCCGAAGGTCAGAAGCGAGATGGTCTTCGTCGCCAGCTCCTGCGCCGGACTCATGCCAGGGAAGAACTTCAGGATTCCGAACCACAGGAAAACCAGCCCCACGCTCCACCGCAGCAGGGTAAGGCCCGAGCGGGCCATTCTTCGCGTCAACCAGGTATCGATCCGGTCGAACACCCTGCGAGCCGCATTCATGTCTCACCTGCTCCTGCCAACTCAAGGGACGGTGGGGAAACCGCCCGTCGTGGTCCGAGGATATCACGATGGCGGGTTTCCTCCCTCCGGCCAGATCCTGGGATCGATGGACGTGGCGATCCCCCGGTCCGAAAGGGGAGTGCCGGGGCGGCTGGACGGCGGGACCGGTGTCGGGTGCGCGATACGCGAGGGTGACGAGCCTATCGCGCGGAGCGAGGCCGTCCAATCGACTCCGGCGGGGGTTTTACGGGGTGATGGGGAGCTTCGATAGCCTGCCGGATGATCTTCTTCAATGCCGCAACCGGCACCTTCTCCGAGACCTTGAAATTGATAGTACCTTTGCTGGTCTTGATGGCCGGGTATTTTGCCCTGAACTCGTCCAGGTAATCCCCGCCAAACGGATAGAACGAAACTCCGCCGCTCCAGTAGGCGAGCCCCACTCGGCCAGACTTCGCCCAATAGGTCGGTACTCCATAGGAGATTCCGATCCTGGCATCTGGGTACATGCCCAGGATCAACCGTTCGAACGTATCGTAGAGCGTCCTTCGCTCGTCGGATGCGCTATTGACGAATCTCCGAACGTCCGGATCAACATGCCCCTTCTTTGCCGCGCTTGTCCCACCCATGCTAACCTCCGGCAATCCACGCCCACAATGCGGAACGGCCCCATTTCCGACGCCGCGGGTCTCGCAGGTCGGCGTCCAAGGGCTTGAAGGAAAGTTCTCGGCGCAGGCACGAATACCGCAGCCGTAGACGCAGCTCGAGCGCGACGGGGCCACGGAGCTTCTCGGGCTTCTGTCTGCGCATGGACCTCATCCCGACTCACTGGAGGCTAGCCAACGAGGCTTCGCTTCGGGGTGCTGGCCCGAGAGCTGTCATCGACGCAAACCTGCGGACCGGACGGGAGGCCAACCAGGCGCTCGCCGACCCCTACTTCAGGTCGGACAGCCCAGTCGAGTCCTTGAGGGGGCCCTTCCAATCGCCGGGGAAGAGGGCCAGCGCTTTCTCGGCCGTCTTGACGATCTGCGGATCCCGATCGAAACGCATGCCGCGCATGGCCGACTGGGCCTCGGAAGTGTGCCATTCCACCAGTCGCAAGAGGGCGACCATACGCGAACGCGTGTTGGTGCCCTCTTCCGGCCCGCTCGGGCCTTGAACGAAGCCACTGCGTGGATTCGTCATGACCTCGACCAAGGGCTGAATGGCCGCCGGGTGTTCGAAGGCTGCCAGCTTTTGCACCGCTTCATGCGCCCGGTCGAGCTCGGCCAGGCGCACGGCACGAAACCGTTGGACCTGGATGCACGTCGTCGTGGCCAGCTCGCGGACAATCGGGTCCGGGTCCTCCAGGGCAGCCTCGAGCTCCGCTAGAATCCTGTCGTCCTGGCTGATCCCCGGCCGATTGGAGAATTCCACCGCCGCGCGCTGGCGCGGAGCGGGGTCGCCGCCCCGCAATTCGGACTCCAAGCGGGCGCGCTGCAACAGCCGACCCACCGGCGACGACGGCCCTTCGCGACGATTGCCGGCCTCCAGCGCCGCCCGGGCCTCCTCCGGAGAATCGATCGCATACAGCGCCTGGTCGACGGCGTAGGTAATGAGCGTGTCCCCAAGAGTCTTCAGTTCTTCGAGGTACGCTCGCAGCCCGGTCTCTCCGCGTTGCTGGAGGACGCCGCGCGAGCGCTCGCGCCAGGTGTTGATCTCACCGGCCAGGTCAGCTTGCTTCGCCCGCAAGGAATCCTGCTCGGCGCGGAGCTGCTTTTGGTCCTCGCCGCGCACTTCCATGATCTGCCGGCTGAGCAGGTCGAGGCGATCGCTCAGGGTCACAAACTCGTGCTGGATGTCATCCGCCTTGCGGTTCAGCGCATCCTGAACCTGGCGCAGGCCTAGCCCGAACATGCTTTTTTGCCCTCCGCCAACCCGCTCCTCTGTCGAGCGAAACGAATGAATGAGTCCTCGGTCCATCCTGGAAGCGGAGGCGCGGAAGGGTCTGAAGGGGGCGCGTGCCGAAGGAGCACGATAGGCCTGCCAGCGAGGCCGAGTATAGTGTCGGGAGGGTCACGCGTCAAACGCATCTCGAGCCCGTCGGCAGTACGCCGCGGTTTTGGAAGCGCCCAGAAGCGGGAGTAGAATGCCACAGATCCGATACGAAGGAACGAAATCGTTCCGACGCCGCGTTGCAGGAGGGCGCCGATGAACCTCTTGATGATGGGCATGGGCAAGATGGGCGCCAACATGGCCACTCGCTTGCGGCGGGCCGGGCTCCCCGTGTTCGTGTTTGACCGCAACCCACCCAAGATCGCCTCCCTGGAGGCCCTCGGGGCCACCGGCGTCCCCGATCTGTCCCGTCTGGGCTCGGCCATGCCCGCCCCCCGGGCAGTCTGGAGCATGCTCCCAGCCGGCCTGGCGACTGAGACGGTCCTGGCGACGGTCGCCCCTCAGCTGGCCGCGGGCGACGTCCTGATCGACGGCGGGAACAGCAACTATCGGGACAGCCAGCGGCGCGCCCGGACCTTCGCCGAAAAGGGAATCGCGTTCCTCGACGCCGGCGTCAGCGGAGGTATCTGGGGCCTGGCCGAAGGGTACAGCCTGATGATCGGGGGCGAGCAAGCCGCGGTAGAGCGTCTGCGCCCCTACTTCGAGGCCCTGGCCCCCGCCGCTGATCGCGGTTGGGGGCGCGTCGGGCCGAGCGGCGCGGGCCACTTCGTGAAGATGGTGCACAACGGCATCGAATATGGAATGATGCAGGCGTACGGAGAAGGCTTCGAGATCCTCCAGAAGAAGACCGACCTCCAGCTCGATTTGGCCCAGATCGGCGAGATCTGGCGATTCGGTTCGGTCGTCCGGTCCTGGCTGCTCGACCTGGCTGTGCGTGCCCTGGAAAGCGACCCGGATCTATCGGAAGTCAAGGGATGGGTGGCGGACAGCGGTGAGGGACGATGGACGCTGCAGGAAGCCATCGAGCTCGACGTCCCGACCCCCGTGTTGAGTATGGCCTTGATGATGCGTTTCGTCAGCCGCCAGGAAGAGAGCTTCTCGGCCAAACTCCTGGCGGCTCTGAGGAACCAGTTCGGTGGGCATGCAGTGAAGAAAGAAAGTGGTCAGTAGTCAGGGGTCAGTAGTCAGTAGTCTGTAGTCAGTGGTCAGTGGTCAGTGGTCAGTGGTCATGAGGAAGGTTCGGATATCCCCGTCGGAAGGTTGGTGCCTCACCTCCTACTCTACCCTTCTGAGTCTGTTGACTGTTGACTGATAACTGATAACTGATAACTGATGGCTGATGACTGACGGCTGACGGCTAACAGCTGACAGCTGATTGCATTCCGCCCCTCCTGTATAATCCAACCCATGACCGACGTCGCGCGCCGGATTGTCTCCTCCGAGCGGAGGCCGGACGATATTCAGGATCTCTCCCTGCGACCGCGCACGCTGGCCGAGATCATTGGACAGGACCGGGTCAAAGAGAACCTCGCGATTCTGCTGGCGGCGGCCAAGAGTCGGGGTGAGCCGCTCGACCACGTTCTATTCTATGGGCCGCCCGGGCTGGGCAAGACGACGCTGGCGCACGTCCTGGCGAACGAGATGGGCGTGGGCATCAAGGTCACCTCCGGCCCGGCGATCGAACGAGCCGGGGACCTGGCGGCCATCCTCACCAACCTGCAGCTGGGCGACATCCTCTTCATCGACGAAATCCATCGCCTGGGCCGGGCGATTGAGGAGATCCTCTATCCGGCGATGGAGGAATTCGCCCTCGACATTACTGTCGGCAAGGGCGCCAGCGCCCGGTCGATCCGCTTGAAACTGCCGCGCTTCAGCCTCATCGGAGCGACGACGCGCCTGGCTCTCCTCAGCGCGCCGCTGCGCGCCCGTTTCGGCGCCGTCCACCGCCTGGACTTCTACGACCAGCCTGCTATGGAAGCCATCGTCCATCGCGCCGGGCGCGTGCTCAAGGTGAGCGTGGACGAAGGCGGCGTGCAAGAGATCGCCCGCCGCGCCCGGGGCACCCCCCGCGTAGCCCTGCGCCTGCTGCGGCGGGTGCGCGATTTCTCTCAGGTGCGCGCCGCCGGGGCCATCGACCGCCCGATCGCCGTCGAAGCCATGGCACTGCTCGACATCGACGAGATCGGCCTGGACGACGCCGACCGCCGCGTGCTGCTCACGATCATCGACAAATACGAGGGGGGCCCCGTCGGGCTGCAGACCATCGCCGCTTCCGTCAGTGAGGAACCCGACACCATCATGGATGTGGTCGAGCCCTACCTGCTCCAGCTCGGTTTCCTCGATCGGACGGCGCAGGGCCGTGTAGCGACCGCCCGGGCCTATCAGCACCTCGGGCTGGAACCGTCGACGGCGCCACAGCCCCGCCTGCCGGACCTGTGATGCCGGATCTGGCCTCGATCGGGCGGACCCTCCTCTTCGTCGGGCTCGGTTTAGCGGTCCTGGGGGCGATTGCCTGGGGACTCGGCCGAAGCGGGCTTCCCCTCGGACGGCTCCCGGGAGATTTCCGCTTCGAGGTCGGCGGGATCAGCTGCTTCGTCCCCCTGGCCACCACACTTCTCCTGAGCCTCGGCCTGACCCTCCTGCTGAATGTGGTTGTCCGCCTCCTGAACAAATAGCACGTGCGCACGGACGACTTCGACTACATTCTTCCACCGGAACGCATCGCTCAGCGCCCGATCCGGCCGCGCGATCATTCGAGGTTGATGGTGCTCGACCGGACGACGGGCCGCATCGAACACGCCCGGTTCGATGACCTTCCCTTTTTCCTGCGGCCCGGCGACATGCTCGTGCTCAACGAGACTCGCGTCTTGGCGGCCCGGCTGCGAGCCCGCAAACTGCCAACGGGAGGAAAGTGCGAGGTCTTGCTGCTACAGCGGGAGGGCGATCGGACCTGGGAGGCTTGGGTGGGCGGACGAGGGCTCGCTCCGGGTCGCCGCCTGCAGGTCGAAGGAGGGCCGGCGGCCATGATCGAAGCCGATCTAGGCGGGAGCCGACGGCGCATCCGCTTCGATGAAGCCATCTCGCCTCTCCTGGAGAGAATCGGGGTGATGCCGGTGCCCCCCTATGTGCACGCTCCCCTGGAGGATCCGGACGATTATCAGACGGTGTACGGGCGTGTCCCAGGATCGGCCGCCGCGCCGACAGCCGGCCTGCACTTCACTCCCGAACTTCTCGACCGGCTGCGTGCCTCGGACATCCTCCTGGGCTACGTCACCCTCCACATCGGCCTTGATACGTTTGCCCCGGTGGGGGAAGATGACCCCTCTCAGCATCCGATCCACACGGAGTGGTGTCGTCTGCCGGAAGTGACTGCCTCCCAGGTGCGGGAAGTGAAGAATGCCGGCAACCGGGTGGTGGCGGTGGGCACAACCTCTGTTCGAACTCTAGAGTCCGCCGGTCGCGGACCCGCTGACGAAACTCGCGCATTCGCAGGACCGACGGATCTGTACATCCTGCCCGGATTCGAGTTCCGCGTTGTGGATGCCTTGCTCACCAACTTCCATCTCCCGCGCAGCACACTCCTGATGCTGGTCTCCGCCTTCACCGGGCGCGAGCGCATCCTGAGCACGTACGAAATCGCAATCCGGGAAGGGTATCGCTTCTATTCCTTTGGCGATGCGATGCTCATCGTTTGAGCCCCGGAGGAACGCCTTCTGTTTGCTCCAAGTTGCGGACCAGAAACGAAGCTCACCCTCACCCCTCACTCCCCTCTCCCGCAAGGCGGGAGAGGGGACGGGGTGAAGGGACCCTGTTGACGCGCCCCACCCCTTGTGCGATACTAGCGCAACGCCCGCAAGGGCCCCACCTCGCTATCCCAAAGACAGAGGAGGTGATGCCGATGAGTACGAGTGAACGTAAGGG